>Ga0206989_1094_pt2 | contig 14837 bp, 10 predicted proteins | sample Alteio_BWMinCont_10_FD_153276 | JGI IMG/M metagenome (GOLD analysis project Ga0206989, IMG submission 153276) | Enriched cells from forest soil in Barre Woods Harvard Forest LTER site, Petersham, Massachusetts, United States -... | ecosystem: Environmental > Terrestrial > Soil > Temperate forest >...
GCTCGGGCAAAACCACCACGCTCTATGCCGCGATGCAACATCCAGCCAACCAAACCATCCAGTTCGCGGTCGGCCAGCGGACGCGCATCTACGGGGATGCGGCCGTCAGAAACGGCCGCGTGAAGCAGCGAATGCACTTCGCAGTGAAACTCCTCTTCGAGCGGCGGCACAAATTCGGCCAAGCGCGCGCCGAGGCCGGCCACGCGGACCGATTGAATGCTTTCTTGCCAGGTGTCCTGGTAATAGGCGGCCACCGGATAGATATCTTCCAGGAGCATGTGCGGCGTGAGATCCGCGCCACGTGCGGGCAATTCCGTGCAGCGATAGCCGCACAGGACACCCTGGCGGACAATGGCGGTGGTCAAGGAGGGGCCGGAAACTCGGGCGAGGAGTGTGGGGCGATGCTCATCGACTAGCGCGATAGCTGCGAGAGCGGAACTGAGCACAACTCCCGGACGCAGGCCCGCGGCTTCGGCCAGGGACTCGTACTCGCGGATGATCCGCAGGCGGGCCAGGGCGGTGACCACGTCGACGCCTTCTTCGCGCGGGGATTGCCGCATATAAGAGATGAGCGTTTCGTCGACTTCGAAGGGAACACTCTTCTTCAGCTTCCAGCGCAGCATGGGATCGGCTTCCGCTTTCGAGCGTGGAAAATCGTCAAAGTGCTGGACAAAGACGCGGATCACCGGGTCCGGCAAAATCAGCGCGACGCTCTCGTCCTTGGCGCGCAAGCGGGTGCACACCGATACGATGGCCGTCTTCAGAGCCGCGGCATTCACGATGTTGGTTTCAACAGCGGAGGGCACTAGAGAGCCAGGTGGAAGAACCTCCACGCCGTAACCGTCCACACTGCCGGTCCTCGTCCAACGGGCGCCTGCGACGCTGTCCAGACTTATTTCGATGGCCAGGGGCGGGTGTGGCGTGGCATCCAGCCAGCGCGTGACGCGGCGAACGAGATCACTCTTGTAGATCCCCTGATGAAACGTAGCCGTGCTACTCAACGAAAGTCACCTTATTGATTTCCTTGACGGTGGTAAGACCGGCGCGGATTTTCGCCAGGCCGCTTTCGCGCAGAGTGATCATGCCTTCTTCGCGAGCTATGCGTTTAATTTCAGAAGTCGGGCGGCGGTCCACGATCATCTCGCGGATGCGATCCGTCAAGTCCAGAAGTTCGCAGATGGCGGTGCGGCCATGAAAACCCGTGCCGGAGCATTCCAGGCAGCCGGCGCCTTCGGAAAGAACGACGTTGGCCCAGGCTGCGGGATCCAGGCCGGCTTCTTTCAATTCGGCGGGCGTAAAGTTTCTCGGCCGCTTGCACTTTTCACAGATCACGCGGACAAGACGTTGGGCCATGATGCAGTTCAGGGCAGAGACGAAATTGTAGGGCTCGACGCCCATGTTGATGAAGCGGCCGATGACGTCGGTGACGTTGTTGGCGTGGACGGTGGTGAAGACCAAGTGTCCGGTCAGGGCGGATTGAATGGCGATCTGGGCGGTTTCCTGGTCGCGGATTTCGCCGACCATTATTTTGTCGGGGTCGTGGCGCAGGATGGACCGCAAGCCGCGGGCAAAGGTCAGGCCCTTTTTCTCGTTTACTGGGATTTGCGTGATTCCTTTGAGCTGGTACTCCACCGGATCTTCGATGGTGACGATCTTGTCCTCGTCGGTTTTGATTTCGTTGATGGCGGCATAGAGCGTGGTGGTTTTGCCCGAGCCTGTTGGTCCGGTGACCAGGACCATGCCGTAGGGCTCTTGAATGTAGCGGCGAAAGCGTTTGACTTCGAGTTCGGAAAAGCCGACGACGTCAAGACTCAGGCTTTGGAATTTCTCGGAAAGCGTCTCTTTGTCCAGAACGCGTAGCACCGCGTCTTCGCCGTGGCTTGCGGGCATGATGGAGACGCGGAGGTCAATGAAGCGGCCTTTGTACTTGACGCGGAAACGGCCGTCTTGCGGAACGCGGCGTTCGGCGATGTCCAAGTCGCTTAACACCTTGATGCGGGAGAGAACGGTCGAATGCCACTCTTTCGCGATCGGTTGCATGGCGTGTTGCAGCACCCCGTCGATGCGGTACTTGACGGCAACTTCGGCGTCGCGGGCTTCGATGTGGATGTCACTGGCGCGGCGTTCGAGGGCGGTGAAGATGATTGTTTCGACCAACCGAACGACCGGGCTGACGGTGGTGTCGCGCGTCAGACGGTCGCCGGAGATGGTCTCTTCGCTCTCTTCTTCTTCCTTGGAAACCTGGAGCGTGAAGGCCTCGGTGGCTTGCTCGAGGACGCGTTGGGACTGCTCGGTGCGCTTGAGGATGTCACCGATTTGTCTGGCGGTGGCTACCTTGATGGCCAGCTTTTTTCCCAACAGCAACGGCAGTTCGTCGCTGAGCAAGACCAGGCTGGGATCGGAGACGGCGATGGACAGTGAATTGTTTTGCACTTCCAGCGGCACAAAGTTGTAGCGGAACATCAGGTCTGCAGGGATGGTGCGGAAGAGTTCCGGATCGATGTGCTGTTCGCGGAGATCGACAAAGGCGCAGCGATATCTGCCGGCGAGCTTGCGTGCGAATTCGCTCTCGTTAACGGCCTCGGCGCCGTCGCCCGGGGTAAAATTGTGTTCTTGAGTAGCCACAGTCTCCTTACCTTTACTTTCCTGGCGCCGTTCCCGTTAGAGAGAAGGAGAAGATCGGCAGATAGAGTGAAATCAGAATAAAGGCTACTAGCAAACCCATGAATATAAGAATAACGGGTTCGATGACGGCCACCAGCGCGGAAAGGCGGACGCCAACTTCTTCTTCGTAGAATTCGGCCACGCTGGTGAGCATGGGGGCCAGAGCGCCGCTGGATTCGCCGACTTCGATCATGTCGAGGGCCAGTTCGGGCATGGTGCCTTTCGAGGCCAGGGCGCTGTGCAGCGATTCCCCTTCGCGGACCATTTGCGTGGCTTGGGCGACAGTCGAGCGGATGAGTCTGCTGCTGATGGCGTCGGCGGCGGTTTGCAAGCCGGCAACCAGAGGCGTGCCGCCGGTGAGAAGGGTGGCCAGCGTGCGGGAAAATTGGGCCACCTGGAATTTTAGAAGAGTGTCGCCGACGACGGGGATGCGGAACTTCAGGCGGTCAAAGGCTTCACCGCCTTCTTCGGTCCTGGACCAGAGAAGGAGGCCAAAGCCGGAAAGAAACAAGAGCGCGATCGCACCGATCACCACGTAGCGGTAATCAACCGTGAGGGCGATGAGAAATTTAGTGGGGCCGGGGAGCTCCACGTTCAGGTCACGGTAGAGCATGGCAAATTTGGGGATTACGAAGGTGACCAGATAGGTCACGATGATCGTGGCGACCGTGATCAGAAGAACGGGATAGACGAGCGTGGCGAGAATCTTCTTTTTAACTCCAGTGCTGACCTTTTGGTAGGCGATGTAATACTCGAGAACGCCGGAGAGGTTGCCGCTCTTTTCGCCGGCGAGAATGGCCGTGGCGTAAACTTTGGAAAAGACTCCCGCTTCGGAGATAGCTTCGGAGAGCGACTTGCCTTCGCGAACGCGGTCGCGGACTTTGGAAAGGACGGGGCGAAGTTTGGGAGAGGTGGCGCGGTCGGCGAGAAGATCCAGAGCGCGCAGAATGGGGAGACCGGCTTTGATGAGCGTATTGAATTGCTGGTTGAGGATTAGAAAGTCGGAGCCGCCGATCTGGCGTTCGCTGCGGCGTCTGGAAAGCGCGCCGAGGAGGGTACTGCGCGGGTCAACCGAATAGACGAACAGACCCCGTTCTACCAGTTTCTGGCGCGCTTCGGCTAATGAACCCGCAGCCTCGACGTGCGAGAAGACCCGGCCGTTTGCGTCAGCAACGCGGCAGACGAATTCACCCATGCCCAACAGTTTACCTCATCTAGTTAATATGCGGAGTAGGGGCTGAGGGTTGGCTGTTCCTCTGGGGAAACGTCCCCCCGGGGACTTAACCGGATTTTGACTTTAAGGCCTTGCGTCGGAGGGTGATTCCGCATTGACAATGGCTACGCCGGGGGGCACATCGAAGCGAAAAAAAGAATCGCTGACGGGGGGATCGAAGCGCCAGGCGGTGAATTTGAACTCGACTGCGACACCCCCTTTTTCGCGAACGAGGACGCGGGCAAGTTCGCCAGTGGCGGGCGCGATCTCGAGAAATACGGACTCCTGCGGACCTGTTTCCTGGCTATCAGGCGCCTCGCCGACCGCATGCTTCGGTTTGCCGTCTACGCCGCGGAGCGGGCAGTACAGAACGGTGTTTCCTCGGGTGTCGGGCTCTTCCGCCGTAGTGAATTCGACTCGCGCGCAGACGCGGGAGAGTTTCATCTCTCCGGCGAGAAGCGCCAGCGGCGTACGCCAATCCGTGCTTTGCTTGGCCGGAGCACGGGTGACGGTGTGATCCGCGGGGACATAAAACCAGGCTGTCTTGCCATCCACGAGAAAGAGATTCTTTTCGGGTAATTCGTACTCCCAGCGCATTTTGCCGGGACGCCGGAAATAGGCGACTCCGGCTTCTCGGCGAACCACGCGGCCGTTTTCGGAGTAGCGCTCGAGAAAGGTTGCGGCCAGAGTGTGCGAACCGCGGTAACGCGCTTCGAGCTTATCGGCCATGAGCTTGGCCTCGGGGCTGGTGGAAGAGAGAGTGGCCAGCATCACGCAGAAGTAGCCGAACAGGGCTCGCATGATTGGTAGTCTAGCAAGGCCGCCAGGCGCGGCAAACTATGCTTTGGCACTCCATCGGACGTTCGAAGCAAGAGAGCACAGGAAGGTTCTCCTGTGCTCTCTGATCTCTCGAGCCCGATCTCCTAAGTCGCGTGAACGGTTTATTGAATAGCAGGGCTCGCATTGGTGCAACCGGCACCGCTGGCTGCGTAGCGGATCACGCTCACCTGGTCCGAGCAAAACTGGCGCGTACCCGTCAAGCCCGGCGAAACGGGCGTCGCTGTAAGCGTGTAGGTAACCGAAGGAGTCAACCCGTCTGGCGTATAGGCAAATTTATATCCCGCCTTGGTTCCTCCGCTGAGGACGGTGTCTATTAAGCAGGAAGTGCCAGGAGCAGCTGTACAAGGTGAAGCCCCGCCTAATGCCAGCAAAGTCGCCGGAAATCCTACGCTTTGATAGGTACTGGCGTAAGTAATCACCGCAGTGTTGATGGTACGCACAGACTGCGTAGCTGAGGATTCATTGGCTACAAGGCGCGCCCGGAGAAAGTTTGGAATTGCTATGGCGGCAATGACCAGGATGATCGCCACAACGATCAGCAACTCAATCAGAGAGAACCCGTCTTGTTTTCTTCTCATAGAAGTTTCTCAGGAAACAGTTTCCAGCCATTTTTTAATGCCAACACAGATTTGCGTTCTAGATAGGTAGATAGCACTCTTAGGGCCACTGCCCGTCGCGGATCAGGAGGCGTAACTGCTTGATTCTTGGCTTGTTAGCTTTGACCCAGGGTCCCGGAGAAACGCTTCGGCTTGACGAATGACACTAATCGTCATTCCCAGGACAAGCCCCGACGAAAAACGGCGGTCCTGGAGTGTTGCTGAATGCGGTGTTTTCCCGGGCTCACGACCCGCGGCTCCTTACCAGAACTGGCTCCCCGCCTGCCCACCATGGGACCTGCTTGTAGAGGAGGAAGATTCTGCTGCCGCACTGCGGAGCAAAGTTTTTCTGGGAGTTCCGAGCCGAGTTCAAGGATTGCACTCTGCCCCCCAGATGGGAAATCAGAACTTCGCCGTAAAAGAGAACAGAGCACGGGACCGTAGTCCCGTGCCCTGTCGATTCTTTCCCCGACCGGTTATCCGGTCGAGATCAAACAAACTACTGCAACGGAAGATCAGCTGCGGTAGGAGCCGTGCCAGCTGTGTTATAACGAATCACGCCAGACTGGTCAGAGAAGAAAGAGCGCTGACCGGAGTTGCCCAGCGAGACCGGAACGGCCGTGGTCGTATAGCCGACTACTGGAGTAGAACCTGCAGTGCCGACGAAAGTAAACGTGTAGCCGCTCTTGGTGCCGAGCGACAGAACTTGGTCAAGCAAGCATGCAGTCGCTACAGCAGCCGTGCAAGGAACTGCTCCGCCCATCACGCCCAGAGTTGCGGGGTAGCCATTTGCTGGGTAGGTGGACGAATACGTCACCGCGGAAGTGTTGATTGTGCGCAGTGAACCAACTGCGGAAGCCTCATTGGCCGCCATACGTGACCTGAGGAGGTTCGGGATTGCGATAGCCGCGATGATGAGAATAATTGCTACGACGATCAGCAATTCGATAAGTGAGAAACCCTTCTGCTTCTTCATTCTTTCTCCTTGAGAGTGTGAGAGTCTTAGGTGCCAGAGCACGCCATACTAGTATGCAAGGCGGGTGCCACTATGGGGGATAACCGTGCCGTTGCGCAAAAGCTATCAAGCCATTTGTTTTCTTATATATAGAAGGTAATGCCGAACCGGGCTAGTACTTTTGCGGTTTATTCTCCCGGCCTCCCAAGAGCTAAACTGACCCTTTGCGTCGTTTCTGCCAGACAAAAAAGGGCACTTGCTGGGGGGGGGTCGAAGCCCAGCCCTCCCCTTCTATAAGTTATGTTTCTTGGCGTAGTGGCGGAAGGAACGATAGCTGATTTTCAGAAGTTCGGAAGCCTTGGTCCGGACTCCGTTCGATCTCTCCAGGGCTCCCTGAAGAAACCTTCGCTCGGATTCTGCAATCTCTTTTTCAAAGTCGAGGCCTTCCGATGGAAACGAGGGTTCGCTTAGAGCCCCAGCCGCGGAGGCCAGCGGCGAGGCATAGCCAGCAATTCGGTCGGGGAGAACGAGGAGCGAGATGTCCCCGCCGGTTTCGAGCGCCACGGCGCGCTCCATGGTGTTCTCGAGCTCACGAACGTTTCCGGGCCAGTCGTAGGATTCCAGGCGGCGAACCGCTTCCGGCGATAGCGCCTCAATGGGCTTTTCCATCGACTTCCGGAACCGTTCGAGGAAATGCCGCGCCAGGAGGGGTATATCCTCGCGGCGCTCCCGCAGTGCGGGGACATGGATGGGAATAACGCTCAAGCGGTAGTACAAGTCTTCGCGGAAGCGGCCTTCGGCAATCTCTTTTTCAAATTCCTTGTTTGTGGCGGCGATGATGCGGACATCCACGTCGATTTCTTCAGTGCTGCCGATGGGCCGGACTTTGCCTTCCTGGAGGACGCGATAGAGTTTCACCTGCATGGTCAGGCTCATATTGCCAATTTCGTCCATGAAGAGCGTGCCGCCATGGGCCGCCTGGAAAAGGCCCTGGCGATTCTCGTTGGCGCCCGTGAAAGCGCCTTTCATATAGCCGAAGAGTTCCGACTCCAGGAGGGTCTCCGGAAAAGCGCCGCAATTGATGGTGATAAAGGGAGCTTGCGAGCGGAGGCTGTTTTCGTGAATGGCCCGCGCAACCAATTCTTTTCCCGTACCGCTTTCGCCGGTGATCAGGACGCGGCTGGTTTGCGGGGCAATGGTTTGGATCAAGTCGAAGATGGCGCGCATCTTGGGACTGTGACCGATGATATTGTCGAGGCCCGTGAGTCGCCGCAGTTCCCTGCGAAGGTAACCGGCCTCTTTTTTCCATTTGAGGTTTTCAGAGACTTCCTTAACCGCGCGGCGCAGCTGGTCCACCAGTTCGTGATCTTTGACGACGTAGCGATCCGCTCCCGAATTGATGGCCGCGATGGCGGTCTCCACCGTGGGAACGCCGGTAATGAGCAGAAAAAAGGAGTTGGGAGAAATCTCTTTGGTGAATTTTAGGAGCTCGACGCCGGTGGCTCCGGGCATGCGTACATCGGAGATAATTATGTCAAAGATCTGCGATTCGAGCTTGCGTTTGGCGGCTTCGACGCTGTTGGCAACTTCGACGCGGTGACCGTCCTTACGAAAGGTAATCTCAAGAAGCTCGCAAATGGAGCGCTCATCGTCGACGACGAGGATGTGAACAAGGTCGCTTTGCGATTCCTTTGCCACTGTTTTCGTAGCCTGCATAAGACCTCACGCCGTGCGCGGTAACTCCACGATGAATTCCGCGCCGCGATCTTTCTCCGAGACCACACTGATTCGTCCGCTGTGTGCCTGCACGATCTGATACACGATGGAAAGCCCCAGGCCAGTTCCGCCCTCAAAACCGGATTGCAGAGGCTCGAAAATTTTAGCCCGCTGTTTGGCGTCAAGTCCGATACCGGTGTCCCGGAACGCAATGCGCAGCCAGAAGGGCAACAGCTCGATGCCCACGCTGAGGGTTCCGCCGGTGGGCATGGCGCGAAGAGCGTTGTCGCAAAGATTCCAGAAAACCTGCTTGATCTTGCTGGCGTCCACGCGTGCGCGCAATCCAGCCCCGTTAAAGGTGCGAACGATATGGTACTTGTTCTCGATTTCGGGTTTCTTCTCAAGCAGCGTAAGCGTTTCATCCAGCAAGGCGCGGACGTCAGTTTCCTGAAATTCGTAGGTCTTCTCGCGCGAGTACTTCAGAAAGTCTGTGATGATATGGTTCAAACGCTCCGATTCGCGGCTGACGATGTTGACCAGATGTTTCTCATCCTCTTCAAGGGGCACGAGGCGAGCCAACTCCTTTACCGCTCCGGCCATGGCCGTGAGCGGCTGGCGGATCTCGTGGGCGATGGCGGCGGAGAGCCTGCCGAGAGCCGCCATGCGCTCCTTTGTGGCTACTTCTTGCTCGAGTCTGCGAAGCTCGGTCAGGTCCTGAAAATTGAAGACGTATCCGCTGCGCGAGGAATTCCTGGTGCGCAGCGGCGAGACGGAAATGCCCACATATCTCTGCTGGCCGTCCGGCGTGCGGAAGTCGATCTCTCTTCGGACCACGGGCCGTTCATGGGGCCCCTTGAGCCCGGGAAGCCAGAAATTCTCGTCGAGCTCGGGGAGCTTGCGCCCCCGCAGGTCGCTAAAGCGCCAGCCCAAAATCTCTTCTCCGGTGCGATTTAAAAGCACGATGCGCCCTTCGAGATCCGTTGTGAGCAGGCCGCCGCGCATGGAATGGATGATATCTTCGGTGAAATCCTGGAGCTCGAGCAGCTCTTCGCGCTTTTCCTCGAGTTCGATGCCTTTGCGGCGGAGGGATTGCGCAAGCAGACTGGCGAGGTAGCCGACAGCGAGGAAACCGAAGAGATTGCTGAGAAACCAGACGCGCAGGCCCTCCGGAGTGGGAACCAGGAGGAAGGTGCGGGGAATTTTTCCCGCAAAAGCTAAAGAGGTCATCCCGCCGAGGATGGCGACACAGATGGCCGTAGTGATAAAGGCCACTTGGCGCGAGAACAGGATGCTGGCCACGATGATGACCAGCAGGTAGAGGGAGATAAAATAGCTTTCCTGGAGACCGGTGGTGTAAACGAGCGCCGAAATGATAATGATGTCCCCGGCGACTTGCAGAACCCCCTGCCAGCTGGCTCCAGGCACCCAGCGGACCAGCGCGATATGAAGAAACCCCAGGACCACCCAGGTAAGCAAAAGAGGCAGGAAAGAATGGTTGGAGCTGGAAGCGGGGACGTATTGCGGCCAGAGCAGGCCAGCCCCAAGGATTAGCAGAATCGTGAGCAGGCGGACGCGCGTCAGCCAGCCTAACCATTCTCTCGTTGTCGTACTTTGGTCCATGGATCGCCCGCGTTCCTGACCCCAGTCGTTCCCCGGGCATGCTCTAGTTTAGGCAGACTGGATAACGCTGGCAGCGCCAGGCTGCGACTAGTGCGACTGGCTCAACTTGCCGATCAAGGTGAACAACGGCAAGTACATGGAAATGACCACGCCGCCGACCACCACGCCGAGGAAAACGATCATGATGGGTTCCAAGGCCGTCAAAAGGTCTTTCACGGCAGCGTCGACTTCCTCTTCATAGAAGTCGGCGATTTTCGACAACATGGCGTCCATCGCACCAGTCTGTTCGCCGACGCTGATCATCTGCGTGACCATGCCCGGAAAAACTGCCGAGTCTTTTAGAGGTTCGGTGAGCGATTTACCTTCTTCCAGGGACTTGCGGACTTGCTGCAAGGCTCTTTCGACGACGGCGTTTCCGGCGGTTCTGGCGGTAATGTCCAGGCCTTCGAGGATGGGCACGCCGCTGGCGATCAGCGTCCCCAAGGTGCGGGTAAAGCGAGCTACCGCGATTTTACGCATGAGTATACCGAGGACGGGCAAGCGCAGGATCGTCGCGTCAATCGCGTAGCGGCCCTGTGGCGTGCCGTACCATACTTTCAATCCGAAGATCATGCCCGCAAAGGCCACCAGGGCCAGCAGACCAAAGATGCTGCCGACCATATTGCTCATGCCGATCACGATCTTAGTGGGCAAGGGCAAATCGACTCCGAGGCCGGCAAACAAGGTGGCGAAAATGGGGACGACTTTCCACAAGAGCAAGATGATGACGCCGCCGGCTACGGTCAGAACGCCGACCGGGTAGACCATGGCGGACCTAACGGCGCGCTGCAGCTTGACGTTCTTTTCGATGTAGGACGAGAGGCGCTGCAAAATGGTGTCGAGAATACCGCCCGTCTCGCCGGCCTCGACCATGTTGACGTACAGGGCGTCAAAGACTTTCGGGTATTGGCGCATTGCGGCAGAAAGAGTGGCGCCGCCTTCCACCGAGGCGCGCGTTCCGGTCAGAACCTTTTGAAACATCTTGTTTTCCTGCTGGCTCGCGAGAATCTCCAAGCACTGCACAAGCGGCAAGCCGGCGTCGATCATGACCGAGAACTGCCGCGTGAAGATCGCCAACTCTTTGGCGTTGACGCCACCGCCGAATGTGGGCATGTTAAATTCCTTGCCCTTTTCGGACATCTTGGTGGGGGTGATCTGCTGTCGCCGAAGCAGGTTCTGGAGCTCCGCCTTGCTTGTGGCGGTGACCTCTCCGCTGACGCTTCCGCCGGAACGATTGGTTCCCTTATAAGTAAAGACCGGCATAAACTTCCTCCTCAATTCTAAAAATCCGTTGGCCCAGGGCCCGATGGCCCTGAAAAATTTCTACCGCTTGCTTCCCACTGCCGACTTCGGACCGCTGCCACCCGGTGAAGAAACGCCGCGGTTGATCATGTCCTGAAGCTCATCCGCATTCGACGAGCGCGAAAGAGCCAACTCCAGAGTAATGAGTTTTGAAAAATAGGCGTTCGCCAGACCTTGATTGAACGTTTGCATGCCGGTTTGCCCGGTGCCGGTCTGCATCGCGGAATAGATCTGGTGGATCTTGTCTTCGCGAACGAGGTTGCGGATGGCCGGCGTAGGGATCAAGACTTCCATAATCATGACGCGGCCTTTGTTGTCCGCGCGCGGGAGCAGGGCTTGGCAAAGGATACCTTCCATCACCATAGAAAGCTGCGCGCGGATCTGGGGCTGCTGGTGGGCCGGGAAGACGTCAATAATTCGATTGATGGTGGAAGCTGCGGAATTGGTGTGCAGGGTAGCGAAGGTCAAGTGGCCAGTTTCGGCAATGCGCAAGGCCGATTCGATGGTTTCCAGGTCGCGCATTTCGCCGATGAGCACGACGTCGGGGTCTTCGCGGAGAGCGGCGCGGAGCGAATTTGCAAAGGAGTGCGTGTCGGCGTGCACTTCGCGCTGGTTCACCAGGCACTTCTTGTGGTTATGGAGGAACTCGATGGGGTCCTCGATGGTGATCATGTGCTCTTCGCGCTCGGCGTTAATCTTGTCGAGCATGGCGGCCAGGGTGGTGGATTTTCCCGAACCGGTCGGACCTGTCACCAGCACCAGACCACGCGGTTTGTCGCACAGCCCTCTGACCACGGTAGGCAGACCCAAGGCGTCGAAGTTTTTTATTTCCCAGGGAATGGTACGGAAAACGGCGGCCACGGCGCCGCGCTGATTGAAAACGTTGCCGCGGAAACGCGCCAGACTCTTTAACCCGAAGGAGAAGTCCAGCTCGAGATTCTCTTCGAAACGGTGCTTTTGTGCGTCGGTGAGAACGCTGTAGGCCAAGGATTTTGTATCGGCGGCCGTCAGGGGCGGCATATCCAGGGCGCGCAGGTGTCCGTGAACACGCACACGCGGTGCGCTGTTCGTGGTGATATGGAGGTCGCTGCCTCCCATTTCGATCATCTTTTTGAGCAACTCGCTCAGGGTAATCCCGGCCATCTGTCCACCTTCTTCTTACAAAACCGTCTCGCGCAGAACTTCTTCGAGCGTCGTCTGCCCTAAAGCTACCTTGGCCAATCCACTTCGACGCAGAGTGAGCATGCCTTGCTCAATCGCTTTTTTCTTCAATTCGAGTGCCGAGGCTCCGACCAGGATCAGTTCCCGCAGCTCGTCGTTGATTTCCATCACTTCGTACAAGCCAGTGCGGCCTTTATAGCCGCCCTTGTTGCAGATGTTGCAGCCCTTGCCGTGATAGATTTTAGTCGTCTTGACTTCTTCAGGGGAATAACCCGCGTCGATAAGCGCCTGCTCGGGCAATTCCAGTTCTTCTTTGCAATTCGCGCAAATGCGGCGTACCAGGCGCTGCGCGCAAATAAGATTGACGGAGGTGGCCACCAGGAAAGGTTCAATACCCATGTTCATCAAGCGGCTGATGGTGGACGGCGCATCGTTGGTGTGAAGAGTGGAAAGCACCAAGTGGCCCGTGAGGGCGGCTTTGACGGCGATTTCGGCCGTCTCAAAGTCGCGGATTTCGCCGACCAGGATGATGTTGGGGTCTTGGCGAAGGAAAGCTCGAAGCGCGGCTGCGAAGTTCAGACCGATCTGTTCCTTCATCTGCACTTGGTTGATGCCCGCCAATTGGAATTCGACGGGGTCCTCGGCGGTCATGATGTTGGTGTCGACGGTGTTGAGGCGCGCGACGGCGGAATACAGGGTGTTGGTTTTGCCCGATCCCGTTGGGCCGGTTACCAGCACCATTCCGTACGGCCTTAAGATGTTGCGCTCAAATTTCTTCAGCGACTCCACCTCAAAGCCCAGCTTGGTCATGTCCAGGCGCAGGTTCTCCTTGTCCAGAAGCCGGAGCACAATTTTTTCGCCGAAGAGCGTCGGGACCGTGGAGACGCGGAAATCGAGTTCCTTCTTTTTGCCGTCGGCTTTGTACTTGATCATGATGCGGCCGTCTTGCGGGAGGCGCTTTTCGGCGATGTCCAGCTTGGCCATGATTTTCAGGCGGCTGGTGATGGCATCTTTCAGGCGAAGAGGCGGGGTCATGACCGTCTGCAACTGCCCGTCTACGCGGAACCTCACGCGCATCTCGAGTTCGTACGGTTCAATGTGAATATCGCTCGCGCCTCGTTTCACCGAGTCGGTCAAGATTAGGTTCACGAGCTTGATGATGGGCGCCTCTTCGGCGGCCTTTTCCAGAGTCGCGGTATCGAGTTCCGCTTCTTCAGCGGCCAGCTCGAGTTCCTGGTCTTCGTCGACCAGGTCTTTCATCATTTTGCTCAGCTCTTCGGTATTTGCTTCCGTGCCACCGTAGAAACGGGAAATCGCTTCGCCGATGGCCGACTCGGAGGCCACCACCGGCTCCACGTTGAACCCGGTCATGAACTTGATATCGTCCATGGCGAACACGTTGGTGGGATCGGTCATCGCAATGGTGAGAACGGAACCTACCCGCGAGAGCGGAATGACCTGGTAACGGAGAGCCGTGTCTTGCGGAATGAGCTTGATGACGTTGGGGTCGATTTCGTAATACTTCAGATTGATGGAGGGAACACCGTACTGGCGAGAGAGCACACCGGTGATGTCATCATCGGTGATGAAGCCCATCTTGGTCAGGCAGCTTCCCAGCTTGCCGCCGTTGGCGCGCTGGAATTCGAGCGCCTTCTGGAGCTGGTCCTGAGTGATCAAGCTTTCTTTTATAAGTATCTCGCCCAGACGGACGGACATCCGCAGCACTCCCTGCCGGTTTGTACCCAGAATTAACATAGCAAACCGAAGCTGTGAAGGTGTGCGGAAATTAAAAAGAGGTTCTGAAATGGCTAATACCTGTCCACAGGGGCAGGTCTGGCGAACGTGGTACAGGTGCTGTTCCTTGACTTGCTGGGAGGCGGTGGTTATCGTGCGAGAGCGCGGCTTTTGTGCCTATTGGTGCGACCATTGCTGCTCGGCGAGAGAGTGGCGACACCTGATGCCGGGAGTTTTAGGGGACTGTGGTTCGAAGGACGGGTTTGCTCCCGGGAACCATGGCAATGTTCTTATTATGGAAGTACGGGCGCGGGGCTGGTTCTCGAACGGGTGTAGGGAACTTTTGCAGAGAATTTTTTCTGACGCAATCGTGGAAACGGCATGAGTCGGCTCGATTCCAAACAGCGCTGGACCTTGGTCACGGGCGGCATCCTGCTTACGCTGCTGCTCGCTGCCGTTTTTACATTTGGTTCACTGGAAGTCCCGTTTGAACCGAAGAGTTGGCGCGCGTTGGCGCCGTTATACGCGGTTTCCAGTTTCATCACCGCCGCGCTGTTGGTCTTTGGTTTGATTCTGGGCCGCACCGTTTTACGACTGTGGGCGGAGACGAGCCGCGAGCAACTAGGCGCGCGTTTCAAAACGAAGATGGTCGTCGGGGCCATGGCCATTTCGCTTCTGCCCATCATTTTCATGTTTATCGTAAGCTATTCGCTGATCAACCGCACGCTGCAGCGCTGGTTCCCTCGCCCGCTGGAAATCGCCTCAGAGAAGACGCAAGAGCTGATTTACGATTTTGGCCGCGCACAGTTGCCGCGCCTACGGCGAGTGGCGATCGAGGTTCAAGAGGACGCTTCAGAATCCCTCGAAGACCGGTTGCAACACGCTTTCGCGAAGGGCGCTGACGCCGTCTGGATGCTGGACAAGGAGGGCAACTCCACGCGGGGCGGGGTGGTCTGCGAAAAACAGCCTGACGAACGGCAGGATCCGATTTGTGCCC
>Ga0206989_1116_pt1 | contig 14394 bp, 9 predicted proteins | sample Alteio_BWMinCont_10_FD_153276 | JGI IMG/M metagenome (GOLD analysis project Ga0206989, IMG submission 153276) | Enriched cells from forest soil in Barre Woods Harvard Forest LTER site, Petersham, Massachusetts, United States -... | ecosystem: Environmental > Terrestrial > Soil > Temperate forest >...
AGCGCTGCCGATGGCGACTCCCCGAACAGCGACCGATACGCCACCGAGAATCGCCCTAATTCCCAAAAGCCATGTCTCGTCACGACCTCAGTCACGCTCGTCGCCGCCGGATCGGCTATTCGCAAATCCCGACGGGCCAGATGCATGCGCCGTAGCCAGAAATAACGTGTCGGGCTCATGCCCAGATGCTCCTGGCAGCAGGCGCGGAGCGTTCGCTCCGATACCCCAGCCGCACTGCAGAGTTCCGTCAGATATAGGGTCCGATCGGAGTTGGCCTCCAGCAGCTCTTCTAATCGCCGCATTATACCCGTGTGGCGGTGATGGACGCTGTCGGTCTCGGCGGCCTCTCCGCCACTGATGCACAAAACCATCGCGTGCAGAAGGCCGTGCTCCAGCGCCTTGGCTACTTCGGGCTGTACCAGGATGTCAGGAGCGGTCCTGGCGAGGTGGCCGGCCGCTTCATGTAAATTCGACAGCCGCGCCTCGCGTAGCGCCAGCATCGCATTGAACAGGTTCGGACGGGGTTCATTCTGGCGATCGCGTTGCGCCTTCGAGAGCCATTCGGCCTGTGGTGCCTGCGTCTTCGGCTCGGCCTTCTGCCAAATGCGCTCCAGCTCCCGGCCGCCGCCTGCAATGCCCTTCTCGGCATACCGGGTCCCCGAAGCGGCGTGGGTGCGCACCGCCTCGCAGAACTCTTCGTAGCTCCGGCCGGCGCGGCGCATCGCCAGCCCTGTTCGGAAGGAAACTGCACTCCGGGAATCGTCGGCGCCGTTCTTGCGGCCGCCCGATTCGGCGGTTGGGATCAGACCAGTCAGCTGATCAAGCGCTGCCTTATCCAAGGTGGCGATTGTGTCGGGTGCTCCCGGTCATTGGTCCTCTGTCACCGCGAAAATACCGCCCGGCGCAGTAGACCTCGATGGCTGGGCCGTGATTGCGGCCGTCGTGACCGGGTACGCCGCGCCGAGTGCCCCAGGCATCGCGGTCGAGAAACGGCCGCACGTCTTCGCTCGGTGTTTAGAAGAACAGCTTCACGCCATTGCCGGACGGCGACCGCTCGGTGTAGGTCGGGTTGACGGACAGAATTTTGGCGGCCCACCGTGCCAGTGTGCCGTCTTCAGCGATGCAGCTATCGACGGGTGTACCCCAGGTGGAGGGATCGCCAGCCTTCGCCCTCCCGCCGAACGGTGCGTAGGGCACTTTGGTCAACTTGCCACCGCGCAATTCGTAGCGCCACGCCACCCACCGCCGTTCCTGCGCAAAGGTATCGAACGGAGCGCCGCTTCCGAGCGGCATGTCTCACTCTATTTCTATCGCGAGTGAGCGTGTCAGCTCGTCGGCGCGATGGCGATAGGTATACGCCCTCAGCCACTCTTCGACATCGCTGACGCGATATAGCACTCTGCGCCGCCCCAGCCTGATCCAGCGGGGCTCATTCGGATTAAGACACCATTCGCGCCTCCGCCGGCGCATCGCAAGGTGGTCGCAGCGGAAGCCGGTGCGGTCCCGGGCGTGTCGGGCTGCAGTTCCCTATCCGCCGCGGTTGCAAATTCTATCGCGCGATCTTCGCCGGCTCAATCAGCCGACGCGGAGAGGCACGACGTTGTTTGCCTCGATCCAAAGGACGTGTGCGGCCCATGCGTCGACCGCCGCTGCGCGCTCGCGAGCGAAATCGTGCCGTTGGTAGACCCCGGCGACTCCGCGCAGCTTCGCGGGCTGATGAGCCAGTAGCTTGTTGGCTACAGTGCTGTCAAAACCAAGAGCGGCCAACTTGGTAACGCCTGTTCTTCTCAGATCATGCAGGCGCCACGGAATCGGAGGTAGGGCACTGTTCGGCCCGCTTTGCCGGCGGCTTCAGCGGGCCCCTTTGCGATCGCCGCGTCGAGGTATCGCTTGCCTTGCGAGAAGCCCGATATAGGCGTCGGTTCGCGACGGCGATCCCCCTTCGGCTCGGCCCCAACCGCGGTCGCACGCCGGCTGGTGGTGCTGAAAACAAAATCGCAGCCTTCTATCCGTGGAAGGGTGCGAAAAATCGCGCGCGTTGCTTCAGACCGGTGCACGTCGTGCGGCTTGCCGTTATTCATCCGCGAGCCCGGTAGGGTCCAATGGCTCATATCGTCCACGATCTCCGACCAGCCCATCCCGGCGACTTCCTCGCGCCGCTGCAAGGTGGGGATCGCCAGCTTGAAGGAACGGACCGAACGGGTAAGCGAGCGTATCGGCCGCGGCCCAAACTTCGGCAATCTCGGTGTCGCTCAACACCCGCTCGCGATCGGTGTCGCCGGCCGATATCGGAAGATCTGCAAATGCGTTTTCAGGCACCTTGGCGCGCCGCTTGCCCCAGGCGAAGCATGCCCGGGCATAAGTCATCGTGCGGCCGGCCGTGATGGCCTTTCAGGCCTTAGTGATCTGGTCGAGCGCATTGACAGCATCGGTGCGGGATATGCGAGCTGCCGGCCGCTTCAACAGGCCGGGCAGTCCGGAGCGGATCGCGCGCTCGGCTTCGGCGGCATAGCGCAGGCGACGATGCGCGAGATGGAGCGTCTTCCATTCCCCTATCACCGCGTCGAATGTCAGCGCCGTCTCGGCGCACTCCCGTTCGGGCTTTGGCGCGCCTGCGAAGACGCTCGGCCTTTTGGATCAATCCCCTTTGCTACGACACCGAGCCGCGCCCGCGCCGCCTCGCGCGCCTGTTCGATTGTGAGGTTGCCCCAAACACCAAGCGGCTCGCGTACCTTGACGTGGGTCTCGGGATCGGTCCACTGTGCGATGAAGGTCCGCGTCCCCTTCGCGGTGACTCGGACCCCTAGGCCGGGACTTGTCGTGTCGAATACCAGCCGATCCTTGCGCCCACTCTCGACCTTTAGCGCGGCCAGCAACCGATCCGTGACCTTGCATCTGGGTCCGCTACGGGTCCGCATGGCGATCAATGGCCAGTTTAATCAGAGGGTAACGGATAAATGCAAGCGAAACTGCCTCTTGTGGTAATAGTCGGCGGCGCATGACGCGGACCCGGCTCTTACTACGGATCTGGGGTTAGGGGTTCGACTCCTCTCGGGCGCGCCGTTTTTGGGATAGTTTACGGAGTGAAGTCAGATTTCTCCACTGGCCACAGGGGTAACGCCATGGGTGGCGCTTCATCCAAAGAACCTCGATGCAACTTTCATAGACAATTTCGCATGCAGCCCCGTCCAGCGGGTCGCACGCCGGCACTGGGCGGGCTAGTGATTGGCAGGCAGGTGCCTCTTTACGAATTGTCGTGGGGCGAGACCCACGAAGGCGCATATGCCCAAGATCTCGACCCAATGGCGATCGTCACTCCCTCGGAGCAATGGGCCTATGCGGTAACCGTTCGGCTTAATCGTTCCGACCTCGAGCGTCACGCTCGATTTTGTGTCAAACTCTCGGTTTTGGTGCATGCGGGTTGCGTCGGTATCGGAATCTTACAGCGCGACGAGAATAGTTTTGTGCAGGAAGTCTCGGTCGGCGGTTCGAGCAGCTGGCGCGAGATCACGCTCGGAATACCAAGCATCGAGACGGCGGGACCATTGGTTATCCGCAATCATTCGCCGTTGGGGCCCAGTCGGGTGCAACTGCGGATCATCGAAATCGAGCGTGTTGCGAATGAAGTCGGCAATGAAGTCCACCGACAAAACGAGCTGGAGCAGCTCAACGGGCCGGCAAAGCGCCCGCTCGGACCGCTTTTCGCGGGACTTTCCGCCGATGCGCTCATCGAGTTGGCTGAGAGCTTGGCGGTTGTGCCGCAGCTACACCCGGTGCCGGGTTGGCGCTTCGACGGGTTCAAGACGAGCGCCGATCCGGCTGTCCATGTCCGCCACGGCCTGTGGTGTGCCGCTAACGCACAGCATTGCGATCACCCGATCGTGGTTCCGTGGCATGAAGGGACCAGACTTATACTTCATCTCGATAACGATCTCAGCTACACCCTTTTTGCCGGCGCATGTTACGAGCCCAACGAATTTGCCTTACTCGACCGCGTCCTCGAGCCGGGGATGGTGTTTTTGGATGGGGGTGCAAACGAGGGTGTCTATACGGTCTTCGCCTCGGCGCGGGTGGGGCCGATGGGGCGAGTTATCGCGGTAGAGCCCAGTCCGCGTGAATTGAAGCGGCTAAAGGCGAACATCAACATCAATCGAGCTGCGAACGTCATCATCGCCGACGTCGCTTTGGCCGACCGCCCCAGATCCGTCAAGCTCATCTTAGCAGAACAGCAGCATTCGGGGCAGAACACGTTAGGGGCCTTCATCTATGAAGGTGTGAATCCCGTCGAGGTCCGGTGCGTTCGCGCTGTCACGATCGACGATCTGATTCTGACACATGGACTCTCACGCCTCGACATTGTCAAACTCGACCTGGAGGGTGCCGAGTTCCGGGCGTTGATCGGGGCCCGCAACACGCTTAGAGACATGAAGCCGCTGCTGTTAATCGAGATTTCCGATGCTGCTCTGGTGCGCCAGGGCGGATCTCGGGCAGCCCTGTGCAATCTGCTGGAAAACGCCCATTATGTGCCGCTGACCATCGATGACACTACTGGCGCTCCGGTGTCGTGGACATTATCCGGCAGCCCTATGTCGCTCAACATGGCGGCGGTCCACGATCGGCGGGATTTCGGCTTGCTCGCAAAGCCGCGACGGAAATCACAGACAATGACGCCGAATTAGAATTGAATACGCAGATCGTCATCATTTGGGCTGGGGCGATGGCCAGGGGACAACCCGTCAACGGGCGATGATCAGGAGGATAAGTCAAACGTGAAGGACGCTTCGCGCCTCTTGCGTAAGCTGCGCCGTAAGGTTTACCGGGAATTACCGATTGCGACCTGGAATCGCGCGGCCGAGGTTGACTGGGGTGGTTCCTACGACAGCCTGATCTCAACGTTCCTCCGCGGCGATTGCGGGGTGCTGTCGGGAGGCGCCGCCTTCGCGCTGTGGCGCGCCGCCACCGATGCCGGGTTCCGCGCCTGGTGCTATGATTTCGGCTTCCCCGAAAGCCTGACGCATATGGTGACCGTAGTCGAGTTGGACGGTCGCCTGCGGGTCCACGACCCCTTTCTCAACCTCGGATACCGCGCGGATTTTTACGAGATCCTCGAGGGATTGCGCGCCGATCAGCTGCCTGACATCAGATGTGAGACGCGCGATCGGAAGGTCTATGTCATGGACCCGTCCTGCGAATCCCAGCTCACCGCCGATTGGATGACGGCCCATGCCGACCGCGAGCTCGATCGCGTCGGATCCCTGCGTCGCTTCGAGGTGTTGTGGGGCCGCGAGGCGTTGCTCGCCACCCTGGCCCGGCCGGAAGCCGTATATCGGGATCTGGAGACACGCGGCTATCCAGCCGACCTCTCATACCTGATGTTGCATCCGATCGGGGTGTTCGATGGTAGGGCGCACCACCAGAATCCCCAAACGATGCCCCTGATCGGCGGTCGCGACTTGCGTTCGCCCGTTGCTGGTTTGCGCGCAGCGATGCAGCAGCTGACCCAGGATCTTGCGGTCGAACGAGACCAGCTGGCCGAAAAATCGACGATTTCGGGCCAACTTGAAGGGGAACTTGCGGAAGCGCGGTCGCAACTTTTGGTGGCATCCGGGGAAGCCGAGCAGCTTTCTATGCACGCGGCGCAATTGCGCGCCGCGATCGACGACACTAGCCGGCAATGGGACGCCGAACGCCAGGCGCTGTCGCAGGGGAACTCTGCGCTAGAGGAACGCCGTGCGGTGCTTGAGGCCGAGCTTGCTGAAGCGACGGCGCGCCACGCGGCCGCGACAGAAGAGGTGCGGCGGCTGGCGGATCAGGTCGTTCAGCTGCGCTCTGCGTACGACGACGCCGAGCGCCGTATCGCCACGGAACGCGAGCTTTTCCTGCAACAGCAGCAAAAGCTCGAAGCGGCGTTGGGCGAGACCAGTGCGCATGCAGCTGCAATAGAGGCCCAGGTGCAGGGATTAGAGCAGACGATCCGTACGCTGCAGGACGCGACAGATCAACGCACCGCAGAATGGGAGGCCGAGCGCCTGGTGTTGCAAACCGCAGCGCAGGCGCTCGAGGACGACAAGCAACGGCTGCAGATCGAAGTGGCGAACACCCAGGCGGTCCTCGTCGCAGCTCACGGGGAAATCGCCGAGTTCCGCGATACGCTCGACCGCCGCACCGCGGAATGGGTCGACGAGCGCCGGTCGCTGCAAGAAGCGGCGCAGGCGCTCGAAGGCGAAAAGCGGCAATTACGCGCGGAGGCGACGGAAGCCGGGGAGGACCTCGTCAAAGCGCGAGGGCAAATCGCCGAGTTGCGCGAGACGCTCGACCGCCGCACGGCGGAATGGGACGACGAGCGCCGGTCGCTGCAAGAAGCAACGCACGCGCTCGAGGGCGATAAGCGACAACTACAGGCAGAAGTGGCGGAAACCCGAGAGCACCTCGCTACCGCTGGGGGGCAAATCGCCGGATTGCGCGACACGCTCGACCGCCGCACGGCGGAATGGGATGGTGAGCGCAGGTCGTTGCAAGAAGTGGCGGAGGCGCTCAAGGACGATAAGCAACAGTTGCGTGCGGAAGTGTTGGAGGCTTGGGGGGATCTCGCTAAAGCACATGGGCAAATCGCGGAAATGCACGACACGCTCGCCCGCCGTGCTGCGGAATGGGATGGCGAGCGCGGGGCGCTGCACGCTGCGGCGCAGGCGCTCGAGGACGATAAGCAAACATTGCAGCGCCGCCTTGCTGCGGAATGGGATGGCGAGCGCGGGGCGCTGCACGCTGCGGCGCAGGCGCTCGAGGACGATAAGCAAACATTGCAGCGCCGCCTTGCTGGGGTAGAGAATCAGGCGGCGTGGTCAGCCCTTCAGATCGCCGAACTGGTGGAAAAGGAGGCCGCTGCGGAAAGCGAGCTGACGCAGCGCCGCGAGGAGGTTGACGGCTTCATCTCCGCGGCCAGGCGGCTATTGGCGGTCGACGCGCTCCAAAGCACCGACCTCTCGGCGGTATTGGGCGAGCTACGCCAACAGTTGCGGAGGACCGAACGGGAACTCGACCGCGCCGAGGCCGAGCGCGACCGCCTACACGCAGCGCTAAAGACGCCGGCAGGTCAAAGGCGCCCAAGGACCCGCAGGTTAGGCAACTTTTGGCGCGGGTTGATGGCCCGGCGTGTGGATCACGACGAGAATTTGAACTCGTTGAGAGGTAGCTCGTAAGCACGATCGGCAGCGCCAAGATCGCCGTTGCCGATACGCTCCCCTTTGCTGGCGTTGGCGGCCAGTCGACGGCGGATCCCTTGAGCGCATTGATAAAGTTCAAAATCGAATCTATTGTGGTTCGCGATTATCTCATATGTTTCTTTATCGACCTCACTAAGATCTTGTCTTTCGGAGGTTTCATTTAAGCGAGGAATCTCATCCGGTAGCGATAGATTTAGATGACGGAAAAGGTCTAGTACGTCCCGGCCGAGGGTCTCCTGAAAGCCAACGAAACAGCAAGCTTGCAGAAATTCCTTCGCCTCTTCAAGCTGAAACTCTGTCAATACTTCACGATAGTTCCACCAAGGAGTCGGCTTTGATGGTTCTAGAATCCCAATGATGTCGTATCGGCACAACCATCGCGTTTGTACGTTGTTATTTTCGTCCAGACACGCAAACTGCCTGAGTGTCATCCCGTCCTTAAGCCTATTATGAAGCGGATGCTCCGGCACCCGTTTGACAAAATAATAGGCCGAAATTACCCGATCTACCGGATGCCGGAGAAAGACCACATAATGGCACCGTTGCCTAACGAAGCGGTGAAGGCCATAAGGCATATGTCCGTAGGCGAGGTGCAGCATATCCCGATCGCGTTGGGGAAGGGCCAAGAAGCGGCGGAGCGTTTCGCCTTCATTGTCGCCGTATATGCCGATGCTTGGCTTTAGGGCCTTCGTAAGTAGAGAATAAAGAGTATGGCCTGCAGTTTTAGGAAGATGGAGGAAGATCACCAAGTCTCCGTTAGGGCTCGGGTCGGCCGTTGTCGGACCTCGCTGGCAACGAGCCTGTCCTAAATCACCGTCTGGGATTTGCGAAGTTTCGACAATCTGCAGCTGGGCGCGGCTTGCGCCCGACGCAGACGCATTTCGTATTACCAAAGGTCCTGTGCGGTGAATAGGCGGCGTCGCTAAACAGACTCGCTGCCACGCGCCGGCTTTGTGGACGACGATCTGCCTATCCCCACCGTCGCTGTCCTTCGCAAGAATGCTAAGGGCGATGCTCCCCTCGTGCACACGTACCGACACCTCAACAGAGAACTTTGTATGAGGTGGCAAGTTGACAGGTTCGAACGGGACGATCCCGGCCAACTCCCCCTGTTTTTCGGGAGTGAGTACACGAAGCGGCTCCCCAAAACAGAGAGCGCCGTTCATGCCCTCAACGGCAGATAGCCGATAGGGTATAGTGCTGCACGGGTCCCCGTTACCGCTCGCCATCTCCTCTATCGATCCCCCGCTCCTTGATATGTCGGAAGCTGGCCCATCGCATCTGGCCGGGTCAAATCACCTCTCGCCAGCTGGGTTCAGACGACTGCGACACCCAATGCTACGTTGCCCAATTGTACATAAATGGGCGTACTCGACATGGCGGCGCACCCTTCCCCCAGGCGAATTTCACGATTACCAGCGCCAGCGTTCACCCGCAACTGTGCAATTGCCGCGGAGCGAATTCGGCGCTCTCAACCGCCGGCTGCCCCCGCGCCTGCACCAGAGCCCTCGACAACCTCATCGGTCCGCGGCATCGTGATCAACGGCCTTCAGAAAAATGCCGGCACGTGACAGGCGTAGAGCCTTAGGAGATAGGAGCGATGCGAAGATTTCTGGGAAGCATTGCAATTCAGCGCCGCGTTCTCGGTGCGCTGATCATCCGCGAGACCTACACTCGGTTCGGCCGTGAGAACATCGGCTTTGCTTGGATGTTCGCTGAGTTCCTTGTGTTCGCGCTGCCGGTCATCGCGATGTGGCGGATGATTCGTGGTCAGACTGAACATGGCTTGCTGGTAGTATCGTTTGTTTGGAGCGGCTATCTTCCTATTCTGCTGTTCCGTCACATGGGACAACGGATGATCCATTCAATACGGGGGAATTATCCGCTGTTTTATCACCGCAATGTCACCCCATTCGACTCGGTTATCGCACGTATGGCGATCGAAATCATCGGAAACTACGGTGCCGCAGTGTTTTCTTATATGCTTCTTTACAGTATTGGAGCCGCCGCATGGCCCCGTGATATGAACATGGTATTTCTCGGTTATTTTTTCATGACTTGGTGGTGTGTTGCTGTAGGGTTAGTGATCGCGGCATTTAGTGAACGTACTGTTATCTTCGAGAGAATTTGGGCACCGGTCTCATATATATATTTGCCGGTGTCTGGATTTATGTATATGGCGGCTTGGCTGCCGGGATCGTTGCGGTCGATTTTTTTGGCGGTGATGCCGGCTCTGCCCTGCTACGAAATGATCCGCTCGGGCATCTTCGGACCCGTGATGCGTTTTTATTACGACATCCCCCGCCTCAGCTACATCCTCGCAGCGATCACACTGGTCGGATTGCTGGGGATGCGCGACGTCAGGCGCTATATTATAAACCAATAACGGGAGAGGTACGCCGCCGCGTTCAGCTTGCGATCCTGCATCCGCAATCGTTGACATCAGCGGGCGCGCGAGGGGTCGCCGGGCATCACCTCGGTTCAGTACTCATCTTATGAGGGATTGATAATGCCGCAACAGCCCAGGTTTTCGTTTGTCGCTACCTCGCGCAACGACGATCACGGTGGCGATGTGTTGCGGCGAACCCAGTCCTTCGTCGATCGGCTAGCAGAGCAGTGCGAGCGGCATCGAGTGCACTGCGAGCTGGTGCTGGTGGACTGGAACCCGCCCCGCGCCCGCGCCCCTCTGGCCGACGTTCTCTCCTGGCCACGCGGCAGTGCCTGGTTTTCCGCGCGCGTTATTAGCGTCTCTCCTTCCCTGCACCGCCGGCTGAAATACTCAAAGCGGCTCGCGATGTTTCAAATGATCGCCAAGAATGTCGGCATTCGCCGCGCGCTTGGTGACTATGTCATCGCAACCAACATCGATATAATTTTCTCCGACGAACTTTTTCTGTGGCTGAAATCGGGAGATATGCGGGAGGGGGTGCTCTATCGATCCGATCGTTGGGACATCCCCAATGAAATCCAACAAGAGCAGGGTCTCGACGTCTTGCTGGCGCGTGCCCGCCGAGAGGCGATCCGGCACAACCTCAAGGCCGGCACTTATGTCCGTCGCGACGACACCTTCGTTAATATCTCTGCCCCGCGGTTTGATGGAACCTTTTATAAGCCTCTCGAGGGCTTGATCGCTGCCCTCAAAGGATCTCTTGCTGGTGACGATCCGGTGCCGCGCGACAAAGTCTTGCTTGCTCTCGACGCTATCCTGTCGACCGATCTGCCTCGGCTTCGCCGCGAATTTTTGATCCCGATCCTGCACACCAATGCGTGCGGCGACTTTACGATGATGGCGCGGCACGATTGGTTCGCGTTGCGGGGCTACCCTGAATGGAATATTTTCTCGTGGCATATTGATTCGATCATGATCTATCAAGCGCACTTTAACGGCTGGCCGATCGAAGAGCTGGGCAGCGCCGCCGTTCATTATCACATCGAGCACGATTACGGCTCCGGCTGGACCCCGGAAGGCGCCGGAAGCCTTTGGTCACGGCTCATGGAGCGCGGTATCCCATTCCTTTCGTATCACCAATTCAACGAACTCGTTTTCGAGATGCAGGAGAACGCCGAACGTGCTCAGTTAACGGTTTATAATGGCCCCGATTGGGGTTTTGATGGCCGCGAGCTCGAGTGTCGGACCATGGTCGAGGAGGGCGGCCCACGGCGCGCACCAGCGAGGGTGAATGAAGGCGACCTCGACGAGGACTTCCTGCCCTCGCTAGTGCCCGCCCTCGCGGGGAGCCTCCTCGAAGCGGTCAAAGTCGTGGCCGACGACATCATCGCAGAACGCCGGATGGACGAGAATGGTGTCTGCGAAATTGCGGTCGAGACGCGGCCGGAGACGTGGTCTTATGCGCTCGAATCCGATCTATCGCAACTGCTGCCCGATCCCCAAGGGGAATATTGGATTAAGGTTCGGATCGCTGTCGAAAGGGGCAATATCGGGTTAGGAGTGCTCAATCGCGATGGGTTAGATTTCTTGACTGAGATGACTTGCGGCGGGAGCGGTATGCATAATATACTTGCTTACGTTAAAGAAATGGGTGACGCGAGTCGACTAATACTGCGCAACGTTACGCCCGGTAATCGGCCGGCACGGTTCAGACTTGAGGCCGTTCAGCTGTTGCGTGAAGACAGCGCGGAGGCAGGGACCCCTGTTGATCAAGCTGACGCGGCGGTGAATGGCGTTGCGGAGAGATCACCTGTGCCGCAAGAACGGGACGGCGGAGTGACCGCATTCGGGCCTGCAGCACTCCGACTCGCACACTTCAGGCCCGGAGTGCATGATGCTATCGTCCGCATCCTGCCCGGCGTGCCGGGGACTGCGGAAGGCGCGGATGCGGATTATCAAACCATGATCATCCTGCCGGCAGGGTCGGGAGAGACCAGCGCAGTTCTCGATCTCGATCCCCCGATGCAGGCGGCGAGCAAAATCGCGGTGCATCTTCATGTCCTCGAGGGCGAGGCGGTCATCGGCTTGCAGGCCCGCGTCACCGGCGAACTCCTGGTCGAGCGCCGCAAAGCGCCGGGGCCGCCGCTGACACGGATCGATCTCCAAGCACTCGGAACGGAAGAGATCGGCGCCCTCGTCATCAAGAATGTCTCCCCCTCCGGGGCCGCTAAGCTCCTCTTGCACCGCGTCGAGTGCGTGGCGTGCCCAAGCTTGTGATGGTGTTCCCCGCGTTCAGATAGCGCGTTAGAAATGGCAACATCTTGGATGAGATACTCAATTATATTCGTCGGTGTATGGACGCTGTGTCTCTTCAGCAGCAGTCATGTAAGCAGAGCCGCTCCCGCATCCGCCGGGACCTTGTCAGCACCAACAACTGAACAATGTGGCTCTAACAGTTCGGCAACCTGTGCCAAATTCTTCGACAGCTCTGGAGCCAAACAAGAAGTCGAGCTATTCACCGGAAGCTTCAAATTGGTCGATTCTGCTCTCATGGGCATTTATCAGATGGCCGGGAAACCTCATCATCTTGCCTATATCTATGGAGCGATCGATAATCAGGAGCTCAAGGGGAACGCGTGGGTATCGGTGATAGACCTCACTACTGCGAGTAAAATCGCTTGGGTAGCCAGCCCTTCGAGTTACGGTATTGATGGCACTTACTTCGATTACATACGCGGGTCGGGCGGCGAGAAGCACCCGTTCATCGCGCCCGGCGCACATTATTTAGCGCCTCATAACAATCCGACGGGTGCCTTTGCTGCGCCTCCGTGGAATTTTCTTTGCGAATTTGACCCCGTCTACATTGCGCATCCTGATCCCTCCTGCTACGTCGGTTTCAAGCACTACAGCACGTCGTTCACGACGCCCGAGGGGGTCAGCGATGTGAAAGCCTCGGCATTCCGGCATGGCGGCGGCTGGGTTGAAGATGTCGACGGCGACGGCTGGGACGACATCAACCTGCCCTTCCTCCGATATATCCTGACGATCTCGGGCAGGACCGGCCGGCAGATATCCCTGGCGCATTTCGATGTTGCGGCGCCGTCGGAACCCAACTCGCCGCCTTATTTCCACAGCGGGAGATTTTACGGCAGATTCGCGACGTTTACCGAGCCGGGAACAGGGCGGCACGATGTCCTCTTTACCGATGGCGAGGGAGCCGGTTTTTTCGGTGGGCTCTATTGCGGCGTGAGCCGATACGTTGCCGTCGCGCAGTGGGCGCCCGGCCCGTCGTTGAAGCTGAAGTGGTCTAACTATCTTTCGTTTACTAAGACAATCTTCAAACCTCCTTATCGTTCGCTAACCGATGTTGCCCGCCGCGGAGATGACCTAAACAACTGTCCGCATTATTTCGGCACCGGTCTCGAATGGCTTAATGGCAGACCTCTCATCGTCTTCAGCCTGTTCAGAAAAGACAATCCTGCACCCGCGTGCCAGGCCGAGCTCTTGGCGGAACAGAAATCGCAGTTCGACAAGCTGACCAGCGCCGCATACGAATATCAGTGCGCGCCCAAGGAGATGCCGGCTGCCAGCGGTAAGTGGTCCATCCGCATCCTCGACGCTCTGACCGGCAAAAATCTAGCCGATTATCCCAATCAGTACATCTGGGGCGAAGCACCAAATGTTCTCCCGGGCATGCCGCAGACGTTGCTGGTGCAGCAGCTGACGTCGAATGGCGGCGAGATTGCCTACAGCCGCATGGGATATTCCGCCGACGCTTTGACGCTTGTCGAGCTCGCCGACGGCCCGTCACTGAAGACAGTCGCGACGATCGTAAACCCTCCGTCGGTCCCGATAGTGACCGGCGTGCTCGAATACGGGAAAAACGGCAATATGGGCGGCGGTCCCGCGCAACCCCCAGGGATTGGATCTTCCTATGAAGGAGTGTCTTGGCTCGTGATGAAGGACATCGATGGGGATGGTCTAAACGATATTAAACTCAAAAATGGCAAATGGCTCGGCTACTCGCCCAAGGAAGGTAAGATAATCGAAAAAGCGGCTCTCTCGTCACCTTCCCCCTAGATTACGTATCGAATAGAACTGCACGGAAGCTTCCCATAATCAAGTCGTCATCAGCGATACAGCGACGATCGAGATCTCAACCTCACTTACGCTTCCGTCTACTGTTACATTGCGAATAAGGAGCGAGCCCGATTGCGAGATGGGGCCGGTACGAAGCTCCACGAGGCAGGAGCCTTGGGCATCGCTGATGGGCGTTTCCTCCGGGAGGGATTGGCCGTTAGCGGACAAAATTCCAATCCCGATGCTTCCCTTATGAACCAGAACACTTACCGCAACGACCAGACGGCTCTTGCCGTCTAACCCTTTCGCGTTCAATGGAAATTCGACCGAATGCGCCCACCTGCCCTTGCGTGTTCGTATGAACAAAGTGGCACGATCCATGCACATTGCTCCGGGGAACACGATGCGTCGCGAGGGTTCGTATGCCGCGGAGGCCAGCTTGCGAATGCTTGCACGAGGCTGCGGCGGGACGGGCGAGCGGTACATAGCCGTCGGCGCTGCTTTAGGAATTTCGCCGAATGCGCGCCTTTCGAAATCGGCGATGTAGTCGCGGTACGACAATGGCTTGTCGCTCCCGGGCTGTGCCTGTTTGGCAAGCAGGTCGAGCCCGCTATCAACGTCCAATAAGGAGGTGAGCCGCTCTCTAAAGGTAACGAGAAGCTCAGCAGCGCAGTCGGGCAGTCCGAAAAGCGAAAATAGCGC
>Ga0206989_1121_pt1 | contig 13814 bp, 12 predicted proteins | sample Alteio_BWMinCont_10_FD_153276 | JGI IMG/M metagenome (GOLD analysis project Ga0206989, IMG submission 153276) | Enriched cells from forest soil in Barre Woods Harvard Forest LTER site, Petersham, Massachusetts, United States -... | ecosystem: Environmental > Terrestrial > Soil > Temperate forest >...
TTGCGGTTGGCGCTGGTGACCTGAAAAAACTGGTTGTAACGCAGCCCGATGGGAATGGCCCCCGGGATTTGGCCCGGCCAGATGGTATGCGGCCAGAGCTCTTTCTGGGCGGGCGATCCCAGCATGACCGGCGGAATCTTGAGGAAGCTCTCGTCATCTTTGGGGAACTTGAAGCCTGCGTCCTTGAAGGCTTTGCCGAAATCATTCAGCTTGGGAAAATCCACATGGCACGTGGCGCACGACGTCCCGTACTGACGCGCAAACGCGGGAATCGCGTTTGCCGGCGGGGCCACGGCGCACGTAAATGAGACGACGAAACAAAACGTTGCTACCCAGGACTTGGGCATTATTAATTTTCCTTTCCTGTGTGTTTTTGTTTCAGTAGCCAGAACCTGTAGCGCGGGATTTTCCAGACCTTGTGCACATCTCCTCTGGATTGATGTTGCCCAGCTCCGCGCTGAGAACTACGGTCATTTTCCGTACGGTCCTGACATTGGTATTGCGGGCAAGCCATTTCCGGTGTGCACTCTCGACCGACATTCGCTTGAATTCGTGCATCGTTATGAAAACGCCGCCTGCCAGGAGCGGCATAACGAACAATCCCGCCACCCACGGCAATGCGGAGATTCCCATGTCCGCATCTCCGCGCGGCAACGACTTGTTGTTGGGAAGCAACGCGCCGCTCAGCGCTTTCCTGCCGCCATCAACCTCGGTCGCGGCTTGACTTGCTTGAGACATTGCGGCTGCCGGATCGACTACCGAAGACTGAATTGGCGGGTACAGTGCCAGGTACTGGTACACGTCCGCGGCTTCGCTCTCGCTCAGGTAATAAAAAACCGGCATCCTTCCCCGGTATGCTGTCGCCGGTGTACCCATCACGATCGGCGCCCCACTTATGACCTTTCGCACCAATTCAGGCCTGGTCGTTCGCGCGGTGAGCATACTCAACGGCGGGATTGCACCGTCCAAAAGCTGCTGAGGGCCGGGGTTTCGCCCCCCCCGCGCTGTGGCAGGTGTGACAGGTGGATTTCACGATCAGCTCGCCCACCCGGGCCGGCGATTCTCTGACCGCAAATTGTTCTTTTTCCGCTTTCGGCAACCCGGCAAGCTGTTTCAGATAGGCGATAAGCGAACGCACTTCCGGTTCGCTCAAATGAGGAAATGCCGGCATGTCCTGGCCCCCGTCATGAAGCCGTTGCAGCAAAGCAGCCTTAGATTGCCTTGCCATGCCGGCGGCCTCCGCCCGGCTCATATTCATGCCGACTTTTTTCATCCGATCCATGACAGCATCGGCAGAAGTCGCCCGGACGGGATCGAGGACCGAACCGATTTCTGGCGGCGCGCCTAGACCAGATTCGCCGTGACACCCCTGGCAATTCATACGGTATAAATCCGAGCCGTGGAGAACTACGGAACCTGTCGTGGAGCGCTTCGATGGCCCCGGTTGCGATCCAGCGGTTTGTTCTTCCGGTGCCGGCACCGGTGGACCCAGGCGCTCCGTCTTGCCCATGCTGGTCTCGCCGAGCGGCCGATGCAGGTGATTGAGCCAGCTTTCACCGGCTACGGCTGTCACAGGCACGCTCGCCGGGTTGGCTGTGACCATTCGCGGCGAGCCGGAAGAGCCGGATCCGGCTGAGAATGCTGCCGCCGCTCCCGCTCCGGCAAGAAGCACGATCGAGCAAATCACGATTTGCGCCGCGAGACTACCATGCGCTCTCGTACCCAGTGCGTAGCTACTCTTTTGCCAGGTTTTCAGCACGACGCCTACTGCTCCTCTAGAAGGGCGAGCTTTACCGCCAGCCCATCGGTCATAGCTTTCACAAAACACCGCGAATTGAGGGTGAGTCTCTGCCGTCGGGAGCGGCAGACGGGACGTGGGCCCGGTGAGGACTCAAGCAACACTCAAATTGTTGCCAGCAGTCCTCGCCGGCAAAACCAAACTAGAAGGTCGCGGCAATGGGGTTGTCACGATTGTGTCAATCGATTGTCCAATCTTTGTTTCCGGCCTGTTGCGTGACACAGATTTGCTTCGGATCCAGCAAATACACAAATAATCGGCTGTTATTATGCGGAAGGCATGATTTCAGGAACGATCTGGTGGGAAACCTGGCTATAGAGCGAACATCACGGGTGGGCCGCGACAATACTTACTGCGCTGACCGCCTGCAGGGCGGCCTCCATCGTGCGCCCGACAATCACCTTTTGTGCGCTGGTGGGAACAAACAGAATGTCGTCCGCTTGCATCGCCATGTCGGGAGCTTTTGCTTCCAGAATCTGTTTCAGGCGTACCGGCGTCTCACTCATCCCCGATGCACCCTTGCGGATGATTCTTGCCGCTCCTAATTTTGCGGTGCGAGTCGTGCCGCCTGCCAGGGCAATCGCTTGAAGCACGGTCAATTGTCCGCCGTCCATGAGAAATCCACTGGGCTTGCCCACGTCGCCGACCACATAAATGACATCGGCTTTGCGCACGATGATCGTGTCCCCCGCGTAAATCACCACGTTGTTCTCCGGATGGTCACCCAGGTTCCGTGAAAGTGGCACGGTAACCGGTGCATCACTGGGTCCGCGGTGCGTGATGGAGAGGCTGCGCCCCGCTTTCTCCGTCAGGCCGCCGGCGGACGAAATCAAATCGAACAGATGTTCCTGGCCTCGCACCGAATACACTCCCGGCTTCACTACCTCACCCAGAACACTCACAACGTCCGACGAATACTGATCGACTAGTAAGCTGACGTGCGGATCTCTTACAAATCCTCCGTCGGAGAGCCGCTTCTGGATAAGCGCCTGCGCTTCTTCTGCCGTCAGTCCACCCACCTGCACATAGTCGATCAGCGGAAGATAAACCTCGCCATTGGTTCCAACCCGCACCTTTGTGTTGAGGTCGGGCACGTTGTAAACATTCAGCTCGAAAATATCTCCCGGACTGAGGCGCGGAGCAGGGTCAGGATGCGAAGTTCCGCTCAATTGCGCTTGTGGAGCTCCCAACATCACAGAACACGCCGCAAAAAGCAGCGTTAGCAGGACAGCAGCGCCTCGACGAAGCCTTGACCACGAACTTGATTGCGAGGATCGTCGCATTCTGTCAGAACACTAGCACATTGCCCGCGGTCGCCGGCGCCCCGAATTGCTGTCCGCCCATACTTTGAAAACATTGCGAAATCGTGCTTCAGTCAGGCATTGCCCCCTTTCGATGTACCACGAAAGAGAATAGCGGTTCACGGCGTGCGACGGTACCATCCTTAATGAGGCTGGTTTGCACGCCGGTTCAGCCGGCTCCGGCTAGCGGATGACGGTAGACCCCAAGAAGGGTGCATCGCCGACTGGAGGGTGATTTAGCTCGACACCGTACACTGGAGGCCTAATTGATCGTTCTCTACCTTGGGACGTTTATTACGTCCTTGGTGGTGTCTTTCATTCTCACGCGAGAAGTTCGCGATTTCGCAACCACTCGTGCCTGGGTCTCCCCGCCTCATTCTGATCTGCCTAGCCGGCCGCTACCGCGACTGGGAGGCGTCGCGATTTTTCTCTCGTTTCTTTTGAGCTGTTCGCTGGCCCTTGCTATCGCGCGACATCTGCCCGGTCCAGGGAGCGAGTTCGCCTTCAAATCGATCATCGCCATTCTTGCGCCTGCTTCGCTCGTATTCCTGCTGGGCGTTTACGATGATCTTCATCAAGTTGGTCCGTACACAAAGTTTGCCGTGCAGGGGTTGGCCGCGATCATGCTGTTCGCCGGAGGGCTGCGCATCCTCCAGATGCCCATACTGTTCGGGAGCCATCATTTCCCCTGGTTTGTAGGGTTACCGCTGACCGTGATCTGGGTCCTGGCGATTACCAATGCCTTCAACCTGATTGACGGGCTGGATGGTTTGGCCGCGGGCTCGGCTTTATTTTCGACCTTGGTGGTCTTCGTCGTTTCGCTGGCGACCCAATCCGTATTAGTGTCGCTCCTGGCCCTTGCCCTGGTCGGAGCCATCGCCGGATTCCTGCGGTTCAATTTCAGTCCTGCAACCATTTTCTTGGGAGACTGCGGGAGCTTATTCATTGGATTCGTCTTGAGCGCGCTTGCTCTGCGAGGCGCAACCAAGTCGCCTACTATCATTGCGGTGGCCATTCCTGTGGTTTCGTTCGGACTACCCATCCTGGAAACCACTCTGTCGATCCTGCGCCGGTGGATCAGCGGTCGCCCGGTATTTGTCGGCGACCGGGAACACATTCACCACAAACTGCTGCAGCAGGGCCGTTCTCACCGCCAGGTGGTGATCATCCTGTATGCCGTATCCGCCGTTTTTGGATTGCTCAGCCTGTTTCTGCTCTGGCCGGTCAGTCAGATGCTCGGCCTGGTTCTGGCGGTAGTCGGCGTGGGCGTTTGGATCGGAGTGCAGCGGCTGGGCTATCTGGAATTTGGCGAGCTGCGCCGCGTTGCTCAAAAGACCATCGGGCGCCAGCTTCTCATCAATAATCTCGCAATTCGCCGTGCCACCCAGGAGTTGAAGGTGAGCAACGACTATGCACAAATCTGCCGGGTCCTGGTAGCGGCATTCGGTGGCAATGAGTTCGACGCGTTCGATCTGCTCCTGCAAAGCCCGGTCTATGAAGGAACAGCCTTTCGCGCCTTGCAGTTGATCTCAGCGTGGGATGAACCCCCGCGTCTCCGCTGGATCAATCCCGGGAGTTACTATCGCAGCGGGACAGTCAGCGCCTGGAGCCTGAATCTGGAACTCCTCACGAGCCGGAACCAACGGCGCGGCAACATGATCATTTACCTCCTCCAGACCAACCGTGATTTGCAGGTGGATTTGAATTTACTCACTTGCATTTTTCCCGTGGCGCTAGCTGACGCCCTCGAACGAGCTATGTTGGCGGAAGTCGCGCAGTTTTCACAGGTCGCAAGGAACCCGGGAATTCTGGCGGCCCACGCGAGTTAGATGTTTTCGACAGTCTCCCACTTATCCACAGCGTGAACCTTCTACGCTACTTTTCCCTGGTCCATCCCACATTTAGTTTCAGGTTTCTCTGAAAACTGCGCGGAGGAACAACCCTGGATGGCGGAGACGCTCACCGGTCAGGACATCAGCTTCGTCGAGCTGCAAACGGCTGTGTTTTGCGTTCAGTGCGAGATCATCAGTAAGAACAACACTCCTTATTGCATGGCATGCGGAAGCCGGGCGGTCTTGAGCCTGTCGCGAGTTCTCGGCGGATCGTTGCGCAACCAACAGACTGCGCACCTGATCGCCGACCTCGAACTCGACCGGTTGGTGCGCGAACTGCTCCGCACCGTTCCAACGTCGCAGTCCGAGGAGCGGTTGCCCGCATCGTTCGCCACCCTTGCCCCGTCCCGCCACCACGCACGCGCAGTTCCGTCAGATGGACACGCGCTGGTGCATGGTTCCAGGCTGGTGCGCGAAATCTGCACCGAGGACATCGATCTGGAACCTGCCATCAGCGTGATTGCCGAGCGTGCCCAGACCTTGACCGGTGCCAGCGGCGCCGCCATCGCCCTGCGGCATGGTGACGAGATCGTATGCCGCGCCCGAACCGGCCGCACTGCTCCTGACCTGGGAGTGCGTCTGCAAACCGATTCCGGCATCTCTGCCGACTGTGTCCGCACCGGAGAAGTTGTGCTTTGCCATGACGCGACTCGAAATCCGAACGTTGATTTGGCAGCCTGCCGCCGGCTCGGAGCGCGCTCCATCCTGGCCGCTCCCTTGCGCCACTTCCGCCGCACCTTGGGTGTTTTCGAGGTTCTCTCCGCTGCACCCTATGCTTTTGATGGCAAGGATGTGGCGACCATGCAACTGCTCTCCAGCCTGATGGTCGCAGCCATTTCCCGGCTCTCCAATCTGCAGTGGACCAGCCAGCGCCGTCCCGCATAGGGAGCCTTTGATTATGGCGTCAGTGCAGGCGCGGCGGCCCCGCCCGTGCAGGACTCAGCTGCGACTCATGCTCCATCTGACGTTTTTGCTGCCCGACTCCCGCGGCTCTAGAGTAAAGTAATGTGTTGCAGACTCGCGCATGGAAAACCTCGCGACTAATTCGGCGAATGCGAATCGCGATGTGACCGCACCCACCGGCAATCGCCGCCGGCGGGTGCGACACCGGGTTCATACCCCGGCCTTTGCGGCCCTCAACAGTTCCTGTGAAGATCAAAGCTTCGAACTTCATGAGATCCTCAACATCAGCGAAGACGGACTCGCGATCCAGGCGTCGCGTTCCCTTAAACTGGACGAGACGGTCGATCTGTGTCTTGACCTATCGGAGACTGGAGTAAAGATCCAGAATCCAGGACGGGTGGTTTGGCTAAGCGGGGGCAAAGCTGGGATCTGTTTCTCGGAAATGCCGTCTGCGGCGCAGGGCCAGGTGAAAGAGTGGCTCTTCACGAATACCGCTCTGGCTTGCGTCTATCGCGCTGCTGAGCAGACGTCTGAAGCCAAACCACTCGCCGCGCCAACCATCCCCCTCACACCCAAATTCGTAACCCCACGCCAGGCCGACGAATCCGCCTTCCCTGCCGATTACACCTCGACCTTGGCTGCCCTGGTTGCGGTCGAGCGTGAGATTGCGGCCGTCGGCGGAGATCTTGACCGGGCGCTCCGGTTGATTGCCGAACGAGCCATTGCCTTCACTCACTCCACCGGTGCCGCCGTTGCGCTCATGGACGGACCTGAGATGGTCTGTCGAGGCAGCGCCGGCCCGGATTCACCCGGCTTGGGGGTTCGGTTCAACATTGGCGCTGGCTTCTCCGGCGAGTGCGTTCGCACCGGCAGAACCCTGCGTTGCGAAGACACCGAAACGGATCCGTTTGTAGACAAGGAAAGTTGCCGCGCCCTCGGAGTCCGCTCCATGGTTGCCGTCCCTATCCGCCGGCAGGAGTCCGTCATCGGTCTACTGGAGATTTTCTCACCCTGGCCGGCCGCCTTCGGCATCCAGGATGAAACGGTGATGCAACGTCTGGCGGGGATGGTTCCTCAATCGGTGCACCGTGCCGAATTGGAAGTAAGAAGCCGGTCTCGCCATGCGGCGCCCGAGGTGGACGATGAGCTCTATGCCGATCTTCCGGCCGAGTCTCGTTTTTTTTCTTCGCTGTCCCCGACGCAGAAGATTCTCTTGATCGCGGCCGCGCTCACCCTTGTTGTGGCCTTGGTTTGGCTGCTCCGGCCTGGGAGTTCTCCCGCTAAAGGGACAGCCGGCGGAATTGCGCCGGCCTCAGGCCGAGCCCGCACAGTTTCGCTTTCGCAGGCCGCAGTCCCGGCGGACACTGTGCAGACCTTCCCCGAAGTCCGGAAACTGGCCGACCAAGGGGACCCCGCCGCCCAGTTCGCAGTGGGAGCCCATTATGCGAGCGGAGAAGATGCTCCTCAGGATTACGCCGAAGCCGCGCGTTGGTTCACCAAGGCCGCCGAACAGGGTCACGTCGGTGCTCAAGCCACCTTGGGAGCCTATTACTGGTCGGGCCGCGGAGTCCCTCGGGACCTGAGCAAGGCGTACTTCTGGGCGATCCTGGCGCAGACCGGCGGAGATGATGCCAGCAAGTACCGTGTCGGTCTTTTATCCTCCGGCATGAGCCGCGCTCAGATCGTGGAGGCGCAGCAACAAGCTAATGACTGGCTCAAGCAGCACGAATCCGCTCGGGCTTCAGCTTCGTCTCAACTCAAGTAGAACAATCTTGCCAAGCTCCGCAGCTTACGACGCATCATACCTGCGGGGTTAGAATGCAGAAGAAGGTATTCGTGCCCACCCTGCGCGAAGTCGTCTATCAGCATGTTCGCGAAGGCGAGCTTTACGAAAAGCTCGACCGCAACCGGGTTCGCTGTTATGCCTGCGGCCATTGTTGCCCAATTCCCGAAGGCCAGCCCGGAGTCTGCAAGGTCCGTTACAACCGCGGTGGCACCCTCTACGTGCCCTGGGGCTACGCGGCCGGAGTGCAGTGCGATCCCATCGAAAAGAAACCGTTCTTTCACGCTTATCCCGGATCCTTGGCCTACAGCTTCGGAATGTTGGGATGCGATCTCCACTGCGCTTACTGCCAGAATTGGGTGACCTCGCAGGCGCTGCGTGATCCGAATGCGATCTCGCAGCCGCTCCAGGCTTCTCCCGAAGCGTTGGTGCAGGACGCCCTTCGCCAGGGCGCCAAGGTTCTGGTCAGCACCTACAACGAGCCGCTCATCACCAGCGAATGGGCGGTGGCCGTCTTTAAGGAAGCCAAAGCGGCTGGCCTGGTTACTGGATTCGTCTCCAACGGCAACGGCACTCCGCAGGTGCTCGAATATCTGCGCCCCTGGATCGACCTATGTAAGGTTGATCTAAAGAGCTTTGACGACCGTCATTACCACGAACTCGGAGGCCGAATCGGCCCGATTCTTGACACCATCCGACGGCTGCACGACATGGGCATTTGGCTGGAGATTGTCACCTTGCTGATCCCCGGCTTTAACGACTCCGACGACGAACTGAAACGTCTGACCGAATTTCTTTCCCGAATTTCTCCCGACATCCCCTGGCACGTAACCGCGTTCCACAAAGATTACAAGATGGACGGTCCCGACAACACGCGCCCCGAAGACTTGCTGCGAGCCGCCCAGATCGGCAGCAACGCCGGACTACGCTACGTGTATGCGGGAAATCTGCCAGGCATGGTCGCTGGCCTCGAAGACACAAACTGCCCTGGCTGCGGCCAGACCGTCATCAAACGCTACGGCTTTTTCATCGAAGATTACCGTCTGACTGCAGACGGCACTTGTCCGTCATGTAAAGTGACCATCCCTGGCCGCTGGGCCACACACTTCGCCGGACAAATCACCGATCGTCCCTTCTCGCCGCGCCGCCGTTCCAGTTTGATTACAATCGTCAGCGAGCCGGCAATGTAGCGCGGGCGGCCTCGCTCGTTGCAAACGAGGATCTAGGATGAAAACATCCGTCATAACATTTCTCGCTTCGCTTCTTGCGCTCGTGGCCTTAGCTGATTCCTCCCCAGCTCAGGTCACAAGCCGGACCTGGATCACCGACGTTACCATCATCTCGCCGGAGAATCTCGATCAAATCGAGAAGGGCAACGTGCTCATCGAAGATGGCCGCATCGTCAGTGTCGAGCGGAATCAGGCCGCGAAGGCTGCCACCGGTTCAACGGTGGTTTCAGGAACCGGACAGTTTCTTATTCCCGGCCTCATTGACTCGCACGTCCACCTCGCTTCTGTTCCTGGAATGACCCTTGATTCGCCTGAGGCCCAATCGAAAATGATCAGGGACTACTTCAAACAACTTCCGCGCTCCTATCTCTACTACGGTTACACGACCGTAGTGGACCTGGCGGTGGTCGATCACAAGATATTGGAAGACTTCAGCCAGGCGCCTCTCCATCCAGACCTCTATCACTGTGGCGAGTCCATGCCGCTCGCCAATGGTTACCCCATGTCGTTTCTGCCGCCAGCTGCGCGTTTCACAATCTTTCCAAATTTTATTTACGATCCCAGGCAAGCCTCCAGCATTCCGTCCGAATACAAGCCTGAAGATCACACTCCTGCGGCCGATGTAGCGCGGGTCAAAGCTTCCGGCGGAATTTGCGTTAAGACATACTTCGAGCACGGTTTTGCCCGAGACAGGAACTTACCGGTGATGAGCCCTGATGTCTTTGCAGACATCCGCAAGGCTGCGACTCAGGACGGCTTGGTGCTTATGATTCATGCCAACTCGTTCGACGCCCAGAAATTTGCCGCCGAGGGTAACGCTGACGTCATCGCGCATGGAATGTGGAACTGGGGAGATCTCGAAAAGAAGACTGAGCTCCCCCTCGAGATTAGAAATCTCCTGGATCAAATCGTGGAAAAGAAAATTGGCTATCAACCCACAATCCAGGTCCTGCGAGGCCTAACTGCGTATTTTGATCCCAAATATCTTAAGATAAAGAGCATCCCCAAGGTCATCCCTGAGGAAATGCTGGATTGGTTCAACTCACGTGACGGCAAGTGGTTCAAAAAGGAATTAAATGATGACGATGCGCCGGACGCAGCCGTGCTCGACGGGATCGACCGTGGCCCTCTCCGCCGCGTGCGCCAGGTAGTCGCATACTTGGCCAGCAAAGATGCCGGCTTTCTCTTTGGCACCGATACTCCCTCGAGTCCCACCTATGGAAACCTCCCAGGCCTGAACGGATATCAGGAAATGCAGGAACTTCAAAAGGCCGGCTTGTCTCTCAGACAGATTTTCAAGGCCGCCACCATCAGCAACGCCCGCAGGTTTAAACTCGATTCGCAACTCGGGACCATCGAGCCGGGAAAAACTGCCAATCTTGTGCTGCTGAACAAATCTCCGTTGGAAACCGTGGACGCATACGATAGCATCACCACGGTTTGGATTCATGGAAAGCCAGTCCCGCGCGACAGTCTGGCAGCCGCTTCAAACCGGTAGTCCGTCAGGAGAGACCCCTTGTTTTGCTCAAGGAGTTACCTTGAACACGGTTCCGCAGCCCTTGGAGTTGAAGCATCCTGACGTTAGACCTCCTAGGAATGTAGTGCCATAGAGGTTGCCCTTCGCGTCGCGAAGTAACCCCGCCCTGGGATTTCCCCCGTCCTCGCCGGTGGCGAACCGATGCAGAACGGTTTCTTTGCCTTTTTGATCGAGTTTGAATACGACGCCGCAACCTGGCTGAAGGTCATTCATGCAACTGAGATCGCCACCGTAGTAGGTGGTTCCATATAAGTTCCCGGCCGCGTCTAAAACCAAATCTACATAGTAGGGATTGGCCCCGTCCGCCCCGCCGGTGAACTCATGCAATACCGTCTCTTGGCCGTTTGCATCGATCTTGAAGACCGTTCCGCAGCCAGCCCCAGTGTTACTGCAGTTGCCTTTCAGGATTCCACCGCTGAACGTAGCCCCATAGAGGTTGCCCTTGGCATCTCTCACCAGGCCCCCGTACGGAAAACCACCGTCCCCCGAACCGTAGAAGGCGTGCAACATAGTCTCGTTTCCCTGCTTGTCAATCTTGAACACCATTCCAGGCCCGAAGGTGCCACCCGAATTGGCAGTGCCATAAAGGTTGCCGGCTGCGTCCCTGATCAGGTCGCCCCAGGGATACGCTCCATCCGTCGGATACGACGCAAACTTGTGGAGCACCGTTTCTTTACCCTTCTTGCTTAGCTTGAAGACCACTCCGCAGCCTGCGGAGTCATTGCAGGTGCGGACCGGCCCGCCTATTGTGGTAGTCCCATAGAGGTTGCCTGCCTCGTCCGACACCAGCCCGCCCGCTGGATTTCCTCCATCCGCCCCTCCGGTAAACTCATACAGCACGGTTTCCTTGCCGGTGGGACTTACCCGGAACACCGTCCCGCAGCCCGAGCCAAAATCGCAGTTCCCAATCCCGCCGTCAAATGTGGTCCCATAGAGGTTGCCCTGTCCGTCGCGCAGCAAACCGGCGATGGGCTCGAATCCGTCACTGCTCCCATGGAAGCCGTGCAACACGGTTTCCTTCCCGTGCGTATCCAGTTTGAACACCGTTGAAGGCAGAGTCGTGGTTCCATAGAGGTTGCCGGTCCCATCCCCGATCACACGGGCTAGGGGACCGCCTCCGTCCGTGCCCCCAGTAAACCGATAGAGCGTTGTGAACTTGCGCGCCGCTGCGTGCCGGGCGTTAGCTCCCCCCGGCGAAAGCACGCCTGTCAATACCAGGATGACGCTTGCGGTCCGCAGGCGCATTCCCGTTTTCCAGTTCTCGGGTTTCCCGGAGTCAGCCATAACTGTTTTCTCTAACGACATCTATCCTACCGACAGAGCCGAAGCTGGCAAAGAGACTTTCGACCCCTTCTGAAACCGCGGGCTTGGAACCTCCTGACACCTGCCCTAGCCAGGCTTCGTGCACTTGGTCTCATCGCGACCCTGCGCCGCTCCAGTTTGGGTACAATCGTCAACGAGATCGGATCGAACTCAGGAGGAGCCAAACAAACCGTTGCAACCCAACCTCTCAACGCCTTCCGCCGCAGGTCGTGACCCCAGATGGAATGTCCGTCTCATATCCGCGCTGGTGTTGCTATGCCTGACAACGGCCTGTTCCCCGCGGGACTTCCTCACCCGCCGGCTCGCAACTGACCTGATCGCCGGCTCCGACTCCTTCAAAGCCACCCAGAAGTTCTGGCTGCGCACCGGAACCACCTCCAATCAGGACTACTATTCTCCGGAATCCATGGTTTTGCAGCACCGTGGCTGGATCACCGCCGACAAAGTTGCCTGCCCGCCTGCCGTCGCTCCGCCCCCTTGCTGGGATGTCGCTCTCTCCCCGCTTGGAGTCGGCATTTTTCGCGACTTGATTCCAGCTAACACGCTTCAGTCTCAATATTTCGGCGTGCCGGTCGCCCACCGCGAACTTGTCGGCGTCACCGGCATCAGCAAGAACGGCGCCGTCGCCGATGTCGACTTTGTCTGGAAGTGGCTTCCGCTCAACGAAGTCGGCCAGGCACTTTACGCTGGCGGCGTACTGTACAAATCGACCGTCGCATTCCGCCTTTACGACGACGGATGGCGAGTGGTCGAGGGCACTACACCTAAGAGCAATCAAAGTCTGGACGAAGCCTTGAAGAACGCCCAGCCTGCCCAGTAGCCCGAAAGACCAGTGATCTCAGTCTTGTAATGCTTTGGAAGGCGACGTCAGGCTGGACCGCGTCACCCGGCTGGACAAGAACAGTGGGCAAACATCAATTTATGAGATCGGTCATGTGTTCATCATTGCGGGCGCATCTCCAAGGACCGGCTGGCTCGAGGGTTGCGTCGCTCTCGACGATAAGGGCTTTATTCTCACTGGACGAGATCGGGTTTGCGGGATTTGTTTCCTCGCGCGTGGCCACTTACCCGCCCTCCGCAAATGTTGGAGACCAGACTTCCCGCCGTGTTCGCCGTCGGCGACGTTCGGTCGGGCAACGTAAAGCGCGTGGCCTCAGCGGTTCGCGAGGGCGCGATTGCGGTCCATCCGGTTCACCGCGCTTTAGCCGAGCCGTGAAAATTCCTGCCTCTACGCCGGTGAACCATACTCCTTCAGCTTGCGGTAGAGCGTCGTCTTCCCGATCCCCAACAGCCGCGCTGCCAGCAGTTTGTCTCCGTTGAGCTGGGTGATCGTATTGAGTATGGTTTTCTTCTCCACTTCTGACATGGAAATAATTTTTGTCGAGGTGTCCCCGTTGGAGGGTGTATGGCCGTTGCCGCCAGTGATGGACGACGGCATGTCGGCCATCTGCAGCAAAGGGCCGCTGCTGAGAGCGCAAGCCCGCTCCACGCAATTCTCCAATTCGCGCACGTTCCCGGGCCAATCAAAGGCCAGCATGGCTTTCATGGCGGCATCGCTCAAAGTGCGTACCCGCCCGGACTGCCGCGCCACTCGCTCCATAAAATACCCGATCAGCAGTGGGATGTCCTGCCGCCGCTCGCGCAGTGACGGAATTTTCAGATTCAGCACGTTCAACCGGAAGTACAGATCCCGGCGGAACGCTCCTTGCGCAACCGCCTGCTCCAGATCGCGGTTGGTGGCGGCCAGAATCCGCACATTGATATTGATCCGCTTGGTGCTCCCCACCGGCCGGATTTCCTTTTCCTGAATCGCCCGTAACAATTTCGCCTGTAAATCGACCGGCATCTCTCCGATCTCATCCAGAAATACCGTCCCTCCCTCCGCCACGGTCAACAGACCATCTTTAGTTTGGGTGGCGCCGGTGAATGCGCCTTTCACGTATCCGAACAGCTCGCTTTCAATCAGCGTCGGCACCAGCGACCCGCAGTCCACCGGGATGAACGGCTTGTCGTGGAATGGCCCCGAGAAATGAATGGAGCGGGCCACC
>Ga0206989_1125_pt1 | contig 13596 bp, 11 predicted proteins | sample Alteio_BWMinCont_10_FD_153276 | JGI IMG/M metagenome (GOLD analysis project Ga0206989, IMG submission 153276) | Enriched cells from forest soil in Barre Woods Harvard Forest LTER site, Petersham, Massachusetts, United States -... | ecosystem: Environmental > Terrestrial > Soil > Temperate forest >...
GAATGTGGTCGGTCTATTGATTCAGAGATTTCTCGACACTCATCGCAACGCTTCCCGCGCCTTGGCGCGCACCCCGCGCCAGTAGAGCACCAAACCAATCACAATCGTGGCGACCGTGCCCCCAACTAGCTTCAGCTCAAACCCCAATTTGTTGGCCGAATCGCCCGGGGGAACCAGCGAAACGAAAATGCCGATAAGCACAATCATAAATCCCGTGCCGGAAATGGCCCACACGCCGAGCTTGCCGCCTGGAATCAGAATCGCTTCCGGATTTTCCGACCGGTCCTTGCGCGAATACAGCCGGATCGCTGCCGCAAACATGTAGAGGAACGGAATGAAATAAAGAATGATCGTGGCATCTACAAGAAACTGGTAAGCGCCGCGCGTCGTCTCGTTGATCTGGCTTCCCAGTAGAATCGCACACGACAAAATCGCCTGCACAAGAATCGCAACGTAGGGCGTCTTCCATCGTGGATGAATTTTACCGAACGCCTGCGGCAGGTAGCGGTCGATCCCCACGACAAACGGCACCCGCGCGACTCCGGCGACTGTGCTGCCGACGCCGCCCGCATTTCCGACGGTGACGACAATCGCCGCCACGATTCCCAAAAACCCGATGCGCAACGCAATCGATCCAACCGTTATGGCGTGAAACACGCCGCTGGTCGCCGAAACCTCTCCTGCCTGCACGAGCACCAGCACGGCCATCGTCGCCAGGATGTACATCGCGGCAATCAGCACGGCCGCGGCGTATAGCGCGCGCGGCAGCGTGCGCCGCGGGTTGCGAACTTCCTGGCTCATGGCCGAGACCAACTCGAGTCCGCTGAATGCGAATGCAATCTGCGACCAAAAGTTTACGGTGTCCCAATTCCAGGTTGGCAAAATGTTCTGCCGAGTGAAATGCGTCACCGCCCCATGCCTCATTGCGATAATCGCGGCGACCACGACGAGTGTCATCAACGGCAGGTACGTCGCCACGCCGCCCGCATTCTGCAGCCACTTGCCGATATTCAAGCCGATGATGTTCAGCCCGACCGCCACCGCAAGCAATCCCAGGGAAACCCAAAGCAAAAAGGTGCGATCCTGGGAAAGTGCTGCGCCGTTTTCACCGACGATGTACGCGCTCATCGCCGCGCTCGCCAGTAACAACCCGGGAAAATAAAAAACGGTGTAAGCCCAATAGTTCCAGCCGGCCACAAACCCGTGAAAGTCGCCGAAAGCTTCCTTGGTCCAAACGTAGAGCCCGCCTTCTTCGGGAAAGCGCGACGATAGCTCGTTGATCACCATCGCGGACGGGATGAAAAACAATACCGCGGCAATCACCCACAAACTGATGGAAGACGTCCCATTGTGCGCGGCGGCAGCAACCCAACGCGGCCCAAGCACGGTCGCGATGTTGAATAGCAAGACGTCCCAAAATCCCATGGCCTTGGGCATTTGCTGGATCGGATTCGATTCCGAGTTGCTGTTCTGGGTCACGCCCACGTCCCCCTGCGCTTCACTTTCGCTCTCGCCGCCCTACGCGTACAAACCTTTATAGTATTTGTACCAATCGCTCTGGAAAATTTCACGCGGGTCATGCTGCTTTTTTAAATTCAGAAAATCCGGAAACTGCGGATACGCGGAAGCCAATTCATCCCGTGTGGCGAAGCGATTATAGGTGAGATAAAAACTCCCGCCCCGTTTGTTCGCCGCTCGAATAATTTGCCTGCAGACCTCGCCGGTTTTCTTTAGAGCTTGTGGTTCTCCGGAAGTATGCGGAGAGAAAATTACGCAGGCGTAGCGCTTTTTTGCCCAGGCAAGAAAGGAATCCTTGTCCTGCTCGGTGAACCGCACCGTTCCGTAAATCAACGGCGTCACGGCAGTCAGAAGAATGCGGCGCGCTTCTTCCAACAACGAAATCAGCTCGTTTCGCGGCACATACACTTCTAGAATCAGGTCCGCTCCGGCATAATCCGCGCCCAGCCGCTTCTCGATTCCCTGATGATATCCCGCGGGAAAGCTGCTCAGTTGATGCAAATCCGACCATTCCACGTTGCCGTCCTTGGCCAGCTCCAGCTTTGCGTAGCGCCGGTACGAGGAACCGCGGTCGCGATGCGCTGTTTCGAGCAAGGCAGTCACCAGTTTCGGATCGATATCCGCGCTCTCGGTTCCAAGGGGCGTTTCCGGCGGAACATTCTCGTAGGTCGTCAGGATTCCTGTGCGCAGAAAGTCAGGAGAAGTTTCGTCGATGGAGTATTGGAAATAGCCGTACGGCGCGCCCGCCGCCGTGCGCCCTTCGATAAGTGCGATTAACTCCGCCGTGGTGCGCGCCTCGACGTGCCGCCGAACCTTGCCACGCGGAACAAGCCGCAATCCAACCCTCGTGATAATTCCAAAAAGTCCGTAGCCTCCCACGGCGAGCGCAAAAAGCTCCGCGTTTTCTTTTCTGCTGCATTTTTTCACTGAGCCATCCGAAATGACAATCTCAAGCCATTCCACATCTCCAATCATCGGTGGTGCACCAAGGCTGTGGCCGTGCGCGTTCGCGGAAAGCGCTCCCCCGAGGCTCAAGCGGTCGGCTCCGCCCTGCTTTTGGCGAATTCCCCAGCGCACATTTTCTTTTTGCAGCGAGGTGTAGCCCTGGATTAACTCCGGCCACTCGATACCCGCCTCGACGTGCAACACGCCGGTTTTCTCGTCCAATCCAATCACGCGATTCATCGCGCGCATATCCAAAAGGATCGAGTCTGTGGCGAACTGCTGGCCTCCCGCCGCATGACGGCTGCCAGAAATCGCCAGGACTCGGCTGTGTCTGGCGCAGTCTTTAACGAGGCTCTGAATCTCGCCGACGGAAGTTGGCCGGGAAATACTGGCGACCCAGGTCGGATTCAGCCCAGTCTGCACATCGTTGACGAGGACGCCTTTTTGTACGGGAAACGCGGCGCCCGAAGCCACCAGCGGCGCAGCGGCCATTCCCTTCAAAAAATTCCGGCGCTTCATCTGCGCGCCGCCTCGCTCACAGAGTCACGTCCAGCGCGGGAATTAACGCATCCTGCATGCGGAAGTTGTGGAGGAACGGATCTTTCGAATTCTCAAAATCATCCCACGGCCCGAAAAACGCGACGCGGCCCTCTTGAAGAAACACGACAGTATCAGCGAGTTTCTTCGCAAGATGCGTGTCGTGCGTCACCACAATCGACGTGCGGTGAAACGCTTCCTTCAGCCGCAGAATCAATTCGCCCATATGCGCCGCCATGATGGGATCTACCATCGTTGTGGGCTCGTCGAATAATATCGCGTCGGGATTCTGCGCGAACGCCCGCGCCATGGCTACCGCGCGCTTCATCCCCGTCGATAATTCGCTCGGCAATTTGTCGAGCACTTGCTCGACCTCCAGCATGTTCGCCAATTTATTCACGTACGCGTCGACGTCTTCGTCTTCCAGTCCTGGTTGCTTTTCCAGTGGAAATGCGATGTTTTCGGCGACAGTGAGCGAATCGAACAGCGCTCCCGACTGAAACACCATCGTCACTTTCCGCCGCACCTCTTCGAATTGCTGCTCGGTGAAGTCCGTGACGTCCTGCCCATCCACAAAAATGCGTCCGGAATCCGCTTTCATGAATCCCATGATGTGTTTCAGCGAAACGGATTTTCCCACGCCGCTGCGGCCCATGATCACGCACGTCTCACCGCGCTTTACGCGGAAAGTGACATTTTTCAGCACATAATTGTCGTCGAACGACTTGTTTACATCGCGAAATTCAAAAAAGTTTTCAGCTTGCGGCTCCCCGCCGGCTGGCCCGGCGTCCACCATAGCGGATGGCCCGCGCGCTCCACCCGTTTCCATCGCCGCTACGCCGCTGCTGATATCGTTTTTGTCCGCCATCTCTCGCGCCCGTCAGCCCTGTTCCGCTTCCACAATCCTGCGCGCTTCTTCGTAATCCGCCGCCGTATTCATGTTCCAGAAAAGCCGCCCTGCGCTATCAAATCGTTTCCAGTCTCGCTCGTCAAGAACTTCCGCACGCAGAAGTGCGATCCCCTGCGTCACTTTGCGTACGCCCCGCTCGAAAGCGGCCTGCAGCGTCTCAACCGCATCGGTTCTCCAGCAAGCGCACAGCGGTTCCGGCCCATGTTCCGAATGCGGGACGACTACCTGGGCCGCACTGTTCGTCGCTCGCTCCACAAGAAACCGCAACCATCCCGCCATCAGAAACGGCATGTCGCAACTCACAATCAAATTCCATTTGCACTCTGGCCCTTTCTCTTGCGTGTGCAACAACGCCGTCACGATTCCACCGAGCGGCCCTTCCCCCGGCCACCGATCGTTCACCGCTTCGGTTTCGAAATCCGCATATTTTCCTGGCGGCGCAATAATTCTCACATCTGGCGTTACGCCTCGCATCAACTCAATCATTCGCGCCAACATTGGCCTTCCAGCAAACTCTACGAGCGCCTTGTCCCGCCCAAATCGCGTGCTCCCGCCTCCCGCCAAAACGTATGCGCCAACCCGCCGTTCACTATTCCGCTCGCTCATTCCCTGATTCTCAGCGCTCTTCCTCTTCTCCGTGTCCTCTGCGATCTCTGTGACCTCTGTGTAAGTTCCTATTCTTCTTCCAATGGCTCGCGCCCCGGCCGCCGAATCCCCAACTCCCGCAATTTCTCCTGCAAACTCTGCCGGTGCAGCCCAATCGTCGCCGCCGTTCGCGAAACATTCCACCGGTGCTCCGCCAACTGTTTCGTCAGATACGCCACTTCGAACTTCCGCTTCGCCTCGCGAAAATCCTTCTCGCCGAAACCATTCTCGCCTCCACCATCCGAATTCTTGTGTGGCGCCGCCTCTCCGCTCACCACTTCCCGCGGCAAATCCTCTACGCCAATCTCCTCCCCGCGGCACAAAACTAAACTCCGCTCCAAAGCATTCTTCAACTCGCGCACATTCCCCGGCCAATCGTACCGCTCGATCGCCGCCATCGCTTCCCGCGTAACGCGTTTTGTAGGGGAGGGGCTCGCCCCTCCCCCTCCCGTTCCCGCCCCACCGCGCAACCGAGCCGTATGCATCTGCAAAAACGCCTCCGCCAGCACCGGGATATCCGCCTTATGCGCCCGCAAAGGCGGCAACTCAATCGTCACCACACGCAATCTGTAAAACAAATCCTCCCGAAATTTCCCCGCCCGAATCTCCGCCCCCAAATTCCGGTGCGTAGCGCTGATCACGCGCACATCCACCGAAATCGGCTGCGTCCCACCAAGCCTCTCAATGGTGCGGTTCTCCAATGCCCGCAAAACTTTCGCCTGCGTCACCGGATTCATGTCCCCAATCTCATCCAAAAACAAAGTTCCGCCCGACGCCAGCTCAAACTTGCCCTTTTTCTGCTGCGCCGCTCCCGTAAACGCCCCGCGCTCATATCCAAACAATTCCGACTCAATCAAAGCCTCCGGCAACGCCGCGCAATTCACCGCCACATAAGCCTTCCCCGCCCGCGGAGACCTCGCATGAATCTCTTGCGCCACCAAATCCTTACCGGTCCCACTCTCGCCAAGAATCAGCACGGTCGAATCCGCCGCAGCCACGCGATCGGCCATCTCAAACGCTCGCCGCATCTCCGCCGTCCGCCCAATCATCTGCCCAAACTGCCCCTCGGTAGCCATCCGCCGCCGCAACGAATCATTCTCTTTTTCGAGCGTCGCCAATTTCAAAAGATTCGCCACGCGCTGCCGCAGCTCCTCCAACTCAAATCCCTTCACCAAATAATCCGCCGCGCCAAGCCGCAAAGCTTCCACCGCCGTCTTCGCCGTATCCAACGCCGATACCATCAAAACCGGCAATTCGCTTCCCTGCTCGCGCATCCACCGCAAAAACTCCAACCCACTCTGCCCCGGCAACACCACATCCAGCAAAACGAGATCAGGCTTCTCCGTATCCAACGCCGCGTGCGCCGCCTCCGCCGAATCTGCCTCCGCAACGCGGTACTTCGCCTCCAGCGCCCGCCGCAACCCATACCGCGCCGCCGGCTCATCATCCACAATTAGAACCGTTTTCATATTTCCCTCGTTTTGAATTGCCATGGCTTGACTAGCAATTCTTCCGCCTCGCGCTCTTCAAGATGCTGGGCCTGGGGTCCCCTCTAAATTCCGTGACCTCTTGCCCCGGCGCACACATGCGGGCCGCAGCCTAAACTCAAATCTTGTTCCTCTGCCCTCATTCACAGGGCTCACTAATTTCAAATCACCGCCGAGTTCGGAAACTCGCTTTGCAACAATTGCCAACCCCAAGCCCGTTCCTTGCGGCTTTGTCGTGAAGAAGGGCTCCAGCACCTTGTCTTTGAGGTTTGCCGGTATCCCGGGGCCCTCGTCTTCCACGGAAACGAGACACTCCAATCCCAGCCATGAAAGCTGTACTTTCACCTGTCCGTCGCGCGGCGACGCTTCCAGGGCATTCACTACAAGGTTGCTGATCACGTCATGGAGAGCTTCCGCACTGGCATCAACGATCGAATTTCCTTCCGTTAATCGCGAGCCTAAACGCACTCCGCGTTTTTCAGCCTCGTGTCGCAACATAGCCAACACCTCTTCCATAACCGTACGGATATCGCTGCTCGCCTCTATAGGTCCTCCGCGAATCGCCGGCCGGCTAAACTGCAGCAACTGATTCAGCTTCGACGACAACCTCCCAATCTCCTCCAAAACCATCTTCGTTTCCGCGCGAATCGATTCCGGCAATTCCGCGCTCTCCAACTGCACCTGCAAAATCGTTTTGATCGACCCCAGCGGATTCTTCAAATTGTGCGAAATGCTAGCCGCCATCTGCCCCAACACCGCCAACCTTTCTCTCTCCGCCAGTTCCCTCTCCAATTGCAATTTCTCCTCGATCAACCGGCACAACTCCAACGCCCCCGGCAACTGCTCGCACAAAAACTCCAGCGCCGCCGCCGTCTCCCCAGAAAGCATCGCGCCATGCGCCTTCACTCGCAACGCACCCAGAACCCGGCCCGACTGCCGAATCGGAAACACTTCCTCAGCTGGGTTTCCGCCAGCCCCGATCTTCGCATCGCTACGGAGAACGAGTCTCACCTCTGCAAGCTGCAACTCCTCAGCGATCCACTTCTCGATAAACGCAGTCAGTTTCCCCAGATTGCCGAGCCGCGCCACTTCCTGAATAGGTGCCATCATCCGCTGCGCATGGTCCATTTCCGTTTGCGCCGTTCGCCGCAGAACAGTTCTCATCAATCGCTGCAACGGCTCGAAGAAAACTACAGGCAGAAATAACAAGAGCGCCGCCGACGCCTCCGGCGGCAAGTACGGCTCCATCCACAAACTCACACGGCGCACCAGACTGAGATAAAGAAGCGCAAGAAAGGTCGCAAATACCGCGTAAATGAGGTTCCGCTGCCGCCCAATCTGCAAGAAGTTAAACCGCTGGACATTTCGAATGAGGACAACCAATGGCTGCAGTGCGATGGCAGCGGCGATGCTCGTTGTCACCATCAGGGTCTGGTCACCGGTTATCCCCACCAAGTGCATTACCGAGATCACAAATACCAGTCCTGCTAAGCTGGTGAGCAATGATCTATGAAATGATTTTTGTTCCTTGTCGGGAGCCACCTTAGAAAATTTCCATTGCCACGACGATGAGATCACCAGCGTGCAGACCAGCCAGATTTGGAAAAGTTTGCCTAGTGAATTGGCGGGTGCAACAAAATCGAAGCCAGCACGCACGCACAGTCCCGAATACAAATAGGGAAGAAGCAACACAGCCGGCAAATAAGCCAGTGCCACCCAGAGCCGCTTCGAGACACCCGCATGCACCAGTTCTCGAATCTGCGCATACTCGACATGTAAATGAACCAACAACGACGGAACGAACCACAACCCGACGCACACCACGGTCCACGCGAAGATCCCCAAAGACGTCGGCATGTTCGAGTAATAAAGCTGGCCATTGAGCGCCAGCAATGACCCGCCAAAAAACAGGACAAGGGACAAGCACAGAAAGAAAAAAATGCGCTCGAAATTGCGCTGTCGACGATGGCCGAGGATAACCACGATCCAGAAGAACGGCAGCAGCGTACCAGCCGTTAAGACGATGAGCCGCGGATAAACATGAGGGGGCAACAGAGTACCTCGCGCAAATTCTATGCTTACAGAAGCAGCACGGCAATCGCCAAGTGTCGTATTTTTCTTGCACCACCTAAACAACTATAAATAAACGACTTAACGGAAACAGAATTCCACAGCCACGCCACCCATCTGCCTGCTAAATCCTTGACATGCAGTCCTTTTCTGCTATATTAGCAGTCGACTGCGAGGAGTGCTAATTCCCTTCTGCACCCCCAGCCTCAGTTCAAACCGATACATCACCTACGGAGGTTTTTCCAAGATGGCAGTGAATCTTACCCCGCTCCACGACCGCGTAATCGTGAAGCGCATTGAAGAGAAGGAAACCGTCAAGGGAGGCATCATCATCCCTGACTCCGCAAAAGAAAAGCCCATGGAGGGCGAAATCATCGCAGTCGGTGCCGGCAAGCGCGAAAAGGGTGAATTGATCCCTCTCGACGTGAAACCAGGCGACCGCGTCCTCTTCGGCAAGTACAGCGGCACGGAAATCAAACTCGACGACGAAGAGTTTCTCATTCTTCGCGAAGAAGAGATCCTCGCCAAAATCGGCGGCCAAGCCAAAGCCGCCAAGAAGTAACCCTACACGGGCCTCGGCCCGTCTAGGCGCCGAGCTTCAGCCCGGCAGCCGTAGGGGCACGGCACGCCGTGCCCGCCGTTAGGAATAAGTAGTCAGATCAAAATTCGCAGTCCGCACACAGAAAGAACATCAGGAGGAAATACCAGTATGGCGAAGCAGATTGTAACAGGTGAAGCGTCCCGCCAGGCGATTCTACGCGGTGTGAACGCTCTCGCCGACGCAGTTAAGATCACCCTCGGCCCCAAGGGCCGCAATGCCGTGATCGAAAAGAAGTTCGGCGCGCCGATCATCACCAAGGACGGCGTAACCGTAGCCAAGGAAATCGAACTCCAGGACCCGCTCGAGAACATGGGCGCGCAAATGGTTCGTGAAGTCGCCTCCAAGACGTCCGACGTCGCCGGCGACGGCACCACCACCGCAACCGTGCTCGCTCAGGCGATCTTCCGCGAGGGTGTCAAGACTGTCGCCGCAGGCGCCAGCCCCACCGCTCTCAAGCGCGGCATTGAACGCGCCGTCGAAGTGGCCGTCGAAGAAATCCGCAAGCTCCACAAAGACGTCAAGGGCGACATGATCGCCCAGGTTGGCACCATTTCCGCCAACAATGACAAGCAAATCGGCGGAATCATCGCCGAAGCCATGAAGAAGGTCGGCAAGGATGGCGTTATCACCGTCGAGGAATCTCGCACGATGGAAACCACCCTGGAAGTGGTCGAAGGCATGCAATTTGACCGCGGCTACCTCTCCCCCTACTTCATCACCGACCCCGAGCGCATGGAATGCGTCCTCGAGGACGTTCGCATCCTCATCCACGAAAAGAAAATATCCTCGATGAAGGACCTGCTCCCGTTGCTCGAGCAGACCGCCAAGATGGGCAAGCCCCTCTTGATCATCGCTGAGGACATCGAAGGCGAAGCGCTGGCGACCCTGGTCGTCAACAAGCTCCGCGGCACGCTGCAGTGCGCTGCCGTCAAGGCCCCCGGCTTTGGCGACCGCCGCAAAGCGATGCTCGAAGATATCGCCACCCTCACCGGCGGCAAGGCCATCACCGAAGACCTCGGCATCAAGCTCGAGAACGTGAAGCTCGAGGACCTCGGCCGCGCCAAGAAAATCACCATCGATAAGGACAACTCCACGATCATCGAAGGCGCCGGCAAGTCCGCGGACATCGAAGGCCGTGTGAAGCAGATCCGCTCGCAGGTCGAAAACACCACCAGCGACTATGACAAGGAAAAGCTTCAGGAGCGCCTTGCCAAGCTCGTCGGCGGCGTTGCTGTCATTAAAGTCGGCGCGGCTACCGAGACCGAACTGAAGGAAAAGAAGGCCCGCGTCGAAGACGCTATGCACGCCACCCGCGCAGCTGTCGAGGAAGGTATCGTTCCCGGCGGCGGCACGGCTCTGCTCCGTTGCATCGCGGCCATCGAGAAGATCAAACTCCATGATGACGAAGCTGTTGGCCTCGGCATCGTGAAGCGCGCTCTCGAAGAGCCTTCCCGCCAGATTGCGCTCAACGCCGGTTTTGAAGGCGCTGTCGTGATCGGCAAGATCCGCGACTCGAAGGACGAGAACTTCGGCTTCAACGCGGACACCGGCGAGTACGGCGACATGGTCAAGATGGGCGTTATCGACCCGGCCAAGGTCACCCGCCTTGCTCTTCAGAACGCAGCCTCGATCGCGAGCCTCATGCTCACGACCGAAGCCCTCGTCGCTGAAATCAAGGAAGAAAAGGCTGCAGCAGCCGGCGGCGGTGGAGCCCCCGGCGCAGGCGGCATGGGCGGCATGTACTAAATCCAGGTAGCACAGGCACTCTTGCCTGTGCTCCGGGCGGCTTTTCCAGCTAGCCCAAATCCTCAATCCAAGGGCGTCCTAGCCACAAGCCAGGACGCCCTTTTTTCTGTGCTGACTGGAAGCTGGTGGGAACGGGTCCGCTCAGATACCAATTCGACTCGCGCTGCAAATCGAATTGCCGAGAACAAACTCACTGGTCATGCTTCATCGCCGCTTCAATTTCCTCAGCCGTATACGGCACACAAGGTGTCAGAAGTTCGGGGCCCGCCTCCGAAATCAAAAACATATCTTCCAGGTAGTAGCCCTGTCCGCCAATCGACGCGATCGGCTCAAAATCGATCACCATTCCCACTCGCAGCCCGCCTTCAATAGATCCGGTATCAAGATTTGAAGTATGTATCTGCCAGTACGGAACGTTTTTCCGATCGTTCCACGTTTCGATGGCTTGTTTAGCCAGCGGGCTTTTCACGAATGCACGATGCCCCAGCAATTCCGCTCTCCACGCGTCAAACACTCGCTCTTCCGTGTTTCCCAGCGTAATTCTTTGACTCCAGCACGATAAGCCGCAACAAACATATTCCATATCTCGCGCTGCTCCTCGCTGTAGTGCCCCGACACAGGCACCGTCCGTCCCAAATCGCCCTGATAGTGCTGCCACTCGCATCCCACATCCAGTCTCACGAGATCACCGCGCTGCAGCACGGCATCGAGGTGGTCATAACGCGTGAACGAGTCGAAGGGTCTCGGAAAAACGCCGTTCGCGCCTCCCATAGCCCATGGCCAGAACGAAACACCATGCGCCCCTGCTTTCCAGCAAGCGCTCTCAACCGCCAACTCGATTTCACGTTGTGAAATTCCCGGCCGGATACTTCGGATTCCCGCCATAACTGCTGGCACGGTTGCGCGCGCTGCCCCGCGGCTGAGCAAGATCTCTGCCGCGCTCTCTTCATTCATCAACCCGGATAGTTGTCCTTCGACAAACTGTATATCCAGCGTTGGCCATTTCTTCGTCAGAGCTTGAATCCACGTTGGCGTGTCATTGTCTCTGGCCTGGGCAAGGTTTGGAGGAAGTTCGGCCGTTTCTCTTTCGCAATAAATCTTCGTGCTCGCTTGAACAATCCGCGTCAGGAAACTATCGAGCTCCGTCCAGTCCACAACATGTTGCAGACCTAGTTTCTGTGCAGACGCATCGCCAGGCTCGGCCTCCAGAGGCACTCCACGGTGCCATGCATGCACAAACAGCCAACTTTCTCGGGTCTTGCTGTCAATCGCAAGGATGGCTCCCGGTGTATTCTCCAAGCCCGTCAAATAGTAGAAAGTTGCGTTTTCCCGGTAACTGTCCGCGGAGGAGTTCACGTCTATTCTCGAGCGCACAAGAAGCACACCATCCGGGAACGCCTGCGCTGCGTGCAACCGTCTTGCCTTTAGTTCGTCTGTGCCAGCCGCCTGAGCATCAGCTATCGAACAACACGTCGCCAGAACTGCCATCCATGCAATCCACCATCTCATGGCCGCCGAGCCTATCACCCAGCCACCAGACGCGCAATGAACCTCCTTCTCTTGACCTTGCTTGCCTCACGCCCCACCCCTCCGCTAAACTCGTCGGGCCTCACCACGGCTCTTTCAGGGGAGAGTCACGACATGCCAGGACTTTTGCAGCGCCTTCTGCCGCGCGAAGAGGGCTTTTTCGACCTTTTCGCCAAGCAAGCCGAGAATATTCACGAAGGGGCGGGAGCGCTCCTCAAAATGCTTTCGCATTACACCGGCGTACCCGAACAGGTCCAGAGCATCAAAGCCATCGAGCACGAAGGCGACGAAATCGCCCATAACCTCCTCACCAAGCTCAACCAAACTTTCATCACTCCCTTCGATCGCGAAGACATCCACGAACTTTGTAACCGCCTCGACGACGTCATCGACCTCATCGACGCCGCCGCCAGCCGCTTCGTCCTGTACCGTGTCGACTCCATCCGCGAAGGCACCATCGACCTCGTCAAAGTCCTCGTTTCCGCCACCGTCGAAGTCACCGCCGCTGTCAAATCCCTCGACTCCCCCGAAAAAGCTCTCAAGCACTGCATCGAAATCAACCGCTACGAAAACGAAAGCGACCGCCTCTGCCGCACCCTCATCGCCCAGCTTTTCGACGAGGAAAAAAACTCCGTCCAGATCATCAAGTGGAAAGAAATTTTTGAAGTCATCGAAACAGCCGTTGATAAATGCGAAGATGTCGCCAACGTCATCGAAGGCGTCATCATCAAGAGCGCTTGATTCGCGATGCCCAGCTTTTCACTCCTGATCGCCGTCATTATCCTCACGCTGGCCTTTGAATTTTCCAACGGCTGGCATGACGCTGCCAATTCCATCGCCACCGTCGTTTCCACTCGCGTCCTAACGCCGTTTCGCGCCGTCGTCTGGGCCGCCTTCTGGAATTTCATCGCCGCCTTCGTCTTCGGCACCGCCGTCGCCACCACCATCGGCAAGGGTATGGTTCACATCGAAATGGTGGATCAGACTGTTTTATTGGCCGGCCTCCTCGGCGCAATTTCCTGGAATTTGATCACCCTCATTCTCGGCTTGCCCACCAGCTCCTCTCACGCTTTGATGGGCGGATATGGTGGTGCGGCCGTAGCCCATGCCGGCTATAAAGCGCTCATCCTCACCGGGTGGACTAGGCCGGTACTCTTCATTTTTCTCTCACCTTTTATCGGCATGTTCATTGCCATGGCCGTGACCATCGCCACCAGCTGGATTGTCCGCAAGCAACGTCCGCGAAAAGTGGACAAGTGGTTTCGCCGCTTACAGTTGGTCTCCGCCGCCGGCTACAGCCTTGGCCACGGCACCAATGACGCCCAGAAAGGCATGGGCATCATCACCACGGCTCTTGTCGCTGGCGGCCTTATGAAAACTTACTCCGTCCCCTATTGGGTGATTATTTGTTGCTACCTGGCAATGGGCGGCGGCACGATGGCTGGCGGATGGCGCATTATCAAGACCATGGGCCAGCGCATTACCAAACTAACTCCCTTCGGCGGCTTTGCTGCAGAGTCCGCCGGCGCGCTCACGCTTCTCGCCACCGCGCATTACGGCATCCCCGTCAGCACCACTCACACCATTACCGGCGCCATCGTCGGCGTCGG
>Ga0206989_1126_pt1 | contig 13588 bp, 6 predicted proteins | sample Alteio_BWMinCont_10_FD_153276 | JGI IMG/M metagenome (GOLD analysis project Ga0206989, IMG submission 153276) | Enriched cells from forest soil in Barre Woods Harvard Forest LTER site, Petersham, Massachusetts, United States -... | ecosystem: Environmental > Terrestrial > Soil > Temperate forest >...
AGAAGTCATCTGCGTGACGCCGGCAATACGGCCGAACTGCCGCTCGAGTGGCGTGGCAACGGCGGAAGCCATGGTCTCAGGACTTGCGCCCGGCAGGCCGGCGCTGACGGAGATGGTTGGAAAATCAACCTGCGGAAGCGGCGCAACCGGCAAGAAGCGGAATGCTACGACACCCGAAAGAAGAATAGCGATAGTGATTAGCGACGTGGCCACCGGTCGTCGGATGAAAGGAGCGGAAAAATTGGCAGAGATATTCAAGGATCAATCTCCAGGCGCTGTTCCGGGCGTGGGCTCCTCAATCGGGTTCCCGACATGAAAGGAAAAACGTCGCGCCAGCCAGTCAAACGCGAGATAAACCACTGGCGTCGTGTAGAGAGTGAGCAACTGGCTGAGGATCAGGCCGCCGACAATCGTGATGCCCAGGGGACGCCGTAACTCCGAACCGACGCCAGTGCCGAGCGCAAGCGGCAAGCCGCCAAGTAGAGCGGCCATGGTAGTCATCATGATGGGCCGAAAGCGCAAGAGACAGGCTTCGTAAATCGCGTCGAGCGGCGCCTTCCCTTCCTTGCGCTCCGCTTCGAGCGCGAAGTCGATCATCATGATGGCGTTTTTCTTGACGATGCCGATGAGCAGAATCAAACCGATAAGGGCAATGACGCTGAAATCGGTGCCGCAGATGAGAAGAGCGAGGATGGCGCCGACGCCGGCGGATGGCAGCGTGGAAATAATCGTGATGGGGTGGATGTAGCTCTCATACAAGATGCCGAGAACAATGTAGACCGTAATCACGGCCGCAAGGATGAGAATAGGCTCATTCGAGAGGGAGTTGAGGAAAGCCGCCGCGGTGCCTTGAAACGTGGCCTGAATGCTGGGCGGCATGTTCAGATCCTGCTTGACCTTGTTGATGGCATTGACAGCGTCGCCAAGCGCGCCGTTGGGAGCCAGATTGAACGAGAGCGTGACGACGGGAAACTGCCCCTGATGGTTCAGTGCGAGAGCCGCGGCGTCCGGCTCGAACCGCGTGAAAGTGCTGAGGGGAACCTGCGTGCCATTGGAGGATCGCACGTAAATATTCTTGAGCGAATCAGGGTCCTGCTGGAACTGCGGATCGACCTCGATGACCACGTGATACTGATTGAGCTGAGTGAAAATGGTAGAGACCTGGCGCTGCCCAAAAGCGTCGTAAAGCGTATTGTCAATATCGGCGGGAAGCACGCCGAGGCGCGAAGCGGAGTCGCGGTCAATGGTGAGTGCGGCGACGAGTCCCTGGTTCAGCTGATCGCTGGCGACATCGCGAAGCTCGGGCAATGTTTTCAATTGATCCACAAAGCGGGCGGTCCAGAGAGCGAGTTCCTTGGGATCCACATCCTCAAGGCTGTACTGAAATTGCGTGCGGCTGACGCGGTCTTCGACGCTCAGATCTTGAATAGGTTGGAGAAAGAGGGAAACGCCATCCACACTGGCGAGTTGAGGTTGAAGGCGGCGAATGACGTCGGAAGCGCTGATTTTTCGCTGGGCAAGCGGTTTGAGATTGATCTGGATACGGCCGCTATTGAGGGTGGTGTTGGTGCCGTCGATGCCAATGAAAGACGAAAGGCTCTCGACCGCGGGGTCTTTGAGAATAACTTCGGCCAGAGACTGCTGGCGTTGAGCCATGGCGGCGAAAGAAATGTTTTGCGCGCCTTCGGAAACGCCAAGGATGACGCCGGTATCCTGCACCGGGAAAAATCCTTTGGGGACGTAAATATAGAGAAGAATGGTGCCGACGAGAGTTCCGATTGTGACGAGCAGCGTCGTCGTACGGAAACGCAGAACAAACTGCAGCGTGCGACCATAAAAAGCGATGACAGAATTAAATACACCTTCGGACTTGCGATAGAACCAGGTTTCCTCTCCTTTTTTGTGATGGCGAAGGAGCTTGGCGCACATCATGGGCGTAAGCGTAAGGGAGACGCCCGCGGAGACGAGAATGGTGACGGCCAGTGTGACGGCAAACTCGCGAAATAAGCGTCCCACGATATCGCCCATGAAGAGCAGCGGAATGAGCACGGCGATGAGCGAGACGGTAAGAGAAACAATCGTGAAACCGATTTGCTCGGAACCCTTCAGCGCGGCCTCAAGCGGCGACTCACCCTCTTCGATGTAGCGGCTGATATTTTCGATCATAACGATGGCGTCGTCGACCACGAAGCCGGTGGAAATGGTGAGAGCCATCAGCGAAAGATTGTTAAGGCTGTAACCGAGCAGGTACATCACGCCGAAGGTTCCGATGAGAGACAACGGAACGGCAACGCTAGGTATGATGGTGGCGCGAATGCTGCGGAGAAAAAGAAAAATGACCATCACAACGAGCGCGATGGTGAGGATCAGCGTGTACTGCACGTCATCAACGGAAGCGCGGATGGTTGTGGTGCGGTCTGTGAGAATGTCTACCTTGACCGCGGCGGGAAGCGCGGCTTTCAGCTGAGGAAGCAGTTTGGTCACGCGGTCGACGACGGCAATGATGTTGGCGCCGGGCTGGCGCTGAATGTTCAGGATGATGGCGGGATTCAGATTGGCCCAGGCAGCCTGCTTGGAGTTTTCTACACCGTCAATCACGTTGGCGACGTCGGTAAGGCGGACGGGCGCCCCGTTGCGGTAGGCAATGATCAGCGGCTTGTAGCTGTCGCTGGAGATGAGCTGATCGTTGGCACCGATGGTATAGGCCTGATGCAGGCCGTCGAAGGTGCCCTTGGCCTGATCGACATTAGCCGATCCGAGCGCCGTGCGGAGATCTTCGAGGCTAAGGCCATAAGAGGCCAGAGCGGTCGGGTTGGCCTGGATGCGCACCGCAGGGCGCTGCCCGCCGCTGATGCTGACCAGTCCGACGCCGGAGAGCTGAGAAATTTTTTGCGCCAACGTGGTGTCGGCGAGATCTTCGACTTTGGATAGCGGGAGAGATGTCGAAGTGAGCGCCAGGGTCATGATGGGCGAATCGGCGGGATTGACCTTGTTGTAGATCGGCGGATTGGGAAGCCCTTGCGGGAGGAGATTGGACGCGCCATTAATGGCTGCCTGAACGCCTTGCTCGGCAACGTCAATGCTCAGGTCCAAGACAAATTGCAGAGTGATGGTGGAGCTCCCGAAGGAACTCGTCGAGGTCATCTGGTTCAGGCCGGGAATCTGGCCAAACTGGCGCTCGAGCGGCGCGGTGACTGAGGAGGCCATGACGTCCGGGCTGGCCCCCGGATAAAACGTCTGTACTTGGATCGTGGGGTAATCGACTTGGGGCAGGGCGGAAACGGGCAACTGCCTGTAGGCCACGAAGCCCACAAGAAGGACGCCCACCATTAAGAGGGTCGTGGCGACCGGCCGAAGAATAAACGGCCGCGACGGGTTCATTTCTTCGATCCCCCGGTCTGCCCCTTCGCAGGAGTTCCGGCCTTGGGCGCGCCTTGACCCGCCGAGGGAGCACCGCTTCGACTCGGGCCATTCCCGCCGCTCGAGAAGCTAGGATTGATTTTGCTGCCGTCCTGGAGCTTGTCCTGGCCATCGATGACCACGACGTCGTTGGGATTCAATCCGGCGCTTAAACCGACACTGTCGCCGGTAGTCTGATCAATCGTCACGGTTGCGATTTTTGCAAGAGTGTCTTTGGAGGCCGGATCTTTGGCGGCCATATAGACATAGGTTCCCTGGGGTCCGCGCTGAATGGCCGCAGCGGGGACGATGATGAGATTGTGCTTGGTGTCGACGAGGAGATGGACGTTGACGAATTGATTGGGGAAGAGCGCGTTGTCCTCGTTGCTGAAAATGGATTTCAGCTTGTAAGTGCCAGTAGTGATATCGATCTGATTGTCGATGGTCTGAAGTTTGCCGCTCGCAATTTTGGCGGTGTCATCGCGATCGTAGGCGTCAACGACAAGCTGAACGCCCGCATGCAGCTTGGTGTTCACCTGGGGGAGCTGATCCTGGGGTAGGGTGAAAATTACAGATATGGGCTGCAGTTGGGTGATGACCAGGAGTCCGTTGGTATCTGTAGCGTGCACGATGTTGCCGGCGTCCACGAGACGAAGTCCGATGCGGCCGCTGATGGGTGCGGTGATCCGGGAATAAGTGAGCTGGAGCTTGGCATTATCGATCTGGCTTTGATCCGAAGTGATGGCGCCATCGAATTGGCCAACCAACGCGCCTTGCGTGTCGAGCTGCTGCTGCGGGATGACGCCCTCCTGGAAGAGCAGCTTGTATCGCTCAAAATTGACCTCGGCGTCTTTCCGCTGGGCCACATCTTTGGCGAGTTGCCCCTGGGCCTGCTCGAGTTGAACCTGGAAGGGGCGCGGATCAATCTGCGCCAGAAGATCTCCTGCGTGAACGAACTGACCTTCCTTGAACGCGACACTAATGAGCTGACCATCCACGCGGCTGCGAACCGTAACGGTATTGAACGCGGTGACGGTGCCAAGACCATTGAAGTACACAGGAAGGTCGCCGCGTTGCGCAGTGGCGACTACCACCGGGATAACGAAGCCCGCGCCCCCAGCACCTCCCTTGCCCTTACCGGCGGCCGCCGGGGCGGCCGAATCTGAAGCCTGGCTGGCTACTCGCGAGCGGTAATACCAGATCCCGATGGCGATCATGCCAAGAATAAGAACCCAAAGCCACCAACGTGTCTTGGAAGGTGCAGCAATTGGTGCAGCTCCAGCGCCGCGAGCGCCGGGTTCGGGCAGGTCTATGGAATTGAGTTGGCCCATTCGTTCGCTCCTGCTGTTTATCACGGTAGGGCAAGCCAGTCTGTCCCAGATAGGACACTCGCAAGTAGACGCCCCCGGGCTGCTCCGAATGGCGCGGACAGCCGACCGACAAGTATAGCCTACGACTACTATAGGACGGCTCTTAAGGAAGAATGGTTACGAAGAGACTGTGAGTGGTAGGGCAGAGGCAGGCTCAAGCGCAGAATCTGGGGGACGGGCTTGGACTGGAAATTCTGAAGATTCCTCGATTTGAGGGGTGCAGAAATGGCTGGGAAAACGTAGACTATCGCGGAACGACAACGGCTTCGGACCAGGGCCGGGAGTTTGAAAGGCAGGGGAGAAACGAGAAATGATCAAAGGCTTAATCGTGGGGATCTTGTTGGGAGTGCTGCTGGTGGCGGGAAGCGTCTACTTCTATTTTTCAACGGGACGGGCGCCGGTGGCAACGTCAGCGCCGCCGATGCCTCTCGAACGAAAATTTGCGAAGATGGGGTTGCACGCTTATCTGGAAAAGCTGCCGCATCCCGAACCCCAAGTGCCAGCGGACGAAACCAACCTGATTGCCGGAGCGAAAGTTTACAAAGATCAGTGCGCCGTTTGTCACGGATTGCCCGGCGAGGCGAAGGGCGCCATCGCCGCGGGAATGTTCCCGAAACCGCCGGAACTTTTCCACGGGACGGGAGTGACGGACGATGATGCGTGGGAATCCTATTGGAAGGTGGAGAACGGCATCCGCATGACGGGGATGCCGGGATTCAAGGACCGGCTGACGGAACCGCAGATTTGGCAGGTCACCGTGCTGGTGAAGAATGCGGACAAGATGACCGAACCGGTGAGAAAAGAACTCGCGGCAGGCGCGAGCACCCCGATGGAAATGGCTATGCCTGAAAGCCAGCCTGCCACCTCCAAGAAGAAAACACCATAGGAGAAGAAATTTCAGTTTTCAGTTTTCAGTTTTCAATTTTCAGGTTTCTACGTTTTGGTTTTTCCCTACCAGAGAACCTGAAGTTAGTGACATTTACCGCTGCCGGAATCGGTGAAGCTCTTCCCTGCTTCCGGGATGAATTGCCAGTCGTAGCCTTTGGGCTTGAGCGTGAGCTTCAGGACGCCAAAAGCGGTCGCATCGCGCAATTCGCTGTTGGGCTTCGGATCGCCGAAGGGGCGATGATTCTTGCCACCGGTGCCGGCAACAAATTCGCGGATGCCGCGGGCGGGATCTGCTGCGCCGTCCGGCGTTTGCGGAGCGAAACGTTCGTAGTCATGGTCGTGGCCATTGACGACGACATCGGCGTTGGCTTCGTAGAGCGCCTGGAAGAGCGGCTTTACAGTAGGATCATTGCCGTGGGCCCCGCCGGAGCTGAATAGCGGCTTATGCCAATAAGCAAGCGTGCAGGCCGCAGGATGCGCTGCGAGATCGGCGCGCAACCATTTTTCCTGGGGAGAACCGGACTCGCAGCCGCCGACGTCCACGCATTCGCTGTTCAACACGATGATGTGCCAGGTTCCAAGTTCGTAGCTGTAATAGCCGGTCTTGGGGTCACCGGCAGCGGCGCCGAAATAATCGAAATAAGGGGTTGCGCCTGCGGCATGAAACTCGTGATTGCCGGGCGCGGGCCGGGTGCGGGATTTCGCGCGGCCCCAGGTTTTGTCGTAACACTGGAAATTCTCTTTGCTGCCGTCCGGATAAGCGAGGTCACCCACCGCCATTACGGTTCCTTGTGTTTGATCAAGGAGCTTGGCAGTGGCCTCCGCGCCGGAGAGGTCTTTGCAATCGGCGATGTCGCCGGCACCGACCAAGACGGCAGTTTGGTCATTTGCGGCACTGGAGCGCGAGGTGTTAGCGCTGCCCATCGAGAAACTTAACAGAAAGACTGCGAGCAATAGCAAACTTCCGCCGAAAAACTGCTTTGCCATCCCAGACCTCTCGTACCAGCTGAACTCGTGGTTCGTGAACAAAGATAACCGAGTGAACTTAAACGTAGCCTAAATCGGGACTGAGATGTAATTCCGCTTGCAGTGGCACGAGAAAAGCCGGAGAGCGACTCCACACTACGTCACTCTCTTGCAATCGTTAGTGGCGGTTAGAACTTAACCCGCACCATGAACTGGAGTTGACGGGGCAAGCCAGTACCCGTATTGGTGCCAAGACCGTTCACGGAGGAAGTGATTTGGCCAAAGCCTCCCGCAGGGACTAACGAGAATGGTCCTGTTGGATTTCCCATCGAGTCCACGGCCGTTTGCTGATAGTTAAATGAGAGATTACCGAAATCACCGAGTTGTACGTGGTTAAAGACGTTGAACGCCTGCACACCAAGCTGAATCCCAAAACGCTCGGTCAACTTTGTTTCCTTCATGAGGGCCGTATCCACCTGCCAGATGTCTAACGCGCGAATGATGCCGTTTCCAGCATTGCCAAATCGCGACACGGCCCCGGGCTGGGCGTTCGGGTCCGTGCTTAGCGGCGGAGCTTGGAAGGCAGCGGGGTTGATCTGTGGAATGCCGTTCACCGCAGGGAGATAGAGCGGGACTCCAGGAACGAGGTCAGGCCGTTGCGTGGTCTGGTCGTTACCGTCGGGCAGTTGGAAGGGCGAAAAGTAGTTCATGGTGACTGTAAGGGGATGCCCAGTGTGCCAGGTTCCAATGCCGGATAATTCCCATCCCCCAACAATCTTCCCTAACCAACCCGACTCATGCAGGTACGTCTTGCCGGGTCCGAAGGGGAGCTCGTACATGGCCTCAACACCAAAATTGTGACGAACGTCGAAGACGCTGGGTCCTTTGTCGCATTGACGGCAGTTGACGTTTTCCGGTGCGTTCGATTCACCGCCGCCCACCGCGCCATCGTTGATGGAATGGGAGAAGGTATAGTGTGTCTGCAACGAGAAGCCCTTTGAAATGCGCCGCTCAAGTGAAACGAGCAAGGCGTGGTAGGTGCTTTGCCCGATGTCGTGCTTGAAATCGACCGAGCCATAAGGATCGATCGTGAACGTAGGATCGTTCGAGTGAGCAGGATCCGGAAAATACTGGTCCAAGGGACGGTAGCAATCGTTGTTGTTCGGATTAATGACGACTGGGATGTTGCAAAGGTTTACCGCGCCACGCGAAAACAAGTGTACGCCGTGGCTTCCAAGGTAGGAGGTCGAAAGCAGAAAGCCGGTCGGCAGCTGGTGCTCGATGGTCATGCCCCAAGTCTCAACGTACTGGTCAAGCCGGCCCTGGCGCTGCAGAGCACGAGGGTGATTGGCGGCCTTTGTGAGACCGTTTGTGCCGGTAAAACCAGAGAGATCCGGATCCCTCTGCTGCACGGCGGGGGTCAAAGGAAAACTGCCGCTTGGTGGGGAGACGGACGCGCGGAAGGTATCACTTTCGAGCCCGGCGTTAAGGTCGTCGTTCTGTGCTGCGCCACTATAGATGCCGAATCCAGTGCGGACGACGGTCTTGCCATGAAGCGCTGAGGGCGCCCAAGCAAAGCTCACGCGAGGATCAATATTCCGGTAACTGGGGTAATACAGTGCGGGGTTTTTCGGGCACGGCGGGGTATTGATCGGGACCGGAAAAGGGGTGTTGAACGAACCTGATCCGAGGCAAGCCCCGTGGAACAAATTCTCGTCGAAGACGGTCGTGCGATTGTCCGGCACGTGCGCAACACCGAAGTAATCCCAACGAACTCCCAGGTTGGCGGTAAACGTGGGCGTAATTTTCCACTCATCCTGAAAATAAGGCATGTAGAAGGTGCGGCGGTACTTGTGGCAGCACCAGGGAGCGATATAATCAACTTTCGAAAGTGAAGCCGTAATTAGGCTGTTATCATCAGGGAAGGTCAGCGTATTGTTCGAGGTCTGCCCCTGATTGAGCCGTATGCGGCGAATCTCCATGCCGGTCTTGAACGTGTGCCGGCCACGGGTCCAGACGAGATTGTCAATAAAGCCGAAAGTCGTGCCGACTTCAACGTCCTCCGAATCGTTATTAATCCCCGTGAAGCCAGACAAGTTCACAGCATAAGGAAGGACGCTAGCCTGGGGATTGTGGAACGGCGAACGATTGATATAGACCTTTGCTTCGTTGAATACGTTCGACGTGAAGATATGCTGCAAGGCGATAAAGTAATTGGCGGGGTGATTCACAATATTCTGCACATCAAAGAGCGGGCTGATAGGCTGGTCGGAATGCAGGATATCGCGCTGGGCCCGGCCGTAGAGTGTCGTCTTGTCGCTGAATTTGTGGTCAATGCGCACCAGCGCCGTATCTTCATGAATTTTCGTCGGCGTTGGGTGGGTGAATTGATCCGTGTCACCAATACCATCTTGTTGAAGAATGAATGCCCCGTCCGGAAAGACCAATTTGGGCGCGCAGCCTCCGACCGTTCCGGTGGAGGATCGCCAAGGATAGACCTGGAGGATGGAGCACATTTGGGGTGACGGACCGGCTCCGCCTCTACCGTTGACCAGAATGTCCTTGATGAGTTGAGCCGACGGCACAAAGGCTTGCACGGTCGTCGACTGTAACTGGCGAAGCCCTTCGTAGCTGAGGAAAAAGAAGGTATTGTCTTTGATGACTGGGCCACCGGCAGTAAGGCCGTACTGCCCGAGGCGAAAAGGAGGAATCTGGGCTATGCTGTTGCCAGTGACGGGGTCGGTCGTGAAATCATTGAAATTGCGCGCATCGAATTTCGAATTCCTGAAATAGCCGAATACCGTGCCATGGAAATCGTTCGAGCCTGACTTGGTGACCACATTGACCTGGGCTCCGGCCTGCGTGCCATATTCGGCATCGTAGAGGGCGCTATTGACGCGATATTCTGCAACGGCATCTTCGGAGATTTGCAGGCGCACTTGCGATTTCTGAGCTTGCTCCTGAATGCCGCCTGCGTCTACTCCATCGAAATTAAAGTTATTGTCGTCAATGGCGCGGCCCGCGTAGCGGATGGTGCGCTGGTTGCCGCCCCCATCATCCTGAGCAAACGGGGCGAGCAGTGTCAGCCCGGACCAGTCGCGCCCGTTGACCGGCAAATTGGCGATCTGGTCGGCGTGAAGTACGATGGCACTTTCTGCGCTGCTGCGCTCGGCGGGGCCGGCCTCGGCAACGACGTCAACTTTTTCGCTGGCTTCCCCGATGGCCAGAGTGACATCCAGCGTGCGCGTCTGCCCCACTTCGAGTGTGACGTCTTCGATGGCAATAGCCTTGAAGCCGGAATTTGAGACAGAGACCGTGTACCTGCCGGTGGCAATTCCTGGGAAACGATACTGTCCGTTGGGGTTGGTAGTGCGTTCCTGGGTTAGACCAGTTTCTACCGCGGAAATCTTCACTCTTGCACCGCTGATAGTGGCGCCGCTTGGGTCCATGACCGTGCCTTCGAGCGTTGCGCGGTCCGTCTGGGCGAAGCAGGGATAAGCAACTGCCAAAAGGAACAGAAAGCTGCAAGTCCTACGCATAATTACTCCTTCACGTCAGTCCGAATTAGATCCACGGTCAAGGGCGAACCGTGTCAAAAGTTCACCTCCGACGGACGATTCAGCGAGCGGGTTTCTGAATCCACCCCGAAGATGCGGCGAAGGTAGTAAACGTCAGGTGTGTGAACCCTGGATGACGCCGGAATGAAAGCGACGTGAAACGAACTGACTCAAGAGAAGGACGCAGCGAGGCCACAGGTCCCGTTTAGATGTGGAGTGTTATTTTTTTCGCAGGCGAACAAGGCGTCAGGGGCTCTCGAATGACAGGCGTGCCGTGACGAAAACATTGCAATGATTTCGCCACGGCAACGCGCGGTTGATTATTTTTCGTGCAATGGCGACCAGCGGAAACCTGCCGCGACAGTGGGCTGATAGTATTCGCGCTGAATCATGTATTTCGGGCTGCCCTGATAGAAGCCGAAGACGGCGTTGTTCAGGTCCAGACCGTACATTACCAGGCTGAGCCCTTTGCCGAGACGCAAGCTGCCCTGAGCGTCCACTTGAAAATGCGAATAAAAGTAGATGTCACTGAGCGGCCCGGTCACCCCACCGGCGGTACCGTCCGCGTATTGGTAGCCGTAGATATTAGCTTGATTGAAGGACAGCCCTAGGCGTAAGGAGAGGCGGCCCCGGTCGTAGGTTGGGCTAATGTTGAAGGCGTTCGGCGACATCCGCAGCAGCCTCGGATGGTCGGAGCGGCCTGGAATCCCTGAGGTTCCGGAGGCCGTGTAGCCGTAGTTGGCAGACAGGCCAAGTCCACTCAGGGCCCCGGGAAGGGCGGTAAAGTGCTGGAGGTAGGCGGCTTCAAAACCGCTGATCCAGGCATTTCCCGCATTAACCGGTTGAGTTGCCAGCCAATTGCTCGGCCCCAGGGTATCGCCTGGAGGCTGATAATTGTCCAGGAAGTAGGTGTGCGGCACGATGGGGTTGTGCAAATACTTGTAAAAATATCCCACCGAAATTATGCCGAATGGCTTTAGATAGTGATCGAACAGGACGTCGATATCGTCGCCGGTCTCGGCCTTAAGATTGGCATTGCCGAAGGTAAGGGCCCCCCGATTCCCGCCGTTCGCCGCCAAGGTCCAGTCCAAAGCCTGCGCAATGTCCTGCTCCTGAGGCCGCGCAAGCCCGCGCGCATAAACGAAGCGAAGATAACTGTTCGGGGTGACAGCATAACGCAGGGAAGCGCTGGGGAGAATCGTATTGTAGGATCCGGAGAACTTGTTTGGGGTTATGGTGCCCCCACCAATCGAAAAATTGGCCACCCGGTCGGTGGTCCCCTCAACCCGCAATCCCGCGATAAGCCGGAAGCGGTTTGACAGGTCAATGGTATTCATCACGTAGCCGGCGCTGATCTTCTCCACCAAACCGTAGTCTTGGGAAGCATTTCCTTGGTTGCTGGTCGAGGAGAATTCGCTTGGGTGCGCGTTTGCAAAAACCATGGCGTCTTCGTAAGTCGGGTTGGAGGGGCCGAGCTTGTAATCGCCGCCAAGATAATAACTTGTGTTTGTAAGGCGGTTCGGGAAAGCCGAAGGCGGAATTGGCGGGACTGCCGGAAGGGGTGTGAGCGTCAGCGTATAGCCGTCATTGAACTTGTGCACGTTTCGGAAGTTTCCGCCGATCTCGATGGTGGCCAACCGGGAACCAAGGTGATAGCGCTTAGCCCCGGCTCCGGCGGCCTGTAGATTCAGTTGCGCGGAAGGACCAAGACTCCTGTTGATGTTGTTCAAAGCAAGGTTCGCAGGGTTGTATCCCTCGGCGTAGCACTCTGCACTCCACTGCGGCAGGTACTGATTCTTGGTATTGGCGGGATCGTATTGGCACGAACTCGAACTTAGAGTGGAGCTAAACACAGCCGTCGAGTAAGCCGCGTTGCCGTAGAAAGAGCGCGATGCAGACAAGTCCCACGAAAACCATGTACTTGTCAGAACGTGCTTGCCTCCCAGCATGACGCTTCCGACCGCGATGTCGGGATTGCGTAGTTGCGCGTTAAAGGTCGGGGCGGCCGTGCAGGTCGTAGTCGTCGTGCCCGTGCTGTCCGTGGTGCAGCCCACATTGCCAGGAGCCAGCACTTTAATTCCCGGCGTATTGTCCGTCAGCGTATACGCCCAGCGGTCGCCATAGTTGTGGAAATCCGAGTACAGCCCCCGAAGATAAATATTCGAGCCTTGTCCAAGTGCGTAGTCGACGCTGCCAGCCAATCCCCAGCGCGACCGGAAATAACGGTATTGGCGAATATCCATCGCGTCTTTCCAACTCACCTGACTGCCATTGGCCAATGTGGCCACGTCGGGAACAGGTTCGATGTCGTCAATCCCGCGCCCATTCCAATCATACGTGCCGCCAATTAGAGCGCCGAAACGCTTGCTAGCACCGAAGCGCTGACCGACCGTGCCCGCAGTTTCAATGAGGCCGCGACCGTTGACAATGGGAGTATATCCACCCATGCTGCTGACATTGACAGTGGGACGCTCCATTGCCGTCTTGGTGACGAGATTCACCGAACCGCCTATACCGTCGCCCTCCATGTTGGCTTGCAAGGTCTTATTGATTTCTACAGATTCGACGATGTCCGCCGGGATGGCGTCAAACTTGATCTGCCGAACCCCCGGTTCCGGAGAGGGAACGTTGACACCATTTATTGTGGTGTTGGTCAGCCGCGGTTCGGTGCCGCGGACCTGCACGTACTTGCCTTCTCCCTCGTCTCGTTCCAGGGTGACGCTCGGCAGCCGTCCCAAGGCGTCCGCCATGTTCGCGTTGGGCAAGCTGCGTATGACCTCTGTGGGCAAAACTTGAATAATATTGTCTGCCGTGCGCTCAATGTTGATGGCCTCGGCCTCGGCGGAAACACGCTCAGCGGTGACCAAAACTTCAAGGCTCTGCGTCCCTACCTCCAGTTTGGCGTCGACGCTGGTGGACTGGCCGGCGGTCACGTTTACTGTTTGCGAGAAAGTCTTGAAACCTACGTAGGTAACCGCGATCGCATAACTTCCCGGCTCAAGGTCATTCAAGAAGAACTGGCCTTGGGCGTCTGAGACAACGTGCAGGCCCTTCGACTCAATGCTGACCTGCGCCCCGATCAGCGAGCCGCCCGAACTATCCGTAACGCGTCCGGTGACGGCTCCCTTGCCGGACTGCGCTTGTGCAGATAGGGTTAGCCACAGCGAGCAGGCTAGAACGACCAGAAAACTGCAAAACCTTCGCATAATTACTCCTCCGCATTCGAGTTGACATAAAGTCACGCTTCAGGGGCGAACGACCCGGAAAGTTCACCTCCGACAAGGAGAACAGCGTTCAGATTCCTGAGCACACCCCGAAGGCCAGGCGAAGAGAGTAAACGTGAGATTTATTACTGCCCGATGACAGAGGAATGAGAATGGTATGAAACGAGTGGAGCATCGGATACGG
>Ga0206989_1118_pt2 | contig 13258 bp, 15 predicted proteins | sample Alteio_BWMinCont_10_FD_153276 | JGI IMG/M metagenome (GOLD analysis project Ga0206989, IMG submission 153276) | Enriched cells from forest soil in Barre Woods Harvard Forest LTER site, Petersham, Massachusetts, United States -... | ecosystem: Environmental > Terrestrial > Soil > Temperate forest >...
GGCTATCCTTTTTCAGGCTTGCGCTATCCTGCTGTTCGTTTGCGGAGTAACGGTGGCCCTTAGCTTTTTCATTCTAGAGCATAGTCCGCCGTTCTGCAGAGGATTCGTTGCCAGACCGCGCCACGCTGGGGAAAGAAACGGGGACGAAGCTCTAGAATGAAAAAGCTAAGGGCCACCGTTACTCCGCAAACGAACAGCAGGATAGCGCAAGCCTGAAAAAGGATAGCCTTCCAGCGGAAGGAATCTGGCTCAACCATGTACGAGATCGAGTTAAAGGCCTGCCGACGGCTTTCTATCTCCTGCAATCGCGTGGAAGCCATTGAAGCTTCGCGCTCACGTCCGGTTGCTGAGTACAGATTCCGCAGTTCCTGGGTGGCCTGCCGCGATATACCAATGGCGACCTGACGCTCGAAGTTCGATCCGGCTTGTTCCACCATGCGCCCGGCAAACCCATCGACTTCTTGCAGGATGTTTCCGGCTTGTTCAGGATGGCCCTCCGAAAGCGCTTGCTGCGCATGTTGAATCTCTATCTTCGTAAAGATCTGCAGGTTTTGCAGATCAGGAATCCGGTGTGACCAGAGGCCGTGTCCGATGATGGCGGGGGAGAGCGCGGGATCGCGATCCCATTCATAGCAAATCAACTCCCAGTGTTTGCGAACGTAAGTATCGTAGCGGGGCGCGCGGAGTGCGGACTCCATCTGAGCCATCCATTGGGGATCATTGGCAAGCGTGGACTCAATTTCCCGTGGATCTGGGGTACGGTGCGCCAGCATGGCCCTATAGCGCGGGTGTGCGATGGCATCAGCAGCAGTGAGGTGAGTGAAAGCGTTGCCCGGGTCGTAAGCGCGGAGACGCGCAAGCCTTTCTGGTGACAACGACACATCCTCCGGGCCATAAAACCGGCTGGCGTAGACCCATGTGAGGCTGGGGTCGAGGGAGACAGCTTTATCCGCAAGACGCGTTCCTTCGTCCGGTCGCGGCATGGTCAAACCAACGAAGGCCAGGGTGCGCGCGTCATTTTCTTTTTCTGCGCGGGCCCCAAGCCTTTCCAGCGTGCCTCGATCAAAGACCCAAGGTGCGTATCCCAGCCAAGTTGCCCGAATGGTAGAAACAGCTTCCTGGCTGTGCGGGAGAAAAAGCAACAGTGCTGTCGCGACCAGGATCGCTGCGGTAAAGAGGCGGGAGCGCTTGGGGAGAATGGCCGGGTTCGTTCCGGGGGGGTAGGGAAGCTGCAGAGAAGCCTGAGCCGGCAGGGAGCTTCAGCCAGGTCAGAAAATGCGAGGCAGAGGCGCGAGTGAAGAGCATGAGTCCTCCTATGGCCCAGTGCAGGGCCTCGAACGGCTTTTCGATTTCGTGGAGCTCAGCGGCGAGGGCGTGACCCCAGTGACGTGATTCCTCGGGCCAAAAGCGAAGGGCAAGCTGAAGAGAGGAATCAGCGACACGAAAGCCCAGGGATTGTTGCGAGGAAGCCATGGTCAGGCCTGACTCGCCGCAGGCTTCCAGAATTCGCGCTGCTGCGCGGAGCGGAGTTCTTCGCGGGCCCATTCGCGGCCGTTGCCGGTAAGGCGGTAGAGATGTCGCGGGGGCCGGCCGGCGGTCGGGGCGTCTTCCCAACGAGTTTCGAGCCAACCGGACTTATCGAGGCGCATGAGAATAGGATAAAGCGTTCCGGAGGGGATGCTGGTTTGACGGGAAATGGCGTAGCCGTAATGCCACTGGCTGGGACGAGCCAGGAGGGCCGCGAGGATGTCGAGAGTCTGATGGGAGATACGGAGGCGAATGCCCATGGTATAAGTCTACATAGGTAGAGATAATTTGTCAAGTCAAATTCACACGGGCGGGGAAGTGGTCAATCCCCCGGGAGCGGCAAATGGATCGCTGAAGGTGCCGACAAGCGTCAGCAGGGACGCGGGCGCTACGAATTTCATTGACGGTGGCGGGGGAAAGGCATCCAATAATTCTGTAGTTGTCTGCGATAGCCCCAGCCGGGAGGAAAAATTGCTCTCGGACCACGTTTTTTCCATTTTTGGCCGGACCATAACCATTACAAGTCAGGAAGAGTTGCTGGCGATTGTAGCAATCGCCGTTTTAGCGACAGCTTGGGCGGTACAGTTGTTTCGACGGAAGCGGACGGTAGTGGTGCAGCGATCGGCAGTGAGCGACCAGATGCTCTATGAGTTGTCGCGGATCGCGGACGCGCTGGAGCGCATCGCGAATCGCCCGGCAGACGAGGCGATAGCGGCGGTGTCACGTCGGCTGGTGGAGAAGCCGCCTGCGAATCCTCTTTCGATCTTCGGGCGGGAGCGACCGCAGGGATAGCTTAGTCCCGGCCCGGCCACCTGGAGAGAAGAATCGTCAGGAGAGGTGTCTGCGCCGCCAGGACTTCGATGAAAGAGGCGATTTGGCGCGTGTGATAGAATACTTGGTTTAAGACGGAGCAGAATTTCTCAACAGGCATGCCAGAACAGCCCATCATCCAGCCGATACAGTTCGACCCCGAAGACGAATACCGCCCGGAACCGGAACCTGAAGCGCTGCCCCCGTCATGGATGGATGGGAGCCTGCGGATTGGCATCCATACATCGATCGCGGGAAGTTACCTGAACGCGCTGGAAACGGCGCGGAAGCTGGGTTGCAACGCGCTACAGATTTTTTCGGCGAGCCCGCGGATGTGGCAGGGTGGGTCGGCGCGGATTCCGGAAGTGGATGCGCAGGCGTTTCGCGCGCGCCGGGAGGAGCTGGGGCTCGGGCCGCTGGTGGTTCACGCGAACTATTTGATCAATCTGGCGTCGGCGCAGCGGATGCTGCAGACGCGGTCGATCCAGGCATTCCATGATGAGATTGTGCGGGCGGTGGCGTTGGGAGCGGATTTTCTGGTGGTGCATCCGGGGGCGCGGGGCGAGGGGACCGCGGAGCAGGCGATTTCGACGATCGTGGAGTCGGTAAAGCAGGCGTCGAAGCGCGCGCCAATGGGCGGGCTGAAGATACTGATCGAGAATACCGCGGGGATGGGAACGGCCGTGGGGGCGCGGCTGGAAGAAATCGGGGAAATCCTGGCGGGGTTGCGGGATGTGCCGGCGGGGGCATGCCTGGATACAGCGCACTTGTTTGCGGCGGGGTACGACATCAAGAGCGAAGGCGGGCTGGCTTCGACGCTCGGGCAGATCGACGGGATGATCGGACTGGAAAATGTTCCGGTGTTTCACGCGAATGATTCGAAGATTGAGCTGGGCGGGCGGGTGGACCGGCACGAACACATTGGCAAGGGAAAAATCGGGGCGGAGGCATTTTCGAGGATTCTGCGGCATCCACGGTTGGGGGCAATGCCGCCGGAGGGATTGACGGGGCGGGCTTTCGTGGCGGAGACGCCGATTGATGATCCAGGGGACGACCGGCGGAACGTGGCGACGCTTTGGGAATTGGCGGGATTGAGGGAGCAGGCGCCGGCGGCGGAGAAGGGATTCTCGATGTTGACCGCGGCGCTGAAGAGAAAGATTTCGGAGAACAGAAAAAGCGAGAAGAACAGGAAAGATAACGCAGAGACGCAGAGGACACAGAGATTCGCGGAGAAGAAAACCCGAAAAAAGAAAAGTGGGGCGAAGAAGACCAAGCCAAAGAGGAAAAGGAGATAGGCGAGCGTGGCGGAGCAGAACACATCGGAGAACTCACAGAAGAGCGCTCGTGAGGCGGCGGGTACGACGTCTGGGTACGAACCGCAAAAAGTTGAGGCTAAGTGGCAGAAGCGCTGGGCGGAAGCACGCGTATTCGAAACGGAAGCCGATGCTTCGAAGCCGAAGTATTACGTGCTGGAGATGCTGCCGTACCCGAGCGGCACGATGCACATGGGCCACATGCGCAACTACGCCATCGGGGACGTGGTGGCCCGTGTCAAGCGCATGCGGGGATTCAACGTGTTGCATCCGATGGGCTGGGACGCGTTTGGGCTGCCGGCGGAAAACGCGGCAATCAAGAACAATACGCACCCGCGCGAGTGGACCAACAAAAACATCGCGGAATTTCAGAGAGTGCTGCGGCGGTTTGGATTCAGCTACGACTGGCGGCGGGAAATTTCGACCTGCGAGCCGGAGTATTACCGATGGAACCAGTGGTTTTTCCTGCGCATGCTGGAGCGCGGGCTGGCGTACCGCAAAAAGAGCCGCGTGAACTGGTGCCCAAAGTGCTGCACGGTGTTGGCGAACGAGCAGGTGGTAAACGGCGGGTACTGCTGGCGGCATGAAGACACGCTGGTGGAGTCGCGCGAGATTGAACAGTGGTTTTTGAAGACCACTGCGTATGCGGATCAGTTGCTCGACGATTTGAAGGAGTTGGAAGGCGGATGGCCCGAGCGGGTCATCCTGATGCAGAAGAACTGGATTGGAAAATCGCAGGGCGCGAAAGTGAAGTTTGGTGTAAAGGGTGTTAAAGGCGCGAAACCGATCGAGATTTTCACGACGCGCATCGACACGATTTATGGAGCAACGGCCATCATTTTGGCGCCTAGACACCCGGCAGTAGACAAACTGCTCAAAGGGTTCAAGGGGCCAAAACTCCTGCAACTCAAAACAAGGTTGAAGAAACTAGACGAAATGCGCCGGACTTCGGTGAAGACCGAGGACTTGGCGACCATGGAGAAGGAAGGGTTCTTCACTGGACGCTACGCAAAGAATCCTTTCACCGGCAAGGACATTCCGATCTGGGTGGGAAACTTCGTGCTGATGGAATATGGGACGGGCGCGATCATGGCCGTACCGGCGCACGATCAGCGAGACCTGGAGTTCTGCCGAAAATATAAATTGCACGTGCGGGTGGTCGTGCAGCCGCTCGACGCGGAACCAATTGATGCCAAAAAGATGAACAAGGCATTTGACGAGCACATGCGAGGGAAGCTGGTGAATTCGGGGCCTTTTAACGGGCTTTCACCCGAGGAAGCGATTGCGAAGATGGCGGCGTTCGCGGAGAAGAAGAAGTTTGGACGAGCGGAAACGATCTACCGGTTGCGCGACTGGGGGATTTCCCGACAGCGCTATTGGGGCACGCCGATCCCGGTCATTTATTGTTCGAAGGATGGGATGGTGCCAGTGCCGGATAAGGATTTGCCGGTGCTGCTTCCACCGAATCCGAAGCTCACTGGCGAGGGCGAATCGCCGCTGGCATCTACGCCGGAGTTCGTGAATACGACCTGTCCGAAGTGCGGCGGCGCGGCGCGGCGAGAGACGGACACGATGGACACGTTCGTGGATTCATCGTGGTATTTCTACCGCTACTGCGATCCACAAAACGACAAAGCGCCGTTCGACGCGGCGAAGGTCGGCTACTGGTTTCCGATTGACCAGTACATCGGCGGGATTACGCACGCAATTCTGCACCTGCTATATTCGCGCTTCTGGTGCAAGGTGATGAGGGATCTCGGACTGATCACTCATAACGAGCCGATCGGGCGGCTCTTTACGCAAGGCATGGTGCAAAAGGGCGGAGTAGCCATGTCCAAGTCGCGGGGCAACGTCGTCGGCGCGGAAGACATGGCGCAAAAGTTCGGCGCGGATACCGGACGGCTCTACACGCTGTTTGCGGCACCCCCGGAAAAAGATTTGGAATGGAGCGAGGAGAGCATCGAAGGGTCCTGGCGCTTTCTAAATCGCGTATACCGGCTGGTGGAAAAGCACGCTGGCTCAATCCGAACCGTCAAGGATTGGGATTTTGACCCCAAAGGGATGACTGAGGAGGAGAAAGATCTAATAAGGTTTACATACAATACGATGCGGCGGGTCACGCAGGATTTCGAGACGCGTTGGCATTTCAACTCCGCAATTGCACAGATCATGGAATTGACGAACGAGATTTACGCACTTGAGCCGTTAGAACTAACCATTCGTCCGGAAATCCGCAAGGAAGCTCTACAGATTCTCACCCTACTATTGGCCCCGATGACTCCGCATCTCTCTGAAGAGCTGTGGGAAATGTTGGGTCACGATAATGGCCTATGGAATGCAGTGTGGCCGGACCTGATAGAAGACGAGATTGAAGTGGCGAAGGACAAAGAGGGTGAAATCCCTGTTCAGATGAATGGGCGCCTGCGTGGCAAAGTGAAAACTGAACTGGCGAAGGATGAAGAGATCGAAATTCCCGTGCAAGTAAATGGACGTCTAAGAGGCAAGGTGAAAGTCGCGGCGGGGACAGGGGAAGAAGAAGTCGTGAAACTAGCGCAGGCGGATGCGGTGATTGCCCCTCATCTCGCCGGCAAGCGGATCGTGAAACGAATATACGTGCCGAACAAATTATTGAATCTCGTCGTGGCTTGAGGGGGAGATGGCGTGATGGAGAGTGCGGCAAAGATGGCGGCGGAGCGAGAGAGAGAGCAGGGAGGCCGAATGAAAGCAGAACTCGGCGGCGTTGTGGTTCTTGACTTCGGCGGGCAGTACACGCAATTGATTGCGCGCCGGATCCGCGAGCAGCAAGTGTTTTCAGCCGTATTGCCGTGCACAGCGTCCGTCGAAGCGATCCTAAAAATGGAGCCTGCGGGAATCATTTTGTCCGGAGGGCCGAGCTCGGTTTACGACGCGGATGCGCCGAAGTGCGATCCGAAGGTGCTGGCGCTGGGGATTCCAGTGCTGGGGATTTGCTATGGGATGCAGTGGATCAATTACACGCTGGGCGGCAAGGTGGAGAGAGCGGAGCGGCGGGAATATGGCCGGGCGCAATTGAGCGTTGATGATTCGAAAGAGCACACCGGTTCGGAATTGTTTACGGGGATTCCCGCATCGCTGCGCGTGTGGAACAGCCATGGAGACCACGTTCGAACGCTGCCAGAAGGATTTCGCACCATCGGGCGAACCGAAAACGCCATTGCCGCGGTCGAGAACGCGCGGAAGAGAATCTACGCGGTTGAGTTCCACCCGGAAGTGAATCACACGGAGCAAGGCACGGAACTGTTGCGGAATTTCCTGTTCCGGGTGTGCAAGGCAGAGCCGAAATGGAGCGGGGCGGCGTTTATCGAAGAGACGACGCAGGCCATTCGCGCGAAAGTTGGGAACAAGTGGGCCATCTGCGCGCTGAGCGGCGGAGTGGACTCGACGGTGGCGGCAGTGCTGGTGCACGGGGCGATGGGCGAGCGCCTCACAAACATTTTCGTGAATACCGGGATGTTGCGAAAAAACGAGTTTGAAACCACGCTGGAGATGCTGCGCGACCGGTTGAAGCTGCATGTCATTGGCGTGGATGCCTCGAATCGCTTTCTCGAACAATTAAAAGGAGTTACCGATCCAGAGGAGAAGCGTAAAAGGATTGGACGGGAGTTTATTGCGGTGTTCGCCGAAGAGGCCCAAAAGCTCCAAGCAGGGCCGGCCCACGGCGAGATTGGTTACCTTGTGCAGGGAACGCTGTATCCTGACGTGATCGAGTCGGTCTCTGTGAAAGGGCCCTCCGCGACGATCAAAAGCCACCATAACGTCGGCGGTTTGCCAGAAAAGATGCCTTTTGCGCTGATCGAGCCGCTACGGGACCTGTTTAAGGACGAAGTCCGCCGCCTTGGCAAAGATTTAGGGTTGCCGCAGGAAGTCCTTGTGAAACACCCGTTTCCCGGTCCTGGACTGGCGGTGCGGCTGCTCGGCGAGATTACCCGTCCCCATCTGGTAACCCTGCAGGATGCGGACGCCATCGTGGTGGAAGAAATTCGGAGGGCCGGGCTCTACGAGAAGGTGTGGCAGGCGTTTGCGGTACTGCTGCCCATCCGAAGCGTTGGGGTCATGGGGGACAATCGAACCTACGGGCTCACGGTTGCGGTGCGGGTGGTGCAATCCGATGACGCCATGACGGCGGATTGGGTACGGCTGCCGGGAGAAGTTCTGGAACGCATCTCGACGCGAATCGTGAACGAGGTGACAGGCGTCACGCGTGTCGTCTATGATGTTAGCTCTAAGCCACCTAGTACAATTGAATGGGAATGAAGGCAGGTGGGGAACTGTTCCAATATGGAACAGTCGAATCAGGCATTGAAGGTCGACGGAGTGGAGGAGACGGGGGAAGGTTTGAAAAGAACAAGCCGCGCAGCGGGTCTGCGCGGCTTATTCGGATCGAGTCTGAACACAGAGATAGCTAGTGCCTAAGGTGGAAGCTCGCCGAGCTAGCGGTTGGCCATCTTCTGCGCCATGTAGAGAATCAGCTTGCGATCCCCTTCATCGGCCTTGCTCAGCAAGCGGCGAAGCTTGTTGAGAAAGCGTGCATCTTTTCCGACGCTGCCCCAGGCGATGTCATCCGACGACTTCCGCTTGGGGAGATTCGGCAACACCGGCGGTTCCTCACCGTCATAAAAGAGTTGATAGAGTGGGCACTCTAGAGCGCGAGCCAGCTTTTCCAGTGTTTCGATGGCCGGAACAGTATGGCCATTTTCGACGCGGGAAATGTAACAACGAAGCAGGCCGGTGCGCTTTTCGATGTCGCCCTGGGAGAGTTTCTTTTCTTCGCGGAGTGCGCGAAGGCGGTCACCAATAATCATGAAGATATTATTCCATGTAGGCAAGTGCGGAATCAAGTGGAAATTTAACGGGCGAAAAATGAAACATTTGATGCAGGTTGAGGCATACAGAGGATAATAGGCGTAACCAAATCCGCATGGCGCGCGTCCCAAAACTAGAGCCCCTAGCACCTCCACCGTCAGCGGCGGGGGCCCAAGGGCGTCTGTCCAAACCTGTGGAGACCGTAGACGACCGGGAACTGGTCCGGCGGGCGCAGGGTGAGGACAAGGAGGCGTTTGAGGAGCTGATCCGGCGTCATCAGCACCGCGTATTTGCGGTGGCCGGAGGGATCCTGCGTAGGCGCGAAGATGTGGAAGACATCGCCCAGCAGGTGTTTGTTAAAGCCTATTTTTCTCTGAAACGCTTTGATCAGCGGGCAGCATTCAGCACTTGGCTCTATAAGATCACGGTGAACGAGTGCTGGGACATGCTGAGGAAGAAAAAGGTCCGGCCGCTGGTTTATGAGTCCGATCTGAGCGAGGAACAGGCTAGGCAGGTTATTACGTCCGGCGAAAAGGGAAATACAGGGCCGGACATCAGCGAGAGGATTGAGGCGCGAGAACGCGTGGAGCAGTTGCTGGAAGGATTAGATGAGCGGGACCGAGCGATGCTGATTCTGAAAGAAGTGGAAGGGTTTTCGATCGAGGAGATCGCCGAGGTTCTGGATCTGAATGGCAATACGGTGAAGGTTAGACTCTTCCGGGCCCGGCGACGAATCGTGAGCCAGGCAAGAAAACGGGGAGATTTAGGAACGAGCGGGAGTGGATTTTAGGAGGTTAGCATGTGGAAGTTTTTGAAAATGAAAAATGAAGAGTGCAGGAAATTTCAGGATGGCCTCGAGGAGTCTGTGGCGCGGGCTCAGGCTAGAAATTTGGAAGGATTGCTTGCAGTGATGGCCCCGGCGGAACGGGAACACGTTGCGGCGTGCGCGGACTGCCGCGAAGCAGCGCAGGACTTCCTGGCGAGCCGTGAGATTTGCAGGGGAATGACTACGGCTGTCGCAGAAGCGGGGCCAGGATTTGCGGCGCGAGTGATGAATGTGATTGCGGCGCGCGAACGGGAATTAGCGAATTTGGCGAACGCCTGGAGCGAGGTTCCGCGGTTTGCATCGCGGCTTGCGTGGGCATCGGCGATCGTATTGCTGGTAGGTAGCACCTGGTTGTACGAGAAGCCGGCTCCCGTAACGAATCACCCTCTGACCGTGGCAGCCAGTCAAGAATCGCTCTTTGAGACTGCGCCGCCGGCGAATCAGGATGATGTCCTTATCGGTGTGACGGAGAGCAATTGATGAGCGAAACGTCTGCAACACGGAAAGCGGCCCTGTGGGTCGCCGTCGTTTTCCTGCTCGGCGCGGCGCTTGGGGGAATGGTCGGCTATGGGTTCGCGCGCCATTCGGTGTCCGCGGCGAACCCGCCGTTGTCCGAACCCGCGCGCCGTGCACAGCGCGTCGAGCAGCTCACGCGAGAATTGGGCCTGACGAGCGCGCAGGGCCAACAACTCGATGCGATCTTGATGCGGCGGCATGCGGAGTCCAAAGCGATTCACGACCAAACGGATGCGCAAATCGGCAAAGTGCGTCAAGGAACACGTGAGGAGATCCGCGCGATTCTCACGCCCGAGCAAAAGCCGAAATTCGAAGAGTTTCTACAGCGGTTGGACCTAGAAAGAAAGCGCAACCCTCAGCGGTAAGCCAGTGCATGCGGCAATAGATTTCTAAAGTTCGAATTCAGGTACGTTCTAATTCACCAGCCCACTCTACAATTTTACGATTAGCTTTCCGGTGTTGCCGCCAGTAAAGAGCATATTGATGGCATCCGGGGCCTTCTCCAAACCTTCCACGATGGTTTCGCGGTCCTTGAGCTTGCCGAACATTTTCCACTGACCGAGTTGCGTCGCGGCTTCCAGGAAGCGCGCAGCGTAATCGAGGATTAGAAAGCCCTGGATGTGGAGACGCTTCACTATTACTGAGCCGAGGCTGACCATATTGGGGTCTTCTTTGGTATAGCCGGAAATAAAGCCGCAAACCACCACGCGGCCATGAAGATTCATGCGGTTCAGGACTTCTTGCATGATTTCTCCGCCGACGTTTTCAAAGTCGATGTCGATGCCGTTGGGAGTGGCCGCGGCGAGCTTTTCCTTCCAGTCCGCATGCTTGTAATTTACGGCGGCGTCGAAACCGAGATCCTTGGTGATCCAGGCGCATTTGTCGTCGGTGCCGGCGATACCCACAACGCGGCAGCCGTGAATCTTTCCAATTTGCCCAGCGATGCTGCCAGTGGCGCCTGCTGCGGCGGAGACTACGAGCGTTTCCCCTTTCTTGGGAGTGGCAATCTCCATGCCGAAGAAAGCAGTGAGGCCGTTCATCCCCAGCACGCCCAGAAAAACGGTGTCTGAAACAAAGGGAATCTTGGGGACCTTTTGTAAGAAGCTCTTGGCAGACGCGTCGATGACCAAGTATTCCTGGAAGCCCGTGAGCCCTGTGACGCGGTCACCCTTCTTGTAATCAGGGTGACGAGACTCGATGATCTCGGCGAACCCGCCAGCGCGCATGACCTCGCCGATGGCCACGGCAGGAAGATAAGAATCGCCAGCCATCCAGACGCGCATGGTCGGATCGATCGAAAGGTATTTCACTTTCGCAAGCGCCTGGCCGTCCTTCAATTCAGGCAACGGCGATTCTGTAAGTTGAAGATCGCCGGGAGCGAGCAGGCCTTTGGGGCGCGATTGCAGACGAAGTTGACGATTCAGTGTTGGCATAACTTACGGCGCGAAAGGCAGCGGGCGCGGAAGCAGTCTCAGTTCCAACGTGCCCAGACCCAGTCCAAATACGAAAGCGATTGGCGAAAGACCTATAACTGAGATCATTCCGTAGGTTTCAATTTCTAGCAAGGCCATGAGAAAGGCGACGGGCAAGAACATTACCCCTCCTTCCAACTGCAAGGCGGTGCTCGCCAGGTAGAATGCAGTTGTGATGAAAAACGCTTGAAAGGTCAAAAACGTCGCGAGCAATCCATAGAGTCCGCATCTGAGGAGCAGTTGCGCCGCGTTGGGCCTCTTCTCTACCTTTGCCAGCTTTCTCGTCGCCCTGAACATCACCAGGGATGTGAACACTCCTCCAAACAGGCAAACTCCCACGTTCACGAGATACGAGTCAACAAATGGTCTGCCCGGGTCTCCTTTTGGATAGCTGAATAGAACCGCGAGCCTGAGGAACAGAAGTTGGATCAAGCTGCCGTATACGAAAAAAAGAAAGGTGGCGAGTTGTGGCTTTAGTTTCACCGAAGTTCATTACTCTGTAGGGCTCATTGCCAGCTCAGAATGGGATGTCTTCGTCGGAGATTTCGGGACCGCTGCTTGCGGGCGCGTTCCCGCCGTAGGAATCTTCAGCGGGCGCGGCGTGAGTCTCGAAGTCATCTCCGCTGGAGCGTAAGCTCGCGCCTCCACCGGCGCCCGCGCCTGCCGCCGCGGCATCGCCACGGCCGCCGAGCATGCGGAAGTTGTTGGCCACGATTTCGAAGCTGGTGCGCTTCTGGCCTTCCTTGTCCTGCCATTCGCGGGACTGGATGCGCCCTTCGATGAAAACCAGCGAGCCTTTCTTCAGATACTGCTGCGCGATTTCCGCTTGCTTGCCCCAGACGACAATTTTGTGCCACTCGGTGCGCTTCTGGCGCTCGCCGTTTTTGTCCTTATAGGATTCATCCGTGGCGACGGAGAAATTGGCGACGGCCTGACCACCGCCGGTGTAGCGCGTTTCCGGGTCGCGGCCGAGACGGCCGACGAGGATAACCTTATTGACGGACATGGAATTCTCCCTGAGAGGGCGAAGATAACATGCGAGAGAGGAAAAGGGAAATGACGGCGGAGAGGCTGGCGGATCGATGGGGAGCTATGCGCGAGACTACCGGGGGGCGTAATTGACAATTGTTGTTGGGCATCCTAACGTTTGCTTTCGTTTCGGCGAAATGGAGGTTCTCACCGTGGGCATGAGGAGAATTGCTTGGTTCGCGGCGATGATTTGCACTTTCGTATTGGCGTTTGCCGCGCAGGACGGTGCGCGGTCGCAACAATCGAAAGAGGCAGTTGCTCAGGCGATCGGCGCATTTGAGAGCCATGGGGATATCGGCACAGTTCTTCACGGTGGGTCAGTGGACTATGACGCTGCGAAACACAGCTACACGATCTCCGGTAGCGGGGAAAACATGTGGTTTGCGAGCGACGCATTTCAGTTTGCGTGGAAGAGGATGTCGGGGGACGTCACGCTGACGGCGGATATTTCGTTTCTCGGCAAGGGTGTGAACGAACATCGCAAAGCGGCGCTGATGGTGCGGCAAAGTCTGGATGCGGATTCCGCTTACGCGGACGTGGCGCTGCATGGCAACGGTTTGACGTCGCTGCAATATCGCGAGCGAGGCGGGGCGGCTACTCACGAAATCCAGGCTAACATTTCCGCTCCCAAGCGACTGCGAATTGTAAAACGCGGCGCGTACTTTTCGATGTGGCTCGCGGACGGGAGCGGTGAGTTTCGTTTAGCGAGTGGGTCGACGAGGATCGAGCTTAAGGAACCATTTTATGTGGGGATTGGCGTTTGCAGCCACGACAAGGACGTGGTCGAGAAGGCGGTGTTTTCGAATGTGGATTTGAAGACAGCAACGGCTGCGCCTGCGACAGGGGGAACGCTCTACAGCACACTGGAGACTATCACGGTGGCTTCCATGGACCGGCGCGTGGTTTATATTGCGCCGGAGCGA
>Ga0206989_1113_pt1 | contig 13046 bp, 9 predicted proteins | sample Alteio_BWMinCont_10_FD_153276 | JGI IMG/M metagenome (GOLD analysis project Ga0206989, IMG submission 153276) | Enriched cells from forest soil in Barre Woods Harvard Forest LTER site, Petersham, Massachusetts, United States -... | ecosystem: Environmental > Terrestrial > Soil > Temperate forest >...
GTGATTAACAACACCACGGTGAACCGAGTCAGCTACAACGGCGGCAACGGCGGGATCTCAGCCCGCCCCACGTCGGAAGAAGAAAGGTTTGCAAACGATAGGCACATCGCGCCCATAGCGGCTCAAACTGAACATGCACAGGCTGCTCGCTCGAACCCGCAAATGCGTGCTTCGGTGAATCAGGGCAGACCGTCAATTGCGGCTACCCCCAGGCCGGGAGCATTTAACGATCGCGCAGCTGTACCGGCCAGGGAGGCAGGGGCACCGTATCGTGGCAACGCGCAGGCTGCTCGTCCGGAAAACAATGTGCCGAGGCCGCCAACCCCAAACGATGCGAAAGAGTTGCAACCGCACACCCGTCCTCCTGCTCCCAACACTGGGAACCCCAAGCTGGACCAGAAATACCAGCGGCAGCAGGACAAGATGGCCGCGCAGCAGGAACAGCAACACCAAAAGCTGGCCGCACAGCAGGAAAAGGAACACCAGCAATTGGCCCGCCAGAATGCCAACGAAGCCGCGAGGCAGCAAGTGGAACAGCGGCACCAGCAACAGACGCAACAGTTAGAACAAAGGCACGTACAGCAGCAGCAGCAATTACAGGAAAAACAGCAGCGCGGCGGCGGACGTAAGTAGGACTGCCCGCGCGGCTGAATGCCGATCGAAGACACGAAGACACAGCTCCAGGCCATACTGCTGGAGCTGTGCCTTTTTCCTGCGCCTTGGGATGCGACCAAGGTGGGCCATACTCCAAACAATTCTCTCCAGCCCAAAGCCGCAAGCCAGCAGACGCTGACCAGGGACTGTTGTTGCTTACATTCCCAGCAGGTTGGGACGGAGTTTGACGTAGCCATGCTCTTGCGCCCAGAGGTCCAGTGGGACCGAGGCGAGTTCGTCCGCCAGAGGATCGGCCAAGCCATCTTTCGCAAAATCCACGGACTTGATGTAGGCGTGGCAGGCGTCGCAGCACTCCACTCGAATATGAGAAAACTGCTCGGCCGTGTAGACCGGGAGTTTGGCTTGATCTTCCTGGCCGCATCCGGCACAGACGATGCGGCGGAATTCCCATTCGCACATGCAGAAACCACAAACCAGATTACGGCGTGCACCGTCGCCCCGTGGGCGCAAGACGCCGAGCGCTGATTTGCGATTGCAGAACGGACACAGCGAATGGGTGTAGCCGTCGAGTTGCAAGCCCGCCCGGGAGCGGACTAATTCAGCGTAAGGCTGAAGAAAAGCGAGCGCGAGGAATTCTTCAGGTGCATCCGGTTCACCCCTGCTGGACCAGGAGTAGCTGAGCAGGTCCGGCCAGGAACCAGAGGATGAGCGCAGATCGCTCGCGACTTGCGCAAACCGCGCGGGTCCTTTCTCCTCCACCAGAGTGAGAAACCCCGGCAAGCTCGCGAGCAATTCTGGAGACTCCGGCAAGTCCGCTACTGACACTGGACCTTTCCTTGCGGAGGCTCGCTCCAACCGCTGACCGAGGTTTTCCTGGAAATGGGCTACATGGACGTAGAAGCCGAGGATTTCCGCCGCGAAGGAGTACTGGGTGGCGAGTTGTTCCGCCCGTCGGATACGCTGCTGCCAGGAAGTCTTAGCCACCGGGCGATTATGCGGCTTGGAGACGCGGCATGCAACTGGGCATCTCCGCGTACTCTGCGGATATTCTCCGCGACCTCCGCGATTTGAGATTTTGCGTTCGCCAACGCAGTTGACGGTGGCTGGGCCGCGGGATTATAGTTTTCTGCAAATTCGTGCCCGTGTGTCGGTATCTGGTGTAGGTTGCGATTAAAGCGGTCGGAGGATGCACATGGAACTCTCCCGCAGGACCTTCCTCAAGAGCGCACTCGTTGGAGGAGCAGGTATCTCTCTCCTGGGATTCGATCTGACTCCCGCGGTCGCGCAGCTTAAAGAACTCAAGATTGCGCGCGCCACCGAGACACGCTCCACCTGTCCTTACTGTTCCGTGAGCTGTGGCGTCCTTATTTACACGATCGGCGATAAAGCCAAGAACGTCACACCGCAGGTGATTCACGTTGAGGGCGATCCGGACCATCCCATCAATCGTGGCACGCTGTGTCCGAAGGGAGCCTCCCTCGAGCAGGACATCCTCAATCCGCGTCGGCTGCTGAAGCCGCAGGTGCGCCGTCCCGGCTCGGATCACTGGGAAGACATCGCCTGGGCGCAAGCCATTGACGAAATCGCTCACCGCGTGAAAAAGACCCGCGACGACACCTTCATTGAAAAAGACCCGCTCGGACGCACCGTGAACCGCTGCGAGAGTATGGCCTGGATCGGCGGCTGCACTGACACCAACGAATTTAATTATCTGGTCGTCAAGACCATGCGCAGCCTGGGGCTCACCTATATAGAAAACCAGGCCAGGGTTTGACACGGCCCCACGGTCTCAAGTTTGGGACCAACTTTTGGACGAGGGGCCATGACCAATGGCTGGATCGACATCAAGAACACCGACATGATGTTGATCATGGGCGGGAACCCCGCCGAGAACCACCCCTGCGGTTTCAAGTGGGCAATGGAGGCCAAGCGTAATCGTAATGCGAAGTTGATCGTGGTCGATCCACGTTATACGCGCACGGCTTCCACCTCCGACCTCTTCCTTCAGATTCGCGCGGGATCGGATATCGCGTTCTTGGGCGGAGTTCTGCACTACGCCATTGAGAACAATCGCGTTGCGAAAGAATATCTCGCGAACTATACCAACGCCGCCTTCGTCGTGAAGGAGGGCTTCAAGCTGCCCGAAGATGGTCTGTACTCCGGCTTTGACGCCGCTTCGCAGACCTACGACCGCTCCTCGTGGAATTACGAGGAAGGAAATGACGCTGGGGGCGCTGCGCCGTCGCATGCTGCTACGCCCGCAGCCGCCGCCCCCGGGGCGCCACCGCCGTTGCCCGGAATGCCTCCGAAAGTCGCCTATGACTTTACCTTGCAGCATCCGCGTTGCGTCTTTCAGTTGCTGAAGCAGCAGTACTCCCGCTACACGCCGGAGATGGTCGAGCGCATCACGGGCATTCCCAAAGACCAGTTCTTGAAAGCGGCCGACTTGTTCACTTCCGTCCGCAAAGATGGCGACATGAAGAGAGTGGCCACCATCATCTACGCGGTGGGATGGACGCAACACACTTTCGGCACACAGATCATCCGTACCGCCGCAATGCTGCAGTTGCTGCTCGGCAACATCGGACGCGCCGGAGGCGGCGTCAACGCTCTGCGCGGCCACTCGAATATCCAGGGCGCGACAGATATGGCCGGAGTGTTCGACAGTCTGCCTGGTTACCTGAAAGTGCCGGCCCCGACCGACGTTGACTTGGCCACGTGGTTGAAACGCATCACGCCGACCGCATCCAAGCCCGCGCCATGGGATTCGTTTAACTACTACTCGAACACGCCGAAGTTTGCTGTCTCCTACTTGAAGACATTCTTCGGGGACGCAGCGAAAAAAGAAAATGACTTCGCCTTCCACTACATGCCCAAGGTGGACCGCAACTACTCCTGGACCCAGCTCTGGGACAACATGTATCGCGGATCGGTGAAGGGAATGTTGGCGTTCGGCATGAACGGCGTTGCCATTGGGCCAGACTCACAGAAAAACATCGATGCGCTGAAGAAGGCCGACTTCCTGGTCGTAGGGGAGATTTATCCCGACGAGACCAGCGAGTTCTGGAAGTCCCCGGGAATTACACCCGAGGAAATGAAGACCATCAACACCACCGTCTATCGCCTGCCGTGCGCGGGCTTCGCCGAGAAAGACGGTTCGTTCACCAACTCGGCGCGCTGGCTGCAATGGAAGAACGCCGCAGTTCCGCCTCCGGGCGATTGCCGCCTTGATCAGGATATTGTCGCCCAGATCTTTCTCAAAGTACGTGAACTCTACCAGAAAGAAGGCGGAAAGTTCCCCGATCCGATCCTGAATCTGACCTGGCCCTACGTGGATGCGCAGCATCCAGCCCTTGCGGATTTGGCCAAGGAGGTAAACGGCAAGGCGCTCGCTGACCTCACCGACCCCAAGACGCAGGTGACCATCAAGAAAGGTCAACAACTGCCGGGATTCGCCTGGCTCAAAGACGACGGCACCACCTCCTGCGGAAACTGGATTTACTCCGGGAGTTGGACCGAAGCCGGAAACCTGCTTGCTCGCCGCGGCACCGACGATCCCTCAGGCCTCGGCATCTACCAGAACTGGGGGTGGTCGTGGCCGGCCAATCGCCGCGTGCTTTACAACCGCGCCTCCTGCGATCCTTCGGGCAAGCCCTGGGATGCGACCCGCAGGCAAGTCTGGTGGAACGAGGATGCACAACTCTGGGTAGGCAACGATGTGCCCGACTTTAAACCGGACTCGCACCCGAAAGATCACATGGGTCCGTTCATTATGACCGCCGAAGGAGTCGGCCGCTTATTTGCTCCTTTGGGTCTGTTTGCGGATGGTCCCTTTCCCGAACATTACGAGCCAATAGAGAGTCCAGTCGAAAACGCGTTGCACCCGAAACAGTCGAATAATCCCGTGGTCAAGAAGCTCAAGACGGCAGCCGACAAATACGCCACTCCGGGCGACGGCTTCAACATCATTTGCACGACCTACCGTCTCACCGAGCACTACCACTACTGGACCAAGAACAACCAGATGAACGTCCAGCTCATCCCTGAACCGTTCGTCGAGATTCCGGTGGAATTGGCGGCGGAGCTGGGGATCAAGGGCAACGACAAAGTGAAGGTCACCAGCGCGCGCAGCTACTATGTGGCCAAGGCCTTCGTTACCAAACGCATCAGGCCGATGACCATCGACGGCAAGAAGGTCTATCAGATCGGCATTCCGATCCACCAGGGTTATCGCGGTATTCAAGAGGACGAAGGCAAAGACGCGCGCACGATTCTCAACCGGCTGACACCGACGGTCATCGATCCCAACGCGTTTACACCCGAGTTCAAGGGCTTTCTGGTCAAGCTCGAAAAGGCATAAGGCAACGCTATGAGCCAGGCGACATTGGCAATCAAACGCATTTCCGGCCATGCCGGACCCGCTCCTGGAGAAGGCGTGGAGCGCGACTATCAGGTTTGCAAACTGGTGGACACCACCACCTGCATCGGCTGCAAGGCCTGTGAAGTCGCCTGTCTCGAATGGAACGGATATGAGTTCACCGACACCGTCTTCGACAACAGCTACCAGACCATGCCGGAGACAACATGGAAATACTGGAACCTGATCAAGTTCAACGAGCACGAGAACTCCGACGGCACCATCAGTCTGCTCATGCGCAAAGATCAGTGCATGCATTGCGCCGATCCCGGCTGCCTCGCGGCTTGCCCCGCCGACGGTGCCATCGTGCAATACACCAACGGCATCGTCGACTTCCAGCAGCAGAATTGCATTGGTTGCGGATACTGCGTCAGCGGCTGCCCGTTCGATATTCCCAAGTTCAATCCCGCCACCAAGAAAATGTTCAAGTGCACGCTTTGCGTCGACCGTGTGAGCGAAGGCCTGGAACCGGCTTGCATCAAGTCCTGTCCCACCGGTTGTCTCCACTTCGGAACTAAGGAAGACATGACGGACCTGGCGGAGAAGCGCGCAACTCAACTTCGCGAGAACTTCGGCTTCGAGAAAGCCGGCGTCTATGATCCCGCCGGCGTGGGCGGGACAGGCGTCATCTATGTGCTGCACGACGCCACCAATCCCGAGGCCTACGGCGGATTGCCCAAGGATCCGCATATTCCGTGGGTGGTTAAGTTCTGGAAAGGGCCGGCGAAGTGGATCGGAAATCTAGCCATGCTAGGCGGCATCCTCGGTGTCACTCTGCACTACTTGCGCTTCGGTCCCAAAATAGTGGACGGCTCGAAGCATGAGAACGGAGGCCAGCCGTGAGTACTTCGCACGTTGTCTCCTCTCGACCGCCTGCGCGCGAACCGGAAGGCGTCATTTGCCGCTATACGCTGGGCGAACGCGTTCATCACTGGCTCGCCGCACTCACCTACATCTATTGCCTGATCACCGGCTTGGCCTTCTGGTCTCCTTATATGTATTGGCTGGCCACGCTGGTTGGCGGCGGCCCCACCGCCCGCTTCTGGCATCCCTGGTTTGGGCTGGGCTTCACATTGTCAATATTCTGGATGTACAAGATGTGGATTGGCGACATGCGCATCACCGACGCCGACCGGCGCTGGTCGAAAGCCATGAGGTACTACGTCGAGAACCAGGATGAGAAACTGCCGCCCGAGGGTCGCTTCAACTACGGCCAGAAATTGTTCTTCTGGCTGATGTTTTACGGCGTGATCCTGCTGGTGATCTCTGGTTTTGGACTGTGGTTCGTTGAATCCATCCCCTGGAGTCTGCGCTGGCTGCGTTACACGGCAGTCACGGTACATGTGGTCGCGGCCTTGGCCACCATCGCAGGCTTCATTATCCACGTTTACATGGGCACGGCCATGGTGCGCGGCGGCTTCACTTCCATCATTCGCGGAGAAGTTACTTCCACCTGGGCGAAGACCCATCACCGCCTGTGGTACGAGCAGGTCACCAAGGGGACATCTTCTCAGAAATGACGGAGGTAAGCGGGGATGGCCCACCTTTGCGTTTTTTGCAAAGGTGGGGATTATCCTCTACGAATGCCGCGCGTCGCGGCGGACCAGAGCTGAGTCGAGAAAGAAACCCAGGCCAACCGTAAACGGAATCACGCCAAACGTGCCCGCCACCCAGGCATCGGGCTCGATGCGGCCGATCAGCGCGAATGTAAGCATGTAGCCGACCGCTCCTGCCACCAGCAGGATTCCTGAGCGGCGCGAATTTGCCGCCGGCGAAAGTTCTTGCTGCATGGGGACATCGGCGCCACGGGCAATCGCGGCCAGGCGTTCTTGCGAGCGTAGTTTGCGCACCGAATAGTAGGTGAACATTCCGGCGATCGGAATGCCTAAAGTCATGATCACGGCCACCAAGCCAACCATTTCTCCATCCATATTGATCTCCTTTTTGTTGGGCACGCGGGGCGTGCGAATGACGGCTGAAACCGTCGCCACTGATAGCTACGGAGACCGAAAAAAGAAAGTTCCGTGAAAATTGGCCCCGGCAAGTGTTACCATCGCGCCTCATGGTTACAAAACCTTGTTTTTCTGCTGCTTTGGTGATGTTTCTCGGGTTGACACTGAGTTACGGATTCGCGCAGGCTGCCGCCAGCCACCCCATTGTGTTGCACGCCGCGCGCATGCTCGATATCGAGAGCGGGAAAATCGACTCGCCCGGCGAAGTATTGGTGCAGGGCGAGAGGATTCTTGAGACTGGCTCCGCCGTAAAACATCCGGCGGATGCGGAGATGATCGACCTCGGGGACAGCACTCTGCTGCCGGGATTGATCGATGCCCACATTCATCTGTTTCTGCATCCCGGGGCCGAAGACTTACAGACCGTGGAAGAGTCGATCCCGCAGCGCACGATCATCGCGACCTTGGCCGCCCGCGACGACCTGATGGCAGGTTTCACTGCGGAACGCGATATGGGAACGGAAGGCGCGGGTTCGGCCGACACCGCCGTCCGCAACGCCATTGATGACGGGCTGATTCCCGGACCGCGGCTGCGCATCAGCGGCAATGCTGTGGACATTATCGGCGGCCATGAAGACGCCAATCGCTTCAATCCCGCGCAGCATGTGTTTTCCAATGCCACCTATGCCGACAGCGCAGATGAACTGGTGGCGGTGATTCGGCAGCAACTCAAGGAGGGCGCGGATTTCATCAAGATGTATGAGACTGGGCCTGACCTGATACGCGACGGCAAACATTCCACTGTATATCAGTACTCCGAGCCCGAGTTGGTGACGGCGGTGCTCGAGACCGCGCGGGTCGGGAAACGGGTTGCGGTGCACGCGACTGGAGAACCAGGCGCGCTGTACGCCGCGCAAGCCGGCGTGGTGTCCATTGATCACGCCAACCATCTCAGCGATCAAACCATGCAACTGATGAAGGAAAAGCATATCTTCGCCGTGCCCACCTTTACCATCTATGAATATTTTGCAGATCACGCAGCCTCGCCGGAACAGGCAGCTCATGACCGGCAAGTGCTCGACCTGCATGCGCAGGAGTTTCCCCGCCAGTTGGCGGCGGGAGTGCCGATGGCTGTGGGCTCGGACGTGGGGCCGTTTCCGCACGGCACGCAGGCGCGCGAGTTTGTGCTGATGGTGAAATACGGGATGACGCCGCTCGCGGCACTACAGGCTGATCTGCTCAATGGCGCCAAACTGCTGGGATGGGACGGGCAGGTCGGCGTCTTGAAGGCTGGATACCTTGCGGATGTGATTGCAGTTCAAGGCGATCCATTGAAGGACATCAGCGTGTTGCAGAAGGTTAAGTTTGTGATGAAGGGTGGGGTGGTGTACAGGAAGTGAAAAGCAAATTACTCGCGGAATAAACCCCGGCTCGGAATGACAAATCAATAGCTGGAACCTTATTTCTCGTCTGAACGTATTTATGAGCGCGGCTATCAGAGGTGTGCATGGAACTACGAATTGAAAAGCTGTCGAAGCGTTATCCCAACGGCGTACAGGCGTTGCAAGATGTTTCCCTCGACATTCCTCTGGGCATGTTCGGCTTGCTGGGGCCGAATGGGGCGGGGAAGTCCACGCTGATGAGGACTCTGGCGACCTTGCAGGAAGCCGACGGCGGCAGCGCGTCGCTGAATGGCATTGACGTCCTCAAGCAAAAAGATGAAGTGCGCAAAGTGTTGGGATATTTGCCGCAGGAATTCGGCCTCTACCCGAAAGTCTCGGCCGAGGTCCTGCTCACACACTTCGCAGCGCTTAAGGGCATCGCCAATGGCAAGGAGCGCCGTGAGGTAGTGCGTGCACTTTTACAGCAGACGAATCTCTACGAGCATCGCCGCAAGCCGCTGGGTAGCTTCTCCGGCGGGATGAAACAGCGCTTCGGCATCGCGCAGGCCCTGCTGGGAAATCCGCGGCTGATCATCGTGGACGAACCCACCGCCGGCCTTGATCCGGAGGAGCGGATTCGCTTTCATAATCTGCTGAGCGCGATCGGAGAAAACATCATCGTCATTCTCTCCACCCACATTGTTTCCGACGTCAGCGATCTGTGCGGGCGCATGGCAATCATTCACCAGGGCCGTGTGCTGGTGACCGGCGAGCCGACCGCACTGGTGAACGGCTTGCAGGGCAGGGTTTGGAAAAAATCGATTGACGCATTGGAACTGGAAGCTCACAAGACCCAACACCGCGTAGTGCTGGTCCGCTTGTTTGCCGGCAGGACCCTCATCCATGTCCTCGACGAACAGCAGCCTGGAGCCGGTTTCGAGCCGGTGGTGCCTGATCTTGAAGACTTGTACTTTGCCACCATTCGCGGGTTCTTCAATCCGCCGATCTCCGCCGGAGTCAACTGACCCATGGTGCTCACCATTGCCGGATTTGAAGTTCGCCAGAGACTCCGCCGCATTTCGACCTACATTTATTTTCTGGTTTTCTGTGGACTGAGTTATCTGTTCACGTTGATGTCAGGCGGAGCTATTCCAGGCGCTACGGTCGAGTTCGGCACTGGCGGAAAGGTGCTGGTGAACTCGCCGTACGCGCTGCAAGCGATCATCACCTTCATTACTTTTTTCGGAGTGGTGGTCACGGCAGCGATCGCGGGGCAGGCCACGTATCAGGACATCGACAGCCGCTCCACGGATTTGTTCTTTACTGCCCCCATCAGCAAGTTTGACTATCTGGCAGGCCGGTTTCTGGGCGCGCTGGCCATCCAAGTCCTGATCTTCTCAGGTGTGGGCCCGGGAGTATGGCTAGGCAGCCGCATGCCTTGGATCGATCCCACTCGGCTGGGCCCGCAAAACTTCGCCGCTTATCTTCAGCCCTACTTGATTCTGGTGCTGCCAAATCTGGTGTTGCTGACCGCGATCTTCTTTGGTTTGGCCGCGCTCGGAAAAAAGATGCTTTCGGTGTATGCGGGGAGCGTGATCCTGCTTATCGGCTACTTCGTGGCACAGCAACTCTCCACCAACGTGATGGTGAATGTTCGCGGTGCTCTGGCCGACCCGTTTGGCAGCAATGCGGTGGACCGCCTCACCCAGTACTGGACTCCGTTTCAGCGCAACACCCAACTGGTTCCATTCACCGGGATTCTGGTCATCAACCGGGCGCTCTGGCTGGGGTTGGGAGCTTTGGTGTTGTTGTTGACCTATTTTAAGTTCTCGTTTGCCTACGGCACACGCGGCGGCAAGCAGGCGAAGACGCTTGCCGGCGACGAAGAAGTTGCGCCCGCAATGACGCGAGCCTTGCCCGTTTCTCATCCAATTTTCTCTCCGCAGGCGTCTTTCTTGCAGTTTCTATCCCTGACCCAAATTCAGTTCACAGAAACGGTCAGGAATGTTTTCTTCGTGGTTCTCATGCTGGCCGGAGGCTTGTTCTCGGTTTTCGTGGCCAACGGTGTCAACAACCCTTTCGCAACTCATGTCTATCCCCTGACCTACCAGATGCTGGAACTGGCAACCGGCGGCTTTTTCGTCTTCGCTCTCGCCATTATTACCTTCTATTCCGGCGAGTTGGTGTGGCGGGAGCGGGAAGCGGGGGTTAGCCAGATTGTCGATGCGCTCCCGGTTCAACGCTGGGTCCTTTTTGCTTCCAAGCTCTCCACCTTGCTGCTGATCCAAACGCTGATTGTGCTGGTGACGATGGCTGCGGGCCTTATCGTCCAAGTCATGCATGGCTACTACCGTTTCCAGCTGGGGCTCTATTTCGAGGACCTCTTTGGCATCCGGCTGGTGCAGTATTGCATTCTTTGCGTGCTGGCGCTGCTGGTCCACACCATCATCAACAATAAATATCTGGGCCACTTTGTGATGGTGCTGTACTTCGTCGCCACCATCGCCGTTCCGAACCTGGGATTGCAGAACTACCTCTACCGTTTTGGCCAGACACCTCCCTACATTTATTCCGACCTCAACCACTATGGACCGTTCGCGGCTCCGTTGTTTTGGTATCAGCTCTATTGGGTGATCGCGGCGGTTGGGCTGGCGATCATCACCAACCTTTTGTGGCTGCGCAGTACGGAGGGGAGCTTCCGAACCCGCCTTCGACAGGCTGCGGAACGCCTATCCAGGCCAGCGATCCGGGGATTGGCAGTTTGTCTGGTTCTATTTCTGGGTGTCGGCGGCTATATCTTTTACAACACCGGCGTTCTAAATACCTATCGCACCAACTGGCGGGTCGCCGAAGACCGCGCTCAATACGAAGAGAAGTACCGGCAATATAAGAATCTGCCGCACCCGCGCATCACCGACCTCAAACTGAATGTTGACCTTGACCCCGGAAAGAGCACTGTGGTCGAGGGCACCATGATGCTGGAAAACAAAACGTCGGTGAACATTGACCGGGTCGCGGTCACCGTTTGGCCCTTTGATTTGGCGCCTCTACCCCGGCAGCACATCCGAATCGACAAACTGCAATTCGCTGGCGGACAAACTGCGGTCCTCAAAGACGACGACCTCGGCTTCTACATCTATCAGTTCCCCACTCCGCTGCCGCCGCATGGCCGCATCGCTTTCGACTTCTCCTTGAAATACGAGAATGTAGGGTTCGTGAATTCCACCCCGAATACCGACATTGCCGGCAACGGCAGCTTCCTGAACAACGCCTACGCACCCTACATCGGGTATTGGACCGCGATAGAGCTCACCGACGACAGTACCCGCCACAACCACGGCATCAACACGCTGAATCGTATGCCCAAACTCGAGGATGTGGCCGCCCGTTACGACAACGGCATCTCCGACGAGTCCGACTGGATCAATTTCGAGGGCACGGTCAGCACCGACCCTGACCAGATCGCCATTATGCCCGGTTACCTCCAGAAAGAATGGGTGGAAAACGGGCGCCGTTATTTCTATTACAAGATGGACGCTCCGATTCTGGCCATCGCATCGATGAATTCTGCCCGCTACGCGGTTCGCCGCGACAAGTGGCGCGACGTGAATCTTGAGATCTACTACCAGCCCGGCCACGAGTTCGACCTCGACCGCATGATGGATGGCATGAAGTCGAGCCTTGAATATTGCAGCACAAACTTCAGCCCATTCCAGTTTCATCAGGAGCGCATCATCGAATTCCCGCGCTATGACACTTTTGCAGAATCGTTTCCGAACACCATTCCGTTTTCGGAAGCGATTGGATTCATCACCTATGTTGATCCCAAGGATCCCGAGGCCATCGACATTCCTTTTTATGTGACCTCGCACGAAGTCGCCCACCAGTGGTGGGCGCACCAGGTGATGAGCGCCAATGTCGAGGGCGGAACGTCGATCGTTGAGACCCTGGCGCAATACAGCGCTCTGATGGTGATGCAACATCGCTACGGCCCCCGGTCGATGCGAAAGTTCCTGCGCTACGAGTTGGAAAACTACCTCCGCGGCCGGTCCCAGGAACGCAACGAAGAGCCTCCGTTGGAGCGGGTTGACCAGAACCAGGGATACATACACTACGGCAAAGGCGCGGTGGTAATGTACGCCATGCAGGATTACATCGGCGAGGAAAACGTCAACAAAGCGCTGGCTGAGTTTGTGAAGGCATACGCATTCAAAGGTCCTCCGTATCCAACTTCGCTCGATCTCGTGTCATACCTCAAGAAGTACACGCCGCCTGAGTATCAATATCTATACGAAGATCTCTGGGAGACCGTGACGCTTTACGACAATCGAACGCGCTCGGCCGATTATGTCCAGCTGGCCGCCGGCAAGTACCAGGTACACATGACGGTGGAAGCGCATAAGGCGCGGGCGGACGCAAAGGGACAGGATCATCCCATTCCAATCCGCGACTGGATTGACATCGGCGTGCTTGATGCTCAGGGCAATTATCTTTATCTACAGAAACAGAAGATCGAAAAAGACCGGACCGAACTGACCGTGACCGTCGATAAAGAGCCTGCACAGGCCGGCATCGATCCTCTGAACAAGCTGATCGACCGGAATCCCGAGGACAATGTGATGAAGGTGGAGAAGCGTTAGGCCGAGGAACTCCTACCCGCGGGCTGGCCGGGATTCACCG
>Ga0206989_1130_pt1 | contig 12987 bp, 10 predicted proteins | sample Alteio_BWMinCont_10_FD_153276 | JGI IMG/M metagenome (GOLD analysis project Ga0206989, IMG submission 153276) | Enriched cells from forest soil in Barre Woods Harvard Forest LTER site, Petersham, Massachusetts, United States -... | ecosystem: Environmental > Terrestrial > Soil > Temperate forest >...
TCGCTTTCGACCGCCAGCCAAACTCAGGCATGCGCGTCTACGCTCGCGGCGGCGGAAGCCGGAGGTTCGGGCGAGAGCTGGGCGGAGAGGTAGAGATCGGCGACCTTATAGGACAAGCTGTTGGGATTGCTCGCGCCGAGATTGCACAACGTGATCACGGAGAACTTTTGCTGGGGGAAGCGCAAGAGTTCGGTGCGATAGCCGAAGAGCGCGCCGCCGTGTTCGACGATGGGCAAGCCGCGATATTTGCTGAGGAACAAGCCGAGAGCGTATTCGATTTGCTTTCCGTTGTTGAGCACGCCTTGCGTTTGCATCTCTTTCAGCAGCGTTCCTTTGCCGAGCTTGTTGTCGTAGAAATTGCGGTCCCAGAGGAGAAGATCGTCAACGCTGCTCAGCAGGCCGCCGTCGCCGACCTTGTCGAAATTGGTGGACCAGTCGATGCGAAAGGTGTTGCCGGTGAGCGGTTCGTAAGCGGGGATACGTCCGGGAACGACGACGGTGTGGTCTTCGTAGAAGCGCGTGTGGGTCATGCCCAGCGGCTTGAAGATATTTTCGTCGGCGAATTGCGTGAGCGTTTTGCCGGTGGCGCCGTGGATGACTACGCTCATTAGAAAATAGTTGGTGTTGCTGTAGAGAAATTCTTCGCCGGGCTGGTAGTTGAGGGCCTTTTGGCGGGAAAGCAGATCGAGGAGTTCGGCAGTGGGATGGATGTCCTCGAAATTGCGGCCAGCGAGCAGGAGCAAACCGAGAACATCGCGAAAGCCGCTAGTGTGATGCAGCATTTCGCGGAGCGTAATAGTCTTGCCGTACGCAGGAAGTTCGGGGACGAATTTGCGAATGTCGTCATCGAGCGAAAGAAAACCTTGCTCGGCGGCGAGCACCACGCTGGCAGCAGTGAATTGCTTCGAGACGCTGCCCATATAAAAAACAGACTGAGGCGTGATGGGAACGCCGAGTTCGAGGCTCGCCGTTCCGTAGCCTTTTTTGTAGATGAACTCACCATTGCGGACGACGCCGAGCGCACAGCCTGGCGAATCGGGCTTGTCGTAGTCCGCAAAAACTTGATCGACTTTGCGTTGCAGGTCGGACGCGTCCTGCTGGGCGAAAGAAGCGGGAGCAATCAGCGAGAAGGCAAGGACCAGGATGATGGCAGCGCGGCAAACAGAATTCATTGGCGGCAGACTCCTCAATATCCGATGAACCGGCGAGGAGACTATATCCGCGTTGCACCTAAAGCGAAACCTTTTATCAGTTTGCTGCGCGTCTGCCGTTCGCAGGGAGATTACAGTTGAGTGAGCGGTGTGCGCTGTGCCGTCGTTTCTCGGACTACTCAAGAAAAGGGTCTCGCAGCGATGGAATCTCCTCTGATACCGGCGCGGAAAATCGCTCTATCTGCTTTTCGAGCGGCTGGCGAAAGAAAGGATCCTCCGGAGCATTCTTCAGTGCTTCCTTGTAGGCCCGCAGGGCTTCGTCGCGCGCGCCGCGCTGCAGCAGCACGTTGCCCAGCTCTATGTCCACAAAAAAGGCGGTAGGATCCATTTCGAGGGACTTGCGAAACGCTTCCTCCGCAACCACCAGATCCGGTTTTTCCGAATAAAGTTTGGCGATGCCATGGAAATAAAGTGCGGCAGCCGCGTCGGCAGGCGAAAAAAACGTACCGTGGTAGACGAACAGATTCCCGAATCGCGCCACGGGCGTTGCCTCTCGAAGTGCTCGTCGGTCCCAGAACGCATTTGGAGACAGCAGAAGGACACCCGCGAAAATTGTTCCGGATATCTGGGGCTCGCTGAGTCTTGGCAGGTCGCGCTGCTTATCGCGGCCCAGATACTCCACGTCACGTCCCCTAAGCTCTTCATCACTGGAAATGTAGATGATATGAGGCATTTCTCCGGAGGACTTGAGGAACTTGCGGTAGTAGTCCGCGATTTCTTTGGTGCGCTGAGTCAGGTCCACGCCTTCATCATCAAAATAATTGTGGGCATTTTTCGTTCCGCCTACGAACTCGTTGAAGTATTCCCAGGGGCGCATGAGCGGTAGAGCCGAGGCAGCGGCGAGGACATAGGCAGCTAGCGCAATCGTTTTGAAACTGCGCGAATTCGAGTTCAGAGCCTTCTGGACGAACAGTCCGGCGAAAATGGCCATCAACGCAACGACAGGCATGGCATGGCGCACGCCCGCGTAGGTCGATCCCTGCGCCAGAACAAATAAGAATAAGAGTGCCGAGGCAAGGATCACGCTCGCCTCGAAGTTCCATTTCTTTGGCAATCTCCTCGCGAGAAAGAAAATCAGGCCCAGCGCACTCAAAGCACCCAAGCCGATCGGAAGTTTCACGGCAATCATCGCCGGGAAAAAATACTTCGGGCCTTTTCGAAAATAGATCCGCCCGAAAATCAGCTGAGGCGCCAGCCGCCCTTCCATGCCCGCACGCACCGTGTCGGCAAAGCCCCAGAGATAGGCGCGCGGCACGACGCGCGTGGCATTCATTCCCGCCAGAACAGAGTGGTAAAAGGGAGTATTGACGTCGCCGATCTTGTCGGCGAGGGCACGGTTGAAAGATTCATGGCCCGTGCGTGTCTCCGCATACCGAAAAAAGTAAAACCCCCACAAAATCGTCAGGGCACCTGCCAGGACGGCTGCGAGTTTCAGGAGCCTTCGCCACCGCGCGTCGCTCGCTCCCATCAGTGGCCGCGCGAACGCCAGCCACAATCCAATCAAACCCACACTGAGCAGCACGATGGGAGCGGAGTGTTTCGTGGCAAGGTCCAATCCGAGAAATGCCGAGCAAGCCGCAAGGTCGGTCCAGACCCAATCGCGAAAGGCGCGAGTTGCAAGAACTATGGCAATTGCCGATAACAGCGCCACCGGGAGGTCGGTCATGACGACCGGCCAGTGGGCCGCCACCGTCGGGTCAATCACCAGAAACAGCAGTGTCCCTAGCGCAACACGCGCGTCGAAGACTCGTTCCAGCGCGAAGGCAAGCGAAATCAGCAGCAGTCCGTTGAATACAAACATGGCCACACGCGCGCGCCGCTGCACGGAATCAGGATCATTTTTGCGGAAGACATTTCTTTCCGTAAAGACGCGCTCATCGGGTTTATCGGAGAAGGAACGCAGCGGGTCCAGGTGGAACCCTGTTGCAGCAATTACGCTGCCCACCCAAAGTTTGACCAGCGGGGGATGCTCGGGATTAATCCGGAAGTCCCCATACTTCACGTAGGAAACGCCCGCGGCGATGTGATACGCCTCGTCCAACGTGAATCCATCCAGCCGTGTTGCTATCGCCGAACGCAGGATCCCCAGGCCCACCAACAGGAGCACCAGCCACACAAATGTTTTGAACGCCATTTTGCGGCGACCGTTGGAGTTTGAAATCGATGCCGCGGATGGAGTCGCCTCGGAGCCGGCCACGAGTGTTCGCCTCCTTTGCGAGGCATCATACCAGCGGCCCTACCGGTTGAGTCAGCAACAAATCTCCAGCTTGTCGGCAATTGACGGAAGCGCGGCTGGGTTAAGAGTGGTTGTACCCCCCCGTTTTTTTGTAAGTGTTGCGTTTAAAGGACTTACAGGTCGGACAATTCGGCGCTCCCGGTTTGGAGTTAGGGTAGAATCCGCTGGCCATGACCTTGGTTTGCCGCGACAGAATCGTGTTCAAGGCCAACTCGGCATAGGAACGAGACCATTGTCTTCGGAAAGAATGGAAACAGAATTGTTCACAGTGCGATGCACGTTGATGGAGAACGATTCGTTGAGCGACTTGGGTCACTGACTGGCAAGAGCTCTCATTTCGTGGGGATCTGGGATGAACCCTGCTAAACAGTCGATCAGCGCACATCCAGATGTGGCTGCGTTACTTTGCCTCAAAATAAAAAACGGCAGCAGAGCTGCCGCGCTCCAAACTCGTAGAAATTCCCAAGAACATTATACCATCAAGGACACTTTTGACGAAGAGAAAGCGGGTCGGTTTCTGACTTATCAGGAGCTAGCCGAGTTGCTAAGATGTTCATTGGCGGTGCCTCATCCTGCTGGTTTCGAGATCGGGCAACGTTCTCCAATCGAATTACGTCTGACTATCCGTTGTTGTATCGGCGGGGTGCCATTGGATGCCGAGAATAATGCGCATGCTGCTAATTTTCTCTGCGGCTTCGATCCTCCTAGGTAGTCAGTCGAAGTCCAATGGACTCTTCTTTTCCCAAATCCCTAGTCAAGATAGCGTTCCTCAAAGTGAGGCTCAGGCTAAGATAGCCGTCAATTCAGACCTAGTAGTTCTGCCTGTAACTGTCAAAGATCGCAACGGTCAGCTAGTTCCCGACCTTCAGCAACATGAGTTTCGAGTCTTGGATGATAAGGTTGAACAATCTATTGATGTTTTCACCGCCGAGGCTTTCCCTCTCTCGCTTGTTGTGCTTATTGACGACGATTTGAAATCCGCTGAAGCCGGACAGATGGCTCCCAGCCTCCGCGCGATTGCAGGAGGGATCTCCCCTAACGACGAAGTTCTCATCTGTCGTTTCGATCTGAAGTTCTATCCAGGCGAAGGTTTTACTAGCGATCCCGGCCAACTGGCAGCTGAAATAAAGCTGGTGCAAGACCGCAGCGCGCCTTCTACGTCTGGTCCTGTACCTTGGGTTGGTTCGCCGTCAGACCACCCTCTCAGTGTTGGCGAACCTCGCATTGCAGCGCCGACTGATTTGGGACACTCTGCGACCAAGTCTCTCGATGACGCCATCCATGCCGCCGCGGAACTGCTGCGCGACCGCACTGCCGGCCGTCGTAAGCTCATCCTGCTGATCTCCGACGGAGAGAACGGCAAGCAGTTCAACCACTTTAGCTACGGCGATACACTCGCGGCGCTTCTCCAGGGAAACGTTTCGCTCTATAGCTTGGCTGTCGGCGGTAATTCGTTTCATCGAAAATTCAGGACGCTGCTTAATTACGCGAATGATACTGGTGGAGATATCTACTATGCAGCCAAAAGGGACGCCCTGGAAAAGCTGTACTCACAGATAACAGAACAGGCTAGGCATGAATACACGCTGGCCTACAGGCCGCGTGGAAACAACCGTACTTCCAACTATCACGTTGTGGAGGTACTCACAACACGCGAAGGACTTTTCGTTAAGAGTCGTCCTGGCTACTACACGGCTCAATTGCCGAATGCGCTTCCACGTTGAGCCCTTGTGGTACATGAGTGCTAATGATAGAGCTTATCTCCGGATAAGCGAGATGAAACTGACTCACAACCTGAGAAGAGGTGCGCTTCGCAGAAGCGGTCTTGGCGGGGTAAGATGGTGCGCTCACTCACTTGAAGGAACGGATAGGACGCCTGAGATGACAACAGAAGCGAATGAACGGATGCAGAGGCCGCTGGAAGCGGTGGACCCGGCGATTGCGGAGTTGCTGCTGGACGAGGCGCAGCGGCAAGCAACTGGGTTGGAGTTGATTCCATCGGAGAATCTTGTTTCGGAGGCAGTGCTGGGGGCGATGGGATCGATCTTTACGAACAAGTATGCGGAAGGCTATCCAGGGAAGCGGTATTACGGCGGGTGCGAATACGCGGACAAAGTGGAGCAGTTGGCGATTGATCGCGCGAAAGAATTGTTTGGCGCGGAGCACGCCAATGTGCAGGCGCATTCGGGGACCTCAGCGAATGTGGCGGTGTACATGTCCACGTTGCAGAAGGATGACGTGGTGCTGGGGATGAATTTGTCGCATGGCGGGCATTTGACGCACGGGCATCCATTGAATTTTTCGGGGCGGATGTACAAGTTCATTGCGTACGGGGTGAAAAAAGAGGACGAGCGGATTGATTACGACGAAATCGATAAGCTCGCGCTGGAGCATAAGCCGAAGATGATTGTGGCGGGGGCGAGCGCGTATTCGAGGATTATCGATTTCGAGCGCATTGCGAAAGCCGCGAAATCCGTTGGGGCTTTGTTTTTTGTGGATATGGCGCACATCGCCGGGCTGGTGGCGGCGGGAGTGCATCCTAGCCCAGTGCCCCATGCAGATATTGTGTCGACGACGACGCACAAGACCTTACGGGGGCCGCGGGGTGGACTGGTTTTGTGCAAGGCGGCGTTTGCAAAGGAACTGGATAAGCTGACGTTTCCGGGGACGCAGGGCGGGCCGCTGGTGCATACCATCGCTGCGAAGGCCGTGTGCTTGAAGGAAGCGATGGAGCCAAGCTTTAAGGAGTATCAGAAACAGGTGGTTGCCAACGCGAAGGCTTTGGCAGCCTCGATTGCAAAGCGCGGGTTCCGGATTGTGACGGGCGGGACGGACAATCACGTGTTTTTGATCGAAGTGCATTCGCGCGGAATAACCGGAAGCGATGCGGAGAAGGCTCTGGATCGCGCGGGAATTACGGTGAACAAGAATTCGATACCGTTCGATCCCCTGCCCCCGATGAAGGGCGGCGGGATACGGCTGGGCAGCCCGTCGGTAACGACGCGTGGGATGCGCGAACCAGAGATGGAGCAGATCGGCGGGTGGATTGGGGAGATTCTCTCGAATCTCGGGAACGCGGAAATTGAACAGAGGGTGCGGAAGCAGGTGGCGGAGTTTGCGGGGCGCTTCCCTGTTTATGAATCGCGTTTGCGCGGGACATCTCGCGCGGAACACGCGCGGGTGTGAACCGGATGAAGCAAGGAATCATTGAAGCAACGCTGGAATTTGAGAAGTGGCTGGGCGGGCAGCTTCCCATCATCAAGCAGGACCTTCGGCTGAAACATCAATACATGGCGGAGGCGGCGTTTCCGTATTTCCGCGCGACGTTTTACCGGTGGCTGCAGCTATGGCCGGAAGTGTGTCCCGAGTTGGCGAAGGCTCCCAAGGTTTTGGCTGTCGGCGATTTGCATATCGAGAATTTTGGGACTTGGAGAGATTTGGAAGGTCGGTTGATCTGGGGTGTGAATGATCTGGATGAAGTTTATCCAGCGTCTTACGCCATAGATCTGGTGCGGGTGACGACGAGCGCCTATCTGGCGATTCTGGGCGAACACCTCTCGATGGCGCGGCGGGATGCGTCGGAAGCGATCGAAGAGGGCTACCGGGACGCACTGGCGGCGGGAGGGAAACCGTTCATCCTGGCGGAGGATCACCAGTGGCTGAGGCTGATGGCGCTGAGCAAGCTGCGTGACCCCGTTCATTTTTGGGAGAAGCTGACGCACTTGCCGGCTTTCACGGCAAAGGCGCCGGACGAAGTGCGGAAATTGCTGGAAGAATCGCTGCCGCCGAAGAGTACGTATCAATTGAGGAAGCGAATCGCGGGGCTGGGGAGTCTGGGACACCCGCGAATACTGGCGATTTCCTCGGCTGGTGGCGCGTTCATCGCGCGCGAGGCGAAGGCGATTCGGCCTTCAGCATCCGTGTGGCATGACAAAGCGTCGTCGAAGACGGTGTATGGAGCAAAGCTGATAGCAAGTTGTTTGCGGGTGCCCGATCCGTTTGTGCGGTTTCATGACCGGTGGGTGGTGCGGCGACTGGCGCCGGATTGTTCGAGGATCGAACTGGTTTCGTTGACGGCGGAGCGGGATGAGGCGCGGCTGTTGTACTCGATGGGATGGGAAACCGCGAACATGCACTTCGGCTCGCCGCTGGCGATTCCGCTGATTAAGCGCCACTTGGCGAAGCAGAAGAGCAAATGGCTGCACAAGGCGGCCAAAGAGATGTGCAAAGCGACACTTAAGGATTGGGGTGATTGGCGCAAGGGCTGGAAAAAACTGACGAATTGAAGCCCCGTGGAAGTGTTATCGCGCACGACGAGAGCTGCTTGAGGCAGACCGCCCGAAACGTCAAAAAGAGCCTGTTTTTGCGGTAGTTCGCATACTGTCCTTGGCATAGTCAGACTAACCGCAGTGCGGCTGACCCAAGACTGTCCCACGGGTCAGTAGATTCTCATGAAAAGTGCGCGTAGGTTCAAGAAGGACTGGGATGGGAACCGTAAACGCGCTTTTGTTCTTCGCTAAACCAAACACCATCTGGGTGAATGCAACATTTGTATGGGTGACCTCGACGAGGTCGATTTTTGGGCCGACCCAGCCAAACCCGGCACCCGGGCGGTATGTGTCCTTCTCTTGCGGCGCGCTACGTGATTCTTGCTTCCCGGGAAGTCCTAATCCTTGCCCAGCCTGAGGCGGCTGGGGGAAATGAGGTGGGAAAATGATGGACACGGAAGCATTCCGCGAATTCAAAACCGGGTTAACGCTGCTGCGAGACAATTACGCGAACAAGGCACTGCCGCATATGAAGAAGGCAGTGGACCTGGATAGAAACAATCCGTACTACATGTCGTATCTGGGAGTGGTGCTGGCGCGCTCCGAACAGAAGTGGGGCGAAGCAGAACGGCTGTGCGATACGGCCGTGCGCATGAAGAGGAACCAGGCGCAGCTTTATTTGAACCTTGCGGAAGTGTACGCAACAGCAGGGCGGCGGGAAGAGGCCGTGGAAGCGCTGCAGTCTGGGCTGAAATTTGCGAGGCGAGACGTGCGGTTGACGATCGCGATGAACCGGCTCGCGGAGCGGCGGCCGCCGGTGCTGACGTTCTTGCCCAGGCAGAATCCCATCAACCGGCAACTCGGGATTTTGCGGCATAGGACGCTGCGGATATTTGGACAGGATTAAATTCGAGTTTTCTCCACCCCCCAATAACGAAGAGAGCGGATGGCTAAACGCCACCCGCTCTTTTTGTTTTTAAGTTGACTGGCTGCGTGCAGGACGCAGGGTTACCAGACTGAGTTGGAAAAGCCCTGGGCGGCGGGCTGCTGCACGCCCATTTCCATGAGGATTTTCAGACCGATACCGAACATGCCGGTAGAAAGTGGATCGCGCCGGACAACTTCGGCGAGGTATTCGCGGTTGAGGGACATGGGGGCCTGGGAATAGGGCAAAGTCAGAAACAGGCGCATGCCGATTTCGTAGCCTGGCTCGCTGGTCTGGAAATAAACGCCGGAGCGGGAAACGCTGAGAGTTCCTCGCATATCGTCGAAGTGATCCTTCTCCGGATCAGAAGGACGGATGCGCATGAGCTGGGTGATTTTGCAGCGGCGACTGCCGCGGCGTTCTGCAGCTGTTTTTTTTGGGGCAGTGCCACCTGCTGGGGGTGTCTTTCCCATGATGCCTTGCTGGATCTCCATGAATGAATGCCTAGCCTCTCACTAAGGGACGGTTCTTAGAGAGAGTATGAGGCTAGCGCTAAACAAAACCTATAGAGGAAACGTACCGGAAAGCGAGTAGGACGCTCCGAATGGATGATAGTACGGAAGTACTGAGAAAGGAAGAGAGAGGAGGAGGAAATTCTTGGTAAAGGGGAGGAATAAGAAGGATTTAATGGCTGAGTTCCGAAGTGAAGCGGAACGCAGGGATTAGTACCAATGTGGGACCAGGTATGGAAATAGTCCCTAAGAAGTACGGCCCTAAGAGATAGGCAGCACGGGAGATAGATAGGAACTGTTGAAGGAGGAAGAGAACGGAGCGCGGCTGCGAAATTGCAGAAATGGTGTGCCCACCGAGATAGGGGATTCCCCGACGCCCGGGTGTTCTCGGAGGGTAAAAGGGATCGCCGGAGGAAAATTGACCATGAATATAGCAGCGCGCCGGAGTGTTTATGTTACGAGCACAGGCCAACCGCAAGAGGCGGGGAGAGGCGAGCGGCGAGGGCAGCTGCCAAATGTGGAAGATGCGCCGCGAGCCAGAGCGAACGAGGGAGTGGGGCAGAAAGCGCGCGTGTATATCGCGGCCGAGAACCGGCTGTTACGGGAGGCCCTTACCCGGATGCTGTTGAGGAGAGGGGACATTGAAGTGGTGGGGATGAACAGTTCGGGGCCATTTCATGCAGAGTGCTTAAGCGAGGAAAAGGCGGATATTTTGCTGCTGACATCTCGAGGAAGCCTGGCGAAGGATATCTACGAGATCCGGCAAGTACGATTGATGGCGCCAACCGTGAAGATTTTGCTGGTGGGAATGAAGGAAGACGAGACGGAGTTTTTTCTGTACGTGCGAGCGGGGATCCGAGGGTATTTGCCGCGAGACGCATCAGCGGAGGATGTGCTGGAAGCGATGCAGGCGGTACATGCAGGCGAAGCGGTGTGCCCGGGAATGCTGTGCGCGTCGCTGTTCAGGTTTTTTGAGCGAGAAGCAACGTCGGTGCACTCGGCGAGCCTTCACCCGAGGCTTGGCTTGACGCGCAGGGAGCAACAAATTGTTCCGCTCATTGCCCAAGGGATGACGAACAAAGAAATCGCGAACCAATTTTGCCTGTCAGAACAGACGGTAAAGAATCATCTTTACCGGATGAAGCACAAGGTCGGCGCGGGCGACCGGTTTGGGATCGTGCATCTCTGCCGCACGCAGGGATTCCTGGTTTAACGAAACAGTCTCGGAAAAACTCCGGCTGTCAGGAACAAGAGTTCGTCGGCGTCCCGCGGATTTTCTGCAGTGACTCCTCTGTGGTTCGATTTCTACCAATAGATGACTTCTTTCCGTCGTTTGTGCGATTCTTTGTCCTCACTGGGAGGCGAAGACGCCCACGATGTTGAAAAAATTCAAAGACTTGACCGAAAGAGAGATCCTGGCGATCGCCATCGCGGCGGAGGAAGAGGACGGCCGGATTTACGGCGAGTTTGCCGACGCGCTGCGGGAAGACTTTCCTTCCACGGCGGAGATGTTTGAAGCGATGCGCGAGGAGGAAGTGGGGCATAGGGACAGACTGTTTGCCATGTTCAAGCAGCGATTTGGGGACCATATTCCGCTGATCCGGCGGGAAAACGTGAAAGGATTTTTGCAGAGGAGACCGGTGTGGCTGGTCCGGCCGCTGGGCGTGAAGACGGCACGGAAACAAGCGGAATTGATGGAGATGGAAGCGGCGCGATTCTACGCGCGCGCAGCAAGCAGGACGACCGATGTGTCGACGCGCGAATTGCTGAACAAGCTTGGGGATGAAGAGAGAAAACACGAGAAGACGGCAGGAGAGCTGGAAGAAAAGCACCTAACGGCCAGTGCGAAAGCGCAAGAAGACGAATCGCACCGGAAATTGTTTCTGCTGCAGGTGGTGCAGCCGGGGCTGGCGGGGCTGATGGACGGGTCGGTATCCACTCTGGCGCCGATTTTTGCGGCGGCGTTCGCTTCACAGAAAAGCTCGGAGGCGTTTCTGGTGGGGCTTGCGGCTTCGATCGGGGCGGGAATCTCGATGGCGTTTTCGGAGGGACTCTCGGATGACGGGTCGCTCACTGGGCGGGGCTCGCCGTGGCTGCGCGGGCTGGTGACGGGGTTGATGACCACCGCTGGGGGAATCGGGCACACACTTCCCTTCCTCATTTCCAGTTTTCATGTGGCCACACTGGTGGCTGTGATCGTGGTTGCGGTGGAGCTTCTGGTGATCAGTTATATTCGGCACCGGTACATGGATACGCCGTTCTTGCAGGCAGCTTTTCAGGTGATTGTGGGCGGGGTGTTGGTTTTTATTACGGGGTGGTTGATCGGCAGCGCCTAGGATCGGGCCGCGCCAGCGCCGCGTCTCTAAAGCACAAACAATTAGTTCGAGTTGCGTGCCGCGGCCGGAGCGCGCTTCGGATTAGTCCGCCTGAGCGGCAGCAGGAGCAGGGACGTGGCCGTGCTTGCGGACGCCCTGGAGCCACGACTGCAGGCGGTCCATGTAGATGTAAACGATCGGCGTAGTGAAAAGGGTGAGCATCTGGCTCACGATGAGGCCGCCGATAATGGTGATGCCCAGCGGGCGGCGAAGCTCGGATCCAACGCCGGTGCCGAGCGCGAGAGGCAAAGCGCCGAAAAGCGCGGCCATGGTGGTCATCAGGATGGGCCGGAAACGCAGCAAGCACGCCTTATAAATGGCGTCGAGTGGCGAGATTTTTTCCTCGCGCTCCACCTGCACCGCAAAATCAATCATCAGAATGGCGTTTTTCTTGACGATGCCGATCAGCAGGATGATGCCGATAAGCGCAATCATGTTCAGGTCAGAGCCGGCCACTTTGATGGCAAGGATGGCGCCGATACCGGCAGAGGGAATCGTGGAGAGAATGGTAATAGGATGGATGAAGCTTTCGTACAGAATGCCCAGGACGATGTAGACCGCGATGAGTGCGGTGATAACGAGGAGGAGTTGCGAGGCGCGTGAGTCCTGAAAGGCCTGCGCCGTGCCCTGAAACGTCGCATGCACGGTTGGAGGCATGCCGACATCACGGGTGGCCTCCTGGATGTGTTGAACGGCAGGGCCGAGAGACGCATTGGGCGCGAGATTGAACGACAAAGTGATTGCCGGAAAGATTCCCTGGTGGTTAACGGACAGAGCGGTATTGGAAGGCTCGTAGTGGGCGAACGCACTCAGCGGAACCAATTTGCCGCCGGCGGCCGGCACGTAGATGGACTTGAGCGCCTCCGGACTCTGCTGCGCGCTGGTCATGACTTCCAAAACGACGTGGTACTGATTGAGGCCCTTGTAAATGTTGGAGACCTGGCGCTGGCCAAAGGCGTCTCCAAGGGTGTTGTCTATGGTCACCATGGAAACGCCGAGGCGGGACGCGGTGTCGCGGTCGATGATGATGGAACTTTCGAGGCCGTGCATCTGCTGGTCGGAATTGACATCGCGTAATTCAGGAATCTTGGCCAGCCTCTGCTGAAGAATGGGAGTCCAATGCGTCAGGTCCGCGAGGTTGTCGGCCTGGAGGGTGTACTGGTATTGCGCAGCGGCGAATCGGCCTCCGACAGAAAGATCCTGCGTAGCCTGGAGATAAAGCGCAGCTCCCGGAACCTTTGAGGTGGCCTTTCGTATCCGGGCGATGACCTCGTCGATGCTGATTTTCCGTTCGCTGAGAGGCTTGAGCTGGCCGAACATGCGCGCCGTGCTGCCGCCACTGCCGCCTCCTCCGGCGAAACAAGTCAATGTATCTATCGCCGGATCCTTCAGCACGATGTCCGCGAAAACGCGCATTTTTTGCGACATCGCAGTGAAGGAAAGATCCTGGTCTCCCTGAA
>Ga0206989_1134_pt1 | contig 12714 bp, 9 predicted proteins | sample Alteio_BWMinCont_10_FD_153276 | JGI IMG/M metagenome (GOLD analysis project Ga0206989, IMG submission 153276) | Enriched cells from forest soil in Barre Woods Harvard Forest LTER site, Petersham, Massachusetts, United States -... | ecosystem: Environmental > Terrestrial > Soil > Temperate forest >...
TCCAATCGGCCAACGCCAATCTTGCTAAAGGCGCCCTTTCCGATAGCCAGAAGACCTGGAGTGTCGGCGACACTGACCAGCTCTTCAAAGCCTACGAATACCAGCCTCTAATCGTCGCTGGCCATAAAGGCGCCCCCGTCCGGCTTCAGGACATCGGAGAAGTCGTTGATTCCGTCGCCGACACTCGCAATTTGGGACTCTCTGGCGGAAAGCGTTCCGTGCTCCTCGCGATCTTCCGCCAGCCCGCCGCCAATATGATCGAGACGGTCGAGGATGAGGATCGGTGCGTCCGCCGGATTGACCTTACGATAGGTCGGCTGGCCGGGGAGGTCGGCCGGCAGCTGGCTGCGCGCGGCATTGATGCTGGCTTGCACATCACGAGCGGCGGCGTTGATATCGCGATTGAGATCGAACTGCATCGTGATATTGGTGGAACCGAGGCCGCTCGAGGAGGTCATTTGCGTGACACCGGCAATGCGGCCGAACTGGCGTTCGAGCGGAGTGGCGACGGCGGAGGCCATCGTTTCCGGACTGGCGCCGGGCAGGTTGGCCCCAACGGAGATGGTGGGGAAATCTACCTGGGGGAGAGGAGACACGGGAAGAAAACGAAAAGCCACGACGCCGGAGAGAAAGATCGCGACGGTGATCAGCGAAGTGGCCACGGGGCGACGGATGAACGGAGCGGAAAAGTTGGCGGAGGAGGTCATCGCTTAGTCTCCGTGGGCCGGCTGCTCGACGGGATTGCCGACGCGAGCTTCGAAACGGTGAGCGAGCCAATCGAACGCGAGATAGACGACTGGCGTGGTGTAAAGCGTGAGCAACTGGCTGAGGATGAGCCCGCCGACGATGGTGATGCCGAGAGGACGGCGCAGTTCGGAGCCCACGCCGCTGCCGATGGCCAGCGGCAAGGCACCCAGGAGCGCGGCCATGGTGGTCATCATGATGGGACGGAAGCGCAGGAGGCACGCTTCGTAAATAGCGTCGAGCGGGGCCTTGCCTTCCTTGCGCTCAGCTTCGAGAGCGAAGTCAATCATCATGATGGCGTTTTTCTTGACGATACCGATCAGAAGAATGATGCCGATCAGGGCAATGACGCTGAACTCCATGCGGAAAAGGAGCAAAGCAAGGATAGCGCCGACGCCGGCGGAAGGAAGCGTGGAGAGAATAGTGACGGGGTGGATATAGCTCTCGTACAGGACGCCGAGGACGATGTAGACGGTGACGAGGGCGGCCAGGATAAGAATCGGCTCGTTGGCGAGCGAGTTGAGAAAGGCCGCTGCAGTGCCTTGAAAGGTCGCCTGAATGCTGGCGGGCATATTCAAATCAGCTTTGGCTTTGTTGATGGCGTCTACGGCGTCGCCGAGAGCCGCGCCGGGGGCCAAGTTGAAGGAGATAGTGACGACGGGAAATTGTCCTTGATGGTTGATGACCAGTGCGGTGGCACCGGGCTCGAAGCGCGTGAAGGCACTGAGAGGAACTTGCGTATTGGGAGCCGAAGTGATGTTCGCTTGCGCGGCTGAGGAAATGTTCACGGTGGATCCGGAATTCGCCTGCTGAAGGCTGGAAGATTTGACGTAGATGTTTTTCAGAGCATCCGGATTCTGCTGGAACTGGGGGTCGACTTCCATGACCACGTGATATTGGTTGAGCTGGGTAAAGATGGTAGAGACTTGGCGCTGGCCGAAGGCGTCGTACAGCGTGTTGTCAATGTCCGCGGGCAGAACGCCGAGGCGGGAGGCGGTGTCGCGGTCAATGGTGAGAGTGGCGAGCAGGCCCTGGTTCAACTGGTCGCTGGCGACGTCGCGAACGTCGGGGAGAGAGCTGAGTTTGTCGATGAAACGGGGCGTCCAGTAGGCCAGTTCTTTGGCGTCAACGTCCTCCAGGCTGTATTGAAATTGGGTGCGGCTGACGCGGTCTTCCACGGTGAGATCTTGAACAGGTTGCATGAAGAGCGAGATGCCGTCGACTTTGGCGAGTTCGGGCTGGAGGCGGCGGATGACATCGGAAGCGTTGGCGTCGCGTTGCGCTAGCGGCTTTAGATTGATTTGAATACGGCCGCTGTTGAGCGTGGTGTTGGTGCCATCGATGCCGATGAAGGAGGAGAGGCTCTCGACGGCATGGTCGTTTAGAATGACGTCGGCGAGCGCTTGCTGGTGCTGGGCCATGGCAGCGAAAGAAGTGTTCTGCGCGCCTTCGGAAACGCCCAAAATGATGCCGGTGTCTTGGACGGGAAAGAAGCCTTTGGGAACGTAAATATAGAGCAGGATGGTGCCGACAAGGGTACCAATGGTGACGAGAAGTGTGATCTTGCGGTACTGCAGGACAAATTTCAGGGTGCGTCCGTAGAAGGCGATGACGGAATTAAAGGCATATTCGGATTTGCGAAAAAACCAGCCCTGGTCTTCTTCCCTCTGATGACGAAGAAGTTTCGCGCACATCATAGGAGTCAGGGTGAGAGAGACGAAGGCAGAAATAAGAATGGTGATAGCGAGAGTGATAGCGAATTCGCGGAAGAGACGGCCCACGATATCAGCCATGAACAGCAGAGGAATGAGCACAGCGATGAGAGAGACGGTAAGCGAAATAATCGTAAAGCCGATCTGCTCGGAACCTTTCAGCGCAGCCTCCAAAGGAGATTCGCCTTCTTCGATGTATCGGCTGATGTTTTCGATCATGACGATGGCGTCGTCGACGACGAAGCCGGTGGAAATGGTGAGGGCCATGAGGGAGAGGTTGTTGAGGCTGTAGCCGAGTAGATACATCACGCCAAAAGTGCCGACAATCGAGAGGGGCACAGCCAGCGCCGGAATGACGGTAGCGCGGAGGCTGCGAAGAAAAAGGAAAATGACCATGACCACCAGGGCGATGGTCAGTACCAGAGTGAATTCGACGTCTTCGACGGAGGCGCGAATAGTGCTGGTGCGGTCGGTGAGAATATCGATCTTCACCGAGGCAGGCAGCGCGGCCTGAAGCTGCGGAAGGAGTTTTTCGATGCGATCAACGACAGCGATGATGTTAGCGCCGGGTTGGCGCTGGATATTCAGAATCACAGCAGGCTTTTTGTTGGCCCAGGCGGCTTGTTTGGTGTTTTCCGTGCCGTCGAAAACGGCGGCGACATCCGTCAACCGGACCGGAGCGCCATTGCGATAGGCCACGATGATGGGTTTGTAGCTGTCGCTGGAGATGAGCTGGTCGTTGGCGCCGATGGTGTAGGCCTGATGAGGGCCATCGAAGGTGCCTTTGGCTTGATCGACGTTTGCCGCGCTAAGCGCAGTGCGTAAATCTTCCAAACTCAGGCCATAGGAAGCGAGCGCGGTGGGATTGGCCTGGATGCGGACGGCGGGACGCTGGCCACCACTGATGCTGACGAGGCCCACACCTGTCAGCTGCGAGATTTTCTGAGCGAGCGTCGTGTCTGTAAGGTCTTCGACCTTGGAAAGCGGCAATGAATCTGAAGTGAGAGAAAGTGTGAGGATGGGGGCGTCGGCAGGATTGATTTTGCTGTAGATAGGGGGATTCGGGAGCCCTTGCGGGAGAAGATTGGAAGCGCCGTTGATGGACGCTTGGACTTCTTGCTCGGCAATGTCGATGTTGAGATCGAGATTGAATTGCAGCGTGATGATGGAGCTACCAAAGGAGCTCGAAGAGGTCATCTGGTTGAGGCCGGGTATTTGGCCGAACTGGCGTTCGAGCGGAGCGGTGACGGAAGAAGCCATGACGTCCGGGCTGGCTCCTGGATAGAAGGTCTGGATCTGAATGGTCGGATAGTCGACCTGGGGAAGCGCAGAGACAGGAAGCTGGCGGTAGGCTACGAAGCCGACGAGCAGCACGCCGACCATCAAGAGGGTGGTCGCGACAGGCCGCAAAATGAACGGCCGGGACGGACTCATCGAGCCTTTCCTCCGGACTGGGTACTGGCAGGATTGTTGGGTTTCTTGCCGGTTTGCGTGGCGGATGGGGCGCCTATTTGGGCGGCGGGTTGCCCCGAAGCGCCGTGTCCCGCGCCACCGGTTGGGGAGGTGCTGGTAACGACCTTGCTGTTGTCCTGGAGCTTGTCCTGGCCATCAATCACCACCACATCGCCGGGATTGATTCCGGAACTGATACCGATGTTGTTGCCGGTGGTTTGTGCGATCGTGACCGTCCGGATGTTCACGATATCGCCGCCCGAAACAACATAAACATAGGTGCCCTGAGGCCCGCGCTGAATGGCCGCGGCGGGAACGATGATCAGATTCCGTTTGGTGTCGACGAGCATGTGGACGTTCACAAATTGATTCGGGAAGAGGACGTTCTTCTCATTGGAGAAGATGGATTTGAGCTTGTAGGTGCCGGTGGTGGGATCGATTTGGTTGTCGATGGTGGCGAGTTTGCCGTCGGCAATCTTGGTGATGTCATCGCGGTCGTAAGCTTCGACGGGAAGCTGTCCGCCACCACGGAGTTTGACCAGGACTTGCTGGAGCTGGTCCTGCGGCAAGGTGAAGATGACGGAAATGGGCTGGAGCTGGGTGATGACGAGAAGCCCGGTCGTATCCGAGGCGTGCACGATATTTCCCTGATCGACGAGACGCAATCCTACGCGGCCGCTGATGGGAGCGGTGATGCGCGCGTAGACGAGCTGCAATTTTGCGTTATCGATGGTGGCTTGGTCTGCCTTGATCGCGCCCTGGAATTGGCCGACCTGCGCTTGCTGAGTATCCACCTGCTGCTTGGGGATCACACCCTCGTTAAAGAGAAGTGTGTAGCGCTCGAAGTCGACTTGTACGTCGTGGAGTTGCGCCTGGTCTTTGGCGAGCTGGCCTTCAGCTTGCTCGAGCATCACCTGGTAGGGGCGGGGATCGATTTCAATGAGCGCGTCGCCTGCGTGAACGAACTGGCCCTCAGTAAAGTTCACTTTAACGATTTGGCCGTCGACGCGGCTGCGAACGGTTACGGTGTTGAAAGCCGCAACGGAACCGAGACCAATAAGATAGACGGGAAGGTCGCCCTTCTGCGCCGTAGCAACCACGACCGGAACGGTCATTCCAGCGGCGCCTGCGCCCCCTTTTCCCTTCCCGCCGGCGCCTGGAGCGGCTGTTGCGCCCGCTTCGCTTGTGGAGTGTCCGCGGTAATACCAGATGCCTATGGCGACGACGGCGAGGATGACAATCCAGAGCCACCAGCGGCTCTTGGCCTTGGCGGGCGGTGCCACGGAGGAATCACGCGCGCCCGGTTCGGGAAGGTCTATAGAGTTGAGGTGGCCCATCCGTTCTCTCCTGTTGGTAAAAGCGACGGTGCGAGTGAGTCTGCCGAGGCAAGGCAGTAGGGGGCACGCATTGGGGGGTTCCCCGCCAACCCTTTGAGCCTACCGCAAAAGACAGCCTGCGCATAGATTGGACGGTTTTTGGGGGCAAATGGTTACGAAGCCTTCTTTTAGAAGGCACGCCATGCGGGGACACAATACGGTGACAGTGGCACCCCGTGGGGGTTTGCTTTGGAAAGCGACATTTTCGGTGGGCACCAGGGTGGGCGAAAGCTTACCGCGCTCGGACCGTAAAGCCCCGGACCTTTAAGGCCGGGGATATAGAGCGGGTTCTTTTCTTGCTCGACGTATTGCTTAATAATGCTCAGCGGTGCCCCGCCACAACTGGTGGCGAAGTAGGAAGGCGACCACAGGACATTGTTCCAATAGCGTTTCTCCATATCCGGGCGTTCGATACGGAGTAGGCGACTGGAAACCCCTTTGAGGCTGTTGACCAGGCTCGACACCGAATGCTTTGGCGGGTAGTGGATGAGCAGGTGTACGTGTTCGGCTTCGCCGTTCCTTTCGACCGGTTGCGCCTGGAAGTCCAGGCAGACCTTCTCGAAAATGGCTTGAAGCCGCTGGAGGGCGTCTCCGTCAAACACCTTTCTTCGATATTTCGTGACGAAGACCAAGTGAGCATGTAATACGGGCACGCAATGTCTGCCGTGACGGATATCATTTGACAATTGCATAGACCAAGAGAATAATCGAGTTATGTTGAGACGGCAAGGCTTCCAATTCGAGTTGCTGCCGAAGGGCCAGGAAACCCGCCAACTGCGGCAGTTCGCTGGGTCGTGCCGTTTCGTCTACAACAAAGCACTGGCGATCAACACCCAACGCTATGAGAAAAAGGAAAAACGTTTAGGCTACGCCGAGTTGTGCGCCCTGCTGCCAGGCTGGAAGAAGGAACACCCGTTCTTATCCGACGCACCAGCGCAAGCATTCTCGTTGAAGAATCTCGAACGGGCGTACACCAACTTCTTCGAAAAACGAGCCGACCTTCCGAAGTTCAAGAAGAAAGGTCAGCGTGACAGTTTCCGTATCCCGCAAGGCTTTGCGCTAGACAACCAGAACGGGCGAGTCGAAGTCCCGAAGATGGGCTGGATGCGCTACCGCAAGTCGCAAGACGTACTGGGCGAAGCCAAGAACCTCACCCTGCGTGAATCGTGCGGTAAGTGGTACGTCAGCGTGCAAACCGAGCGTGATGTCGAGACACCACAGCGCCCATCGACATCGGCGGTCGGCGTGGATTGGGGCGTGGTCAACTTGGCAACCTTGTCGAACGGCGAAGTCGTAGACCCGTGTCAGCCGCTCAAAAAGTTCCTGCCTAAGTTGGCGAAATGGCAGCGCCGCATGGCCAGGAAGAAAAAGTTCTCAACGAACTGGCGAAAGGCGAAAGCCCGTATCGCCCAGTTGTACGCCAAAGTCGCCAACATCAGGAAGGATTTCCTACACAAAGTCTCGAACGACATCAGCAAAAAACCACGCGGTTGTCGTCGTCGAAGACCTGCAAGTCAAGAGCATGAGTAGATCGGCAACAAAGAAAGTGGCGCAAAAGTCTGGGCTGAATCGTGCCATCTTGGATGCCAGCCCGTTCGAGTTGCGCCGCCAACTGGAATACAAAACGCAGTGGCAAGGCGGTCTGCTGGTCCCGGTAGCACCACAAAACACCAGCCGCAAGTGTCCCGCGTGCCGGTACGTATCGGCGGAGAACCGCAAGTCGCAAGCAAAATTCGTTTGTGGCGGTTGTGGATTCTCGGCCCCTGCGGATTTCGTCAGTGCCGTGAATATCAGAGAGGCGGGACTCGCCTCGCTAGCCTGTTCGTGGTCTTCGGGTGAGGTAAGCCCGCCGTGGCAGGAACCCACCGAAGGTATCCCCGCTTTGGCGTGGAACCAGTAGGAATCCCCTCCCTTTAGGGAGGGAAGGATGTCAAACTAGCGGTCCCGACGCTCTTCGGAGTGTGGAAGAGTGAGCGGGATTCTGACAAAGGCGGGTGAAAAGAGACATGCTAAAGGGAGTGCTCCTCGGGGTTCTGCTCGCAATCGTGCTGCTCGCGTGCTTTGTTTACTTCTATTTCTCAACGGGACGGGCACCCATTGCAACGACAGATCCGCCCATGCCCTTTGAGATGAAACTTGCGCATATGGCCATTGATGCGCGCGTAGGAAAGCAAAATATTCCGCAATCGCCGGTGGCTGCAGACGAAAAGAGCTATCTGAGCGGTGCGGAAGTTTACAAAGAACAATGCGCGGTGTGCCACGGGCTGCCCGACCAGCCGAAGACTTTCATTGCGCAGGGCATGTTCCCACCGCCCCCGCAGATGTTCCACGGCATGGGCGTTTCGGATGATCCCGTGACCGAAACATATTGGAAGGTAGAAAACGGCATTCGATTGACGGGGATGCCGGGCTTCAAAGGGCGTCTAACGGAAACGCAGATTTGGGAAGTCAGCCTGTTGCTGGCAAATTCGGACAAGATACCAGCTTCGGTGAAAACGGTGCTGATCAGCCCGCCGGCGGCCCAGAATGCCGCTCCCACTAGCGTCGCAGCGCCAACAAAGACACACCCTTAACGCGGCTTCCAGCGCCTGGATCGCTGCTCGGCGGAGACCTCCGAGGTGGGCAATTCCGGAACGGTCACCGCCGTACGGGGTAACGCGTGGATCTGCTCAACATTTCTGAGCTCCGGGAAGCGCCACGCCCAAATTGCCGTTACGATCAGCGTTCCAATTCCGCCTAGCACAACGGCAGGTACTGTGCCGAACCATTGTGCGGTGAGGCCAGACTCGAACTCTCCGAACTCATTGGAAGCACCGATAAACACCATGTCGACCGCGTTGACGCGTCCGCGCATTTCATCAGGCGTGGCGACTTGGATGAGCACGGCGCGAACAATCACGCTGACCATATCTGTGGCGCCAACAAAAAACAGTGCGACCAAGGAAAGAATGAGGCTGTGGGAGAGGCCGAAGAGGATCGTGAACAAGCCAAAACCGGCGACGCACCACAGCATGATCAGGCCGACTTTGCGCCGGATTGGCCGATGCGCCAAGAAGATGGCCATTGCGGCTGCGCCAACTCCGGGAGCTGTACGGAGCAGACCGAGGCCCCACGGGCCCGTCAGCAAAACTTCGCGAGCGTAGACGGGCAAAAGAGCGACCGCTCCTCCGAGAAAGACGGCGAATAAATCCAGCGAGATGGAGCCGAGAATCAGTTTCTCCCGCCAGATGTAGCGCAGTCCGGCGGAGACCGTTGTAAGGTTGATAGGCTCACGCGAGCGGGGCTTCGCTTGCGTTTTGATTTGCATGGTGCACAGAACAGCGACGATGGCCAGGATCACTGCCAAGACGTAAACGGCTGTGGGACCCCGAAAAAGCGCATAAACAATTCCGCCCAAAGCCGGCCCCAGGATGGCCGCTCCCTGGAAAGTGGTGGAAGCCCAGGCAACGGCATTTGGGAAATGCTCTTCAGGAACCAGTTGCGGGAGCAGCGCGCGGCTGACCGGTCCGGTGAAGGAACGGACCACGCCAAAAAGAATGAGAACCGCGAAAATGTAATAAACCGAACGCACACTCCGCCCTGTTGAGAGGAGCAGCAAACCGCAGCACACCGCGAAGCCGACGTAGCAGCAGACTATGAGCTTGCGGCGATCGTAGCGATCGGCCACATGGCCCGAAACGAGAAACAGGAGGATCCCGGGCAGGAACTGTGCCAGTCCCACGAGCCCGAGATCGAGCGGCCGCTTGGTGATTTCGTAGACTTGCCAGCCGACCGCAACCGACTGCATCTCGTTGGCAAGCACGATCGAGAAGCGCGCCGTTTGGAAAAGCACAAAACTCGGATACCGAAACGCGACGCGGCCGGCGGCTGTGGAGTTTTCGGGTTCGGCCATCGGACATTACTTTGCCACAGAAACAAATTGGGGTCAGTTAGGCTCATGTTTGTGGCGCTGGTCGCCGGGAGGAAGTAGCTCTCTTGCCATCCGCCGATTCGTTTTCACTTAAAGCGGGTACCGCAATAATCCGCAAAGCGCGATCTCTCACCAGGTCCGGCAAACTTGTGGCTCATGAGGCTCAGATGGAAAAGCCTTGGCGTTCGGCGAGAGATGCAGTTCAAGCCCGAGACCAAAAGCCGCAGCGCCGCATCGCTCCTAGGCCTTGGCCGGTTGTTTCTCGAGAAGCGCAGGCTCTCTCGCCAAGAGTGATGCGATCAGTCCGCATCCCGCGGCAAAGGACAACCACACACCCGGAATCGCGCGGTTTCCCGTAACGTGAATCAGGTAGGTGCAGAGCGCAGGTGTAAAACCTCCAAAGATGGCCGTCGCCAGGCTGTAGGCGAGGGCGAATCCCGAAGTCCTCACCTCCAGCGGCATGATTTCCGTCAGGAAGACCACCATGGCTCCGTTGTAGCTGCCAAACAGGAAGGAGAACCACAACTCCACCACCAGCAGTCTGGAAAAAGAAGGAGCATGCACGAGCCACAGCATAGCGGGGTAGGCTGTCAGCAACATCAGCACGGTGAACGTCACCAGCAGGGGACGCCGTCCGACGCGGTCGGAGAGCGCGCCCATGATGGGAAGCCAGAAAAGATTCGAGGCTCCGACGCACAACGTAACGATCAGACTGTCGCTGCTCGCGAGATGCAATACTGAGTTGCCGAACGTTGGCGTGTACGCGGTGATCATGTAGAACGACACCGTGGTCATGGTGACCATCAACGTCCCTAGAATCACCGCTCCCCAATTGTTCGTCAGCGACCGCAGAATCTCCGGCACGCTGGGACGCCGCTTTCTTGCCGAAAACTCTTCCGTCTCCTGCAACGACCTTCGCAAGCGGAAAAGAAAAGGAATGATCAGGCACCCTAACAACAATGGTATGCGCCATCCCCATTGCGTCATCTGCGGCGGGGACAGCACGGAGCCGAGGAACACACCGATGGAGGCCGCGAACACCACGGCGATTTGCTGGCTACCCGATTGCCAACTGACATAGAAACCCTTGTGTCCCAGCGTCGCAATCTCCGCCAGATATACCGAAACTCCGCCGAGCTCCATGCCCGCCGAAAATCCCTGCAGAAGCCGTCCAAGCAATACCAGGATGGGCGCCAGCAAACCGACTGTCGCGTAGCCCGGCATGAACGCGATGGAGAAGATGCCGATGGACATCAACGTCAGAGTGAGGAGCAGCCCCGCGCGGCGCCCATGGCGGTCCGTGTACGCGCCCAGTACGATGGCGCCGAGAGGACGCATCAAGAATCCCGCGCCAAACGTCATGAGCGACAGCATCAGTGAGGAAAACGCGCTGCCGCTCGGGAAGAAGGCCTGGCCAATAGCCGCTGCGTAATATCCAAAAACCATGAAGTCGTACATTTCGAGAAAGTTCCCGCTCGAGACGCGCACGACCGACCAGATTTTCGTGTTCCGCCCGGGAGACTCCCGTTGCGCCTGTAGGGCGCGATCGGAAGGCATCACGGGGTCAGTTGTAGTCACGTTCATCTCGAGCACCAGTGGAATGAGCTGTGCGGTCCTGGTTCGAACCAATCGCTGCGGCCTCAGACGCGGGAACGACCACGGAATCAAGCACTCGCCCTGGCGGAAACGGCAAGGAGCTATTCGGTCGGTTCGAAGAGCTTTTCGATGGTCGGGGTCTGCTGTTTCATTTCGTCGCGGATCTGCTCGGCCTTCTTCTGAAACTCCGCATCCTTGCCCTTCTCATTCATGAAGACGATTCCCACGGCACCGATGGTCTTGCCGGATTGATCCTCGAGGACGAGCTCTACCTCGAAATGGTCGCCCGTCTTGTTCACTTCGAGATTCGGTTTCCCGGTGTGGATTACGCGCAGGTCGTCTTCATCCGCTTTCTTGCCGATCCGACCGATGTTCGAAGCGATGATGACGTTGTCGGCTTTGCCCGGAGGCGTGACGTGCATCGCCATGATCACGACTTCCTTGTGTTTCGCAAGCGTCGCATCCAGCAGTTGCTGCGCGAAGATCTTTTTCGCTTCCTGCCCCGACGCCATAAGCGGCAGCACGGCGCAGAACGACAGCAGCAACACGCTTTTCCAGTTCTTCAAAGCTCTCATCGAGACTCTCCTTTTCTAAGACTCCGAGGTACACTATTGAAACGAAGCGCCCTACCACACCACTTTCAAAGCCAGCTGCTTCTGGCGCGATGACGTAATCGTCGGACTCGTGAGCAAACCCGCGTTGTTCAAGGCCCCCGACACGGCAAAGACCTGCCGTGCGCCCGGGGCCGGGGGATTGAAGTTGGCGTGATTGAAGATGTTGAACACCTCCCAGCGGAACTGGATGTTGAATGTCTCCGAAATTCGACGGATGGGATTGTTCTTGAACAGTGAAAAATCAAAGTCCTCGAGGCCAGGCCCTTCCACGATATTGCGGCCCGCGCTTCCAAGCAAGTTCGCGCAGTACACTTCACCGGAAGGCGCTGGCGTGGCCGCGCCCGCAAACGGCTTGCACGACGCCGCCATTGCTGCTGGGGCTACCGGAAGGGTGAAGCAACCGAGATTCAAGTAGTGCAATCCGTTGGATTTGAAGTTGGAGTTGACGAGATTGCATCCCGGTACACGGTCCGGAAATGCGTACAAGTCGGCCCCCCGCAGACCCAGCGGATCGCCGCCGATGGTTGGGGTGAACGGCAATCCGCTCGTGACCGTATAGATCCCCCCCAGCTGCCAGCCGGAACCGAACCATTTCGGAATCTCGTTCCAGTTCGCGGGATTCGGCACCAGCCAGATGGCATTGATCGCTCCGACATGCCGCACATCGAAGTCGGACAAGCCCCGCCGGGCACGCGGATCGAACAAGGGAAGACTCGAAACGGAATTTCCGAAAGTGTCGCCCGCTATGCCGGACGAGCCGGTATCGATGCTTTTCGAAAACGTGTAAGAACCCTGGAATTGAAGCCCATGCGTGAGGCGCCGGATGGCCGACAGATTCAGGCCGTGATAGGTCGACGATGTTGACCATTGCACGGTACTTACCTGGCCGCCAAGGTTCGGAAAGAGTCGTGTTCCGGTTTGTCCCGGCCCCGGCCACAGAAAGCCTGCGTCCGTGAGCGTTGGCTGTATGTCGTTGATCTCGTCAGCGTGAAACGGCAAATGAACGCCGTGAGAACCTACATAACCCGCGGTCACTGTCAGATTGCTCGGAAGCTGGCGCTGGATATTCAGGCTCCACTGCTCCACGTAGCTCCGGTGAGGATCCTGCTCCACAAACGCGTTCCGGAGGTTGGTGGCCTGGCTGGCCTTCGCAAATCCTCCTGACGGAAAATCTCCGGCCACGACGGGCGTGCTCGCTCCTTCGGTGAAGGGAGCGGAAAGCAGGGTCAGGAGCTGGAACTGATACGGCAGAGGCAGCACGTCGTAAGTACCGAACGCCCCGCGGACCGCGGTCTTGCCGCCGCCGAACG
>Ga0206989_1135_pt1 | contig 12711 bp, 19 predicted proteins | sample Alteio_BWMinCont_10_FD_153276 | JGI IMG/M metagenome (GOLD analysis project Ga0206989, IMG submission 153276) | Enriched cells from forest soil in Barre Woods Harvard Forest LTER site, Petersham, Massachusetts, United States -... | ecosystem: Environmental > Terrestrial > Soil > Temperate forest >...
CTAAAGATTTCTGGGGCAAGACTGATCCGCCAGTAACCACTGACAGATCTGACCGGTGACGGTGCTTTGCCAGAAGTGTGGCGAGTTTAACCGAAACCACGCCCGGCGGCGCGCTGAACTGACCATGACGTAACTTAAGAGGGAATGGTAAAGCATTGAGATCACTTGGTCAGTTCGAATACGATTCCACCATGGACCTTCGTCGGTCCGCCGGCGCCGGTGCCGCCATAGAGGTTTCCCTTTGCGTCCAAGATGACTCCGGCGGTGATTTCTGCTCCATCGACGTCGTACGAGAAGTTGTGGAGGACGGTTTCTTTGCCCGTTGTGCTCACCTTGAACACAATGCCACAGCCGTCGGGCTTATTGTTCGTTTCGCAGAAGCCACCCCCGCTACTGTTACCGCCGAAATATGTCGTGCCGTACAAGTTTCCCGTCGAGTCTCGCACCAACGGCGCGTAGGGATCCGACCCATCGGACGGGTATCCGACAAATGTGTGGAGGAGGGTTTTAGTGCCGCCCGCGTCCAGCTTGAATACGGTTCCATAGCTAAGATTATTTCCGCCAAATAGTGTTGTGCCGTACAGATCGCCATTCGAGTCGCGCACTATTGCTGCGAAGGGTTCGGCTCCGTCAGGCCCGCCGGCAAAATTGTAGAGGATTGTTTCATTGCCGCTCGGGTCCAACTTGAAAACGGTTCCGCAACCGCAGGAAGTGGAGTCGCCGCCGATCGAGGTAGTGCCGTACACGTTTCCTGCAGCATCCAGAACCAATCCTCCATAGGGAGTCGCGCCGTCGGTCTGAGACCCAGCGGTGAAAGTGTGCAGCACGTGCTCTTTCCAGACGCCGGAGGTGTGGGTCAACTTGAAGACGACCCCGCAGCCAGTGGAACAGTATCCCGTGCCTCCGTATATGGTTGTGCCATACAAGTTTCCGGAGGCGTCGCGAGCCAAGGCGCCGTATCCAGGATGTTCTCCCTCGGAGCCGCCCTTGAGCGCATAAAGGATGGTCTCGTTCCACCCATGTGTGTCGTGGGACAGTTTAAAGACGACTCCGCAGCCATAGTGATTAAAGCAGTAATCACCCCCACCCGTGTTGGTTGTGCCATAGAGATTTCCTGCAGCGTCCATGATCAGACCTGCCCAAGGACCGGCACCATCTTTGCCTCCAACAAAGCTGTGCAATATCGTTTCCTTGCCAGCGGGATCCACCTTGTATACTGTTCCCCACCCTTTCGTGCCGCCCGCCCATGTAGTCCCGTAGAAGTTGCCGAGTTTGTCTTGGATTGGTGGCGCCCAAGGGCTGCCTCCGTCTGGAGGATTACTGAATACGTGAACCGCTTTCACGGTCCGAGCTTGCAGTGATGCGCTACTGAACGCCACCAGCATGATGGTGATGACCAGCATGATCGCGCGAGTTGATTCCGGTGGATACGTCACAGAAACCGTCGTAACGAACGCCTTGCAAAACTGGACCATAAAACCCGTCAGTTTGGATGAGTCAGTTGTTTTGGTGACATGTTCTGCAATGTATCGCCAATCTCCGTCGACGAAGGGCTGCTCCATGGTGCGGACCTCTTTTTGTGTTGGGCTGCTTATCAGGCTACGCGACAGCCAAGGCGAAAGGCTGGTCAAAACTGAACACTCTCATTCGTTTGGGGAGACTTGGTTGGCGCCGCTCGACTTCAAACGCTTTCGTTTCTTGACTTTTGAGTGCTCCTAGACCTAACCAACATCTGTCTGGGCGGGTCCTTCCCCCGCTGGAGGCGACACTCTCTGCCTTGGCTCGTTCGCCTAGTGTGCGATCTTGACCAGACAACACATCTCGAGACTGTGTAGGATTGTTATAATCACAAAGATACATCGTGCCGCACTTCCGCCAACGTTGAGCCTTTGCGATTGAAAGAAAGGCGCTGGCCTACTCCAGACCCTTACGAAGGAAATCCCATGCGGGGCATAGTCCTCTCGATTTTGCGCCTTTCTTCGATTCTGTTGGTCAGCTTGTTGATGCTTTCCACAGATGTCCTGTGGGCGCAGAGAACGTCGACACCAAAGGAGAGCGCTATCCAACCTCCTGATGCCCCATCACGGGTCGCAACGATTTCGGAAGCCCAAACAAATCTTCATCTCACCTGCAGAGGATTCCCCTTGGGCTTCAAGCAAAACCACAGCCAGACCGAGTCCTGGATGAGATTCTTCCCCGATCTCACGGGCTACGATCGTGTGTCTATCAATACCAATGCCGTGCTGAACCAGGACACGGGAACGGCTGAAGTCTGGGGCAAAAAAAAGTACTTCATCGGCGACGCTCCGACCAAGCGGATGACGTTTGCTCCCGCCTTCGGCCAAGTACATCATGAGACGACGCATGGCGCCAACGACTTGGAGTACTATGGCCACCACCTCCCATGGGCTGGCTCCATCATCCTGCGAATCGGTCAGCAGGCTAAAGCTCACCCGCATATCGCAAGTGCACTCAAGGCAGTCCATCCACGATTCTGATCGTTCGCTTGTTGATCGGATACTAGTTTGAATGGTTGGCGGATGGCCACTCTCGTCCGACCGGCACACTCTGCGCTTGTGCCGGTGGCCGCGAGTGAGCCCAAGAAGTGTACTCTACACTCTGACAGCCCTCGGCCTCTTTCGGCGCGTGCCGATTGCTGGCTTTCTCATGTGCTTTATTCTCATCGGCCTTGGCGTCGCGAGTTTACCCACTTCATTTTTCCCCATTGCGGGTACCGTTCCCAGTAAGCTGGTGCCAATCTTCCAGAGGACAGTGAGAAAACAAGGAGGCATGACATGTCTCAGAAGGTTCTTGTGATCGACGTGGGTGGGACTCATTTGAAGATTCTGACGACCGGCCAGCACACACCTCGGAAGGTCGCATCGGGGCCAAAGATGACAGCCCAGTTGATGTGCAAATGGGTGAGGAAGGCAGCAATCGACTGGCCATACGACGTCGCCGCGATCGGGTATCCCGGACCTGTGGTACATGGCAGGCCCATGCACGAACCTTACAATCTGGGTAAAGGTTGGGTGGGGTTTGATTATGCTAAAGGGCTCGGCTGTCCCGTAAAGGTAAGTAATGACGCCGCCATGCAGGCGGTTGGGTCATACAAGGGAGGCCGGATGCTGTTTCTCGGACTAGGTACCGGACTCGGTTCGGCGATGATCGTGAGTGGGATCGTCGAACCGATGGAACTGGCTCATCTGCCTTACAAGAAGGGAAAAACATACGAAGACTACCTCGGTTTGAGAGGTCTCAGGCGCATGGGAAAAGAGAAATGGCGCCGGTATGTTGCTCGCATCGTTGAAGAACTGCAGTCGGCGTTGGAAGCGGACTACGTCGTGCTGGGAGGCGGGAACGCGAAGAAAATCAAAACCCTACCGCCGAAAACGCGCTTGGGCGCCAATTGGAATGCGTTCACCGGCGGCTACCTCTTGTGGTCAGCGAAACTAGGTACGAAAAGCGACGTTTCGGCCGAGTAGTCCAGAATCAACAGACAATCTCAATCAATTTCATACTGTCCGTTTGGTGGACACGACTCGGTCGCGAGTCAGCTTCTTCATGAACAGGTTTAGAAAATCGGGCTTATCGATTATCACGGTGTCGACCCATTGCAATTTCACAATTCACTTCTCAACATCGTTCTTCAGGTAGTCCCTCATGAACAACAGCGATGCTCTGGACGAGCGCAATTTTGAAATGACCCGTTTTGATCAGACGCCCGGCGTTCACAACAGTATGGTTCAGTATACATGCGGTCGGATAACAAATTGAAGGAGGTCTCCCATGAGTATCTTTATGATCCTGTTTCTGGTTCTGTTGGTGGCATGGCTATTAGGCCTTAGCGTTTTTCACGTAGCGGGTGGGTTCATTCACATCCTGCTGATCGTCGCGGTAATTTCGCTGATCATGCATTTTGTGCGCGGGAGGAACTCAGCGTAGCCGGAACATGTCTTCGATAAGTCGACAAAGAGATGACGGATTCCATCTGTGCTCGCTATTCACTGTGATCAATCTTGACCAGACGCATAGGGTTTGTGTGTGTCACTCTCATATCTCCGAAGCATACCGACTCCGTTAATTCGCTGCTCTGGCGTTGATCGGTTTACGGTGGCAGGAAGTTCCGTCCCTTTACTTCTTGAAGGAGGTTGAAAATGAGAACAGAATGGGCATTCTTGGCTGGATTAGGTGTCGGCACGGTTGCGACTCTGATGCTTGCCCCGCAGTCGGGTAAGGACACTCAGGAATTACTTGCTGGCAAGTTGAGTGGTGGGCTGGACCAGGTCGCATCCGTGGGGAAGAAAGTCCGTGCTCAGGTCAAGGATTTAGCTGACAGAGGGAAAGAAAGCGTCGCAGAAGCCATCGACACAGGCCGAGATGCTTACCGAACCTCCGGAGCCGGAGTCTAGGAGACTCCCAATAGCGCGTGTGCACCTCGCAGCTGAACGATCTGAAATGTACGAAACCAGAAAGGGAGCAATACAGATTTGTGTTCGTGCGCTGCTTGCGAGTTGTGCTCACTCCTCTCGCTGTCAGAAGAATGCACTTCTGGACGATTCAGGGAATCCTGATCTCTCATCACCGCCCATCGCATTTCGTGCGTAGGGTCGGATGCTGCGAACACGGGGAGCCCTCTCTCTTGCTGGTCCGATTCTATTGCGCGAGGAATTCGGAGGAATGGTCAGAAGTGACCATTCGTCTGGATCGGGTCAATCAGAATCGCTGGGGGTGAAGATCGGCTATTGTGCATTTCGACAAGAGTGAGCACTATTGGACAGATTTGCGAACAGTCAATGGGTATTTATCGTAGTAAAGCCCCAACGCGAAAACGGGGCTGTCATGGGTCAGCGTCCACTGGACATTTGGCCCTCACGACAGCCCTTCTTTTTTGTGGCTCTCTGCCAGTTTTCCGAACGGAGTCCAAGAAATCTCTGGGCGATGGGGCACATACCATCGCCTCTGGAATTGATTCATTCTTGGGGGGATGATCGAATCCGTTAGCCTCACAGACCCCTTATATCTCCCGAGGAAATCGAGCGCAAGGTCGCTCAACACCGTTTTCACCACGTCAGGCGGGAGATCGAGTTTGTCGAGGACTACAAAACCATTGGCCAGGGCCAAGGCGGCTGGCGAGAGGATTATCAGTATTTCAGCCAGGAGGCGGGGATCTGATGCAAAACGTCGGTGCCTCCACCGTTGGAAATCGTTGGCGAGCCTCTCGGCTTTTGTGCTGATGCTCGCAGCGTGTGCCAAACGACCAACCTCTCCGGCTTTTCATCTGGTGCGCCCGCACAGTTGCGTCACAGATATGCAATTCAATCAGAAAACCGTGTGTCCCGCGTTGCAAAATGGTCGGTTCTCTTGTGACGGTATCGTGGTGCAAGCCGCCTGCGTCAAAAACAGCACGACATTGCGCTGAGCACCGCTCTCCCAGACCCAGAAATTCGTTACCCAGCAGTCCATTCCCATCCGCGAGGTAGACATCGGCCACACTCGGAGAAATGTGGCAAAGAAGCGGTGGCGTCCTCGAGAATGAGCTCGAAGTCCTGCTCACAATAGAAATCAACGATGCCGTCTCGGTTGAGGTCAATCCCGAGCCGTGGTTCAGCCAAACATTGCGGTGGGCCGGCGTGTAGACGATCTTGGCTTCTGCAGCCCGCGTCAACGCAACGCTCCCACTCCCGACGCTGTCGCAGCAAGGGCGTACTGGCTGAGCTGGGGATGAACGGAGTCAGGCAGATTGACGGTTGTCCTGCGCGGCTGGTGAGAGCGTTTCATGGAGACCTACGAGGCGAAGCGGCTCCTATTCTCGCCCCGGTACGATGGGCCGTCAATTCGCAGGCTCACGGTCAGGTCAATGAGCGCATTGAAGGTTTATCGCCAAGTGTGACCTCAGATACGCACCTTTCAAGCCGAGACTTATGGGATTCAGGGTTCTATTTTATGCAATTGTGAGCACAACAGACCAGTCTTGGCCCTCTCGCTTTTGCCATAATTGACATTGGTTACATCCCGGTCAGGACGAACTTTGCAAAGCGAAACCAATCTCGGACGTAAGGTACTTGCTTTCAACCCCCGCGCTTTTCTTTCGACGATTGGTAAGGGACGGGAGATGGTGTCGTTTGAAAAAAAGGGCACGATATTCGCTCAAGGTGATCCCACCGACGGCCTGTTTTTTATCCAAGAGGGCAAGGTACAGTTGAGCGTTGTATCCGAAGCTGGAAAAGAAGCAACTCTCGGCATTTTGGGCGAAGGGGATTTTTTTGGAGAAGGGGGCCTTGCTGGCCAACTTATCCGCATGTCGTCTGCCACTGCATTAACGGACTGCGTCCTGCTGCATGTTGGGAAGAAGACGATGATGCTTGCCATGAGCCAAGAACCAAAATTGTCGGCCATGTTCGTCAAGTATCTGCTGAAGCGGAACATCCGATATCAGGACGATCTGTTGGATCAACTGTTCAATTCAAGCGAAAAGCGGTTGGCGCGAATTCTGCTATTGATGGCGCAATTCGGTAAAGAAGGAGTATCCGAAATGACCGTCCCAAGACTCAGCCAGGAAACTCTGGCAGAGATGGTCGGGACGACACGCGCGCGGGTCAGCTTTTTCATGAACCAATTCAGGAAGCTCGGTTTTATCAATTATGACATTGGCGACACTTTACGCGTACACAGCTCACTCCTGAACGTTGTTCTTCGCGATGACGACCGCCTAGACTCGGCTCCAGAAAACAAGAACCCACGTGGTCGCATCCGCAAAGGATCAGAACCGCCCCCAGAGCGCGGTCAACTGCCGGACAGAGATCGTGCCAAAAAGCCACACCTTGACGGCGTTGCACCACGCCTGAAGTGAGCCTGTCAACAATATCTCCATGCGAAAGAAACGTTTGAAATCCAATACCCGACTTCGACGCATGGGTGTAATCTCTGAAATGTCTTCTATTCCGGGAGATCGCACATGAAAACACTTCGCTTGTCATTCGTATGTTGCTTCGGGTTGATGCTGATGCTCGGATTGGGAAGCACGCCGGCTTTGTTGGCCGCCGAAACTCCGGCCATTGTCGGCAACTGGGAAGGTACTCTCGATCCGGGTGGCCAGCCGAAAAAGAAAATTGTCGTACACGTTTCGGCAGACCAAGATGGTACACTAACGGGAACAATTGACTTTCCCGACCAGCAGACCTCTGGTATCCAGCTCACTGTCATTACCTACAAGGCGGGCGCCCTTCACTTCGAGAGTACCGGCCTCCCAGGTTCTTACGATGGAACAATGAGCAAAGAGAAGTCACAAATCACTGGTACGCTCACGCAAGGCGCAACTCCACTCACTCTCGTCCTGAAGAAAACACCATGACTCCGGTGCTTGGATCATTCTAAGTCCGCGGTGACAGCATGAAAAAGACATTAGCTGTACTGGCGGTATTCATTTTGAGGTTGGGGAGTTTTAGGCCGCCAGAGTACCCTATTTGCCCAAAGCTCTCGTGGTCCAAGAGCTAGAAGCTGAGAAACGCCGAGTTGCGTGAAAAACTCGACAACATTTAAAGCCTTGTCTCTGAAGGCAAAGTCACCGTGGAGCAAAGCTCGCGGATCGATCTTCCAAACGGCCCGGACATGAAGGGCACACTCTGGCCAAGTGGCCTATTTCATCCAGAGCTAGGCGCACAGTTTGATACCATAGATACTATAGGCCGCCATGGTGCGCCGAAAAATGACTTGACTACCTCCCGGAGCGCATTGTTTTCCGCATGGACGAACAGCCCGAACGCCGGTTCGTCATCTTGAAGTACATGCGCGTGACCCCAAGCCTGGCCACCTGCGATCGCTGCCATCTCAAATTCTTCACTCCCTTGGACGTGATAAGAGACCCCTTGACGCCGAGCAGAACCTGCGCGGCGAGTTCCCGAGTCATACCTGCCTGCCAGTGCCTTTCGCGCAGAGTAGAGCCAGCTAGGACACAGCGGACACGGGGTCAACAGGGATACCGATGCAAAGCCGAAATCGGGATCACCGACATGTTTCACTGGATTCATAGGCGCTCGATTCCGTCTGTAGAACCCAACTACACTGACTGAGGCATCGCTCCGCAGGATCAATGCAAGAAAGGAACAACCTGTGCAATTTTGAACAGCCTTCTGAAACTTGTGTGTTGACAATTGGGATCGGAGGTGAATCATGCCCCTGTCAACTTTCCCGGAACGCCAAAGCGGAGTGCTGCTTTGCATTGACGATAACGAAGAAGTGCTGGAATGCGAGAAGTTGTTCCTCGAAAGTTTTGGGTACACGGTGTTGACCGCTCCTAGCGGCAGCAAGGGATTGGAACTAGCTGCCATCTACTCGTTCGACGTGGTCATTGTTGACTACTTTATGCCCGAAATGAACGGGGAAGAGGTTGCCATCAGAATGAGACGGCTCATGCCGCAAGCGCCAATCATCATGCTGTCGGGAACCGTGGACGTTCCGGAGAGGGCCTCGAATCTGGTAGACGCCTTCGTCCCCAAGGATCGTCTGGCCACCCAGTTATTGCCGGCGATTGTGCAACTACATCATGCGGGTGAACAAGGAGAAACGTCCCTGTCGCAAGAACTGCGTATGCAGTTGCCGCATTAATAGTCATTGGCGGCGCACCGCTCTCAGCGAAGATGCCAGGCCTGGACATTAGTTCGTGGCGTCCTTCACTTAGATCTTTATTTCGGAATGTGTGCAGAGTTGACCACTGCGTAAAACGGTTATCAGATATTGTTCTTGGGTTTGAAGTTCGAAACACATTCAGCGGTTCGTGTCAGAAAGCCCGACCTTCGGACCGTGCCAGGAGGAGTACCGTGGGAAATTTGACCTGGTGTTTGAGAGCGTGCGCTCTCTTTGTAGTGTGGGCAACGACGGCGGTTACGATGCCGGCTCAAACCTTCAAAACAATACACAACTTTGACAGCACCGACGGCGCCTTTCCCTGGGCGGCGCCGGTCCAGGGCAACGATGGGAATTTGTACGGGACAACACAAAATGGTGGAAACACCGCCTGCGCCTCGGGCTGTGGCACCGTCTTCAAGATCACTCCGGCTGGCAAGCTGACGATGTTCAGCTTCGACGGGACAAACGGTTCCGCCCCCTTCGCGGGGTTGGTGCAAGCCGCCAACGGGGACTTGTACGGTACAACATCCAGCGGCGGAACTAGCGGCAACTGCACCAACGGCTGTGGCGCTGTGTTCAAAATCACCCCATCTGGGAAGCTGACGACGCTACACAACTTCAACTACTCGGACGGTGCTGATGTCCTAGGGACGCTGGTTCTGGCCACCGATGGAAATTACTATGGGACAACACAGATAGGCGGGTTCTACGGTGGCGGGACGGTCTTTAAAATAGCCCCAAGCGGCACGCTGACCACGGTGCACAACTTTACCAACGGCCCAGATGGCGGCTTCCCGGTAGCGGGGATGATCCAGGCTACGGATGGGAATCTCTACGGAACAACGTGGACTGGCGGGTCAGATAACAACAACGACGGCACGGTCTTCAAGCTTACTCTGAGCGGCAAGCTGACCACGTTGCACTCGTTCGACCTGACGGACGGTGCATTGCCTTTCGCAGGGCTGGTTCAGGCCACCGATGGCGACTTCTACGGGACAACAGAGGAGGGTGGAATCGACAATTACGGCACGGTCTTCAAGATCACCCCAAAAGGAAAGCTGACCACCCTGCACTCCTTCAGTGGCGGCACGGACGGAGACACCCCCATATCGCCGCTAGTCCAGGCGATCGATGGGAATTTTTACGGAACAGCGTCCTATGACGGGTTGTACCCCAACTACGGCATAGTCTTCGAAATCACCCCAAAGGGCGTACTGACGATTCTGCACAACTTTGACAGCACGGATGGCTCCTATCCCTATGCGGGGCTGGTTCAGGCGACGAGCGGGAGATTTTACGGGGCAACCTTCGCCGGTGGCTCCAGCAATGCCTGCCAGTTTGGCTGTGGCACGGTCTTCAGCCTGTCGCTGGGTCTGGGCCCATTCGTGGAAACCCTGCCCACCTCTGGCAACGTGGGAACGGCCGTTAGAATCCTGGGTACGAATCTGACCGGTGCGACCAGCGTTAGGTTTCACGGCACGGCGGCGAAGTTCAAGGTCATTTCGAAATCGGAAATCCAGACCCACGTCCCGGCAGGGGCGACCACTGGTCCGGTTGAGGTGAAGATAACCAAGAACACGCTCAAGAGTAACGTGGTATTCCGAGTGACGAAGTGACACTCTGAGCCATTCGGAATAAAAAGACCAGGCCGCCTGACCGCCTGGGGTCTTTTGTTCGCATCACGCCGACTGCAGCCAAGTTGATCGATCGTGCTGTACATTAGGGCATGACTTCGAACACCGTGCCAGAGCCACCTACTCCGCCGGCGTGCGTCGTACCGTAGAGACTACCGCTGCCGTCGAATATCAGGCCGGCTACGGGATCCATTCCATCAGAATCAGCGCCAAAACTATAAAGTGCGCTTTCGGTCCAGCCCCCGCCAGCGCCGGGGGTAAGTTCGAACACCGTGCCACAGCCCACTTCGCTACATCTCGTGCTACCGCCGGAGGCGGTCGTGCCGAACAGATCGCCGGTCGCATCGAACATCAAACTGGCTTGAGGTCCGGAACCACCGGGACAGCTCTGGAAGTAGGAGGAACAGAAGCTGTATAGGACGCTCTCCGTCCAGCCGGCGCCAGCTTTCGGTGTTAACGCGAACACTGTATCCATTGTAGGCTCCACCAGAAAGTGTTGTGCCGTAAAGAGCGCCTTTCTTGAAGATCAGGCCGGCTAACGGTTGCAACCCGTCGTTACCGTTGAAGCTGTGCAGCACTGTTTCCATCCAATGGCCGCTCGCGTTGGGACTCAATTTGAACACTGTGCCATTGTTGTAAACGCCGCCGCCACCCGTCGTGCCATAGAGATTGCCGGAGAGATCGAAAACCAGGCTACCGTAGGATCCGTATCCGCCCTTGAAGTTATGTAGCACTTTTGCCGTCCAGCCACCGCCCGCCCTCCGTGTCAGCTCGAAGACCGTGCCATAGCCGTACGCGCCGCCCACGGGTCCCGTGCCATAGAGATTGCCGGAAGAGTCAAGGATCAGGGCAGCCTCGACATAGCGGCCCGTCCTTACCACTGAAAGAATGCAACAGCTTTTCCGTCCATCCGCCGCCAGCTTTGGGCGTCAATTCGAATACGCTACCGCAGCCGTCTGGGCAGGATCCGCCACCGCCGAATGCAGGTGTGCCATAGAGATTGCCGGAGGCATCGAAGACCAAGCCCGCGTATGGATAGTGTCCATCTTTCGCACTGCTGGTGAAACGATGCAGCACCGTCTCCGTCCATCGGCCGGTCGCCTTGGGGGTCAACTCGAACACCGTACCGCAGCCGCCGTTGCAGGATCCGCTACCGCCATACGCTGTCGTGCTGTACAGGTTGCCGACGACATCGAAGATCACGCTGCTATCTGGTAAGGCACCGCTCTTATCGCTGAAGCTATGCAAGACTTTTTCCGTCGCCGCCAAGCTGGTCGTCACGAGAAGGGTCACAGTGAAGATCTCCAATACTACTCTCGATCTCATGGACAGTTGCGCTCCCGCGTGTAAGTAGTCCTCGGTGTAGAGCGCGAGCAGCTGTAGTGGAGTTACGAGCGAGGGATACCCAGTTGCTCTTCATGAGGAGCCACCTTCGGCCCTGATTTGGATAGAGGAAAAAGCGTCAGGAACCGTCTCTTGGACGGCTTGCGCTTGTGGCAGGTTGCCCGGAACGTGTTTGCTTACAGTACCGCGTTGTGTCGGGTGAGCGAGTGTAAGCGCATTTTGTCCAGCGTAGGGAGGCACTTGTCAAAGTGAGCAATACTGAACAGACGCAGCCGTCTGTCTTAGCTAAGCTGCGTCCTAATAATTGAGTGAAGGGACTGCCGGACAGGATACTCCTAGGACATCCCCACAGGAGCACTTGACGGCACATTTCCTGTGGCGGTGCAGGTTGGGCTTTTCTCTCCGACGAGTCCGATCTGCACCGGTTCTTCTATGTTTTGGCAGCCTTGGAAATCGTTGGCGAGCCTCTTAGCTTTTGTGCTGATGTTCGCAGCGTGTGCCAAACGACCAACCTCTCCGGCGTTTCACCTGGTGCTCCCGCACAGTTGCGTCACAGATATGCAATTCAATCAGAAAACCGTGTGTCACGCGTTGCAAAATGGTCGGTTCTCCTGTGACGGTATCGTGGTGCAAGCCGCCTGCGTCAAAAACAGCACGAAATTGCGCTGAGTACCGCTCTCCCAGACCCAGAAATTCTTTACGGAAGCGTCCTTACCAGAGCTTTCTACCTTCCCAAGCGCCCAGGCGATCCTTGGGCGAGCGGAACCGAGGCTACCCGGTTCCGCGGTCATGACATCCGTCCCGTTGGTCTGGCTTGACAAGAACAGCACGGTGGTTGAGGCGGGGACCTGGCAGGTCTCTTACATAAGGGGAAACCTGGGTTAGGGACAAACAGACCAAGCGCAGAGGAGTTAATGCTTCTTCGTTCTGGCGCGATCCCCCTTAGACTCACCAAATTCCTTTGTCGCTCCCGGTGATTCTCTGTCCCACCGCGGCAGCTGTGGCCAGGCAAGGCAGCAGACTGAGGCGAGCAGTGTTTCTTAGCTCTCCCTTCCGCAGGAAAGTCGTCAACTGAGAAACATACAACCGGGCGGCATGCGGCAGG
>Ga0206989_1136_pt1 | contig 12702 bp, 9 predicted proteins | sample Alteio_BWMinCont_10_FD_153276 | JGI IMG/M metagenome (GOLD analysis project Ga0206989, IMG submission 153276) | Enriched cells from forest soil in Barre Woods Harvard Forest LTER site, Petersham, Massachusetts, United States -... | ecosystem: Environmental > Terrestrial > Soil > Temperate forest >...
GATATATAATCTTCTTGTGCTGATCGTAGTATTCATTAATTTCCCAAGAGGTAGTTTCTTTAGAGGCCATGATATTTGAGTGTAGATTCTTAATGAGCGTACTCTTTCCGCTACCATTGACGCCAGTCACAAAGATTGGAAAACAATCTGTATCAACATTAACTCGTTCAGAACGAGGATCCATGATAAAAAATCTCCTATAACGAAATGGGTATGATTAAACTCATTGCACAGATCATCATTGCAATCTCAGCATTTTTCGCTGGGTATGCCAATCTAAATTCGTAGAGGATGCAATGGCATATGATTATATAATATCTGGCTTTTCTACAGGGCTGCATAATATATACTAATTAATCAAAATTCAATATTGCTCATTTGACGCGTATTTGCGCAACCCTGTGTTACACAAACTTGCCGCAACTTCAGAATAACTTTGTCGCCACCATATTCAAAATGACGAATTTTTCTCATATTTCCAAAAAGATTTTTACATTCTTTAATTAAATAATCGTTAACTTTCGGTAAGCTTTACAAGCTCACCGAAAGTTCAGAGTATAATAAAAAATGAATTTTTATAAATTTTTAAAGTTTGGCTTGGAAACAAGTAGAATAATGATTCACTGATATTCTATTGAGCGCAAAAAATTTTGAAGGGCTTTCAAAAAATGTTCAGGCTGGTCGTATGGAACTGCAAGACCAGCATCAGTGATCTGTACGATTTCTAACTTCAGATATAATTATACAAAGCTTATGTGCATTAATTTAATAAAAGCTGCGCCAATAGATGATATCCAATATATAACATTAATTGTTTTAATTATTGCCGTAGCAGTTTTAGAACCTTCGTTAAACCCTAAGTAAATTATTGTTTTCTGCGGAAGAAACAATAAAAAATCTATCCAATAAAGCGGGTTGATTGAATCAAAGCATCTTCTTTTATAGACTCCGATTGCTTGGCAAAATAGGCTATGCATATTATTGATGATTTCCCCTTTAAACTTCATCATATTATCGAATATCGATACATATGCATTGTTAATATGCATAGGGTCTATCATCTCGCTAACTAATACCGTTTTATCTTTAAGCCCAGCCTTTTTAAAAAGCTCGATGATTTCTTGCTGATTTCCATGAACAGACCAATCTGATTTTTGAGTTATATAGTTTTCATAGGTATCTTTCAGAGATGTTAATCTTCTATACTTAAAAAAATTTGATGTCGCCTTGTAGGATACGGCGATTAGAGATATAGCAATTAGCATGATTCCAATAAACATAAAAAACATCCTTTATATATAAACGCGATTTTCAGTTTAAAGCAGGGCATTTTATCAAGTTATCCTACCTATTAATAGCTTTAATAAGCCCAATAGTTACTACTATTGGGCTATATACAACTTATTGAATTTTCAGTATAATACACAATATTATGATTAAGATATACCTTTCTGCAACAAGCGTTGCGAAAAGTCGCTGGTTGCTTTTGCTTAGAGCGAGTAAACTTTCCGCAACGGCCGTTGCAGAAAGATAAATAGGATATGGTAATGACTAAAAAACATGATCCCCAAACCACAGACGCCTATGTAAATGCGTTAAAAGAGGCGAAACAATTAATCACCAATTCCCAAGAACAATTCTTGCGTTCAGCGAATCGTATAAGCATGGAAGTAAGATTCCACTTAGGAAAAATAATTGATGAGAATTCGGTAAAATACGATTGGGGTAAATCGGTACTAGAAAACTTTTCAAATGACTTAACTATTTTATTTCCTGGCAGTAGCGGTTTTTCAGAAAGAAATCTTTCCTATATGCGGCAATTTTACAGTGAATATAAGAATCACCCTGAATTACTCGTGCTAGCAAAAGAAGTAAGCTGGGGTACCAACATTGTTATTATGACAAAAGTCAAAGAAATACAGCCTAGATTGTATTACTTACAAATGGCCGCAGAGACAATGTGTAGTAGAGACATGATTACTAATCAAATATCTGCTATGGCATATGAGCATGGATATTTACAAGATAAAAAACATAACTTCCACGCAACCCTATCTGAAATTCAAGCAGCTAAAGCAGAGAATATATTAAAGGGCGGATATTTTTTTGAAGCAGCAGAACCATTAGCTTTATCAAAAACCCTCCAAGAAAAGCAAGTTGAAGACGATATGGTACGCCGTATCAAAGAAGTTATTATGATGTTAGGCAAAGGATTTAGCTTTATCGGAAATCAATATGTATTAACAGCAGGAAAAAATACCTACCGAATTGATTTATTGTTCTTTAACCGCGTCACTCAATCATTGATAGCCGTAGAGTTGAAAATGACGCCATTTAAAGCCGAATTTGCGGGAAAAATGAATTTATATCTCAAGCTGCTTGATGAAAAAGTTAAGTTAGAACATGAAAACAATTCCATAGGTTTGATATTGTGCACTGATAGAAATGATGTAGAAGTTGATTATATTCTGCCGGAAATGAAACGGCCTATCGGTGTTGCTGAATTAAAATTATCAAAAGTGTTACCTAAAGAATTATCCGGAAAATTACCTGATCCAGAAATCCTTAAAAAGAAAATTCTTCAGAATATACGAGAAAAATAAATTTCACGCTTGCGAGGTTATGAATGAGTAGATTACCTTTGCCAAAGCCGATCATCGATAATTTGGAAAACATTGAGAAAACTAATACTGAGAATTATAAAACTCCTAATTTTGCACCGAATGACTACACTAGTTCGATTGAATTTCTCAAACAATACAATGGAAATAAAGCTACTTTTGAATCTTATCGAAGAGAAATCGAAAAATTGCTCCAATGGTCATGGCTTATCGAAAATACTTCTATCTTGAAATTAAAAAGACTAGATATAGAAAATTATATTTCATTTTGCCTAAATCCACCGAAGTCTTGGATTGGTACAAAGCGAGTTTCACGTTTTATTGACCGAAATGGTATCAGGATAGCTAATCATAAATGGCGTCCTTTTGTTGCGACCGTTAATAAACGAGATTTTAAGCATGGAGATCTACCAGATAAACATAATTATCAATTATCGAAAAAATCAATTCGTGAAATATTTACTGTCTTAGGTAGCTTTTATAATTATTTATTGATCGATGAAAAAGTAGCATCCAATCCCGTCGCACTCATCAAACAAAAAAGCAAATATCTACAAAAACGTCAACAGCAAGCTACAGTAATGCGTTTGTCAGAGAAACAATGGCAAACATGTCTTGAAGTAACAAGAGAATTAGCAGACCACAATCCAGAAAAACATGAACGAACACTATTTATTTTGTCTGCGTTATATTTACTATATCTCCGTATTTCGGAATTAGTTTCAAATGACCGATGGACGCCAATGATGAAGCATTTTTATCGAAAAGCAGACGGCTCATGGTGGTTTAAAGTTGTTGGAAAGGGAAATAAATTGCGAGAAATAGCGGTAAGTGATGATATGCTTTCTGCTCTAAAACGCTATCGCGAAAAATTAAACCTTAGTTCCCTACCCTCTCCTAATGACAAAAATTATCTTTTGTCTAAAGATAAAGGCAAAGGTGAAATAACGGATACTCGTCATATTCGACGACTAATCCAATATTGCTTTGATAAAACAATTAATAAATTGAGAGAGAATAAACTTTTCTTAGAAGCCGATGCTATGGAATCTGCTACTGTTCATTGGCTCAGACACACCGGCATTTCTGATGATATCAATAAACGTGGACGCCCTCTTCCGCATGTACGCGATGATGCTGGCCACAGTTCAAGCGCCATTACAGACAGGTATAATGATGTTGAATTGAAAGAAAGGTATAAATCTGCAAAAAATAAAAAATTAATCCCGAAGAATGAATCTAATCATTTCTCCAATGAAAAAAAGGAATCTAATGAAAAGTAATTTTATTTCGGCATGTGAAAATCTCAGCTCAGCAGACAAAATGAATTTATTTATCATGCAAGAATTAATAAATAATTGTCCGATAGTTGAAAAAATACCACATGACAATGATCATCAATTGGTTACTTTTATTTATCATGGCATTGATATGGAATCTGTAAGTCTTTATTCTCCATTAATAGGCATTTTTCCTATCAAAATGTTTAGACTGGGTTCTTCAAATTATTTTTATTACAGTTTAGTTGTCCCAGTAAATATAAGAGCCACCTATGCCTTCACGATAAATGATCTAACTGATTATGATAATATCAAAAGTAATGAGCTAATCAATGTTGCTTTTATTAAAATGTGGACTAAATTAATTCCAGATCAGAATAATCCAAATAAAATAATATTAAAAACTGGCAAACCAAGAGTAACCATCAATATTTCGATTTTAGAAATGCCATTTGCACCATTACAAAAGTGGAGTAAAAAACGAAATGAAGTAAAAAATGGTGATTTAATCAAATCTGAAATATCAAGTTCATTATTAGCATCAAAACGGGATTATAGAGTATATTTGCCACCCTCCTATACCGCAAATAATATTTATCCTTTATTAATGGTGTTTGATGGGCAATTTTACTATGAATCAGGGATATCTCTGCCAACAATTCTTGATAATCTTATTTATGAGAAAAAAATTCCGTCAATCATCGCTGTACTAATTGACAGTATAGGATTTGATATCCGTAAGAGAGATTTTAGAAGCGAGGAATTTTTTGGATTTATCACAGATGAATTATTGCCAGATGTTCAATCACATTATTCTATTTCACGTGATTATCGTGACAAAATTCTTATGGGTGCAAGTTTAAGCGGATTTTTTGCGCTTTATGCGTCACTGAAACGACCCGATCTGTTTGGAACAGTATTAAGCCAATCGGATGGTGATGATATAATTTTATCGTTAATCAATAAAACGCAAACTCCGTTAAAAATCTATCTCGATATAGGTTCAATTGAAAATTATGAGAGTATTAAAAAAATTAGTGAATTACTTTCATCGGCTGGTCATGATGTAATATTTCGCATTATTCCCGGCGCTCATGATCTAGTTAGCTGGGAAACAGCAATACCTGATGCGTTGATTGAACTGTTGAAAAAATGAGCCATCTAGATCAAGCTTGCATAATTGCGTATTTTTTAAAAATCCAGTTTGCATGTTTTCGGTAAGTCTGTGCAGACTTACCGAAATCTCACGCTAAACGAGATTTAAAAAATTCTCGGTATCTCAGAGCTAATGGTTGGGCGGTGCTTAGATTTTGGGAACATTCTTTAAAAGATTCTCAAAAAGTTGTAAATCGAATACTTCTCAAGATTAAAAGTCGAGTTTGATAATCAATAGCAGCGCTTCGTTTTAGTTACCACTTCGAAAATCCTACAAAAAATCATTCCTATAAAGGCATATATTCAATTCTATTAGGCCATGGTTTGCTAGGATCATAAAATAAAACGGTGATATTTAATCGTGACAAAGCTTTTATAACATATTCTTCGAGTTCATTATTTTCAATTTTATGAAGGATTAATCTAGCATTTAAATTACTGTAGTTTTTACATAATGCATTCAGATAACAAGCTACTTGAAATGCTCCTTTAGAAGCTTGAGCCAGTATGTTATTAAGATTCGTACTTTTAATCTCAAAAATATTTAGCTTATTTGCCGCACTATATATTAAATCAATAGAGCCACTTTCATATGGTATTATCCCCTGGTTAATCAAAAACATGGAGATATCTTGAAGCATATCTTGATGTATTTTTTCGGCATGTTCAGTTTTATTGAGAGCTTCTTCTAAGCTTTTTAGGTTTGAATCTAGAAATAAAAATTCTCTAGCATAAATTTTCTCAGGTTCAATTTGCGTAAACTCAATATCAATGTGAGGAGATTTTGAATTGCTAGTATAAATTCCTTCTGGAGATTTGATCGGATTAAAAAGAATAGATATTGGATCAAGATTTTTTAATTCGTCAACAATATCAGATTTTCTTTCATCTCCAATTTTTTTGTCTAAAAGAGCGTATGCAAAATTTGAAAAAGCATTAAGTTTTTTTCCAGCACCACCTGCCCAAACCTGCTCTAAAGTTAGATGCGAGGTTATAGCTCTTAATGCACTTCGAGCTAATTGATAGTTATTATTTGATAAAACATTTAAATCTATCTGATGAAATAAACTCTCCGTGGGAGAGTTAAATTTTACTTGCATCTTCTCTTTAATGAGTCGATCAAATGTTTTTGCGATAGATATATCGAGTTCTGATATTCCTTGTCCTATTTCTTTGACATTCAAAATTCTATATTTTACAGCTTCAGGATATCCGGAAACTAATTTAAAAGATTCAGCAATTTCAGGCGAAATTAAAAAATCTCCAACGTGATATCCATCAAGTATCTTCTCAATTTTTTTTATTTTAATTACTTTTAAAAGCCTATCTTCATTCCCACGTAAAACAATCCAAAGCCGATTACCCACTAATTTTTTTATCTCAAATGGAACGTCATCTTTAGGAATTATGTAGCTACTGGAAATACCTTTATTCCCAAAAGAAAGGCTTTTTTCGCTAGATAAAATCCAAACGAAGTCAGTCATGATGTCCAAGCTCTCCCAACGCGTCATCCAGCGATGTTGGCCACGCGATATCATCACCTAAGAGATCGTGTTGACGAATTTCTTTCCCTCTCAACCTTACTATCTCAGTTTCTTCTATAGTATTTTGGCAAACTAACAAATAATAATTTACTTTATTGGAAACTTGTCCGCGCCTGTGGATCCTATCGAGCGATTGAAGATAATGTGCTGCTTGATTAGAATAAGATAAATATATTGCGTCATATGCAGCATGTAACGTTATACCGGCTCCTGCAGCTGCTGGATTTCCGATAAATAGCATAGTGGAAGGATCTTCTTGAAAAGAACGTACAGCTTCTTTTCTGGCTGATGAAGAAACAGAGCCGTCAACTCTAACAGGTTTATATTTTGAGTATCTAGTATAAACCTCATCTAAGCTTTTTTTGTAAAACGACCACAATACTACTTTTCTTCCCTGCAGGATGATCTCATCTAAAAGTTTGTCTAATACAATATATTTAGCCGAAGTCTCTGAAATTGTTGGGTCAATGACGCTGGGACAAGAACATATTTGAAGTAAAGCTGCTCTTTTTTGAAAGTAAGTGACCAACTGTTTTTTAAATGTCTCGTTATTAAGGTTCCTCAACTCTAGCTCCAAATCAGATCTAGCTTTTTCGTACATTAAAGCTTGTTTACCCTTCAACTCCACACGTATTAGATGAAAATCTTTGTCCGGCACGTGCTGAAGTATCTCCGGTTTTAACCTTCTGATAAAAGTACCTCGAGTCTCGATCAATGAAGCAATTTTGTCCCAATCTAATATTGGATCTTTAGATTTTTTGAACCCCCCAAATGTGTAGCCAAGATCGGCCAAATCGAACTGATTAACTAAGTCATGTGAAGAGTTTGGTGCCGGTGTGCCGCATAGAACAAAGCATTTATGACATTTTTCTCTAAGCTTTGCGATATTATCAGAACGAAAAGTTTCTCTATTTTTTAAATAATACGATTCATCAACAACAAGAAGATAACGACGAGTATACGCGCTTGCGCTTAAAGAAACCAAAATCGTTTCAACTCCTTCGTAGTTAGTAACTAATACATCAAAATCCCGCAGAGCAGAATTGTATTTTTGTTGTTTATTACCTTCGGCAATTTCAACTTTATATTTTGTACCGAGAAATCTATGGATATCTTTTGGCCATTCAGTCACCATGCTCTTGGGACAAATCACAATCATCCCATCAATTTCACCCTTATTTTTAAGTATATCAAACGCTGCGATTGACATTACGGTTTTACCGCTTCCTTGCTCGTCAAAAAGACATAATCCCAATAGATTTGAAACAGTCATAGCATCTACCGCTGTAACTTGGGCTGGATCAAGAATATTACTCCAGTTTAATGGCAATAAAGACTGACTATTTTCGTCAATTATTTCTAATGATTTTTTTCTAGCTATTTCATGATGCCTGAATTGTTCCAGAGAATTTTCAACATTGGAATCAATTACGTTACGATCTATAAGATCTGAGACAAAAGGGAGTAAAGATACGGGAAACTCAATGAAGTCTTTCCCAGAAATTAAAGGCTTAGTTGTACGTAAAGAAATCGTCGATTTAAGCTTTAATAATTCCAAACCATTGGCTTCAACACGCACATTATCATTTTCGATTATTACTTTCATTTATTTACTCAGCCGCCGCTTTGCTCATTTTAATAACTAACTCCAATGCTTCTTCAAGATTTTGTCTTGAATCAACTGGAAGTAATTTTATTTCATTTGCAGTCATTTCTCGTAAAAATTTAGTGAAAGTATCAATCCTGCCTACCGCTTCATCTGTGCTGCGTACAATTCTAGTATTGTAATCAAGAATAGCTTTCGCAGATTTTGCCGAAGCTGGATCCGGATGCAATAATGCTGCCCTAGCTTCAGGATGCTTCCATGCATTATATGCTATCCGAACCTCCGGAAAACTAGAAAATTTTCCAATTGCTATCCATTTGAAAAATTGAATTTTGAAATCAAAATCTGTTTTCAGAGGCTCAAAAAATGATTTTTGAGCCTCATTAAAATATTGATAATTTTTAGCAGCAATGGTTTCTGCTTCTTGTTCGGATAATCCAAGACCGCCACCATTTTCATCATTCTGATCTTGAGAGGCGGTAGCGTAAATAATAAATTCATTAATTATTTCGTGTATTTTAAGAGTTTCTCTAATCTTTGACTTTGCCCAGCTGAATTTTTTAGAAATATCTTCCGGGCTCATACCATCTTGATAGGCATCTACTACTTTTAATGCCTTAACATAGTCTGGCCATTCAATTTTAAGGGATGCAGAAAAATTTTCTTCTACCAGAACATTTTGTTCATCTTCTTCTGTTGCATCTTCTGTAAGTACATAGGCTTCTACAGATTCTAAATCTTGGCGATTAGGATCGAAAGCCGGCATATTTTCTAATGCATACTTAACTGCAAAAAATCTTCGATTACCGTCTAAAAGTTTACCGGTAAACGATAATGCAAGAGGTTCGCGTAATCCGTTCTTTATTATATCATCACGTAAATCTTTTAATTTTACTTCCGGATCATTCTTCATCAAATCGAAAACTTCATCTTGGGTAAGCTGTCTTTCTCCCACTCGAGATACTAATTTCTTTTTGGCAAGTTCAATTCTTGGATTATCAACCCAACCCTGAATAGATGAGATTTTCACTTTACCTTCCCAAACAATAAGTTTCCTACCGTTATAAAGTCGGCTCTTAATTTGTGGCTTAGGTTTTTCTAATAAAAAAGTAGGTTGAGTCGTCATGTCTATTTCCAAGTTTATTTATAAGTAATTTTATTTTCATTTAAAATAGCTTCTAAATGAAGAATTCGATCAATTAATTCGGCTTTATTCATTTGTTCGTATATATTCAAATTTACTGGACTTACTTCATAAGTATTTACAAATGAAGCATAATGATCAATGAATGCATTTTCCAAATGTCGCGCCATAATTTTTTCCTTTTCAATTTTAGAAATCCAATAGTCAGCCATTTTTTTAGTAAATTTCTTTCTAAGTTGGTCGCCGATTGCTGTAATAATTTCTGAGGCGTTATTATCAAATCTACAGTCTCTACATACAAAAATTGCTAGATCTAAAATAGGAGTCGGATCTTTTATTTCAGCGAGCAGCACAGGAAAATTCGATTCCCAATTATCATGATACTCAATACCCCATACTTTACCGGTTGCTGCGCGCCCCATTTTTAGCAAAGGTGCCGATGGTCTTCGTGGATAGTAATAGGGGTCTTGTTGACTAGAAGCTTTTTTTAATGGCACAGTGAAAAAATTCGATGATATTCTTTTCTCGGGATTAGTTCCGCCCACATCAATTTTACCTAACTCAATAACCTGTTTTAGGCTCTCGCGTGATTTTTCTATTAAGACTAACTTAGTAAATTCCAACTCGACCTGTTTGCGGTTATTTTTTCCATCTAAACTATTTGGATTTAAGTCTAAACTATTTATTCCAAAATGCTTGCATGTAGCGTCAATAGCTAGAAAATACATCAATACAGAAGTTCGCTCTAAGTGCGTCTTTCCAGTTTTTTTTCTGGAGGAAAGTCTTTTAAATGAGCAACAAACTAGTTTCGGATTGATATATTTTTTCATCGTGTTAAGTTCGCTTTTGCTTAGATTTTATCAAAAGTTTTTTTTCTGAGAAAATCACTCCTCTGTCGGAAACGCGCAATGGTTTTCCCGAGTGAATAAATTGACTAAAAGTAATATATTGCGGCGTATTATTAATTGTTTCGTTCTTTAATGTAGCTTTAATTTGCAGAGCGATTTCATATGCTAATCTTGGCGGTACCGCATTACCAATTTGTTGATATTTAGATTTTACTGTACGTCCTTCGAAACAAAACCAATCAGGAAAACTTTGTATTCGAGCTATTTCTCTTACAGAGAAAATACGGTTTTCAATAGGATGCCAAACACCAGCATTCTCAGGTTTAAAAGCAGCCGTTATCGTGCCTGCAATTTCATCTCTATGAAATCGTCTGTAAAAATTCGGCCATCTATAACGTTCGATATTATCCGAGATTTTTTTTAGCCTTTCAGGAAGTTTTTTATATGGAATATCCTTCCAAGAGCCACCTTCTGGAACCATAGAGCCAATATGCAAGGCTTGTGGATTTAGTTGCATCAGTTCATTTTGGTTTCTAATGCCATTATCTAAATCAAGAATCGTATGTTTTAGAGTTAAATCTTGCCTATTGACTGGATGCGGAAAGGAGAATTGTCCGATTTTATTGGACTTCTCAGTCCCAACAATGAATAAACGTAATCTTTTTTGGGGCACATTGTGCTGAGAAGCATCAATCAAACTGAACGATACATGATACCCTAATGTATCAAGCTGCTCGCATATTTCTTGAATCAATAGCTTTTCTCCATGTTTAAATGAAAGCAAGCCTCGAACATTCTCAAATACAACGCATCTTGGTTTTAAACCCTTCACAAAATCCAAAGCGGTTTGAAACAAAGTCCCACGATCATCTTTAACACCTTTTCTTGATCCGGCATTTGAAAATGGTTGGCAAGGAAACCCCGCTGTTAAAACATCAGGACGGCCACGAAGTTTGGGAATTTTGATAGTTCTTATATCCTCGTCGATAATATCACCAAAATTCTTACGATATGTTTCACAAGCATCAGGATTGATGTCATTTGCGAATATTGTCTTAAATCCTGCATAATTAAATCCCAAATCAAACCCACCACAACCGGAAAATAGACTTACATGCGTTAGATCAGCAGCATTATTATTTCGAATAGAGGGCACAAAAATTGCCCAAGGTCGATCAAATTCTTTATCAATAGTAGATGATTCACTGATTGTCTTAATCGTTGAATTTAATAAGTGCTGTAATGTCGTCTGCTTCTCATTGGCAATTCTCTTTATTTTATTGTGTGTATTTTGATCAACTTCTACAGTAATTGTCTTAATCTTCAGTCGTTTCCTACGTGCGGCTTGTGATAACCTGACCGTTTCTGCCCGGCTTCGCCCGCCTTTCTTTTTTTTTACTGCTCGAATTTCCATCCAGTTTTTCTCCTAGAGTATATCTAAAAGGCTACAGTCTTATTGTTTACATGTAAACACTTGAGTACTTAGGAAATGAGAAAATTGTAGTGAAACAAATTAATAGTGGCAGTTAAAAGGGTACCAGCAAGATTCGTCCGTAAATGCAACACAAGCTATTTTATAAAAGATTAACTTTCATTCCTCTATCACCAGTGTACAAAATAGCTTGTATACAAGAAGACTTGGCCATTAAACCACATTAGCTACTGTTGGTGTTTGCAAAATGTTAAGCGGCATTTTTCCGTCAGCATCAGGAATATTAGCCTTAGCACCAGCATCCTGCAATAATCGGTAACATTCTTTATGACCTTTGACAGATGCCCAATGCAAAGCTGTACGCTTCATTTTTGGATTAGTATCTTGTGCGTTTATGTTCTTCACAACGCGGATAAATAATTCCAAATCAGCGACATTATTATTAGTAGCAGCGTTTCTTAATCCTTTTTCAAGAGATGCTTGAGTGTCGTCAGGTAAACTGTATTTTTTTAGCAAAGACCTCATCTCAGCGTTTTGAAATAGTGGATGCGTAGATTGATAATTAGAACCCATTTTTTCTTCTGATAAAGATTTAACATGAGTGACGCCAATCTGAGACTCTACTTTTTTTGCAATTGTAACAGCATTGCTTTTTATAGCAGAGGCATTTTCAACAAAGCTTGGAGTAGTATGATAAGATCTAACACCTATTACATGTGTTAAATTGTATTTACTACAATAATCTAGCAAAGGCGTTAGTCCACTATCTAAATTTCCAAAACAATGCAAAAGAGGATCAGCACAAACAGATTCTTTATTGTTAGCAAAAAATTCCATAATATTTTGATTCACTTCATCAGGATTAATAGTACAGCCGGTGCCGGTGCCCTGCGGGTTTTTACCCAACAGAAGTGAATCAGGAACTTTAAGAGGACCTATTTGTACAAATGCATGGTCTTCTTTTTTATGACCTTCGCTCGGATTGCTTATGAAAACAACGCTAATGTCTTTCTTTTTATATTTAATGCAATATTCTAAGACAAAACGCTGTGAGAGCTCTTGGCAAAGACCA
>Ga0206989_1138_pt1 | contig 12543 bp, 13 predicted proteins | sample Alteio_BWMinCont_10_FD_153276 | JGI IMG/M metagenome (GOLD analysis project Ga0206989, IMG submission 153276) | Enriched cells from forest soil in Barre Woods Harvard Forest LTER site, Petersham, Massachusetts, United States -... | ecosystem: Environmental > Terrestrial > Soil > Temperate forest >...
CGCTGAACTGGACGCCGACTTGAGGGGAGCAGTTGCCGGCGTTCGACTCGAATCTCGAGAAGTTCGCCGCGCTCGATGCCCAGGTTCTGGACATTAGCCTAGATTCGGTTTACAGCCATATTGCGTGGCAGAAGCATGATATCGGGACGATGCATTTCCCGATGTGTTCGGATTTCTATCCGCCCGCGGCAGTGACGCGGGCGTTCGGTATTCTGCGGGAAGGGCCTCCGCTGCCGGGAATCTGCGAGCGGGCGGTCTTCATCGTGGATAAGAGCGGCAAGATTGCGTTTGCCAAGGTGTATCCGTTGGACCGGACGCCGGACAATGGGGAATTACTGCAGGCGCTGAAAGGTCTGTGGTAAGCCCTTCTCGTCGCCGGTCTATTTGCTGGGCTTCTGCTGCCTCGCCGTGACCGTGACGTTCCCTAGATATGCGCCGTCACTTCCGACTACGATTTCCGCTTTGATCTTATCGCCGGGCGATACTTTGTCGAGAATGCTCGGATCTTTCACCGCATAGGGCATCTGCATTGCGCCCATGAAGCCGGGGATTTCGTCACCATCAATGATGAGCGACTGATTTGGCTTGTCGATCGAGACTACGCGGCCGGTGAGCGGGTAGCGCTTTGTCGCGGCTTGAGTTTCGGTGGTGGCGGTTCTTGTTTGGGTGCTCGGGGACGGCCCGCAGGCTAACAGAGTTAGAGCTAGGATCACGGCGGTCATGAGGGCTTTACCTTTCTCTGGTTTGAATTGTTGACTCACTTTTTTCTTCTCCGATTGAGACGCGGGCGGGGCCCCCTCGACTACGCTCAGGGCAGGTCCGCGCCACACGATCTAGTAATGAAAGCGGTAGCGGAACTCGGCGTAGATTTCCCGGGGGGCATTCCAGTGGAAGCCTCCGAAGGTTACGCTGTTGTCCAGTTGCACGCGACGATTGGCGACGTTCATGGCATTTAGTGAGATCGAATATTTTTCTCCGAAGTCCTTGCCTGCGGTCAAATCAAAAGTTGTGTGTTGAGGGAGGTAGTTTCCCGGATAGGGCTGGCCCGGGAAAGCATTGGAGAAGCCGGAGCCACAGTAAACGTTGGCTGAGGCGTAGCTGCGCCGGGGCAGGATGAGGTCTCCGCCGACGTTCAAGGTATTGCGCTGGTCGTGATCGAGGGGTGAGAGACCTCCTGGCAATGAAAAATCAGTCAGGCCGCCGGTGATGGCTCCTCCACCTTCGGCGATCTGGTTGGAATAAGCGAGGTGAATCTGGGCGCGATGCGCGATGCGCGGCGAGCGTAAGGTGGCTTCCCATCCGCGAATCACGGCTTGCGCGATGGTGACCGGGAAGAAGAGGTTGGATTCGCCAATATTGCTGTGGTCAAAAAAGTTGGTGGCGTTGGTGCGGAAAGTGTCGGCATCGAAGGTCCATCCACGGTAGGGGATGGTGACGCCGTATTGGTGTTCTTCATCACGCTCGCCGTGGAGCGGAATGAATCCCAGATTGTTGGCGGTGGCGAACTGGACCAGCGGACCGGAAGCGGTAATCAGCGGTGGCGCCTGATAATAGTGTCCGTAGAAGGCGCGGAAGGTCCAGTTCAAGTGAGGAATATTGAGGGCTGCTCCGAAACGCGGGCTGATGGCATTTTCCGCGACGCCTCCGGAGAAATGCGTGGGACGGATTCCGGCCATTAGGGTCAGCCAGGGAGTGACTTTGAATTTGTCGTCGAGGAAGAACGCGGCCAGGCTGCCGGAGCGGTGCTCACTGGCGGAAAACGGCAGGTTGCCGCTGCCGTCGTTGAAGATCACTCCGAAGAGTTCGTTGTCGTGCTGGTAGAAGCTGTAAATGCCTGCCTGCAGATTGTTCTTCGCCACATTCGCGCTGAAACTGACCTGGCCGCCAACGTAGGTTGAGCCGCGATCCTGGGTGGTGGCAGTCGGGATGTCGGAGGGCGAGCTGTCGTAGTTGGCGCGGTTGTAGTGATAGAAGGGCGAGACCGTCAGCAGGGCTTTCGAATTGAAGGTGTGGACCCAGGAGAAATTTACCAGAGCATCGGATTCGTGGTCTCCGTCGCGCAGGCCGATGCTGGGGTATTGTCCATTGACTGGGTTGTTCTCAATGTCGTTCGGGGAGGGATCGTAGGGAATTTGGTAGTAGTCCTTGCGTAGTGAAGTCACGAAGCGCAGTTGATTGGATGGGTCCACGTTGAAGATCAGTGAGCCGAAGCCGCCGTAGCCGTTGGCGGCGTCGTGCACTACCTGGGGAACGGGAGTTTGAATCCCAAGGTTGCTGCGGTTTCCATTCACGCTGGCGTAGTAGGCGAAGCGTTCGGTGTGGCTGCCCAGACTGAGTTGATCGTTGGTCTGAAAAAAATTGCCAGCGCTCAAGATCAACTCACCCTGATTGTTGCGTTCGAATCCCGAGCGCGGGACGATGTTGAACACGCCGTAAGTCCGGTCGCCCATCTCCGCGCTGTAACTGCCGCGATCGATCTCCATGTAGTCAATGTCCTTGGGATCAAACTGCGGGCCGAGATTGGAGGCGATGTTGGTGTTGGGAACGGGAACGCCGTCCACCAGCCAGCTGGTCTGATGGCCGCCCCGGATGTGGAGTTGGTCATGAGTGACGTAGGAGCCGGGAACGTAGTCGGTGATCATGGCGAGGCTGTTGCTGCGGGATGCGCCCGGCGTTCGCGCGATGTCGAGACGGTTGACCAGAGTGATGGGGGTTGCGGAGTCGGTGGGCGCAACCTCTGCCATGCCGGAAACGTCCACCGTTTCGTTCGCCGCGGCTAGCTTCAACTGGAAGTGAACGACGGGTTGCGAACCTGAGTTGACGACGACGCTTTGAACGGCCTGAGCGAATCCGGGGTTCGCGACGCTGATTTCGTAATCGCCCAGCGGTACGGCGTTGAAGGTGAACTCGCCATTGGCATCGGTATTGGCAGTCTTCGACCACTCGGATGATTTTGCTTTCAGCATCACCATGGCGTCTTGGACGGGGCGATGCTGCGGGTCGTGAATGATGCCGCGGACCGAGCCAAAGATGCTGGCGGCGGCGGTGGCGGCCAGCAGGGTAATGCTGCAGAAAGGATGAGGAATGCGCATAAGTTCTCCAAAAATTCTGTGGTCTGCGACTGAGCTCGTGGGTCCCCAAACGCGGAGCATTTGTCCGCCGGAGAGGTTCCTTCGACTTCGCTCAGGACAGGCTCCGACCCGTCCCTACACGAGCTTGCTGGAATCAGGCGATGGAGAATTGCGGAGGGGCGCGGCCGGAGTGGGCGCTGTTGACATCGACGGCGAAGGGAGTCGGCCGCTGGTCGGATTGCAGAGTTGTGGAAGCGGCTGTCCTCTGGGCGCTAGCCGCCGGACTTAAATTTGCCCACTGGGAAACGGTCAGCGGACGGCAACAGTCATGCTGGCAGCATCCGGGGGGAGCATTGAACTCGGAATTGTGGGAGGAACGGTCGTGCATCGGCTTGCGCAGGCAGCAGGCATGCGGGGCCGGGGCAGAGATCGCCAGCGCCACTGGGGCGAACACGCCCACCAGCAGCAGGATCAACACGAATCTGGCGGTCAGACGATGCATTACGGGTTCAAATCCCATTTAGACGATGGGACAAGGAATCAGTTATCGGCACATAAGTATAAATCGAAAGGGAGTCACAAAATTGTCAAAACTTCGGCGGATTCTGTCGATCCGGCGGAACGGCGACTTGGCGCGTCTTGATTCAATTGCGGGCGAACCCGGCTATTTCGCCGACGCCCCTGTTGTTACTCGAAATTGGGCTGTGTTAGCATCCTAGGTTTTGGTAGGCTGCTTGACGTTGGCCTGTAGACTGTCCTCTTTCTTGCGTTCTTTATGGGCCCGCCGCAGGTACGATTCGCAGATCAGAAGACTGCCGATCTTTGCTCGGACGGACACCCGGGAGCGGCTGTCTCTACGCGCGATCCTGGTTGAAGGAGTGAACCCGTGAAAGTTTATGAAGGCGCAAACATCCGCAATGTCGCAGTAGTAGGGCATGGACATGCGGGGAAGACTTCTTTGGTGTCGGCCATGCTGTATGCGTCGGGCGCGTCCCCGAGGCAAGGGCGGGTGGACGACGGCTCCGCGACCACCGATTGGGACGACGAAGAGATTGCGCGCAAGATGTCGATCTCGGCTGGGCTGGCTTATGTCGAGTGGGGCAAAACGAAGATCAATATTGTGGACACGCCGGGGTTCAACATGTTCGTCCACGAAGCCAAGATGGTGTTGCCGGTGATCGACGCGGCCATCGTTGTGGTGGACGGCGTGGCTGGAGTTGAAGTGGTTACCCAGCGGGTGTGGAACTATTGCGAGGAATTCAAGACGCCTCGGTTGATTGTGGCTAGCCGCATGGACCGCGATCGCGCCGATGCGGACCGAGTGCTGGCATCGCTGATTACTGCATTCGGCCGGTCGGTGATTCCTTTGGAACTGCCCATCGGCAAGGAAAAGAATTTCAACGGCGTGGTCGATCTGGTTCAGATGAAGGCTTACACCTATGAACTGGGCGGGAGTGGCAAGGGAAAGGAAACGGAGATTCCGGCGAATCTGAAAGATCAGGCACAGGAAGCCCACGAGAGGCTGGTCGAGCTGGTTGCCGAAGGCGACGACAAATTGATGGAGGAGTTCTTCGAGAAGGGAACCATTCCGGTGGAGGATCTGATTCCCGCGCTGCATAACGCGATTCGCGAGGACAAGATCTTCCCCGTGATTTTCGGGTCTGGGTTAGGCAACGTCGGAGCTGACCGGGTGATGGACTTCATTGTGGATTACACGCCTGCGCCTTCCGAGCATGAATGGGTGCAGGGGGAAGCGGCAGCGTCGGGAAATGGCGAGCCTCCAAAGCGTCATGAAACTGACGCAGAGCCGGTTTCGCTGTATGTCTTCAAGACTATTTCAGATGCGTTTGCGGGTCGAATTTCTTATTTCAAAGTATTCTCCGGCGTGCTGAAGAACGATGCCACGGTGCAGAATTTTTCGCGCAGTTCTGCCGAGAAGCTGGCGCATATCTCAATCATGCAGGGCAAGACGGCTGTGCCGGTCACGGAGCTGCACGCGGGAGATATCGGAGCCGTGTCCAAGCTGAAAGACACGCTGACCGGTGACACGCTTGGGGACAAGAACGCGCCCATTCAGTATCCGCGGGTGAAGCTGCCTGAGCCGGCGATCACGTTCGCGATCGAGCCCAAGAGCCGGGCTGACGAAGACAAGTTGGGACCGGGCATCCATAAGCTGATGGAAGAAGATGCCATGCTGCGCTTCTTCCGCGATCCTCAGACCAAAGAATTTCTGATTGCGGGAACTGGCCAGCAGCACATTGAAGTCGTGGTCTCGAAGATGAAGAAGCGTTACCACACGGAAGTGATTTTGAAAGCTCCGAAAGTCCCTTACCGGGAGACGATTCGCGGCAAAGCCGACGTGCAGGGCCGCCACAAGAAGCAGACCGGCGGGCACGGGCAGTATGGCGATTGCAAAATCAAGATGGAACCTCTGCCGCGCGGAGGCGAGTTCGAGTTTGTGAACGATATTTTTGGTGGCGCGATTCCGAAGAACTACATTCCCGCCATCGAAAAAGGCATCAGGGATGCGGCATCACGCGGGTATCTGGCGGGATTTCCCGTGGTGGATTTCCGAGTGATTCTCTACGACGGTTCGTATCACGACGTGGACTCGAACGATATGTCATTTCAGATGGCGGGCCGGATTGCGTTCAAGAAGGCCATGGAGCAGGCTAAGCCCACGCTGCTCGAGCCAGTGATGTCCGCCGAGATCACGATTCCGGACGAGTTCGCGGGCTCGATCATGGGCGACCTGAACAGCCGGCGCGGTCGCATCCAGGGCATGGACAACAAAGGTGGCAACACGGTGGTGAAAGCCGAGGTGCCGATGTCCGAAATGCTGACCTACGGTGTCGATTTGACTTCAATGACCCAGGGCCGCGGCAGCTTTAACATGGAGATGCACCACTACGACGCCGTACCGGGCCTGCTGCAGGAAAAGATTATCGAAAAGGCCAAGGCGGCGCGCGGCGATGTGAAAGAAGAGGAAGAGTAGGGCCAAGGCCCAGTGGAATACTACGCGATCAAAGTGCACTATTTCGATGCGTCTGCACTAGTAAAACTTGTCGCGGACGAAGAACTAGGTAGAGAGGGCCTCAGAAAGTATCACCATCAACACTCGCACTTTTGTTCAGGGAATCTTCGTCCCTGAGGTTTCTGCGATCCTCGTCGCCGGCCTCTTGGCGTGCCTTCAGGTCATCTTCAATCCCCAACTCCCACTCGCGGTGACGATATTCGAGGAACTCCTTGACGGCAGGCGGAACCTGGTCGCCGAAGGCCTTTCTCCAGTCTTCCATGTCAGAATCTCTTGAGGAATCCGCCGCATCTTGAGCCGGGGCAAGCGGCGTGTGAGGCTCTCGGTTCGGTCTGTCGCCGTCATTTTCAAGGCGGTTTGCCATGATAATCAAAAGGACCCAAACTCAATTATAGACTCACTACAGGCCCAATCAGACCGTCGACGCGCCACACCGAGGCGATTTATATTTGCTAGAGTTCCTCCGAGGCCACAATGAAACTGATATCGATTCTCGTCCCCTTTCTTGCAGTCATCGGATCGATGGCCGCCGCCCAAATTCAGACCTTTCCCACATCAGCCGGGCCGGTCAAAATTACTCCTCTGAATCACGCCAGTACGCTGATCGAGGCGGGAGGAAAGACGATCTATCTGGATCCAGCGAAGCCGGTGAAATTCTCGGGACTTCCGAAAGCCGACCTCATTCTGATTACCGACATTCACGGCGACCACATGGATCCGGATTCGATTAAGGATGCCAGCAAGGCGGGAACGGATATTCTGGCGCCGCCGGCGGTGGTCCAGACTGTTACCACGGCCAAGCCCATTGCCAATGGAGAAACGAAAACTTGGCAGGGTTGGACCATCGAGGCGATCCCCGCCTACAACCTGAAGCGTGGTCCGGAGCCGGGAAAACTCTTTCACGACAAGGGACGCGGCAACGGCTATGTCCTCACCTACGGCGGCAAGCGCTTCTACTTTTCAGGCGACACCGAAGGCGTGCCTGAGATGCGTGCGCTTAAGAACATCGACGTGGCGTTCGTGTGCATGAATCTGCCTTACACCATGCCGCCCGATGAGGCGGCTGATGCGGTCAAGGCATTTCACCCGAAGATTGTCATCCCGTATCACTATCGCGGGTCCGATCTCAGCGTCTTTCAAAAAGGATTGGAGGGTACGGGCATTGAAGTTCGGTTGCTGGACTGGTACCCGGAGAAATAGGCTCAACTAGAGCTGTTCTCCTCAGTTCTCTCAGGCAAGGCAAACATCGAATGGCCAAGCGCAGCTTCTGGCGTCCGCCGCTCTGGAAGTGGACTGTGCTGCTGGCGCTGCTTGCCACGACAATCGTTCTCGTAAGATGGAAGCCGGCCGCCCACGCCGTAAAAATAGAACTGCTGCCGATCGCTGATTCCTTTCCGGCGTGGGACGGATCTTACCCTGCGGTCGTGATTTCCATGACAGGTGAATCCGGCCGGGTTAATTTCGCAGCCTCTATCCAGACGATCAGACCCACGGTCCGGCACGACGTGCCAGTCAACCAGTTTGAGGTCGCCCTGGATTCAGGGATGTTCAAGCTCCGCCAGACGGACATCTTCGTCGCCGATGCCATGCCTCTATCGCTGACCCGGACGTACCACGTCTGGGATGACAATAGCCGGGCGTTCGGCGTGGGCGGAAATCATCCGTACGACATATGCCCGACCGGAACCAGATTTCCGTATACGTATATGGACTTGAATCTGGAAGATGGCCGCCAGATTTATATGCCTCGGATTTCAAAGGGCACGCGGTACGAGGATGCTGTCTTCCGAAACGGCAATGCGGGATCTGAGTTTTACGACGCCAGGATCAATTGGAATGGCAATGGCTGGACGATGAATTTCCGTGACGGACGCCAGTTCCTGTTTCCCGAGGCGTACAACGCCAAGAATTATGCGCAGGGAGCGCCCATCGAGATGCAGGATGAACACGGAGACCGCGTCCAGTTGAAACGCGATCAGGCACGGAACTTGCAGCAGCTCATTTCACCGTCGGGGCACTCGATTACCTTCAGGTATGACGATGGTAGCCGCATCATCGAGGCGCAGGATGACGCTGGCACACTCCGCAGATATACGTACGACTTTGGTGGCCATATGCGGGCGGTTCAAGATGCAACCCATGTTTTGTACCGCTTCGAGTACGAGCGAGTGGGAGGGCAACAGCGGGGCTACGATCCATTCCTGATGACTGCGGTCTTGGACGGGGAGGGGAAAGTGCTACTAAACAATTCTTACCGCGATGGCAGTCACGTGTCGGCTCAGAGACTTGCGAGCGGTGAGCTCTATCGCTACGACTACATCTTTGACTCGATGCACCGAGTCATGGCAACCATCGTCACTTTGCCTTCTGGTCAGGCGAGACAATTCTCCTTCAACAACGGAATTCCAGTCGGTGAGAAGTGAAGCTTACGACTATTCGATCGGGCTAACATCAATATCGGTGAGCCTGAAATCCGCTCCCTTTGCCAACAGCGTTTCGCCGCAGGATTTTGCCAGCGCATAAGCGAAACAATCCCCGAAGTTGAGGCCCGCGGGGTGACGGCCTTTTCCGTATTTGCGCCAGGCCGACCGCGCCACCTCGACCTGCTCGTTGTCGACCGCAACAACCTCAAGATTCGCACGAACCACAAAGAGGTCAAACTCGCGCCCGGCAGCTTCGCCCCGCTTGGCCTCGAGAACAATTCCAGTTTCCAGCACACTGGCCGCCGAGATCAACCGCGTAGAAGCCTCGACGATTAGATTCAGGAAGCGCTTCCGTTCGGGCTCGGCCAGAAAAATCGCAAGGAGTGCGGAGGTGTCAATGACCATCAGCGAGGCATCCCATGTTCGTCGTAACCGAGAATTTCGTCTTCGGTCCGCGAATCAAGAGTTGGCATGGCGTCCACTCGCCGCAACAGGTCTTCGAGTTGGGTGGCGAGAATCCGGCTACGATTTTTTGCTTTAAGCTGTTGCCAGCGATCTTCCAGTGCCTTATGAATGGCTTCGGTAAGAGACTCGCCAGTCGCACTGGCCAACTGGCGCGCCAGACGTTCGGTGGCGTCGTTCTTGATGCTGAGGGGCACTTAGAGATTCCTTGGTGATCATCAATTATATACTATGATATGCCTTTCTACTATACGTTTAGCAATATGCAGATTACAAACATGTTACATAGATTGCATACGGCAATAAAATGTGAACGGCGGGTCCGACTTGACCTGTCGCCACGTAAGCTAGAATGAATCCATGAAGGCTCTTGCGTCAGTTCTACTCGTTCCCGGACTTTACAACTCGGGCCCCGAGCACTGGCAGAGCAAATGGGAAATCAAGCATCCTGAATATCATCGAGTTTGTCAGGAAGACTGGGAGACGCCTCGGTGCTCCGATTGGATACGGACGCTACATGCATCGATGCGCAGCATCGGGAAGGGCCCGGTTGTGCTGGCTGGACACAGCCTGGCGTGTGCGACCATCGCTCACTATGCCGCGGAGCATACAGACTGTGAAGGTCGAGTGGCCGCCGCTTTTTTGGTCGCTCCGAGCGATGTGGAAGCGCCGACGTATCCTCCCGGATCAACCGGATTCGATCCCATGCCACTGCGGAAGTTGCCATTTCGTTCGGTTGTGGTGGCCAGCACCGACGATCCTTTTGTCACGCTGGAGCGGGCCGAGTTCTTCGCGCAGTCTTGGGGCAGTCGCATGGTTAAGATTGCCAACGCGGGACACATAAACGCGGCTTCCGGTCACGGACCTTGGCCGGAAGGCGAGAAATGGCTGGAGCGGATTCGCGAGATTCATGTCTAGCCGGCGAAGACTGACAATCTGGCACCTGATAAGCGAGAACTGGTAACATCTGGCCAGTGGCCACGCTGAGGAACATCCCTAAAATTCCGCAAGACCGCGAGCGCATCGTCTCGGCTGCGCCTGTCGAGGATGATTCTTCCTTTGAGCTGAAGCTGCGTCCGCAGCGGCTGGCCGAGTTTATCGGGCAGGCCAAGGTCAAAGAGAATCTGGCGGTCGCGATTGAGGCCACGCGTTCGCGCGGCGAGGCACTGGATCACGTTTTGCTTTACGGTCCCCCGGGATTGGGCAAGACGACTCTGGCTACCATTATCGCCAACGAACTGGGCGTTCCCTTCCAGCAGACTTCAGGCCCAACGCTGCAGATCAAGGGTGATCTGACGGCGATTCTGACCAACGTCCGCGATAAGCAGGTTCTGTTTATTGACGAGGTTCATCGCCTGCAGCCCACACTCGAGGAACTCCTTTACTCGGCGCTCGAAGATTACAAGCTCGACATCATCATCGGACAGGGCCCGGCGGCGCGGACGCACACCATGGATGTGCAGCCGTTTACCTTCATCGGGGCGACTACGCGGGCGGGGCTGCTGTCTTCGCCTCTGCGATCGCGATTTGGGATCGTGCTGCGGCTGGAGTTTTACAGCCATGAGGATCTGCGCATCATCGTGGAGCGTTCGGCGGAAATCCTGGGCGTTGAGATCGACAGACCTGGCGCGCTCGAGATCGCCAGCCGTTCGCGTGGGACGCCGCGTATTGCCAACCGTCTGTTACGGCGTGTGCGGGATTATGCGCAAGTGCGCGGCGCGGGCAAGATTGACTTGCCGACGGCTCAGGCGGCGCTGCAGATGCTCGAAGTGGACCGCCACGGTTTCGATGAGGTGGATCGCAAGCTGCTGCTGACGATTATCGAGAAGTATCAGGGCGGGCCCGTGGGCGTGAATACGCTGGCTGCGGCGCTGGCGGAAGAACCCGATGCCATCGAAGAGATCTACGAGCCGTTCTTGATCCAGATCGGATTCTTGAACCGCACTCCGCGGGGGCGTGTTGCGACACAGTTAGCCTACGAACATTTTGGAATCATTCCAAACCGGAAACAGAGTTCGCTCTTCTAAATTGGGCCATGCGCCGCTCACTCTTATTGATTGTCCTCCTCATCGTGGGATGTAACAACCGCAAGAATGCTTGTCCAATCGACGGCCAGGCGCCGCAGTGGACGGGGCAAAGAAAGGGGCAATCCTGCGAGTACTTCCATTACAGCGATGCAGAACGGAAAACGCACTCTTGGTGGGCCGAATGCACGCAAGACGGAAAATAATATTCCAACTGCATGATCTGTTAAGGTTTGTCCCTGACCGAGCATCTCCGATTACAATGTCGGCAGCATGATTGCTCATCTGCGTGGAAGATTGCTGACGAAGCATCCCAACCAGGTTGTGGTTGAGACTGGCGGCGTCGGATATGACGTCACCATCAGCGTGCCGACGTTTTCTGATCTGCCCGGTGTTGGCAGCGAGGTTGCGCTACACATTCACACTCATGTGCGCGAAGATCAGATCGCTTTGTACGGATTCTTGAGGCCCGCCGAGAAACAACTCTTCGAAAAGCTGATCACGGTGAGCGGCATCGGCCCGAAGCTCGCCATTACCATCCTGAGCGGCATGGCGGCGGATGAAATGGTGGGGGCAATCCGCGGCAATGATATTGCGCGGCTGACTCGCATTCCTGGCATCGGGAAAAAAACGGCGGAGCGGATGGTGCTGGAACTCCGCGATAAGCTTCCGCCAGTGGGAGTGAGTGAGGTACCTACAGTGCCGTTGATGACTGCCACGGAAGAAGATGTGCTCTCGGCGCTGGTGAATCTGGGTTATCAGCGGGCGAACGCGGAACGGGCTCTGGCTTCAGCGGCGAAGAATGGGAAGGGTGCGTCCTTCGAGGTGATGTTTCGGGAGGCTCTGGCGGCACTGGCCAAGTGAGGTTGGTTGCGAGAAAGAGATGTGCTCGGTTCCCCTCCTGACTGCACGGGTTTTGCTAACGTTGACGGAAGACGTAAATGACGCCGAAGTCCGCGACCGCGCTTATATGATGAGAGGGGCTTGCCTGGTTGGGGTTGCGGTATGAATAAATTCCGACGCGTTCGCGGAAATAGAATCTTCCTTTCATGTGCATCCGCATATCGAACAGGGGCCCGGTCAGGCTGTAGTCGGTGCCGGTTGGAATCAGGTACTGAGCATTTATCCGAAACCAATCCTGCTCAAACATGGCTCCGACAGTCGGCCACGTGGAATGGTTGTCGTATTTCGAAGTCAACAGCTCGCTGAAATGAAGCCCGCCTCCCAGGCGCCAGTGTTCGGTTACGGGCAGCATCACGAATCCGTGGGCACGAACCGTGACCCCATCTTTGAGGCCGTCTGGGTTTGCGGTATCGGCTCCGGCTTCGGCCTCGAAGAGTGTGGAACGGGGGCCGCCCCAATCGACTCCAGCGTCCGCATTGTAATAGGGCGACTGAAAGCTCAGGCCATTTGCGCCAATCCCGCCGCCCGCGTATGGCGCTACCTGAGCGCTACTGACTGCGCTTGCGAACAGAACGCTGGCGAGGAGCTTTGAAAGGGCTCTCATTTTGTTCTTGCGGCCTAGAGTT
>Ga0206989_1123_pt2 | contig 12507 bp, 10 predicted proteins | sample Alteio_BWMinCont_10_FD_153276 | JGI IMG/M metagenome (GOLD analysis project Ga0206989, IMG submission 153276) | Enriched cells from forest soil in Barre Woods Harvard Forest LTER site, Petersham, Massachusetts, United States -... | ecosystem: Environmental > Terrestrial > Soil > Temperate forest >...
TATCCTAAGCACAACTTGCTCCTCGATAATTGAAAAATTATACAAATTTTAGCGTTTATAAAAGACAAGTCAATCCTGCGGGTTCTAGCAGGATACGCCACTGAATGCGCGGTTTGAATTAATGGAGTAAATCCCATGCAAAGCCATTTAAAAACAAATTCTGATGATGTAGAGAAAAAGTGACCTTCTGGTAAGCCTGCGTGACAACATCCATCCCTAAATTCTATTTTATAGCCTTTATATTTACATTTTGGAGGCTGAACAATGCAACAATCTACAACATCAGAAACAAATTTAACATTAAATGACGTTAAAAATCATTTTGATCAATGGCGTGCAACTCGACCAAAGCGTTGTAAAATTCCAGATACATTATGGCGCGAAGTTAAAACACTCGCAGGTCGCTATTCTTTAAAACAAATTACCCAAGAATTAGGAATCAACACATACCAGATTTCTCATGGGCTAAATCAAAAGGCCAATATAACATTTGTTGAAGTGCAGCAGAAACCCATCATACCAGCGATTGATCCACCATCTCCTTTTTATGTAAAAACTGAAACCCACAATACATGTTCAATCGAAATTCATCGAACACGTGGCGGTTCGTTAAAAATAAGTGAGCTCCCTGTTGCCTCACTACCCATTCTCATCAATCAATTCATGGAGTGATTTTATGTTGCAAGTTACGCCACAACATCGATTATTATTGGCTGTTGATCCCATTGATTTTCGCGCAGGAATTGACGGATTAAAAGCAGTTTGCCAGCAACATCTGATGTGTGATCCATTTAGCGGTACTATTTTTGCATTTGCTAATCGAGCTCGTACCTCTGTTAAATTGTTGGTTTATGATGCCAACGGATTTTGGTTATGTCAAAAGCGTTTTTCATCGGGAAAGCTGGCATGGTGGCCAACAGATAAATTAAAAACAGTGACATTGCGTGCCAGTGAATTTCAGATTTTGATGGCACAAGGTGATCCTATGAAAGCAGCTATTCCACGAGATTGGCGGCCATTGCAAATAGGTTATGCTGCTGATGATAAAGAAGATGATAAATTATCCTGATAGTTCCACGGTAGCCAGCGTTCCGGTTCTTTAACAATTTGATCTTTGTATTCTTGTAATATCGTGAGATAGGTTAATGGATTAACATCAGCGAGTACACAGGTATAAATTACACTTGTGAGTATACCACCGATCATGGCACCGTATTGCGTTTTATAAAATAACCATGTACGTCTTCCGCGAATAGGAATTTTTAATGCGCGTTCCAAAATATTATTATCAAGAGGCGCACCCTCTACGCGTAGAAATTGGGTCAACTTGTACCAGTGCTTCAACATATAACGCATGGCAGTTCCAAGCGAATCATTCGGTTCGACTTGTTTTGATTCTAATTGGTTGGTGATGTATTCATGTAGTTTTTCCAGAATGGGTGCACTGTATTCTTGGTGATAAGCAAGTCTTGCTTTTTTATTTAATTTTTTTGTTTTTTCATCATGTTCATACACCAATGCAATTTCTTTGATGATGTGTAAACAAGGCTCTGGATAAAATTCCTTGAGATCATCAAACTTTCGTAATCCGTGAGTTAAACAATTACAAAGGATGGTATGAAACGATGAAGGAATATTTCGGCTTAATGCATCACACATTTGAATCACAGGTTCAAGCGTTGCATCACGTTTTTTAAGCAAGTGATCCAAATTCTCACCCGCATGCAATGTGCTGTTATAAAACAACGCGATGTCATGTTGTTCGCTACGAGAGATAATGCCAGTTGTAAATATTCCTGTGCGATCTTTGTCTGGTTCCATTCTATTTTGACGAATCAAATTTGTGATTTTGACATGGCTATCATCATTATGAACAATATCGCCATTAGCAGCTTTTTGTTCCAACGCTTGAAAAACAGGAATAGCAGCACTGCCTACTTCTTCAATGAGTTCCCACTGGGTTGATACTGGTAATGGCATTTCCAATAATGATTGAAAATAAGCCTGACGATAAAATGGAACTGCCACATAATATTTTTGCAGCACTAATATTGCTTTAAATGCAGCGTCATATTTTTCTTTACCTATCTCTTCAGGGATATTTGCTTGCACCAAATATCCGCAGGTTGCGCAGCGTAATTTCTGAATCCAGTATTTATGTACGGCTGCTAAATTCTGTCCTTTAATACGCACAATGATACCTGGCTCATAGCGACATAATCTTCCGCCACAATTTACCGGACATGAATCACCCGCTATAAAATCAGTAATTGCCAACGTGTGTTCAATCGCGTTGACATAAGCTGTGTGCGGTAAGCGGCCATGTCCTGGTGAGTTACGTTTGATGGTAACAATGGGAAGTTTATTTTTAAGAGGTGGCTCAGTGGGTTCGGCAGCAGTATTCGTGACAACATTGTTAGCAGATTCTTCGGGTGTAGGTTCCTCAGGCTGTGTATTTTCTTTATCTTTGTTTTTCTTATTCCGCTGACCACGACCGAAGATGAGTCTGCGCAAATTAGACAATCTGATTTTTTGTTCAAGGAGTGCTTTGGGTAACCAAACAGCCAGACGAATACAGGAAATAGCAAAATCCTTGATTCCATCTGCGATATCACTGGCTTTGATGGCAGCAATAGCGGCATCGATATCCGCTTGTGTTTTATCAATTACTATAGGCAGTTCTTTGCCATGCTCCATATAGACCCTTGCTTCATTAAAAGATAGGCAATGCTAGTGAAATATTCTATAAAAATCAATATGCTATTCTAATTTGACATAATCATAATTTTACTTTAATAACAATCAAATGAATGTGCGCTGATGTCATCCTAAAACTAATTTGTTGCCTGATTAATGATCAATATGCTATTATTTTGAGCTAATACAAATCAAAATGTAGGTGTATTTTTTATGTTCGCATCAGCCCAAGCAGATTCCAAATCAGATTCATTTGTTGAAAAATTAAAAACTTTTTATACTACTTGCGTAAGTGAGAGTATCGACCCCAAAAAAACTGCTCAAGGGCGCGTTGTTTTCTCTGATACTCATATTCTAAAAGTAGACAAACAATTTAAATCCCAATTATCAAGCATTAAGCAATCATCAGGAATCTCTATAATTTCAACTGAAGAACATCATCCTGAAATATCTCAATTAAAAATAAAATATTTAGATAACATTCCTGGATCGAATGAAACTGGGTTTCTTGTTCGATTCATTGTTAAAGGTTCTGGTAAAAAAGTATATTTTTATGTAAGTGATAGTACGGATGATCGATATGACCCAAATAATTACTGCAAACAAATAGATAATTTAAAGAGATCAGCTCCAATTGAGAAATTGGAAACCACATTAAGCAAAATACAACGTCAGTCAGCTAATGTTTTTCCATTGGAGAAATGGGGAGATGATTGGGAAGAAGGTAGGAGGAATCAAGCTGTATATAATTGCACATCTGATCCTATGATTTTAAAAAATCTTGATACATATGTTTTTCCTAACATTAATGGAGACAGAGAGTTAATTATACTGGATATAGGAGGAGGTAAAGGTCGATTGGCAGAAAAAATTATTCATTCCGCGCAACAAAAAGACATTAAAGTATATTATATTTTATTGGAACCAATTGCATCGCAAGTAAATAAAGCAAAAGAAAGATTCTCTAAAATTCAAGAACTATACAAAGATAGATTGATTATTCAGGTTATTGTATCCACTTTGGAAAACTTTACTAAGCAAGATTGTTATCATAAGTATGTAGGTGCTGTTGATTGTATTATCTCTTCTGGTGGCCCATTAAACATGTCAATTGTTACTCAATCTGATGCTCAAAAAAATCTTGCTGTAATGCATGGTTTACTCACAAAAGATGGGAAGATAATCGTAAATGGCTTAACCCATACATTAGTTAACAAAAAAGATTTTCATAAATGTGGATTTACACTATTTAATATGTCAGCAAGAATAATAGATGTGGATGGTGATCCAGTAGTTAAACAAGACTATGTAGCTAGAAAAAATAATACCATATAAATTTGAATACATTTTTTCGCTTTTAGCAAGTCTACACAGGCTTGCCGAAAGCGCACTATCCTAAGCACAACTTGCTCCTCGATAATTGAAAAATTATACAAATTTTAGCGTTTATAAAAGACAAGTCAATCCTGCGGGTTCTAGCAGGATACGCCACTGAATGCGCGGTTTGAATTAATGGAGTAAATCCCATGCAAAGCCATTTAAAAACAAATTCTGATGATGTAGAGAAAAAAAATAATACCAGAATACGATATCTATCAAACTGGGTCATAATAATGGGAAATCCTTTATTTCCTGCTGGGATTCAAATAAATGCTGAAGATATAGAAACAGCAGAAAATCCTATATTCACAATAAAACCTAATTTTGGTTATACACTAACGCTTACTCCTACTCATAGAGCTAAGATAGAAATAGAAAACATGAAAGTGTGTGCAGCCGCTTTATCAAGAATATTGGCTAATGATGAGAAGCTCTCTTTTGACGACAAAATTATCAATTCTTCTCCCGCGCATGAATGGATTAATATCACTATATTTAGAAATATTAAATCACCAACACATACAAGAAAATCTCAGTATTTATGGAATTTAATCGACTCCCTTGCACCAAAAAGAATAGATCCAAAAATGAAAGAAAGCAAACCTATTACTTATTTAATATCTTGCCTTGATAATAATATAGAAAAAAATCAATGGGCGATTTTTTCTATTTTGGCAGCTTTAGCAAATGCTGTTTTCCATAAAACGACTGATCAAGATGAATTAGAACCATGGAACCATTTAGATCGCGATAATCTTGTTAATTTTCTTTTATATTTTTATATAGAATTGCAGTTTCCTAATAATTACCAAAAGTTTTCTTCTTTTACGATGCAAATTAAATCATCTTTAAAACAAAAAACAGAAGAAGCGGTGAAATATCTTCTTCTATCATTTAAAAATGATTTAATTGTCAAAGAAGCTGATGCATACAAACTACTTCCTGTTGTGATGAAATTACTTAATCACCATATGGAAAAGCAAGTCACACAGCTTCCTGATGAAACTATGTATGAAAAAATAGAACTTACATCCAAAACAAAAAAATCATGGTGTAACTTTTTTGCAACAAAGGTGCTACCTATCGCTGTTGCGACAACAGCTGCTGTTGCATTAACATCGAGAAGTTTTCAAGGTTGAATAGATCTGACTACTAAACTAAAAGTCTTTTCGTCTATGCCAAATAACCGGCGCAGCAACGACCACAATAACATCATACAAAATGGGATCTTTTGTTTTAGACTGTAAATTTGTAGGAATAAGATTAAGTTACTATAGGGTCAAGTCATTTTTGGTTAAACACTGAGTATTTTCGGTAACATTGTCTTGCTGCACAGCCTTACTGTAAATTCACGATGAAGCTTCATTTCTTTAAAAATTTTCTCTAACCTAACTTGCTGTAACTTCATGCACAGCTTGCGTGAAAGCAGGATTTTGTTTTGTTCGTAACAATTTATTTAATGGCTCTGAAAATCGCTTAGCAATGAGACTACCTATTATTCCTGACGATATGATAATCATCAAATAATAAAATGGAGTCATCGCCAATGGGATTTTTAATGCATAAAATACATATGCTGCACCCATCAGTACAAACATATGCGTCAAATATATTTCATAGCTATTCTTGCCAAACCAGCTTAATGGGTAAGATAAATATTTCACTTGTATAGATTTGTTCTGTGCGCCAATCAAAATGCAAGCTATACCGACCTCAAGCATAGTGACATTAAGCCCAATTTTGGTTAAACCCATTAAACTCACAAAATGCCGAAAGAAAAAAACTAAACTAAAAAATATTAGCCCCATGAAGAGTAATGATCTTGCGTGGGCATTCAATTTATCTGAATAAAGCGCAGCCAAACATCCAATTGCAATTCCATCCATACATGAGAGATAGGAATGATCACTCCACATATCATTATCCACATAAAAGTAATTTCGTGCGAATGGTCCCAATATAACAAATAGAATTAGCATTAATTTGATGATACTTTCTTTTCTAATCAAAAGGCACGCGAGTGGGAAAAAAATATAAAATATTTCTTCTACAGAAAGAGACCAGAGCACATTCCAATTTGCTGGTAAATATCCTGTCTTCGCCTCAAGCCAATTAACATGAAACGTTAGAGCTGCAAATAGTGCATGGCCTAGCGTTGTAGTAGTAATGATAAATCCTTTTATATTCGCAATATCTAATATCGATAAAATAATTAATACTCCTAATAAACAAGGAATAATTCTCGCAAATCGCATACGGTAAAATTGACCAGTTTCTATTTTCACTAAGCTCCCCCATTTATTTAACAGAGAGTTAGTAATTAAAAATCCTGATATCACAAAAAATATCATCACTCCGTAATAGCCACTACGAAATATGATATTAAAAACGGACTGGGGGATTATGTATGCTAAATGATATTGATTAAATGGAATGACGAGATTAATGTGAAGCAAAATAACAGCAAGAATACTCATGCCACGAAATGAATCTATTAATGTGTTTCGTTTCAATTGCGGATATAAATTCATTCTTAATCTCAATAAAATTGGCAAGCCTGATGTGGTAGCATTTACATGGATTTTAACGGATTTTGTTGGCTCAAAAGGATATATTATGCCACTTTACACTATTAGAAGCTAATCCAGCGCCTTCTATACCTAACCTACAGATTTAACTCAATATATTTTGCAGTCGGTTGGAAAATAATTTTCGCTAAGATCGCCTATCCTTACTTCGAATTCCTGTCACTATAATTTTCATAAAGATTTGAACTTGCGTCTCTGGTAACATAGGCGGTCATTTTTTACTGGTAAAAAGTGAGTTTATAATCATTTCAATTAATTTATAAAAACGAGAGGATATGATGAGCCTGTGTACACGTGTAGGGATAACCTTTGCGGTTCTAATACTGTTCGTTTCTCAAATTTCTTTCGCTACTATTTCAGCAACAAAAACATCGGAGCCAACAGTTAGCATTCCAACAACTCAGCAAAATAAATTGCAACAGGCTTTAAATCAGTGGCGTGAAGAGAATAAATTACCTGGCGTTTCAGCAACTATAATTATTCCGGATTTAGAGAAACCCCTTAACCTTGTTAGTGGAACAATAAAATTAGATGGAAAAAAACGGGTGTCGCCAAAAACTTTATTTCAATTATGCAGTGTCACTAAAGTTTATACTGCTGCACTGATATTAAAACTTGAATCTGAAAATAAACTATCAATCTCACAAACGGTTGGCTCATGGTTGCCTCAATATCCGAAGTGGGGAGATATTACAATTAAACAGTTATTAAACATGACCAGTGGTATTCCGAATTATACAAATGATGAAAAATTCACTGAAATTTGGAAGAAAAATCCAACGAAGAATTGGACACCGGCAGAGGTTCTAAGTTTTGTTGAAAATAAATCTTTACTATACTCTCCAGGAGAGGGTTGGAATTATGACAACACGAATTATGTACTTTTAGGCATGATTATTGAGAAAGCGACAGGGAAAACTTACGATCATGTTTTACATGAAAAAATATTACACCCATTAAATTTGTCTCATACTTATTATGCACCCTATGAATATACGCCCTCAATGCTTAACCAAATGGCTACAGGGTATTCTGAAAGTAACCAAGATGTAATGAATGTTAACATGTCACAAGCAGGTTCTGCAGGTGCAATAATTGCGACAACACAAGATGCAGCAATGTTTTTTCATTATTTGTTTGCCGGAAAAATTTTGCCAAAAGCGCAAATGATAGAAATGCAAACGACTTATTCTATAAAAACAGGAAAACAAACAGTAATCCACGGCGAAGAAATTGTTGTTGGCTTTGGCATGAGTCGATGTCTGACGCCGGAGGGTTATATGTGGTATAAACCAGGTGGTTTTGTTGGGTTTTTATCGACAGTTTCAATATTAGATAAAAATAAAGTTGTTATTGCAATTACAACAAATAAAGATCCGCAGTCTGTTGCTATGCAAAAGGATATCGTACCAAAACTATATCATATCTTAGGACAGTCATGAGCAACATCCGTTGCAAGATTGAGGGACGCATTAACTAAAGTGGCGACTGTTCGAAATTTTATTCCCTTTGGTCAAATAGATAGGAAAAACACGATGGGAAAAATGCTATTTTTTTTATTAGCCAGCACTTCAATGTTAGCTGGAATAGTGCAAGCCGAACCCATTCACTTAAATAATCAGCAAAGTAATTATCTTGCTAAACCGAGCGGGGACTACGCTGTAGGATTTCAAGATTTTCGCTTGGTGAATGGGGTAATCAATGCGGAAGGAGCTTATGAATGTCCTGGTAAAACCGATAGTTTATATTTCCCTGGCATTAATGAAAGCTCCTTCGGCAAAGATAATCAAATCAATTTTTGTCGAGAAATTATGGTACGTGTGTATTACCCCACGCAAAAAGAACGGTCCCCGTCTTTTGAGAATTACTATTTACCAGCTATTAATGATTTACAAAATACTATCCGCCAAGAAAAAAATCCCAAAATTTCTGAGCAAAATATCAAAGCCCTGACGCGACTAACTACTTACACTGTTAAAAAATCCGATTTATTAGATAATAAGTTTCCAGTTTTATTATTTAATCCTGGTTCTGGTGATGAAGCAGAAGAATATGAAAACACGATTGATGATCTTGTGAGTCATGGTTATATTGTGATGGGTATTAATAATACGTTCATTAGTTCGTCGGTTTTATTTCCCGATGGACGCATCGTCACTCGCACCACAAGCGCTAGTTTGCCGGTAAAAGATCAGTCTGTGCTCGACAATATTTTAATCGCACGGTTTGCGTTGAACCATGCCAGCACTTATTTTCCTATGCCACTCGTTAATGCAATGGATTTAAATCATATTGGTCTGTTTGGTCATTCAATGGGAGGTATTTCGGTTGTCGCTGTCGGTAAAAATTATCCAAACTTATTTCAAGCAGCTGCCTCAGAAGATGCGCCTCCAGTAAGCTTTGGCACAAGAACCTATGATCCTGCTGCGATGCAAGGCTTTAAAAGTTTACCCTTCTTACGTTTATATGCTGCAGAATGGCGAACTCTAGCAGGGATTATCACGCCACCCGATGCGCAATTTAAATTATATCCCAATAACTATTACGCGCTCTTAAATAGCAACGAAAACAGTCCTCCCCCTTATTATACCGATCACGCTAATTTCACTGATCATTCGACTCTCCAATATCAGCCAACCATCAGTAAGTATTTAAGCGCTTTACCACCCAGTACGAGTTTTGATATAGGTACAGCTGATGGCTGGCATGTGACACGCTTGATTAATGCCTATCTGTTGCAATTCTTCGATCAATATTTAAAAAATAAGCCGAGCCATGCATTGAAAAAATGCCAACCTATTGTGAGAGACAAAATAATAGGAGATACAATGTTACATTGTGGAGAAAGACCGAGTCAGTCTTTCTCTAGAGATTACCAAGCTTCTAAATAAGTGCACATTAAGACGCAGATAATTTAAACTCCAATTAACAATTTTATTTGGCATCTAAGGGAGATCATTAATGCAGATATCAAAATATCTTTTCACCAGGATTATATTTTCATTATTTGTATGTTGCTGGGTAATTAGTGCAGAATCAGCACCTTCCGCACTGGGTATCTTACCTCCAACGGGAAAATATATTGTTGGATATCGTGAGTATGCATGGATAAATGAGAATGAATGCCCAGATCCCTATTTCAAAAATAATAAAAATTATTATTCTCCCAATAATTCAAAACATTGCCGAGAAGTAATCAGTACTGTTTATTATCCTGCTCGAGAAAAAACTATTCATTATTCCCCGTATTATAGACCTGCTATTGCTGGTTGGGAGCAGGAGTTTGCCAAGCTGCCAAACAATGTTAGGCCGATTGTACACATGAGAGAGCAAGTATTCATTCACGCTGGAAAAGAGCTGCCTCCCATCCTCAATGAACGATTTCCAGTTGTTTTATTTGCCCCTGGGTTTGATGTCAATGGTAATGAATATTCTAACTTACTCATCAATTTAGCCAGTCATGGTTATATTGTTTTTGTCATTAACAATACATATATTGGCGATATTATTGAATTACCGAATGGACAAATTGTTAAACATCAAGCTAAATGGGTACCGAAAGCGTGGAATACAGCAGAAACCGACATTTTGTATGTTCGCAATAAATTAAAAAGTTTACAAAATAATTCTGGCTTGTTACCGCCTATGAACTTAAAACAGGTAGGCTTGTTAGGCCACTCCATGGGAGCCATGTTGACAGTCGATTTAGCACACAAAAAACCTCAATTATTTCAGGCTGCCGTTGCATTGGATGCTTCTTACGAACCTCAATGGTCTGATCCTCATTCGAAATTTAAAATCCCTTTTTTACATATTCATGCGGCTGACTGGGCAACACGAATGCCACGAAAGTATTCTGGATTTCCCCTCAGCAAGAACGAATATTTCGTGACGCTTTCGCCTGATAAAAATCAAGAAAATTATACTCACCATATGATTTTTTCAGATTTTTCTACACTACAATATTTACCAGAAGTTCAGAAATTATTAGCATATTATCATATTGTAGATCCCAAAAAGGATGTGCTTGATATCGGCATAGCAGATGGCAAAAAAGTCCAATTGACCATTTCCAATTACCTAATCATTTTTTTTGATCGATACTTAAAAAATAAATTAGATGTGCGTATAGATCAATGCCAGGTTTTAAGTAAAGATACACGACTAGTCTGTGGTCCAGGAAATATTTCAAATACTGGAGAGAGGAGATAAATTAGTAAAATAATATTTTTCTCAAATGAAAAATAAATAGAAATATGCTTTTCATGATAAGTAATTTACTAAAAATTAATATTTTTCGCCCATTTTGTAATTGATTGTTTTAAAATTTGAATTAACAACTCGGTACACACACCATTATCTAATTATGCCTTTTTAGGAGACCAGATATGCACTTTACAATGGAAGAAATTATTAACTTTACCGAAACCTGGATAGTTAAAGGTGATTTAAATCCACATATATTAGCAGATAATTTTCAATTTATTTCTCCATTTTGGGAGTCAAATGATAAGGCAACATTTTTAGAAAAATTTTTGGATCCAACAGAATATATAAAATTGAGTTTATCAAATATCACCAAATTCGATCCTTATTTGAATTTTAAAGGCTTAGACGGGAAACATTTTTCAATGGTTTTGCAATACTTTACCAAAAATGGTAGCTCTGTTTGGGAAGCTGTTTTAGGTAGAGTTGAAAATGGGAAGCTTGTTGAATTGCGCTCAATCTATGATTTAGAAGCTACAAAAAAAGCGCATGGTTTAAAATAAAATATATTAAATTATGACAAAAAATGCTGCCATGGCAACAGCTGGTTTAGTGTATGCAAATCGAATAAAATAATATTTGAAGACCAACTCAACTTCACAATTTACGTATTTTAAAAATGTTTGCTGTTATATATAGAGCGTTAATTAAACCTGAGCATGACTTGCAATACCAAGAAGCATGGCACTTATTGAACAAAAAATTACATCATCCAATTTACGCAAACTGATTTTTTGTTTTGGCCGAAGAGATTCTAAAAATGATAATGTAAAATCTAGCTATCTTTCAGTAAGGTAATGTATTCCACACAGCTTCACCGAAACTTCGCCTGTGTTCCATCATTACAATTACAAAATCGCACAAGTACGATTCGATTTTTTAGCACGTTCAGTTGAAGCTGTGCTGGTAGCAGTTTGTGATACAAGTTTTTCTTCTTTTGCTCGTTCTTGTAATATTATCTGTATGGTTTCTTGAATTTTTAAGTAAGCAGCATCAGCGGGTTGGATATCACGTAGACAAAAATCTGTCGTACTTAATGGAATTTTTCTAAAACCATTGTGCTCTTTGCAATCCAGAAGTGTTTGTAGATCGTAAAGTAGACCATTAAGAAAAACAGGAATTTTTGCAATCTTTCTTGTAACAGAATCACGGCAATCTGAGAGTTGATTTGCTAATAAATGGTTAAGTATACCGATATCATTGGGCTTTACTCGATCAAGATATTTTTGAGTTTCTTCACTATAAGTATTTGCATGATCATTTAAAGCTGGAACTTTTTTTGCTTCATGTTTTTGAGAATTAGCTGTGGAATGATAAATTGCTGCAGTGGAAGAAGATGTTACTGCATGATGCGTACGCTGTACTTGTTTTGCTAATAATCTAGGTACTTCTAACCATGTGTCTATTTCTTTTTTTGTATTTTCTGACATATTTGCATCAGCATAGACCCAGTTTTTCGGATCGCTCATTTTGTTCTTAATTCTTGCAATCTGTGTTTGCCCTCTAAATACTAATTCAGCAACCTCAGCCACATCAGAACCAAGAGTAGGTTCTTCCGCTTTAGTCATGACAAATA
>Ga0206989_1139_pt1 | contig 12379 bp, 19 predicted proteins | sample Alteio_BWMinCont_10_FD_153276 | JGI IMG/M metagenome (GOLD analysis project Ga0206989, IMG submission 153276) | Enriched cells from forest soil in Barre Woods Harvard Forest LTER site, Petersham, Massachusetts, United States -... | ecosystem: Environmental > Terrestrial > Soil > Temperate forest >...
TATGATTCGATTGGAGTTAGGGAATGGGAAGGTGGGGATAGGGATCAGGCGGGAGGAGGAATCAAAAGGTCGGGGCGTCCTCATAACGGCAACTTCGGGGAAAAAATAGCATGAAGTACTCTATGTGTCAACTATTTTTTTGGTTAGCATTCGAATGGACTGGTAAGCCTTTGAAAAGATGGAGGAGAAAATAGAAATCTGAAATTGAAAAAGCGGGTCCGCGAATGCGGCGTTCGGGGAAACATTGTTCAGGCCAGGCCTTTCCAGGCTCCGCGCGAAGCTCGGGAGTTAAAAGTTGAAGAATAAAAGAAAGAATAAGGATAACGCAGAGAGGGGAAGTCAGCGGTAGACTTCTCTTCGATGGCCGACACGAAGGACTAGGATGAGGAGCCGGTCATCTTCGATCTTGCAGATGAGCCGGTAATCTCCCACGCGGTATTTCCAGAATTCCCCGAGTTTTGAACCTTGCAGGGCCTGTCCGACACTTCGCGGATTATCCAATCGAGCGACGCGCTCGTGTAGAAACTTCAGGATGCGCTTGGTTTGTTGAGGGTCGAGTTTGCCCAGTTCGCGGCCGACCTGCGCGGAGAGTTCAATCTGATACGCCATGCCGCTTCAGAGCATCTTCCAGTGGAATCGTCTGCTCTTCTCCCCTGCGGATGCGATCCAGGGTGCGCTCGGCTTGATACAGGTCTTCGAGGTCGTCAAGGTGTTCGAGGATGGCTTGGCGTACATAGAAAGTCTTGGTGCGGCCGGTGCGGCGGGCAAGCTTTTCGAGGCGCTTTTCGATGGATTGTGGGAGGCGAATGGCCAGCATGGGTACCTCGCTATACAAGTATAGCACAGGGTGCGAAGCGAAATTTGAAAATAGAAATTCGAAATTGGAAACTTCAAAGCGTCTCTGCGTTAAATCCTTTCCCCCGGGAACGCCACCTCTGCTCCATCCCGCGGGTTTAGCGGGATGAATCTCCCGATTGGCGCGTAGCCGTTCCCTTGACACCGTTACCGTTGTGATCAACGATCCCGATCGATCATCTTTGTGGCACAGCCATTCCTGGCTGTGCTCTTCGATCGGTCATCAAATCCCATGTCTAAACTTGCCCCCAACTCATTGCCCGCCCCCGCCTTCGACGATCCCAAGCACCACCTCCGCATTTACCAAGGCGATTGCCTCGAAATCCTCGCCTCCATCCCTGAAAATTCCGTCGACCTCGTCTTCGCCGACCCGCCCTACTTCCTCTCCAACGGCGGCATCACCTGCCACGCCGGCAAAATGGTCTCCGTCAACAAAGGCGCCTGGGACAAATCCCGCGGCCCCGACGCCAATCACGCGTTCAACACCGCCTGGCTCGCCGCCTGCCAGCGCGTCCTCAAACCCAACGGCGGGATCTGAGTTTCCGGCACTTCCCACGTCATCCATTCCGTCGGCTTCGCCATGCAGCAACTCGGCTTCAAGCTCCTCAACGACATTTCCTGGGTCAAGCCCAATCCTCCTCCCAATCTTTCCTGCCGCTACTTCACCCACGCCACCGAAACCATCATCTGGGCCGCCAAAAACTCCAAGTCCCGCCACACCTTCAACTACAAGCTCATGAAGGAAACCAATCGCGGCAAGCAAATGAAATCCGTCTGGATCGATATACGTCCGCCCGAATCCTGGGAGAAAAAATTCGGCAAGCACCCCACCCAAAAGCCCGTCGCCCTCCTCGAACGCATCCTCCTTGCCTCCTCCAACGAAGGCGACCTAGTCCTCGACCCCTTCTCCGGCAGCGGCACCACGCTTCTTGCAGCATTCCGCCTCCGCCGCCACGCCCTAGGCTGTGAACTCTCCGCCGAATTCCTCACTCTTTCCCTGCGTCGCCTCTGTTCCAATTTGGTACAGCTCGAAATATCCGTCGCTTCCTTCGACTTTTTTCTCTCCGACGCTCAGTTTTCCCTTGATCCGCTCTCCGATCCTATGGATCGATCAGATCGCGCCGCGGCTCCCGGTCCGTCATTTCGACCGGAGCAAGCCAACGCCTTTTCTTCCCGATTCGCTCTTGCGAATCGGTTGGCTTGCGAAGGGAGAAATCTCTCTTCGATTTATCCAAAGGCCACGGATTCGCGCTCGGACCGAAAAAACTCAAACTTGTCTGCCCAGCTCCAACTCGTCCAGCAAGAGCGCCGCTTCTACTTCATCGGCCGCGCCGATCGACGCGTCATCTTCACCGTCCTAGCCGACTCCCTCGACGAAGCCCGCCAAAAATTCCGCGCCTCCGGTCACCCCGACTCCGACGCCCTCTTCATCATTAAAACCGAAACCGAAATCTACCTCGCCTGACGACCCGTAAGGTTCTTTTGCGACGCCGTAGAGGGCGTGATGGCGGACACTCTTGCAGAACCAGGTTCTTCCATTGGGCTATTAACCATGATCTAATACGCCGCATTGAGGAAGAACATGGAAAGCACCAAAAAACTCGTTTCTGAATTCTTGGATCATCTACACAGCAGAGCGGATGCGTCCTTTAAGGGCCGCCTGCACCAAGCATTTATCGCCTGGTACGTGGAAGCAGAATTCGGTGATGTTAAATGGGACTTCACGGACGATGTAAATGACTCTGGAATTGATGCAGTGATTTGGAACTCCGAAGACAACCCACCCGTAACAATTATTCAGTCGAAATTCACAGAAAATTTCGGAAAAGGAAGACTCGGCAAACACGCGTACGCCGAATTCAGATCAGTTATCGATGCCTTTCGGCATGGTGACGAGAGGTTCGATAAGCTTGTCGCCGCCGCGCGCTCGGACCTGCGCCGCATCTACCGAAGGGCCCACGAGACGTTGGGCAAAGGCGACAACTGGTTCCAAAAGAAGAAGGCGTTCCGTCTCATAACTTCGAGACTCCCCAGACGCAAGTATCAGTTCGGAGATATCCCAGCAGACCATTTCCTCCACGGCGATGAAATACTTAGACTTTACTCAGATTTCAGGCAGGCCCAGACGCCTCGCGCTCGGGACTTGACGCTGCGGATCGATGACAAATTGTCATACCGGCAAGGGCCTCGTGGCGTTACTTCCTACCTCTTCAGCGCCCAACTGTCCGATTTTCGGAAATATCTACAGACGTACGACGTACCACGTCTCCTTGCACGAAATATCCGATACGACCTGGGCAGCCGGGTCGGCGAGAGTATCAAGAAAACATACGAAAATTCGCCGCACGACTTTTGGTATTTTCACAACGGCTTGACAATAATTTGTGACGATTTTATTGAGCGCAACAAAGAAGCGACTCTCGTCGCTCCCAGCGTAGTAAACGGTGCGCAAACTCTTTACGCGATTAGCACCTCGAAGAACAAGGCATCTCCAGCCCTGGTTCCTGTAAAAGTCATCGTGCGAGCCGAGGCGAGCTCCCACGCTGTTGAGGACGACCAGTGGTTGCAAGACATAATTCGCAGCGTAAACAGTCAAAATCGGGTCCGCAAATCTGACCTACGGTCTAACGAACCCGAACAAGTCCTCCTGCAGAGCAAGTTTCGAGAGATGCGTGTGTACTACGAAAGAAAACGAGGGGAATGGCGTGTCGTTCGGAACGAGCCACGCTACAGGAATCATGAACGGCTTTCCCTGGTCAGCCTCGGGCAGATTCTTACAGCAACAAATGCCCCAGACGGAATGGGCGTTCTCACTGTGAAGAAAGGTGTCGACGACGTCTTCGACGATCCGAACTACAAGAAACTGTTTCCACGCCGCTCTCTGGTCGCGCGCAGGTTCGAGCGAATCTATCTCTCTTATCGAATTGCCACTTTCCTGGAGAATTTCGGATACAGAAATGCCACCGAGCGTAGAAAACTGAGGCATGGGTTCTGGAGCACGTTGTGGCTCGTCCATTCAAGCATCACGGCAGCCGTTCGCTACTCAGTAGTTGACACGTCCTCTATTAAGCGGGCATTCGATCACCTTGAAGCGAGGTCGTCGGTACCGGCCAGAGAGGCCAGGAAGGCCGTGCGTGAAGCCGTTGCGACAGTCTGGGGGCGTATGGCGAAAAGCAGCTTCACGAGACCGCGACTTGTGGACTCCAAATAATTTCTTCAAATCGAAATTGGGAATTCGATCCGTGAAGAGACGCGCAACTTCCAAGACCGCACCCAAGCTCAGGTCTCTGGGCCGATTCATCAATAGCCATAAGTAAGGATTGCTTGCGAACACCACGTTACGCGACAAGCGCGATGGACATTCGACTACCGACGGAAGGCCTTGACCGATACAAGAGCGCATCCCAACGCGCCCGCGTTGGCACTGAATCCTGGGGCGCCGCAAATTTCTTCTGTCCCGCCTGCGAATCGCCACGGCTTAACGTCGCGCCGCGCAACACCGTTGCCGTCGATTACTTTTGCCCCTCTTGCGAATCTCCGTTCCAACTGAAAAGCCAATCGAAGCCGCTAGGCGCGAGAATCATCGACGCTGCCTACTCAGAAATGAAGCGCGCCATTCTCGAAGACCGAACTCCTAATCTCTTTGTATTGCACTACGACCTCGACACCTGGGCTGTCCGCAGCGTCCTTCTCGTCCCTCATTTCGCATTCGCGTTATCTGCGGTCGAACGCCGCAAGCCTCTCGCGGCGACGGCTCGCCGCGCCGGTTGGGTTGGCTGCAACATTCTGTTGGATAAGATTCCCGTGCATGCCCGCATCTCGGTAGTGAACGAAGGAACGCCACAGACTTCGCAGCAAGTGCGAGCCTCTTACAATCGCCTCCGCCCGCTGGAAAAACTACAGGTAGAAAAGCGCGGCTGGACTCTTGATGTGCTCCAAGTCGTCCAGTCGTTAGGCAAACTCGAATTCACTCTCGCCGACGTCTACGCCCACGCCGGCGCTTTGGCCAAACTCCATCCCAACAACGCCCACGTCCGCGACAAAATCCGCCAGCAACTCCAAGTCCTCCGCGACCTCGGTCTTCTGGAATTTCTGGGCTCCGGCTCCTACCGCCTCGTCTGAGCAGGCCCGCTACCCGCTGGTCGGCAGCACTCGGTCCTTCTTCTTCCGCTCGACGTTCTTCAGCCATGCCGTGTGTTCCGCGTCGCTCCAATGATGGATGTCGATGATGTAGCCGTCGGGGTCGCGCAACGAGAGACTTCCGCTCGGCATGTATCCCGGATAGGTGATCGCGGGTGCCGCGACGCCCTTCGCCAACAGGTGCTCGCGGAACTCAGGCAGGTCCGGCGTGTACATGGCCGTGAGCACGGCATGCCGGGTTTCAGGGTTTGCACTTGCAAACCCTGAGTTAGAATTGGTGGGATCGAAGGGCCCCTCCGCCAACAGGAACATCACCGCGCCGCCCTCGCAGTGCATGCGCGCCCAGCCGGGACATGCGGGATCGCCCTCCAGGTCGATGAGCTCGAATCCCAGCAATTCGTAGAAGCCAATCGAGCGCCGCACATCCATGACGTGCAACAGCGGCGTGAAATATCCCGCTTTCGGTACCATGGCCCGCGATTGTACCCTCAGGCTGCCAACTTGCAAGACTCCATGTCAGCGATGTCGTGCGTCATCAAAGACGGCATCCGAACTATTCCCGGACCCACGCTCCTCAAGTCTTTTCACCAACTGGCAAAAGGAGCAGAGGTGCGCGTGGTTCTGCAAAACCGTATAAGCTCGAGCGTACTTCGCTTGCAACCGCAGAAGTTCGTCCCCGGCCTCCTTCCCGACCAACCGTGACTTTACAACCTTGGCACGAAGCTCATTCCAGATCGCCAAAGCCCTCTCGCATTCCTCCAGTAGCGTCTGATATCTTTCGCAGATCCCTGTTTTGACATATTGTTGATTGCCCATGCTCATGACCCTCAGTCAGCAGTAGTGCACTTCACCCGCCAACAGAGATAAGTCGAGCGTTTTAGGTCTCTTGAGTCAGGCAGGTGTCTCATTTTGAACAGGGTCCCGGTACGCAGAAAGGGGCCGTTTCACATTTCCTGACTGTAATATTTATATATTTATAGGGCGGGTGGTCCGGAATCGATCCGTAAGTTAGGTTTTGGGTGCCCCCATACGCGGGTCTTGCCTGCCCGCCGCAGGCAGGCGTGTGGGGTTTTTGAAGTCTCTTGCGGGTGCCGCAGCTTCGGTCTAGACCTGCGGCTTTGACATTCCCCCGCCAATCCGCCGCCAATTTGGAAATGACCTTTGTCGCTAGCTAGCGTCCCCCTGCTTCTGAGACTGTGCCTGCGCCTCTTCAAGGCGTTTAAGTCGTTCTTCGAGGATTTTCACGCAGTTTGCAAGCGCATTAAACGCAACTAACAGCAAAATGAATAAGCCGCCCAGACTCAAGTACGTTCTGCTCACCGCCATATTGACGGAACCGCGAGTGGGATCAGCGTATAGGACATAAAAAAGCCACATCACCGCGAAGGTTAAAGCGATGACTCGAATGATTCGAGAAGCGAGATACGGGGAGGAAGGCTTTCGTTGAGCGTCGGCCATTCGCGCATGATAGCGGAAAGCTGCTGGACACGAAAGCGCGAAACTGACTATCCGATGAGGATAGTCATCCTGAATCCGCCGCGGCGGACGAGTCGAAGGATCTCTCCCCTTCTCCAAGTCCGGAGTTTACCCCGACCCGGTCGGGCGACCTCGGCTCCTCACCTTCCTCGGCAGTGGAGAGTATCGGCTGACGTGAATGACGAAAGGGAACCGAACCCTTGGCTTTTCGTCTTCTTCCCTTACTTAGAACTCACAACTTAGAACTCTTTCACCCCGCTCCCACCGGTTGCACTTGCCTTTCGATTTCCGTAGTCTTCCCCGACCGCCTCGTCACTTCCAAATCGTAGAAATTCTGCAGGTTCAGCCAGAACTCCGCGTTCGTCTTGAAGTACCGCGCCAGCCGCAGCGCCGTCTCCGCCGTAATCCGCCGCCGCTCGTGGACAATTTCCCCAATTCGCGTTGCCGGAACGTGCAGCTCCAGCGCCAGCTTGTTCACACTCAACCCCAGCGGCTTCATGAAGTCCTCCCGCAGGATTTCTCCCGGATGTACCGGCGCCATCAATGGTTCTGATTTGCCCATCTTCTCCCTCGCACTCTCTGGGTTTCAGGGTTTATACTTACAAACCCTGAACTAATAGTGATAATCAGTAATTTCCACGTCATAACAATGCCCGTCGCGCCAGACAAAACAGATTCGCCATTGTTGGTTGATCCGAATCGAATGTTGTCCCTTCCGGTCCCCGCGCAAGGCCTCCAGCTGGTTTCCCGGAGGCGATGCCAAAACATGCAATTCCGTAGCGGCATGCAATTGCAGCAATTTCCGCAGCGCCACACGCTCGAACGCACGGAAGCGCCGGGGATGTTGATAGTGGAAGAGCTCCTCGGTGTCCTTCGACGCAAAACTCTGAATCACACGTAAAGCATACTACGCATGACGTTATACGTCAATAATGCGACTTGAAGCCTTACTCAAATTCCTCCGGCCATTCCCGGGCGGCGTGAAGAACTGCGAGTACGTGCCAGTGCCGCAGCACTATCACACGGTTGCGATCCCCAGCCGCGGAAATGACGCCTGATAAACTCGCGCGTCCAGCGTCAGCAACTTATATCCGTTCACTAGCGCATGCGCCCCAATCACGAAATCGGCCAGGATGCGCCGCGCTCCCACACCCTTCTGTTTTCCTCGCCGCCCCGCGTAACCCTGGAACGCCGTTCCCGCCGCCCGCCACACCCGCTCCCCAATCTCCCATTCCACGGCGATCCCCGTCTCCTCACAGAACCGATCCACAAACGCTTCTGTTCTTCCGGGCCCCGCCATCAATTCCGCATAGGCCGCGCCCGATATCACTAGCGTGCCTTCGTTAAACGCCTTATCTAACGCCGCCCGCGCTGTGCGATGGAGAGAATCCTCCGCGTCCCAAAGCGCTATGATCACATTCGTGTCGATCGCCGTCGTCATTCCTCGTCATGTCCCCGCAGTTCGCGCATCCACTTAAGTATCGCCTTCCGGCCCTTTCCGATTCCTGGATTGCCGATTCCCGCGTATTTCTCAAAGACACTCTCTCTCCGCACCGCCGTCACGCGCATACCCTTTTCATCTTCCTCAAATTGCAATCGGTCGCCGGCCCGCACCCCCAGCCGGCGGCGCACTTCCCGCGGTATGGTGATCTGCCCCTTGCTTGTGACTTTCGCTTGCTTCTTCATCGCCAACCTCTCATTTCCTTACTTTATCATATTTTCCTTACTTTCGTCGCCCCTCGCCTGCTGCGGGTTTTGATTTCTCCTTCGCTGCCCCACTTCCGATTCTTCAACTTTTTCCTTGACAAAAAGCTACTCCCAGCGTATAGTCATCCTTGGGTAATATCGCGCCCGGAACGCCAGCATCCTTTGCTGGCGTTTTTTTGTTTTAGTGCTGGCTCTTGCGGCTAAGTCCTTTAGAATCCGCACTTATGGGCAAACACCGCGTTTTGCAGGGTTTTAGCCGCCTCCTCCGTCCGCAACTCCTTTAAATGCAACACTTATGTGATAGCCCGCAAGTGTTGCATCTAAAGGACTTACGAAAAAGTTAACTCGTTTAGATGCAACACTTACAAAAAACAGGGGGGTGGGGTCCTAGTTATGGTTAACCAGAAATCCTATGTAGTGGCAAGTGCGAAGTGCGGCTCCGGTTCACCCCGCGCCGAGTTGAGGGGCTCCTACCGCCTCGTCTGAGCCGGCCCGCCGGGTGCCGCAGCCCTCGGTTTACTCAAATCCCTCCGGCCATTCCCGGGAGGCGTGAAGAACTGCGAGTACGTGCACCTCGTTCTTTTCTATCCGGTACGCGACCACGAACGGCGTGCCCGCAATGACCAGCTCGCGTGTGCCACCCACGCGCCCTTTACGTCCCGCATACGGATGGTGGGCGAGAATGTCCACGGAATCCCAGATGTGCTTTGCAGTTTCGGTGGCGGCGGCTTCGTCATCGGCCGCGATGTATTCGTGCGCGGCAGCCAGTTGTAGCGTGGCGGGCGTGCTCCACCAGATGAACATTGCTCGCGGTTACTTGGAGCCCATCTTGTTGATCATCTTCTTTACATCCGCGTGCGAAACCAGCTTTCCTTCCTTCGCCGCGCGCAAGCCCTTTTTGATCAGCTTGATGTGATACTCATTGAGCCGCAGATAATGTTCCACCGCCTCGTTCAGGACGTGGCTGCGATCGCGATCCATGCTCTCGGCCAGCTCGTCCAGCGACTCCACGGTATCGGCCGGAATCCGGAAACTGATTGTTTTTAAGGTGCTCATAATACCGCATAATACGCTGTAAGTTGCTGTATTGCAACCTCCTTGCCGCCTGCCGCAACCTTCGGTTCAAAGCCTGCGGGGTTTGACCCTTATCTCCGGGATGCTACAATCCGCGAACAAGGTCACCCCACTTCACTGTTCACCGGAGGCTCCCAATGCATCGCCGCATCCTGACCCTGCTCGCCCTCGCCTTGGCGCTGTGCGTCCCCACTCTCGCTCTATGCGAGTCCGCTTTCGCGCAGGAGCACCCCGATCACGCCGCACCCGCCAAAGCAAAATCCGCCACGCTCATGACCGGCTACGGCAATTGGCATCACCCGGTCTCCACCAAGAACGCGCAAGCGCAGGCCTTTTTCGATCAGGGCCTGCGGCAGATTTACGCCTTCAATCATGACGAGGCCACGCGCTCCTTCCAGCGCGCCGCCGAGCTCGATCCCAAACTGGCCATGGCGTATTGGGGCGTCGCCGAATCCGTCGGCCCCAATTACAACGATCCCGCCAGCGAAGACCGTTTTGTGCAGGCGCACACGGCGATCGCAAAAGCGCAGGAACTCGCCGCCGATGCTTCCGAGAGCGACAAGGCCTACATTGCCGCACTTGCCCAGCGTTTTCCCGCCGATCCCAAATCCGATTTGCGCGCCGCCGCCGAACAGTATCGCGATGCCATGCGCGACGTGGTGAAGCTCTTCCCCGATGATCTCGATGCCGCCACGCTGTTCGCCGAGGCCGGAATGAACTTGCATCCCTGGGGGCTCTGGCACCCGGATGGCACGCCGGAAGAGGGCACGGAGGAAATTGTCTCGACGCTCGAATCCGTGATTCGCCGCGAGCCCAATCATCTCGGCGCGGTTCACTATTACATTCATGCCGTCGAGGCTTCCAACTCGCCGGAACGCGCTTTGGCCGGCGCGACTCGCCTGGCGCAACTTGCCCCTGCCGCCGGACACATCGTGCACATGCCCGCGCACATCTACATCCGCACCGGCGATTACGAAGCCGCGCTGCAGACCAACCAGAAAGCCGCGCTCGCCGATCAGGCCTACATCAAGGCCGGCGCAGCCCCCGGCATCTATTCCATGATGTATTACAGCCACAATCTGCATTTCATCGCCATGGCCGCGGCCATGAACGGCAATTATGTTGAGTCCCGGCGCGGCGCGCAGATGCTCGCCGCCAACGTGGGTCCGCACGTGAAAGACATGCCGCCCCTCGAAGGCTTCATGACCGTGCCGCTGGCCGTCGAAGTGCGCTTTCACAAGTGGAACGAAATTCTGAAAGCGCCGCAGCCAGACCCGGCCATGCACACCGCCACAGTGTTCTGGCATTTTGCCCGCGGCCTGGCCCTTGCCGGCACTGGTGATTTAGATGGAGCGGAAGCCGAGCATACGATCGTTGCCGATGCGGAACAGCAGACATCGCCGGATGCCATCTTCCAGATGCCCATCAACAACAAGACCAAGGACATCCTGAAAATAGCGGAAAACGTACTGGGCGCGAAAATTTCACTCGAGAAAAATGATATGGACGCCGCGGTGAACCAGCTGCGCGTCGCCGTCGCCACTCAAGATTTGCTGAAGTACGACGAGCCGCAGGATTGGTTCTATCCCGTGCGCGAGTCTCTCGGCGCGGTGCTGCTGAAAATCGGCGATTACGCCGGTGCCGAGGAAGTTTTCCGCGCGGACCTCGAGCGCAATCTGCGCAACCCGCGTTCGCTCTTCGGCCTCGAACAAGCCTTAAAAGGCATGGATAAAGCCTACGACGCGGGCTTCGTCCGCAAACAGTTTGATGCCAGCTGGAAGGGTCCTACCCGGCCTACCGTCGACGATCTCGTCTGACCCTGCGGCCAGCGGAAGAAGTTATCGCAGCGGATTGCAATAGTTGAATTTATCTGGCGGCGGCAGACGCGTGCCTGCGCTTCAGCACCACAAAGGTGAGTGCTCCCACAATGAGGCCTGCTTCAATCCAATATTCGGCGGGATTGCCTTTGAATAAAAAAGCCGTGGCAACGATGGCCAATGCCCAAACAAGTGACCAAACAATGGCTGATGTTCCAAGCTTCTTGGAGTTAGGCTGCATGGCAAATATGGTAGCACGCCCGTACGTCCCCGCTTTTGGTCTCGATACCTTGAGTTGCCTTAGTATCCTGCTGCGAATCTGGCACTTGGCGTCTTCGTTTCTCTGTGCTCTCCTATAGATGACGCCATGAGCCTTAATTTCCATTGCCGCGCCAGCCTTCGCTACATTATTACTCTCTTACTTCTCTGCAGCGGCTCAGTTCTCGTTCATGCGCAGGAGTCCGATGAGCGGCCGGTTATCCGCTTCGTTCGTAATCCGGATTCTGCGCCCGATTTCAAGCTGACCGGGCTCGATGGAAAACCGGTCACGCTCGCGGACTCCAAAGGCAAAGTGATCCTCCTGAATTTCTGGGCCACGTGGTGCGGACCGTGCCGCGCGGAAATTCCGGATCTGGTCGAACTCCAGAATAAATACAAAGACCGGCTCCAGATTCTTGGCCTCGTGGTGGACGACGACGATCAGGACGCCATCAAAGCATTCGTTGAAAAATTCGGCATCAACTATCCCGTCGCGATTGCCACCGACGACATCCGCATTCAGTACGGCGGCATCCCCGCGCTGCCCACTTCCTTCGTCCTCGACGCGGAAGGCCGCATCGTTCAGAAACACGACGGCCTCCGCGATCCTGTTCTATACGAAACGGAAATCCGCGCGCTGCTCAACTTGCCCATCGGCGACGTCAGAGTGGAAACGTTTGAAGATACTGGGCAGATTTTCCTGAAGAACGCCGCCCGCGCCACGGAACTTCCCGGCGTCAATCTTTCCAAGCTCACGCCGGAGCAAAAGACCGTCGCGCTCCACAAATTTAACGCGGAAACGTGCACTTGCGGTTGCCAATACACGCTCGCGCAGTGCCGTATCTACGACCGCAACTGCGAAGTCAGCAAAACCGCCACCGCCAAAATCATTGCTTCCCTCGCTGCCCCTCATGCGCCGGCTACGCCTTCTGCCCCAGCGCAGCCCGCTCACCCACCGGTTCCTCCGGCTCCGGAGAAGCCTCATGAATAGAGATTCGCGCACGAATTCCCGGTGAGCTGCATCATTGCGGGAGTAGATCGCTGTTCTTGCG
>Ga0206989_1132_pt2 | contig 12316 bp, 17 predicted proteins | sample Alteio_BWMinCont_10_FD_153276 | JGI IMG/M metagenome (GOLD analysis project Ga0206989, IMG submission 153276) | Enriched cells from forest soil in Barre Woods Harvard Forest LTER site, Petersham, Massachusetts, United States -... | ecosystem: Environmental > Terrestrial > Soil > Temperate forest >...
AAATTCTATAAAATCCTTAAGGGAGAACAGGCGCCCGATCGTTGACTGCCTGGAGTTGTTGGTCAATCAACATTTGATTGCCGATTTGGCATTTTAATGTAGGTTTGCGGCCACGGAACCGCCGGAGGCGGTTCGTCCAGAACCGAGCGAAGCGAAGGTTCCGGGCGAGGAGACGCGTGTCGAAGCAGCGTCGACGAAGTTCTAAGCAGCTCCGACGAAGGCCTCAGACATTAGAGATAAAATTTGATTTATATGGCACTTAGGGAACAGCTCCGGGGGACCGGGGTCGCCGTGATCACACCTTTTCAGGCCGATATGAGCATAGACTATCCCGCGCTGGAAAGGGTCCTTGATTTTGTCATCAAGGGGGGAGTCGATTATGTCGTTACCATGGGTACCACGGGGGAGACGCCGACCCTGTCCAGGGAAGAGAAGAAGGCCATCATCCTTTTCACTTATGAGAAGGTGGCAGGCAGGGTGCCGATCGTCGTGGGGGTCAGCGGAAACAATACATCCGAGCTGATCAAGGACCTGGCCTGGTTCCCACTTGAAAAGGCGGCCGCCGTCTGCTTCAATTTTTCGATCTCTTCAAACAACTCCTTGATCGGCTTCTCAAAATCCAGAAACTGCCGGTTTTTTGCTTGCGACATAATTGTTTTGTCCATCAGTTGATTCCGTAAAATTAAGGGAAACCCTTTTTTCCCATAACACTTTTGTCCGGAAGCCCAAATTTCTCCTATCTTTGCCATCCCGAAAAATGGTCGGGTTCCCGGGTCGTACGCGCGCTGCAACGCCGCCCTCCCTGGCCCTCGCCCTACCCCTCGGCAACTTTTGGATTGGTAGTTCAGTTGGTTAGAATGCCGCCCTGTCACGGCGGAGGTCGCGGGTTCGAGTCCCGTCCAGTCCGCAGGTTAGGATGCCTGCTTTAATGAAACCCGCTTCCATGGCGGGTTTTGTATTTTGGGAGGAATTTAGTCGAATTTTTAGTCGAATTGGGTCTTTTTCTTACCCCAGATGCTTATATACCTTTACAAAGAGCAACTTATCCTTACAAAGGTACAATTCGCTTGAGTTATTTTGATCTATTTTAATCTATTTTAGCCTAATAATTTTTCTCTTGAAAACCTTTGCTGTAAAGGAGTTCAGCGGAATTAACTTCGCAATTTTTAACACCCATTTTTCCACATCTTTCCTTTCGAAATCGTAATTTTAGAGAAATGATATAGTGATGAAAGCAACAATAAAAAAACTCCGGACCTTTCTTACGTTCGATGCACCGTTAGAGATGGAACACATCAGCACCCTCTTCGCTTCCACTCATTCCCAATGCCAGCAGTTAATCCCTGCCTGGGGCCACACTTCAACCCGACAGAAATTAATCGCCAACTATTGGTTTTCTGATGTAGTTGCCCACTTTACTGCAATGATCAGTTTACCCGTGTTGTTCTTATGGCTTATTACCAGCCATTTTAAGGTTGGCTATCTCGCTGTAGTCATCATTGTAGTCCTGTTCTATTTTATTGTCACATTGTTCACCACCTATTGGCCCAGTTTTGTTTCAAATTTTTTACCCAAGCTGGAAACCATTATGTCCACGTACCAGCATGAACAGCAAGAGAAAATAATTCGGAAATTGGAACAACAGGTGGCTAATCAAAAAGAGCAAGCAAAAATTGAACGAGAACAAATCATTGAGAAATTTCAAAAGCAATTGTCCGAACAGCAGGAGCATGCTGACCAGCAGCTCGAAATGCTTCAAGTGCAGCTGAAGGATAAATTAGTCGAACAACAAACACGGCTTTTGAATCAACAGGAAGCTATTCAAAACCGCTTCCAGCAAAAAATCGCCTTGCAAAAGGACGAAATAGTGCAACAGCAGGAGGCAAATAAGAAATGCCGTCAAGCCCAATTATCCAATTTTGCGCTTACGCTGATCTATTATGTGTTTGTGAAAGCAGCAGGCATTAATTCCGTCGAATGCGACGACCACACCGCCAATCTTCTCTTAAAGCTCTATGGGGTAGATAGGGGCAGTCTACGAACAAATCTTGAATTTATCGCGGGGAGCAGCAGCAAGAGAAAAAATCTTGGCGAACGAAAATGCACGGAAATCCGGAATAGGTTTGAGGAAGCCAGGGACTTTTTTAATGAAATGGAGTTCCCCAAGGGGGTGTCATTGATCAGAGATCTGGAAACTAAAATATTGGGCAGTTAAGCCCTTCAAAACCCTCTTCTTAACCTTTACAGTCCGATGGAATTTTCAAAAAAAGGAAAATAACTACTTAACATTCTTCGATACTATTTTGGCTAAGTCAAACATGGATACCTGTTCTTCGCCGTCAAACAATGCCTTGAGTTTGGCATCCGCATTGATCATTCGCTTATTCTTCTTGTCCTGCAGGTTATTCTTTTTAATGTAATCCCATATTTTTTTTACGATCTCTGTGCGAGGCAACGGCATATTACCGATGACCTCTGCCAATGTTGAGCTAACTGAAAGCGGAGCCAAAAATGGTGGATTGGGTTTTCGCGCTGATGATTTCCGGGCGGCCTTCTTTTTCACAGGAGCTTTTTTTGCAACTTTTTTTGTGACAAGCTTGGAGCCTGGTTTCGGCCAGGGGGAAGGTTTAGCGACCTTTTTCTTAACAGGAGTTTTTTATTGCCAGTTTAACCCTGCTTTTTCTCTCCTTGCTGTCCTATTTGGTCAGTTTTTTTTGCTGCCTTTTTTGCAATTTTTTTTGACGGAAGTTTCGCTTTCTTTTTCGGCCAGGGAGAGGGTTTTGCAACCTTTTTTTTGCTCATCATAGATCGAATTTATAAATTCTGAAATTTGATTTGAATATTGCTTTTCCCAGATGTGTCGATAACAATGATAGAACTATCACCGTGCTTTGACATTTCAATCCGGATTTCCGCGGGCTTTTCATTCTTTGATTTCGTTGCTCCAATATTTAACGAGATGAATATGATCTCTGCCGCAATGCCAAAAACGACCAAGCCTAGTCTTGTAAACATGAGTATTCTGGAAATCATTTCCAGCTTTTCCCACTTGTCAATAATCATTTTTTCCGCCGCATCATTTTCCTGCTGCGTCGTCTTATTAAAATCGACTTCCCTGAGATTTTTATCCAACATATCCCGCAGAACACTATGTGCAAAAAAATCGAAAAGGATATTGACCAAATAGGACAGCAAGGAGAGAAAAAGCAGGGTTAAACTGGCAATAAAAAGCCAGAAATATCCGCTGGCTTGCAGTTGGAAAAATTTTTCGTGGATGGTTAGGAAAAAGCCCAGGGCGCCAACTCCCAAGGTAAGTAATCGTCGTATGGTAGTCCTTTAGCGTATTGATAGCTTGTGCATCTTCCTTTTCACGGTCTTGCCGCAGAACTTTTACAATCGGATTCTCGTTAATTGAATCTTCGGCCATACTAAATATTAAAATACTTCGAAAATAAAAAATAGCTCAGTCTACTAGAACACATGTTCGGCCGATGGAGGAAAGAAATATCTATAGCATTTTCAATATTGCCATTCCACGGCCTAGCAAATCGCAAAGCCAAAAAATAATTTCTCATAAAAAAAGATTTCAATGACATAAGTAAATTGGATACTCCTAATTCCGTAGCTACTTTTGAATCTGGTGTTTATAACCCCGTCTATTTTTCTTCCCGATCAACCGCCTTTGAATTCTTTTTAATTCCTTATAACGATCCTCAGCATATTTATTAATCTCCATCGGAAAATCACGCGGGTAGTAATAAGTAGTAAAATCATTAACCTTCCAGTTTTCCAACAATACTTTATAAGATAATGCATATAGTATGAACACCTTAATGCAATCGTTGTACTCATCTTCTTCTAATAAGTCCGAATTGCTTACTATAATCTCCTGAACATTAAGATATGCAGGCACAAAAACGTGCGTCATCACCTGGACCCAAGCTTGTACTGCCTTTTTTGCTTGGATAGCTTCTTCACCTTCAGAGTCGATCTCTTCAACAAACTTCTCAATATGACCAGGATAAAATTTGTAAAACTCCTCATATGCAAGCCGGGCGCTGATGAGCCATCCATTCATCGGGCCATATAACTCCTTCAGTTGCCGATTTACTCTATCCAGTTCATCTTTTCTTCTTGCCAGATACAGATCGTTCAAGTACTTAATTACCAGGCCTAACAACGCCAACAAAATCGTCACAACGGTTGTCCAAAAGAATTTGTTCCAATCTGCACCAGAACCTTCTTCCGATATTGAATGCGTCTTCCCTTGGCCTTGTGCTTCAATGCCGTTAATAAAAGATAGCAGATTTAACATGAAGACTCTGTAAGTTGATTGCATAAAAAAGCGACATTCTATCCGAATTTACAACAATTTTACCCCTGCTCATACCGTTAAAACACCTCTTTTTTCCCTTGCCTGAACGGCGAGATTGTTTAAACAGTTTATTTTGTAGATTATCAGACATTTTGTTCGGGCATAAACGTGCAGTTACTTTCCATTAATTGGGGCTAGACGAAGCCTAATAGGCGACAACACATCTAGTCTCACGGTTCATCGAAATATTAGTCTTTAGGCCCTCACCCGCAAGTATTCAAGTAACCTCACTTTTAATGGTATTTAAAAAATTTAAGCATTGCAAACCCGCGAGTAAAGGGTGCGAATCTTGCAGCAACCACATTTATGAGATTATCTATAGTTAGTTTCTTTTCCCTTTTCTGAAATAGTAAGTTGCAGAAAACGAAAAGAGATGAAAGATATAGTTAGCAATTCAAACCTGGTTACCCCTATCCTATTCCCCTACGAACCCGAGCAGTTCTGGCAATCTATCCGGCAGATTGTCCGGGAGGAGGTCACCCAGGCCGAAAAACAAAGACCAGTATCCCCAACCTTCGAGACACCCGGATTGACCTACAAACCTCTATACAAGATCGCCGAGGTGTGCGCCCTGTTCCATGTAACGAAACCCACTATCTACGATTGGGTCCGACATGGAAAGCTAAAGCCCTTTAAGGTGCGGTCGAGGGTCTATTTTCTATGGCAGGACATTCAGCAGCTTATGCAGCCTCCATCTCAGTCCGTCTAACCACTCTTCTTCATTTCACCCGGGCCCTCGAAAATGCGGGGTAGAGGTTTCGTGGGGGGTGTTGGTCTTGCGACTTCCTTTTGGGGCGGCGGCTCTCTCTTTTACAAATAGAAATCAATTACTTAACAATTAAACCTACAAATCATGGCAGACTTGAAAAGAAAAACCCTGCAGATGAGCAGCGGGAAGCAAATTAATCTCTATGGCAGCAGCATTGCCATTAGCAGAAACTTGGAGATCGGGGAGGGTTATGCCCCCAATATTTTGTCTGTGATCAAAGAACAAACCGACGGTAAAACTGCCGGTAGCCTGTCTAATCCGCACAAGTTAACCGTCGAGGAACTCATGGACCTGGCGGATTTCAATATCCAGTTGTGGATGGATCTAAAGGCTGCTCTTCGCAAATATGGGCAGGTTGATCCCAGGATTTTCGGTCAGGAAATGACAAAGACACCCTCCCCTGAATCAGAAAAGCCAGAAGGAGGTCGGAAGCGAAGGGCTGCTGAAAAGGAAAGCCCGGAGTGAGGGAGGAAGGTAGCGCGTGGGGGGCTTAAAAGCGGAGTCACTGGGGGCTGCCTATTCCCTAAGACTTCGGAGTTTTTAGGGCGAGCGGTGTTGTTGTCGAACATAAATGTTCTCCAACAACGCTCGTTTTTGCTCCCGTTGGTCGCAAAAAGGGGCGGGTCTATCGGCCCGCCGAGAAACGGTAATAAAATGAAGCGATATGGCAACCGTGACAGAGAGAAAAAAAAGAGCTGGCCGGCCGGCCAAGGCCGTCAAAAAGGAGGTACGGGCCGCCATCCGATTTACCCGTGCCGAATACTTTATCGTAAAGGAGAAAGCCGCAAAAGCCGGCATGAAGGCTTCCGCCTATCTTCGGCAGCTGGCCATTCATTCATCGGTCAAACCCCGATTAACGGATGAAGAAAGGCAGTATGTCCGGGAGCTGATCGGCTTTTCCAATAACGTAAACCAGCTTGCCAAGAAATGTCACCAGGAAGGTTTTTTCAAGGCGGCGCTCTATTTTGAAGGGATGGGACAGGATTTAGACAAGATTCTAAAAAAGTTCAAACCATGATCAGCAAGCACCTTCCCGCCAAGTCCTTTTATCACACCTGCCGGTATATTCACCAGAAGAAAGGAGCTGAGATCCTCCATTCCGAGGGACTAAGGGATCATAATTATCAGGTCATGGCTGAAGATTTCATGCGACAACAGCAGATGAGACCGGAAAAACAAAAAGCATGTTTTCATGCTATACTCAGCTTTCACCCCGATGAGAAGCCATCGGACGAGACAATGAAGGAGATAGCCCAGAAGTATTTAACCGAGCTTGGGGTTGTCAATACGCAGGTTGTTATCTGCAAGCATACCGACAGGGTACACCCTCACTTGCATATTGTCGCTAACATGATCAACAACGATGGGAACGCTATTTCGGACAGCTGGATCGGGTTGCGTGGAAAGAAAGTCGCTCAGCAGCTTACCCAGGAATACCAATTGATCCCTGCCATCAAGAAAAACTTAGACCGCACTAACCTGGAGGCCCTCAGCCAGACCGAGGCGATCAAATACCGGATATTTCAGGCCATTACCGAAAATCTGCCGCATTGCCGGTCGATGGATCAGCTGGAAGAACGCCTCAAAAAACGCGGTATTGACACCTTATACAAGTATAAGGGTCAAACAGAGGAGAAGCAGGGGGTGAGCTTTCGGCTGGAAGGCATTTCTTTTAAGGGTAGCGAAGTTGACCGCCAATACTCGCTGGGCGGTCTTCAAAAGGCACTTGCAGCACAAAAGAACCAGCTTGAAGCAAAGCTAAAAGCTGGGAAGACTCGGCAGATTCACCAACCGACTCGCCAGCGGAAGATCATTTCCAGGCAAGCACAATCCTCCAAGAATGCCGGACCGGATAAGACCCCGGATTTTGGGAAAATGGGTAAAAATATCGTTTACCAGCTTTTGAAGCCGGAAGATATGGGAGGGTCCGCTACACCTTATGAACTAAGCCAGGAGGCGGAATACCGGCGGAAGAAAAAGAAGAAAGGGCCTCGTTTGTAAACTTGAAAATATATCATTATGCCGCAGGAAAAGGAGGATTCAAGTATGATTTTGATGGATACGGTTGTTAGCAAACTTGAGCAGCAGGACCAGAAAATCCAGGCCCAGGAAAAGAAGATGGTGCGATTAGAGCAGCAAATTTCCACGGTTCCCGACCTATTAGCCGAATTGCCGGCCATAAAAACCGGTATGCAGGAAATACTCTCCACGCTCAAAAATTTGCGGTTTCCTAGCGAGACCATGCAGGAATTTTCCAAACGCCTTTCCGCTGCCCTTGACTTGCTGAGGGCGCCGGCAAAGACCAATATCGAGCACCATCACCATATCCCCAAGCTCATTTGGGCAACCGGCGGTCTGTTCCTGGCACTTTGTATTGTTTGTTCAGGCTGGTTTACCATCTGTAATAAGTTGGGAGAGTATCAAGGCGGCGATATCAAATACCGAAGCCTAAAGCTGAGCGTAGATTCAGCTGCCCTTGTGTATCTTTCCCGGTTGGACAGCCTTTACCTCGCCAACCCGGACAGTCTTAGAAAAAACGTGGAGGATCAGGAGCGGCTAAGGGCGGAACGCCTGGACCTCTTAAATCAAATCCAGGCAGTCGAGCGTAAGATCCCGCCACCGGGAAGTCCGGCGGCTGAAAGGAAAGCAAGGCGGAATTGAGAGGCCGGAGGTCAGGCTGCCGCAGCCGATCAGTGGTAGTACAATACCCGGCTCCCGGCCCGGCTTTGGCGCTTCGCGGGAGTATATTATTGCCGGACGGCAGTTCAATGATCGCCGGCAGGAACCAGATCGGCATTCCTCCTTTGCTCTCCACCAGCAATTGCAATAATATACACCCGCGAAGTTTGTTTTTCCCTTGATATTACATTTTCAATCTTAGACTTCTATTGTCGTTGCAAGAACACTATCCCGGTAAAAAAGGCGAGCCTATAAATAAATAAGCCCAACGTAGAAACGCCGGGCCGCATTTATATATGAAATCTCCGTCACCGTGGAGACACACGGCGACACAGTTATGAAAGAAAACTGCCTAGCGTAGAAACGCCAAGCCACGCGAATAGAAATAGAAGCCCGCAGTAGAAACCTCGGGCCTTTCCTTGCTTCATAAATCCGATAAATCCGTCCAAATGCAAACAATAGAAGAAGAAATTATGACCGCTTAGGTGAGATAGGTAAATCCTGCATGGTTTGGTCTACCTGTTTCAAATGATCTTCAACAGTCTTTCTGTGGTCATTTGCCTTCTGCATTTGTATGTCTGCTAGCAGGGCGGAGTGTTTAACCTGTAATTGAGCAAATTCAACTTGTAAGTCAAGGTACTTTTTATCCCGAGCGGAAGCGTCCTTCACTTGCTTCAGTAAGTCTTTGTTAAGTTCTATGTGTTTCTTAATCTCCTTGTCCAGTTCTGTGATCTTCTTATCCTTTTCCTTAGCGTCCTTGCCATCCAGGTCATATTCGTAATACTGGTCTTCCAGAGTATCCAACAGGTCATATATCCAATCTAGGTCTTCCATGCTTTCAACAAACCAACCATCATCATCCCCATTGTTATACCGGATATAAGCGATTAAGAAGTTCCGTAGCATTTTATCTGTTCGGCGAAAGTTCAAGCCATCGATAAAATCTTTAAGGGTATCTGTGGCCATCTTGTTAAGAACGGGGTTTCCAATAGCGTCTCTATTTTTCATAAATTGGCTTTTTAAGATTTCTATTCCTTTTAATACCGATTCAATCTCTAATGGTCGGAATGACTTAGTTCCATAAGGTTGCTGTTCGTCAATCAGCCAAATGCTTTGGCGGATCATTGATTTTAAGTCTTTTTAAGTGCGGGTTCATCTCGACAAGTTTTTTCATGGGTTTTCCATTTTGCGTTCGAAATGTCACTAACTCCTTATTTCCTCTTTTTAGAGATTTTAGTAGTTTCGAGCGTCCCACTTCATCCGAGGCCTCCAACAAGGTGGGATACTGATCTAAGAATTTTTCGAAAGTAAAAGGATTATGGCGATACCTAATTACCTTAAAATCGTTACTTGCGTCAACCTCCTTGAATTCGAGTCGAACCCAACAATTGTATTCTTCACCTTGAGTTGACCTAATGGATTTTAAAACGCTGCGACCTTGTAAGAGGTTAAATGCTTCCTTTAGAGTTGGTTTCATCTGCAACATCAGAAAAGTTTGCTTCACATTCCTGTCTGACTGTTCTAAATATTTGAGGCATGCGTCGTATTTAAAAAGATAATAAGCTTCCGAACGGCGTTTGCGAAAATGAAGCCTAACTTGCAGCATAGTTTTTGCTTCAAAACATTCTTCAACCTCAAACTCAAATGAAAGCCGATCCTGGCTAATTTCCCCCAGAAGGTCCTTTGTTTGCAACATTGATCTTGTCACACCGATTTCCTCCAAAAAATCATACAATTCTGTTATGTCATCCCTTATCATAAAATAAGTTTTAAAGTATTGTGAGTTCATTTTTCAGTATTCACATCGTCTTGCATTTTTTCTGCGAGGATAATTACCAACATATTGGGCTGAACGGTCATCTCTATTTTTACTCCTATCATAAACCCCGCGTTTTCGAGATATCTACCTTCCAAATTTATTCTCGGCACAGGTCCGACTTTTTTTGCCGGTTCACGTAATCCCCGTGCGACGGTCAACATTCTTTTACTCGATTTCATTTTATGGGCTTTTATCTTGTTATCAAATATGATCACAGTCCCCAGGGACTGATCGCCGTAGCCAGATTCAATCCAGCTCCCGTTTCATGCTACATGGTTCCTCTATGCATTTTTTTAATTGAATAAACTTTACGTAATATTGTATTCACAACAGCCTAACAAGCTCAATTCCTTTCTTCCAAGTCTTGCTACTTCCACCTTCTTTTAGTCTATTCAAAAAAATCAGTTGCATCCAGCTATCTACGTTGCAATAGGTGGAACTAACAAACAATCCTGTAATCGCTAAATGAAAGAAGCCGGAACATTGGGCTCAGCCTGCGCAATCTGGCGCAACATTGACTGTAAGGAATGGGGTTAAGACAGCACATAATAACCCCCTATAAATAAAAAGACGTGGGTTAGTTCCTATGTCTCCGAGGGCTACGACACCCAACGACGAATAAGAACGCCCACGCCGTAGTGGCTGTTGCACAACTATGCAGGCAGTGTGGATAACGGCAAAAAGGGCTAATAATTTGCTGTTTGAAATCCATGCAGGGTAAAAAAAACTATCAGGAAAAATTATTCACCAGCTTTCAGTTGAGTGAACGGGTGCCACAGGAAAATATATACCGGCGTCTTAAAGAACTTCTTGATCTTCACTGGTTATATAAGGCTACAGCCAAGTATTACGGGTCAGAAGGCCAACAGAGTATCGATCCGGTTGTTTTTTTCAAATTGATATTGGTGGGTTATCTGGAGAATCTTTGTAGTGATCGAAGAATTATCAATACTGTAAGTCTCCGATTAGATGTACTTTATTTCATTGGCTATGATCTTGACGAAGAATTGCCTTGGCATAGCACTTTAAGCAGGACGAGACAATTGTATGGCCAGGAAGTTTTTCAACAATTATTTCGGGAAGTACTCAAACAATGCATTGAACTTGGTATGGTAGCGGGACGACGCCAGACGATAGATAGCGTATTTGTGAAGGCCAATGCCAGTATGGAAAGCCTGGTGGAAAAGGAAATATTGCAGGATGCAACTGTTTATGCAAACAGCCTGGATGATGAACCGCAAGAGACGGCCCCAACTCCGTCTGGTAATAGTGCAAATTATCTCCATTACAGCCCTTCGGATCCTGACGCCAGAATTGCGACTAAGCGCGGCAAACCCAGCCGGCTGAGCTATCTGGCTCAGGTTAGTGTAGATAGTAGCAGTCACGTGATCACCAATATAGAAGCTCATTTTGCAGATAAACGAGATAGTGAATGTCTGTCCGAAGTAGTTGACCACACAGTCAATAACTTACAAGTCAATGGCTTGCTTGTGGAGGAAGTAATAGCAGATGCAAACTATAGTAGCGGTACAGTTTTGCAATACCTGGAAGAGACCCGCATAACCGGCTATATACCGAATTTAGGTTCTTATAAGAAGGATCGGGAAGGGTTTACATATGATCCGCAAAAAGATGAATACACCTGCTCCCAAGGGGCGCCGCTAACCTTTAGAAGAATGGCAACGGGCAGAGCGGGCGTTATAAGAAAACATATAGTACTTACAAAAAGGATTGTTTGAACTGTCCAATACGTAGTGCCTGCATTGGCAATAATGTGGTCAAAAAACTGACGGTTACCCAGGATAAATATTTATTTGATCAAATGCATGACAGAATGCAGACCACAAAAGGTAAGAGAATGATGCAAGTGCGAAAAAGCACAGTCGAGCCTGTATTGGGAACGTTAGTCAACTTTCTAGGCCTACGACAAATTAATACCAAAGGGATTGAACAGGCGGGCAAATGCATGTTGATAGCAGCGCTTGCCTATAATCTTAAAAAGCTACTTAAATTCCATACTCCAAAAGTTGAAGCTGCCATCCATAGACTCCGAAAAACGCCTCGAAAGCTTGCTGAAGCTGCATTCTTGGGACTTTGGACACCTACAGTTCGCTAAGGATAAATGAAACAGCTCAAGGAGCTAACTCCTGGATTGGGCCTTTAATGTAAAATTCCAAAATGCCCGTCGCGCAACAGCCACCGTAACGTGAGCGATTTACCTTATTTCCTCGTCGTTTTTCGAAAGGTCGTAGAATTCGGAGAACGAGAATAAAGCAAACACGCTTAATATTTTGCGGTTGCAATATAGCTTTTATGAGGTGTTGTATTCCATAGAAAAAATTATCAGGTTAATAATAATAGCCGTTGAATGTATATTCAGAATAGCCAAATGTATAGATAAAATATACACATTCCAAGATTTTTATTCTCGCCTAGATAATTCTTTAATTTCCAGAGGCTTTACACTACGAAAGTCATAACCAATGACAAAACTTGGGCTTTATTTAGCGGCGAAAAGCGTAAACAAATCGGAGGTATCCAGAAAGACTGGCCTGACCAAGGCCAGGATCAACAGTCTTTCGATGAATGCAAACAGTTACCTGCGAGCAGAGGAACTTGTTTTGATTGCCCTGGCAATTGGTATTGATCCTGCTGAAATGCAGAAAGAACTATA
>Ga0206989_1140_pt1 | contig 12265 bp, 15 predicted proteins | sample Alteio_BWMinCont_10_FD_153276 | JGI IMG/M metagenome (GOLD analysis project Ga0206989, IMG submission 153276) | Enriched cells from forest soil in Barre Woods Harvard Forest LTER site, Petersham, Massachusetts, United States -... | ecosystem: Environmental > Terrestrial > Soil > Temperate forest >...
CGCCAACCGGATGTTGCCACCGATGGTGCGGAGCTTGGCCTGTCATGGGGCAAGCTATATCGCGCATCGGAAGCCATAGGCGTCATCAAGCGGAAGGACGGTTTCACGCGCGGTTGGTTGTGGAAACTGCCGTAAAGCTCTCGCGCGCACGCGCGTACTCACGTTGGATGAATTCTTCGAATCCTTCGGAGCTAAGTCATTGATATGTCCAAAGACTACACCGCTGGAAAACGAGAGCTTTTTGCAATCTTCGGAGCCTTCAAAGAATGCGAAGAATGCGAAGAATCTGAAGAATTCTAAGTCCCATGCGCGCGCGCGTAGACGCCAACAGAACAGGAGAGCAACAATGACAGACCAGACTTCCCGCTGGACAAACACCTTCCTCGTCGGCGTTTATGTTTGCGAGATGACCTACAACGAAGGTGAGCCGCTGAAAGCCGAATGGCGGCCGGACGTTCCTCGTCGGCTAGCTGAGCACGATTGGAGTCAATACAGGGCTGGACGTGACGCGCTGTTGGCCGAAGTCGCAGCCGCAACCGGCATGAACACCCTCGTCGTCGAACTGTGAATGGAGAATTGAGCATGACAAACACCCCGCCCGCCATCGGCGATCCGACGGGCCCAAACTTCAAGATCATGCGGGCCGCATGGGAACACGCTACCGAGGCCGAACGAGACGCATTCACATTGTGGCTGGTGACGGAAGGGAATGAGGAACCGGCGCCCGCATTGTCGGACGCGAATAGTTCGCCCTCGCCAGCAACACTCAAAGCCTTCGATGCGCTGATGGCGTGCGATTAAAACCTGCCGCGCCTCGAAGATGTCTTTGGCGGTCAAGCCAGCTTCAGCGAGGGTAGCCGGACTATTATTCTCGTCTGGAATAATACTCGGCTGCCCCGCCTTCTTGATCTCCCCCCGTCCTTGCGCCGCATCGTATTCGTCGGCGAGCAGGCGCTTGGCCTGAGCCACATAGGAGCCCGCTGACGGCCATCGCCTGTCTCCGGCTAGCACGGGCAGCAGCCAGCGCCGCAACCCTATCAGGCGGCCATGCCTCCGAAGCGTGGTCGAAATTCACAGGCGAGACTCGCGCTCTCTGCTGCGCCGCTCCCGCCGTTCACGGAGATAATTCCTGATTAGAATCACCATAATCAATGAGAGAATGGCGATCGTCATGATGTCGAGAGGTTCTAGGTGAATGTCCATGGGCGCGCCCCGCAGCAGCGACATGTATGCTAACGCACATAACATAGAGCGTCAAATGTCCTAGCTGGGGCGTTTGCTCCACAACTGGGCAAATGCTCACGCCACCGCCGATCTTAGCTATCGCAGTACCCTGATATCACACCCTGGCGTTGTGTCTCGCCAATGATGCAACTGTGCGCAGGCTTGGCGGTTGTCCTGCCGGCGTCTTCTAAGTCGTAGTCGTTCGGCCACGACTTACCGGTTCGTAGTCGTTCGGCAACGAACCGTCCATGTGGGATCAAGTGTGGGACTGGCACGTCATCGACATCGCCGATCGCAGGCAATTGCTGGTCTTTGAGGCCGTAGTTCGGTACCTACATGCGGCACCGCATCGCCGTTCTCCTGAACGCTATCAGGGGATCAGTCAGCGTAAGCCATTGATATCGCTCACGCTATCTGCCGGCTTCACGCGCCCGGGTAACGCCTGGGTATGGCAACCCTCCCGACCGGGTCACCCTCCGCGCCGCTCGCAGCCGCCTCTCTGCCAGCCTCCGAAGGCTATTACAGCCCCGCCAGCACGGTTTGAGAGGCTTGAAGGCTACCTTTCCCACTAAGGCCCGACAATGCCTGCCAGAGAGCTTCCTGGCCATCCTTCAAGGGGCTATCCCGATTGAGCCATACGGGACATTCGGCCGGTGATTCGTCATGGTCATTGAGGCTTCGATCGGCACTATGCGGTGCGTCGCGCTACGCCTAACCCATTGATATTGCTAAAATAACCAAACGGGGTGGGGTCTATGAGCGGGCGGCTCCCCCTTCGCAGAATACCAAAAAAAGTGGAATCACAATCCAGGGACCAGAAAAAAACAGAAAACAAAATATAAATGTGAAGAAATTAAAATTGTGATATTTCAATGAGATAGCCTGCCAATAAGCAACGTGCAAAGGCCTGAAACGGGAACATGGAGTAGTTCGCCATAATTGAGGCCCCCCAGTATGCTATACCCCGATGAACAGTCGCAGACGAATCATCTCGACCTTTTAGGGTTGTGGTGGCGTTTTGAAGTGTAAAATTGCGTTTTGAGTTGTAGGAATTGCGTTTTGAGTACCGAGGGGCGAAACCACTACGTATACACGATCAGCGATCGGGGCGGCGCCGTGCTTTACGTGGGCGCTGGGCGAGGCCGCCGTTGGCTCGACAGTTGGAAGCGGAGCCACATCGAGCAGCTTAGGACGCTTGTAGCCTCAGGCGAGGCGTTGCCTGCCGTCAAGGTCCGGGAGGGTCTGACGCAGGCTGAGGCGCATGAACACGAAGTCGCGCTGATCAAGCTCTACGGTCGGCTTTACGATGGGACGGGAACGCTGTTCAACCTTAGCACCGGCGGTGCTAGTGGAGCGGCGGGAGTCCAGAAGTCTGCTGAGCACGCCGCGAAGATCGCCGAAAGCGTGCGCAAGTCACATGCCGCGCGCCGCGTAGCTGGCCTTCCGGCTATCTCCGAAGCTACACGCGAGAGGATGCGCCAAGGTCATGCTGCCCGCTCGGCAAGGCATGCCGCCAAAACCGCCGTCCGCGCCAACGCCAAATGGCTGCGCCGCAAGGCCGATCTGGCAGCCTATGAAGCCTATGACGCCTATGAGGGGACGCTAACGGGGCTATTAGCTTGGAACCGCAAGGCTGGCGCCTACTGTGCGGCAATCCAATTTGAAATGGAGCACAGAGTCTCATGGGCAACTTGACTAACATTCTTACATTTGTGGCTCCGGCCGGCCGGAATCTTCCGCCGGCTCGTGCTTCGGTGGCGCGGTGCATCTCGGAGATCGAGGCGACCGAGGGTGAGCTTGCGCGTCTACGCGAAGGCAAGGCGAAGCTTGAGGCAAATCTTGCCCAGCTTGACGCAGGCAGACAGGCGCTGGAGGCGGAAGTCACTGCCGACGCCGCCGGTCTAGTCGCCAAGCTGAAAGCTGGAGTCGAGGCGCTCGGTGAGTTTTCCGGATGGCGAACTCAGAACGCGGCGGCCAAACTTGGCGCTACCGCCGTCGACGGCGTAGTAATCGAAACGGCGTTGAAGACCGTTGGGGCCGAAATCGGACGGCTCGAGGCCAAGCTTGCCGATCTTCTGGAGCGAAAACGCGGCCTAGTTCTCGACGCCGTCCGCGAGGCGGCGCAGGGCTATTTCGACGACTACGACGCGCTTCTTGAGGCTCTTGGGGCGCACATGGCGATCCTCCGAGGGTTGGAGCGATTTTCAGGCATCACCCGTGTGGCTCGGACGGTTGCGACCGTCCCATCGTTCAGTTTTTTGAACGGCATGGACGAGCAGCCGGTCATTGCTCCGGCGCGCGAAAGTTTAGCGGCACAGGATGTCTGGCGCCGGCTGGCAGAAGCTATCGCCGCAGATCCCACGATTTCGCTCGACGGTCTCTTGGAGTTCCCGAGGTTCGAAGGCATTGAAGATCCTTTGCTTGAGTACGCGGCCAGATCTCCGTTGGAGCGTCGCATAATTGACAGCCAATTCACCCCCGAATCAATGACCGTCGCAAAGTAACAAAGACGTTCATCCACCATAACTGAGGTAATTCAAATGTCCATGACTATCAGAGCAGTTTCCGTCGAACCAACGAACATCCACGCCGCCGCGCTGGCCGACAGAGAAGTCGTCGCCTGCCGCAGCCTGCTTGCAGTGGCTGGTATTACGTTGAAAGGCCCCATCCATTTGGTTGAACTGTCTGAGAAGCTTGCGGCATCGCGGCTGACAATTCCGCAGCGACTTCAGATTAAGGTTGCTTTGCTTCGAAACGATTTGGTCATTGACTGAATTCGAATTTTCCGCTGCGGCTTGCCCAAGCCACGGCGGAATCGCGGGCCGGGCTCTAACCTGGCCGTTGCGGTCCGGCCCGCACCAGTTACTCCCCTCGGGCGACGTAGTTAGCTCATGGGCTACGTCGACCCTGCTCGGGCTTGGTCGTTCAATCGGCCGGCCCGAGCCTTTTATCCTCTTTCGGGCGGTTATCCCATGGCCGCACCGAACTAATGTCGGGAGTTCCTCAGATCTTCGCCCGACATTCGGCTTGGCTCAGCCCCGGGGCCGTAAATCCAGGCTGCGTCGATGGCGGCGTCCGATGCCGCTGACCATCGGCAGGCCGACCGCAGGGCGGGCACTGGGTGACCAGCTATGTCCGCCCTGCATCGGTTTCCCGCTCTCACAAAAAGCGTCAGTACTAGGTCTTTCTTTAAACGTCAACCTTGAAAGAAACGCAAAATGCCCGACGCCATCGGCCGAGTGAAGAGAGAGATCCGCCCAGGTGTATGCCAGATCTGCCGGCACCAAGAAAGGGCTAGGATCGAAGCTTTGCGAGTAGGAGGTGCAGAACTTGACAGTCTTGTCGAGATGTTCGGCAACACGTTCTCGCGCGATAGCCTTTGGAGGCATTTTAAGAAGGGTCATTGCAGTGACGCCAGGAAGGCCGAACTCATGTGCGGCGGCGTCAAACTTGAAGAACTGAAGAATAAGGCCGCTAGCGAGAGCGTGTCGCTGCTGGAGCACCTATCCATTGTGAGATCGGTCTTGATGAGGCAGTTTCTTTCTCAAGCAGAGGCGGGATCGGCGCAGGGTGTTAGCGTAACCGCAAGTCGACTTCTCGAATCGCTCCGGGACTTGGGTGGCCTTACAGGTGAGCTTCGGAAGCTGAGCGGCATCTCCATCACGAATAACACCACGAATATCTATGCAGATCCTGATTTTCTCTCCCTGCAAGAGGGACTCATCCTTCTGGCTCGCAAGCATCCTAACATCAAAGACGACGTGTTGCAGTTGCTCCAAAACACTGGCACGTCATCGACGCCAGCAAAGCCGAATGGCTCAGCATATCCATTGATTGAGCACGAGGCGGCGCATGCTCCGTGATGCTTTCGATAGAATTTCAGACAGTATCGAGCGGGATTGGCAAAGTATTGCCCGAAAAGAGCAGCTCGTTCCTGAGGATGATAAGTGGTCGATATTTTTGCTAATGGCCGGACGCGGCTTTGGCAAAAGTTTAGCTGGTGCTCAATGGGTCAGATCGTTAGCAGAGTCAGGTAAGGCGGAAAGAATAGCGCTCGTAGGTCCTACTGCGGCGGACATCCGTGATACAATGATACTTGGCCAGAGCGGATTGATGAGCATTACGCCGAATAGCTTTCGGCCGCTTTACGAGCCAAGCAAGAGAAGATTGATATATCCGAACGGGGTGCAGGCTCATATGTTCTCCTCTGAGGAACCTGAGCGACTCCGGGGGCCGAATTTTTCGGCGGCATGGCTCGATGAGCTTGGGGCCTGGAGGAATGTTCAAGAAACATTCGATCAACTTCAGTTCGGATTACGCTTGGGTCGTCGGCCTCGGCAAATGATTACCACAACCCCTCGCGCGCTTACGATACTGAAGGATCTTGTGAAACGCGCGAACGATGGGACAGGAGATGTGATCCTGAGGCGCGGCAGCACTTACGACAACGCGGCGAATCTCGCGCCAAGTTTCCTAAGCACGATCGTCAAGAGATACGAGAACACGCGCCTCGGCAAGCAAGAGTTGGACGGGCTTTTGCTCGAAGATGTCGAGGGCGCGCTGTGGACGCGCGACATGATCGAGGCGGCACGAATACAGCCATCGGCGATGTGGCAAGAGATGAAGCGCGTCGTTGTTGCGATCGATCCTGCCGTCAGTGTTGGCGAGAACTCGGACGAGACCGGGATCATCGTCGCTGGATTAGGGTTTGACGACAGGGCGTATGTTCTGGAAGACCTAAGCGGCAAATACAGCCCGATCGAATGGGCCACGAAAGCTGTTGGCGCATACAAGAGAAACCGGGCGGATAGAATAATTTCTGAAACCAATATGGGCGGGCAGATGGTCGAGGCTACAATCCGAGCAGTCGACCCGAATGTTCCGTATAAAGGCGTCCATGCGAAGCGCGGTAAGCTGATCCGTGCTGAACCAGTGAGCGCTTTATACGAGCAACGTCGTGTGGTGCATGTAGGAATGTTCGCAGAGTTGGAAGATCAACTGACTGGGTGGCAGCCGGGAAGCTCTGATTCGCCCGATCGGCTTGACGCGCTTGTTTATGCGGTCACGGATTTGACGATTACACCCCAGCGCGCGCAATTCGTATTTGGCTGATTTTGAAAGGATATTGAAATGATCTCGAGCATTTTAGTGGGCGCGGAATTTGAGATTCGCGATTTGGCGTCTCCAGCGCTGAAGGCTATTTCTGACCAGCTTAAGATAATTAATGAGCAAGCTGACAGAGCCAAGCTTGCTTTCAAGACGCTGAGCGAGACGACGCTCACCGGGCTTAACGCGGGGATCGAGAACGCCACGAAGGGTGTCGCCGGGATCGCTGACGCCGCCGAGACGGCGTCGAAGGGTATGATCGCCAGTTTCGACAGGGCCGCGGTGGCGATGTCCGCGAGCTTGGCGGGTGTCGCCCGGCAGATGGCCGCAGCCGAGGTAGAGGGCGTTCCGGGGAATCTGCTTGGCGGCCCCATAGGGCCAGGCGTGCGCCCCATCAACAGGGGGAGCGGGGGTGGCAGCGGCGGCCGGCCCGGAGGCTACCACGGAGGCTTCGGACGCGCTGGCGCGCAGGCGATCGCTGGGGGTCTGATATACTCCCTCTACGAAGGCGCAGAGGTCGAGACCGTTATCGCTAAGGCGGTTTATGCCGGGCAGGCGAATATCGGCGACACAGAGCCCGAAGCTGCCCGCGACAGGATGATGAGCGTCATTGAAAACGTCGCGAGGAAGACCGGCAAGTCCCCCAGGGAAGTCGGTGAAGCGCTGCTGGCGACGGAGCGAAATTTTCCTGGATTGAGTTTCTCGCAGCGCATGGATCTCGAAGAAACGATGATCCCATATGCGGCCGGCGAATCAAGAATGAAGGAGACCAGCCTCGCACAAGCGTTTGAGGTCATGTCCACCCTTCCGCATATGACCGGAACCTACGATCAAAGATGCCGGAACTGATGCGCCAGTTCTCCTATGCCTCGATGATCACGCCTGTTTCGCTGAGTCAGTTCCGATCGGCTCTGTCGTATTCAATGCCCGTGTTGAACGCCGCGGGGATTTCCGATCCTGCATCGATCATGTTCATGACCTCGATGATGCAGACCGCTGGTATCACGAACAGCAAGAGCGGCACTTGGCTGCGTAGTTTCTATGAGGGTCTAGGCTTCAGGGGCGGAAAAAAGAATGAGCATGATGAAGCTCTAATCCACATGGGCCTGGTCGATGAATTCGGCAATCCGACGTACAAGGTCACGAACCCGGACGGCACCGTCAACAACCTCGATACGCTTAACAAAATCTCGCAGACCATCAATAGATACCAGAAGAGCGGCGACTCGCCCGAGGAGCGCCTCAAGACTGTTCATGCGGCCTTTGGCGAACGCGGCGGCGGTGTAGCCTCGATGATGGCGTTGGATCAGTGGATCGGCCAAATGCCGGTTCTTGAAGAAAAGATGAAATCCTTCAAGGGCGGCGATCAACTGATGAGTTACTTAATGCAGAATGCGCCCCTGGTCCAGATGGATAAGGTGTGGTCTGATATGCAGGTCACGCTGCTAGATATCGGCGTGCGAGTTCTTCCTTTGGTATTGGAAGGATTGAAAGGGTTCGATTGGTTTTTGCAACATATTGCAGACTTATCCGGTCTATTCAAAGTAAGCCCGCATATTGATCTTGACCCTGGCGATAACATGCGCGCGGTTGGGCACGCACTTGGCTTCGGTCGCGGTATCTACGATCGTTTTGGCCAGCGCTACTCACAACCGAGTCAAGGCGGCGGATATTCTCTGTCGCACACCTATGGACCGGTCGGTCTCGTTGGCGCGGCTGGGACATATCGGCCCATCAGAAGCCTGAGCGACGCCGACGTCAGTGACGACGTCGTCAATACGATTGCCGGCGAAGCAAGTACAAATAATCCAGCCGCAATCGACGCCGTGATTAACAATATGTTCAATCGCCTCGGAACAAAGACGTATGGCCCAAGCAGTAGTCTGAACGATGTCGCGACTGCTCCTGGCCAGTACACGGGATATAGGCGTGCTACGCCAGCCGAAGCCGCGATGATTCGTGATCGCATTCGCCAGATCGCCTCAGGTGCCGTTTCGGACAACACCAACCATTCGATGGAGTACCGCGGCGCTTGGCTCTACGACAAATTCGCGGCTGAGCATCCGGAGGGGGTTGGCGTCGGAGGAAATTGGTTCTTTCCGACCGTGCCTACCGGCCCATACGGCGCGTATGACCACCCGCACTCCCAATGGATGGATGCGGGCGTGCTAGAGCGCTCTTACCGCGCGCAACAGGAGCGCATGTCCGACCCAGAATCGGCGCGCGGCCGTGAGATCCATATTCACAACAATCTCACGTTAGATTGGAAGACGGTCGCGAAGTCGACGGTAAAGCAAATAATTAGACAGAATCAGTTCGTCTATGGACCTTCGGCTTTTGATCCTGCAAGTCTTCCGAGTGGAATCGATCACGGCTTGAACGGCGCCCAGTAAGATGTCCTGCAACGTGACCCGTGCTGCTTCGCCACGCCGGGATAAGGCGCCGACGTTGGCGGAGGTCGTAGCACTCGCGCGTCGCATGATCCGCGGTCGCAGTCGCGATCTCGTGCTGGGCTCGCTCGCTGAGGCCTCGATCCGCCTTGCAGGCCAGGTCGACGACGATCAAATCAGCGGGGATAGATGAAACGTGTTTTTAGCGCGGGAGAGAGCCGATGAGGGCTTTCTCTTTTGCCGTAGTCCTACTTGTAATCAGCTTCAGCAGAGTCGCCTTCTGTGGGTATCTTAATGTACGTCAGGTCGCAATTGGCGACGGACCCACTACTGTTGTGGGCGAGACAAAGATGGTCTTCATAAATTGTCCCGTATACATCCTTGTACTTAACGATAATTTTAGTTATTATGCCTCCGTCAGTCATCCATGCGGAGTCGAAAGCATCATTTGTTACAGGAGACGGGTAGTAGGCAGTCGACCATTCATCTTTAGTTGGGACCAACGTTCCTTCGCCGGGCCCCTTGGGTCTTCCGCGGAAGTTTCCATTAGTAATGCTTATATAATCAAATATCCGAATATGAAAAGCCGTGCCCTTCCCGTAGTTTTTCAAGACATAATTCCAGTAGAGTTGTCCGGTGTCTCGGTGATAGACAATGTCGATTTTAGTGCCGGGCGGGAAAGTAGAAAGTGCAAGTATGGGTCGTTGGTCGAGTCTAAAGTCAGCACGCTGCTCCCACAATTGGCTCCAGAAAGCGGCGGCGGCGACAGCAGCAAGAACAGCGGCTATTATAGTTCCAATCCCAGTGATTTTAGTCCACTTAGCTACCTTGCGGGCAATTGCATACTCGGTTTTCTTTTCTTCTGCGCGCTGACTAGCGGAGTAGCCGCGTATTACATCGACGAGAAGTGGCCAGAGGCCGGATGGATTCCGCTGGCCATTTTCGCCATCATCGCCTTTATTTGCGCTGTTCAATTGTCACGCCTAGCCGACGGGGAGTCCAGGCGCGACCTAGCATCCTTTGATCGCCGTTCCGAAGATATCCGCGTTCTCGCGGTTGTTATACCGGAATTGGAGACGATGACCACTCGAACGGGCGTTTGGCCTCTTCAATTTCCCACAAGTTTCGTCGCTACCGCCAGAACGGCGGCCATGTGGTCCTGTCCCAAATAAAACCGCACCGAGTTAGCGCCATTACGTAGTTATACGTAGTCGATTCGGTACGTCAAATCGCTCGATTCGGTGTAGAGCGCAAAAAAGTGCCGCACACCCTGGCAGGGGCTGCGGCATGATCCGATCGACCTTTAGTCCAAACGATCAGACGTGACATGCATATAGCAATCTGCTCGATTGCGCAAGTCATTAAAACCATTTGGACGGCCCGGCTCTTTGAGCCGATCGAGCTTGTTTTCACCTTCTGCCGTAGACGTAGACGAGGGGCCTCACCGTCCCTGTCGGTAGTTCCCTTGGGAGCCCGACAAGAACCAGCGTGTAAGCATACGGCACAAACGATAGTAGCCAGTCCGAGGCGATGTACGGATGCCGGGCGGTTGGCCCCCGATAAAAGGCAGGCTGGGGATACTCGAACCAAGGGCCTCAACCGTGTGGCTAGTTCTCCTACTAGCCGGAAAACCGGAGATCGTCGGGTTCGGGTCTAGCGTTGGCGCCGAGATGACCTATTGCCGCAGTCATCCGCAGCAGGTGATTTGCATGCTGTTCCGCCAGCACAGACCAGCCCCGCTGATCTTTAGAGGGGAAAAATGAAGCGTAGCGATTAAGGTAACACTGATTCCCCCGGTCCGATTTAACTTCTCCAGGTCCGATCTATAAAGGCGCTGACTAGGTGCGGTTTATGAGACGATACCGCAGCAATTCCAACGTGTTGTCAGCCGTAGTTAAACTGAAGATTCTTTCGCCAACGGCCTTCCGACAAGCGGGCCGATATGAGATTCTAAGCGCTAATGTCGGGAGTTAGCGTTTTATGTTGGAGTTTAAGAAGCGAAGGCACCGCCGAGTCGCACGGTTCACCCAAGCTGAGATCACCCGCCTGCTGCGTGCTGCGAAGCAAGTTGGCGACGATCACACCGTGCGTGTCGAATCGGACGGCGCCTTGACGATCGTCAAGTTGCAGGGCGCCGACGTCGCCAAGGCCGACGCCTCGCCGGAGAAGACATGGAGGCTATGAGTCTGTGCCGCGTCCACGTCCGCCACATCTGATTCGAGAAGTCTCCCGCCACGGCAAGGTGACGTGGGTTGTCCGTGTCGGGCATGGGCCGCGCACGCGCCTCAGAGCCGCCTACGGCACACCAGAGTTTGAAGCCGAATATCATGCCGCGATCCGTGGGGAGCCTGTCAGCGGGCCACGCAAGGCTGGCACGGGCACTCTGCAATGGCTCTGGGATGACTACCGCCAATCGACCGCATGGGGCTCTCTCGCCAACGCAACGCGCCGACAGCGCGAGAACATCATGCACGGCGTTCTCAAGGACGCCCACGACATGCCCCTGTCCGTCGTAACGCGCGATGCGATCATTGACGGCCGAGAGCGTCGGGCGAAGACGCCGAGTCAGGCCAACAACTTTTTGAACACGATGCGCGCCCTGTTCGCATGGGCGCTGGAGTCCAGACGAGTCAGCAAAAACCCGACCGAGGGCGTCAAGATAGTGAAGCGACCAAGGACGGGCGGATTCCGCGCTTGGACCGAAGCGGAAATCGATCGCTTCGAGGCTAAGTGGCCGATCGGCTCTCGCGAGCGCTTGGCCTTCACGATCCTGCTATTCACCGGCCTTAGACGCGGCGACGCAGCCGTTCTCGGGCGTCAGCATGTAAGTGAGGGCGTCATCATCATGCGAGCGGAGAAGACCGGCGCTCAACTCACGATCCCGATCCTGCCCGAACTGGCGCGAGTGATCGATGCGACGAAGACCGGAGACCTGACATTCATCTCGACTTCGACCGGCGCGCCAATGAAGAAGGAGTCGTTTGGCAATTGGTTTCATGATGCTTGCGAGGCGGCCGGAGTTCCCGGTTCGGCGCATGGACTTCGCAAGGCCGGCGCAGCACGAGCGGCGAGCAATGGCGCGACCGTCGCGCAGCTAAATGCCATCTTCGGATGGTCGGATAGTCAGATGGCGTCGCTGTACACGAAATCGGCCGACAGAGTCAGGCTCGCCAAGGAAGCGATCGGCAAGCTGTCGCGGGCAAAAACGTGAACGTCTATTCCCAACTTTTTTCAAGGTGCGGGATTCATCGTCAAAAAGTCGAGTAGAATCAATGACAAAAGTTGACGATGGTGCGGTCAAGAGGACTCGAACCTCCACTCCGGTTAAAGAACTAGCACCTCAAGCTAGCGCGTCTACCACTTCCGCCATGACCGCGTTTTCAGCTCCGGGCCTTGTGGCCCGCAAGCGAAGGCGCGTCGTCTAACAAATCACCCTTACGCTGACAAGGGCGGCTTTGGCCTCCGTGGCCGAGAGTCGCAAGAAGGATTTAAACCGCCGCGTCGTGACGCGTTTCGCGCATGCTGAGGATCGCGAGAAAGCTGAC
>Ga0206989_1103_pt1 | contig 12060 bp, 12 predicted proteins | sample Alteio_BWMinCont_10_FD_153276 | JGI IMG/M metagenome (GOLD analysis project Ga0206989, IMG submission 153276) | Enriched cells from forest soil in Barre Woods Harvard Forest LTER site, Petersham, Massachusetts, United States -... | ecosystem: Environmental > Terrestrial > Soil > Temperate forest >...
TCCGATGAGACGGTCGCTATTTGCCGGGAAGTCGCGCGGCGCATGGGGAAGGAAGTGGTACTGGTAAACGAAGCTCCGGGTTTTGTTACCACGCGCATCAACGCGCTCATCGGGAACGAAGCGTTCAATATGCTGGAGGCCGGCATCGCATCCGCCGAAGACATCGACAAAGCGCTGAAACTCGGGTTGAATCATCCGATGGGCCCGTTCGAGCTGGTGGATCTCGTCGGGCTTGACGTGCGCCTGAACATTCTTGAGTATTTGCACCGGACGCTGGGAGAAAAGTACCGCCCCAATTCGCTGTTGCGGCAATACGTGCAAGAGGGGCGGCTGGGGCGCAAGGCTGGCCGCGGCGTGTACGATTACAGCCAGCAGAAAGAGAAGAGGTATTGCTTGCGAAAATCGCGCCGGTCTTGGCGAACTTGTCAAAAATCGTGAAGAGTTCCAGCTTCATTTCCAGTTCTTCTGGAACCGCTTCGATGATCAGGTCGGCGTCGCGGATGGCGTTTTCAACGTTGTTTGCCGTGGCAATCAGCGATAACGCTCTGTCTCGTACGGCTGCTTCGACTTTGCCGCGGGCCACTCCCTCTTCGAAGGATTGCTGGATCCACGCCATCCCCTGTTCCAGCACGGAGCGGGATACATCTTCGAGGACCGTATTGTAGCCGCCAAACGCAGCGGCGTAGGCAATTCCCCGCCCCATCGTCCCCGCGCCAATCACGGCAATGGTTTTTACGCCCATTCTTTCGTCTCTCGCTTTTATAGGGCCGCCTTCTAAGACGGACCGCTCTTGCCCATCAAAGGAACGTCACGTTAAGAGTTTTCTATAAGCTTCTTCATCAAAACCCAGAATCATTTCCGCACCGCGAATGACGATCGGCCTTCGGATGAGATTCGGTTGCTTCGCCATAAGCTTGATCGCTTCCGCTCGCGATGGCGGATGCTCCTTCATGTTTCGTTCGCGATAGAGCTCGTTCCGCGAATTCAAAAACTCTTTGTAATCGCGGCCGCCGATCAGTTCTTCCAGTTCAGCTTCGGTCAGTCGTTCCTTGTCCAAATCGCGCGACTCGAGTTCCGCGCCCAGCTCAAGCAAGAGACCTCTTGCTTTCCGGCAAGTGGTTCACGTGGGCTTGTTCAGAAACTTGATTTTTATCTTTGGCAAGATTTTCTCCCGTTGATGTTTTTATTCTTTGTAGGGGCACCCGCCGCCGCGGGCTGCGCCTTCTTACACCTGCACGTCTTTCGCGGATTCCTAATATCGCGGAACTCTTGGATCAATCTCGACGGACCACCGTTCGATCCCGCCCGCTAATGATTTGGCTTTCGCAAAGCCCTGAAATCGCAGCCACGCCGCCGCGTCCAGGCTGCGCATCCCGTGATGGCAATAACAGATCACCTCGTCCACATCCGGCAGCGTATTCAGGCTGGCCGCCAGCGAGCTGAGCGGAACGAGCCTCGCACCTTCGATCCGGCAAACGTCATACTCCCACTGTTCCCGCACATCCACGAGCACCAGACTCTCGCCGCGGTCCAGACGTTCCTTGACGTCTGCCGGTTTTATCTCCAACTCATCCATCTATCTTCCTTTCCAGACAGGCTGGCGCTTTTCGAGGAAAGCACGGATGCCTTCCTGCGCGTCAAGGGTCTTCATCAGTTCCGACAAGTATACGCGCTCGGCTTCTTCAAGCTGCCTTAGGAAATCTGCAGAATGGAGCTGGCCCAAAGTGCGGCGCGTCAGATGCAGAACGCTTGGACTCAGTGAGCGAAGCTCTTCCAGCAAATTCTCCACAGCGCCGTTCAGTTCGCAATCCGGAACGACGCGGGTGACCAAGCCCAGCCGGTGTGCCTCCGTCGCGCTGATTTGGTGGCCCGTAAGAATCAAGTGTGTGGCTGCCTGGATTCCAATGAGAGCAGGCAACGTCACCATGGAAACAGGCGGAAAGCAGCCCAGCTTGATTTCCGGCTGGCCGAACTGCGCGGATTCGTTCGCGAGAACAAAATCGCAAAAGGTGGCAAGTTCCATTCCGCCGCCGAGACAATATCCGTGGACGGCCGCGATCTTCAGGCAGTCCGCCGCCGCGAGCCGGCGAAAGACACCGTGAAACGCTGCTAGCATTTTCCCGACGCGCTTGGGGGTATGGTCTGCAACACCGGCCCCGGCGCAAAACGCTTTCACGCCCGCGCCCTGAAAAATTACGAAGTCCGATTTGGGCAGAGCGCGCGCCAGCGCCGTATCCAGCGACTCCATCATCGAAATATCTAGAATGTTGAGCGGCGGGCGATCCAGCGTAATCCAGGCTGTTCGATGGTCGAGCCGTACCTGAATCGTTTCGTGGTGCGTGGTCATGAAGGATGATCGATGGAATCGAAACTATTTACTTGCCCTGAAATTTTGGACGGCGCTTTTCGAAAAACGCGCGAATGCCCTCTTTGCAATCTTCCGATGGGAAGCACCGGTTTTGTTCCTGGACCTCGTTCTCTAGGGCGCGAATGAGCTCCTTTTCCTCGCGCGCAAAGAGTTCCTTCTTCACCGCTTGGATGGGCAGCGACGCGCCTTGCGCAATTTTCTGCGCGAGCGTTTTTACTTCCGCTTCAAGCTGCGCCGCCGGAACCACCTGGTTCACGATACCCAGGCTCAGCGCGGTTTTTGCATCGATCATTTCGCCGGTGTAAAAAAGTTCGGCGGCTTTCGCGGGGCCGACCAGCTGCGGCAGCAGATACGTCCCTCCATAATCCGGAAACAATCCAATCTTCACAAAATTCTGGCCGAAAGTTGCCTCTTCCGCGGCAATTCGAATGTCCGCGCCAAGAGCGATGTTCATTCCCGCGCCCGCCGCCGCGCCGTTCACCGCAGCGATCACCGGCTGCGGCATCGTGCGCATCTTGATCACCATTTGCATGCCGGCGCGCAGCAGCGGCTCCAGATCCTGCGCACCGGTCTGGTGGCCTTTGGCGAGCGCGCCGAGATCTCCGCCCGCGCAAAACGCGCGACCGGCACCGGTAATAACCACCACGCGGACCGTCTCATCTTTCGCGATGCGTCCCAGCGCTTCATTAACGGCCACCGCAAGTTCGGTGTTGAGTGCATTCAAACGGTCGGGACGGTTCATCACCAAGGTGGCGATGCCTTCCTGTTTCGCTTCCAGGAGCACGGGGCCGGCTTGCACGGTTTGTGCAGTATTGCTCATGATTTTAGTCCTCAGTGGTTCCGCGAGTCTCGATCCTTCTCGATGCGCGACACCAGTTGCGCGAGTTTCCGGAAATGCCGCAGCTTTTCGCTCTTGCCTTGCGTATTCGCTCCGCTGGTAGAAGGCAAAACGTAGACACGCGCGCCATACAACAGCTCTTTCTGAATCCCCAGCTTGCACTTCCGCTGCGCGAACTGTTCGTAGGTGAGCTTGCCGTTGAAGGCCACCACATGCGGGGAAAATTCTTCAAGCTTCTGCGAAAGGACTATGCGCCCCTCGGCGTAGTCTTCGCGTTTCAGCTCTTCGACGCCTTTCGTAGGGCGCTTCACCAAGTCCGTAAGCCCGACTCCAAATTCAATCACCCGCTTGTCGTCGTGATAATCGAAAGGCTCCGGCACCACTCCACTTTCGTAAAGCATGGGCCAGAATTCGTTGCCGCGTCCGGCATAGTAATGGCCCACACGTACGGAGGACTCGCTCGGATTGCAGCCCACGATGACGAGCTTCATGCCTTTTCGGAGGTGGTCGGGAAGGGTACGCATTAAGTCAGTTTACTATGCCTGGCTCTCATTCTACTTCCCCTTGAACAGGCGAGCGCGCTTTTCGACATGGGCAAGCTCAAGGCTACGAAACCAAGATTGTCTCCTAAGCTTTGGCCTCTGCGCTCCACAACGGCAGCTCGCGGCCCAATTTCTTTTCGCGCGCCAGAGCGTACACTTTCATCGCCACGGCCAAATCCCATGAGGCAATCCCATTCGACTTGAAGAGCGTGACTTCCGAATCACTCGTCCTGCCGCTCGCTTTTCCCGAGACGACTTCGGAAAGTTTCTTCACCCTGGTCCAGCAAATCTCATCTCCATGAAATGCGATGATCAGGTCGCCCGCTTCCTGGCGCGACTGCTCGACCGAGTCCACAACAATAATGTCGGCGCTGGCGACGGCCTCGTCGTCCAGCTCGCGTTTATGCGCGTGGTTGGCGCCAATCGCGTTGATATGCGCCCCGGGAGACAGATCGGCGCCGCTCACCACCGGTTGTGAAGTTGTCGTCGCGGTGGACACGATGTCCGCGCCGCGCACCGCTTCGGCCGAGGAAGCACTCGAAATTACCGGGATGTCCAGCCGCTCCGACATCTCCTTGCAAAATCTTTCGCGCTTGGCGGCATCGCGTCCGAACGCGCGCGCGGACTCCAGCTTTCGCACCGCGGCCACGGCTTCGAGCTGCGTCCTCGCCTGGCCCCCCGTTCCGATGATGGCAACGATCCGCGAGTCCCGCCGCGAAAGATATTTCGTAGCCACGCCCGACGCTGCTCCCGTTCGCAGCTGGCCCATGTAATCCGCTTCGATCAAAGCTAACAAGTCGCCAGTCGCCATCTCGTAGAGAGGCACGAGAAATTTCAGCTTCCCACGCACATAGGTGTACTGCTTCATCGCCACATAGCCCGCGGAAAAATCGGCTGCGGCCATATAATGAAAAAAGCCTGCGCCCGGCAATTCGAATCTTCGCCGCGGGTGCACCACGACTTCGCCGGTGGCTTGCTTGCGCGAAACTTCTTCCACGGCCTCGATGGCCTGCGGCATGGTCAGAACTGCGCGCACTTCCACTTCGCTAATATGCAAGGTCACTGGTAATTTCTCCGCCTCGTCGCGCCATCCTGCGGTGTATGCGACGATTTCAATGCAGTGCGATTCTCCCTCATTCAACTTCGGATGCAAGGTTCCTAACCCGATAGGTCATCTCGCGGAAGATTTATCGGTTTTTGCCGCGCCCCGCTTGCCCGAAGCGTCATCCCCTTCGCGCACGCGGCGAACCACCGTTTGCATGAGCCGGTAGACGCGTTCTTCCTTTTTTCCATTCAACATGCGAAAACGAAATTCCGGCTCGCCCTTGGGTCCCTTGCCAACGCGAACGGGCAACTGCCCGCAGAGATCATTCTCGATGAATGCCGTTTCGTAGCGGCTTTTTCTTACATACCAGGTATAAACGCGCAGAGCGGTAAAGTCGCAGGCTTGCCCTTCCGGCCCGCGGGCCGCTGCCACGAGATACTGCGGCTTGTCGCCCGCTGGATCGCTGACGCGATTGAGTTCGAACCAAGCGAGCGGGCGGATATTTGCGGAACTTGCTCCTTCCCGCACGGCCTCCGGTAAATCCAGCTCAACGAAGCGTGCAACCACCCAACCCGCGATCGGCACGGTTTGATCCCCGGCCTGCGTCGTGGTGGTGGCTTCCACGCTTCGCGAAGAAGCTTCTCCCGGCGGGCGCGTGGCGACACCGCGGATCAAGAACCAGTCCTCTTTCTTCGTTTCCTCGGGCCCATTCGAAGGCTCTTTTTCATCGCTAACTTGCACCCAATCGGCCACCGCGCGGCCTACGACCTCCACGGGGACGTTTCGCCCGAATTGATAAAGCCGCGGCTCGGTTCGTCCCGGCTGCACACGCAAATTGGTGGACACTTTGGTGCGCCCTCTGGCCTGCACCGGCATGTCGTGCACTTGCGCGAGCAGCTTGATGCTGCGCTGCCACAGCGCCGGCTCCATCAATTGATGGCTCTCCACCCAGCCATCCACGCCGGCATTCGTTCGAACCCTCACATATTCATTGCGCCTGGCTACGACGTCCACGCGCTCGCCGTAATGCAGCACGCCCTTCTGTTCGCGAACCTGCGCGATGCTGCTCAGCAGCGGCGCAACTTTTTCGCTGACGTAGGCCTCGCCGAGCGTTTCGTGCTTGGGGCGCACCATCCAGGCCACAAACGCGACCAGGCACAGTAAGGGCACCGCGATGAGGAGTCTCCTCTTCATGCGCTGCCCCCGGTAGGGCCGGGGGTCGTGCCCTCACCGTTTACGACACCAATCGTCTTGGATTTGCTCATGAGCTTCCGATCGTCTTCTTTGTTTGTTAAAGATTGTACCTGAAAGTTTGCCGCCGCCGGAGGCCGCGCGGCGCGCGGCGGGAATTCTGTTAGAATGCCGGAGTTTTCTTAACGCCTTAATTTCGCACTACTGGGGTCTTTTGATGAAGTCTTTCAATTCCTTTCAGCCTGTCGGACTGCTGGCCTTCCGTATCGCGCTCGGGCTGATTTTCTTTTCGCACGGCTACCCCAAGCTGGCTCACTCCGGAGCAGGAATGCAGGGCTTTTTCGTGCAACATGGCCTTCCGGGATACTTCGTCTACATTTCCGGCGTGCTGGAAGTTTTCGGAGGCATCCTCCTGGTCCTGGGGCTGTTTACACGCGCAGCGGCGCTGCTGCTGGCGGTGGAAATGGGTGTGGCCATCTGGAAAGTACACAGCGCCGGCGGTTATCTGGCGGTGCATGACTACGAATTTCCGCTGGCTTTGGCGACGGGCTGCCTGGCCCTCGCTACAGTCGGAGCAGGCCTATTGTCTCTCGACAATCCCTTGTTCGAGGGCGGCGGCAGGTCTCGCGCGCCTAGAAACTCGAAGCCGGGCAAATAATTCGTTCGGGGCAAATCATCTGTTTGGAGATTGCGTCCGTACTCCGTTTATTCAAGCCCTGAAAACAAAATGAGGCAATGCACTTCTGTGTCCTGCATTCCGCTGATTTAGTATAGAATCTCTGCGGTTCTTGATCCTCGCGAAGGAATCCCAATGAAAAAATCCAACTTGCGCCGCGCTCAACTCACGTTTTTGCTCCTCGCCTCTCTGGTCCTCGCCTCCGTTTACTTCTTGCCGGCGGCTGACAATTCTTCTTCGCTCCCCGCGCCTCCGGTGGCCAAAAAAGAGCCGAAGGTCACGGAGATCAACGGCCGCAAGCTGGTAGATAACTATTTTTGGCTGCGCGACAAGAAGAATCCTGAAGTCGCGGCATATCTCGAGGCCGAGAACGCCTACACCGATGCCGTCATGAAGCCCACCGAGCCGTTGCAGAAGAAGCTCTATGACGAGATGCTGGGCCGCATCAAGGAAACCGACGTCGAGGTCCCCTATAAGGACGGTGAATACTTCTACTATGTGCGCACCGAAGCCGGCAAACAGTACGGGATTCGCTGCCGCAAAAAGGGCAGCATGGACGCCCCTGAAGAGGTTGTGCTGGACGTCAATGAACTGGCCAAGGGGCAAAAATTCATGTCGCTTGGTGCGTTTGACGTGAGCGACGACGGCAATTTGCTGGCGTACACGACAGACAACACGGGATTCCGGCAATACGCGCTGGCGGTGAAGGATTTGCTCACAGGCAAGAACCTGGTGGACCACGCCGAACGGGTGGACTCCATCGCCTGGGCCAACGACAACAAGACGCTCTTCTACACGATTGAAGACGAGACCTCCAAGCGCGGCTACCGCATGTATCGCCATGCGCTCGGAACGAACGGAAACGATACCCTGGTCTACGAAGAAAAAGACGAACGATTCGATATTGGCACGGGCAAGACACGCAGCAAGGCGTACATTTTTCTCTTCTCCGGAAGCCACACTACTACTGAGGTTCGCTATATTCCCGCCAACCAGCCGATGGCCGAGTGGAAGGTTCTCGAACCGCGCAAACAAGATGTGGAGTACTACCCGGACCACAACGGCGATTTCTTTTATATTCGGGTAAACGACACCGGACGCAATTTCCGGCTGGTGAAGGCGCCGGTTGCGGATCCGGGAAAGAAGAACTGGCAGGAAGTGCTGCCGAATCGCGCGGACGTGATGCTCGAGGACACGGACTATTTCAAGAACTACTACGTGTTGTACGAGCGCGGAAAGGGCTTGCCGCAGATGCGCGTTTGCAACTTGCGGACCAGCGAATGCAAACGCATCGAGTTTCCGGAGCCGGCGTACGTGAGTTATGCCTACGCGAATCGCGAGTTTGATACCGCAAAGTTTCGCTACGGATACCAGTCGTTCATCACGCCGCAATCCGTTTTCGAGTACGACATGGCCGCGGGTGGTTCCACGCTGCTGAAGCAAAAGGAAGTGCCCGGCGGCTACGACCGTACGCGCTATGAGGTGGAGCGGGTTTTCGCAACGGCATCCGACGGCGTGAAGGTTCCCATAACTGTGTTGCACCTGAAAGGGACGAAGCGTGATGGAAAGGGGCCGATGTACCTGACGGGCTACGGCTCGTATGGGTACCCCTATGACATTGGCTTCGACTCCGACCTCTTCAGCATGGTGGACCGTGGAGTGATTGCGGCTGTGGCGCATATTCGGGGCGGCGGCGAAATGGGCAAGGCCTGGCACGACGACGGACGCATGATGCACAAGAAAAATACGTTCACGGACTTCATCGCTTGCGCGGAGTATCTGGTCGCCCAAGGATATGGGTCAAAAGACCGGTTGACCATCGAAGGCCGCAGCGCTGGCGGGTTGCTCATGGGCGCGGTGTTGAACATGCGGCCGGATTTGTTCCATGCCGCGCTGGTCGGCGTTCCGTTCGTGGACGTGATGAACACGATGCTGGACGAAACGGTGCCGCTGACCGTGCCGGAGTTCGAAGAGTGGGGCAATCCTAAGGAAAAGCCGGCGTTCGATTACATGCTTACGTACTCGCCGTACGACAACATCGAAGCCAAGGCCTATCCCAATATGCTGGTACGGACTTCGTTCAATGACAGCCAAGTCATGTATTGGGAGCCTGCCAAGTACGTTGCCAAGATGCGCGCGCTGCGAACCGACCACAACATTATGATCTTGAAGACCAACATGAATCCCGCCGGGCATGGCGGCGCCTCCGGCCGTTATGACCGGCTGCATGAAACGGCGTTTGATTACGCGTACTTCCTGACGCAAATGGGAATCAACAATTAATCCGCGTGCCTGACGCAAGGTCACCCGCTAAACACGGGTCTAAAGACGCGCCACTACGTGCGCCGGACTAAGGCCCGGCCCATACACATCGCCAGCTATCTTATTGCAGGGTGTTGCGCGTTTGATATTCGTTGGGAGTTCAGAATGCGGCGGTCGCTGACGTCACTCCCGTGGGCCCTTCGGGCACGGCAACCCACAGAATGATGTAAGCCAGCAGGCCTGAGCCTGCGCAGAAAAAGGCCAACACCCACAGAACCCGGACGATCGTGGGATCAAGATCAAAATAATCTGCCAGCCCGGCGCAAACTCCAGCCAGTTTCCGATCATTCGTCGAGCGCACTAATCTTTTGCGCGCCGCGTACGCGGGAGGGCTCGCCGGGGCACCGGTTTCCGCCTGCCTGGCGCCGCAGTTGTAGCAGAATTTGGAGCCGGCAGCGATATCTTTTTGGCAGTTTGGACAAAGCATCGGTCACCCCCACAGAGCAGCCTTGTTCGGCGTTCCTACAGTTAAGTACGTAAATGCAGCCAAAAAAGTTTCCTTACCCGATAGTTTAAACCCAACCGGCTCAGTACTCCAGAAGCTGTTTCACCGCCGCCGTAATGTGGCCAACCTGCGGCAGGATCACATCTTCGAGCTTGGGCTGGTACGCGCAGAAGGTATCCATGGCCGCCACGCGCTTCACTGGAGCGTCCAGTTCGTCAAAGAGTTCGTCCGCAATGCGCGCGGCGATTTCCGCCCCGTAGCCCCAGCTCAACATGTCTTCGTAGGCCACGATGACGCGGTGCGTTTTTCCAACAGTCGCGGCAATCGCTTCCCAATCGTAGGGCGAGAGCGAGCGCAGGTCGATAATTTCCACGCTGATGCCCTCGCGCAGGAGCTGAGCCGCAGCCACCTCCGCGCGGTGGACGACGGCGCCATAGGTGATGATGCTCAGATCGCTGCCCTCTTTCACAGTGCGCGCCTTGCCGAAGGGAATCGTGAAATCCGGCCCGGGATTTTCCGAGCGGTTGTACGGCTGGCGATAGAGATGCTTGTGCTCGAGAAACATGACCGGATCGTCGCAACGGATCGCCGCGCGCAAAAGGCCGGCAACATCGAGGGCCGTGGAAGGCATCACCACGCGCAGGCCGGGGCAGTGCGTGAAAATCGATTCGCCGCTTTGGCTGTGATAAACGCCGCCGCCAGTGAGGTAGCCGCCGATCGCCACGCGCAAAACCACCGGTGCCTTGAAGGAGCCATTCGAACGCCAGCGCATCACGCACAATTCATCGCGGATTTGCATCATCGCCGGCCAGATGTAGTCAAAAAATTGGACTTCCGCAACGGGCTTCAGCCCGCGGGTGGCCATTCCAATGGCTCGGCCCACGATACTGGCCTCCGCCAGCGGCGTATTGAAAACGCGGTCCGCGCCGTATTTGCGTTGCAGGCCTGAAGTCGCCTTGAAGACGCCGCCCTTCCCTTTGACTTCCTTGAGGCTTTCCTCGCGGCTGGCGTCGGCCACGTCTTCGCCGAAAACCAGAATTCGTTCGTCCCGCGCCATCTCATCGGCAAGCGTGGCTGCAACCGTTTCCACCATCGTCTTCGGCGCGCCGTGGCAATGTGCTTCCGCCCCGAACATATCAGAGGTCGGATCTACTTCCGGCGAGTAGACGTTCGTAAGAATCGAGTCGATGGGCGGCGGCTCCGCAACCAGCGCCTGGTCCGCGGCTTCCCTCACTTCGCTATCCACTTCCGTTTCGAGCGCCTCGATCTGTTTCTGATCCAGGATGCCTTCGCGCACCAGGAAAAGCGAAAACTTCGAAATTGGGTCGCGGCGTGCTTCTTCCTCGCGTTCTTCGGGCGACTTGTAAAGTTTTTCGTCGTCCGACAGCGAATGCGAATAGGGCCGCGTTACGTGCGCGTGAATCAGTGCGGGACCGCGCCGCTCGCGGCAATAATGGACCGCTTCTTTGCAGACCGAATAGCACTCGAGAGGATTTGTTCCGTCGCACTCGCTAAGGTGCAGCCCGGGGAAACCACGAACCAGCTTTGAAATGCTGCCGCCGGCGGTCTGCACTTCGATGGGCACGGAAATCGCGTATCCGTTGTCTTCCACGACGTACAACAGCGGGAGCTTCATCGCGCACGCGGCGTTCAGCGATTCCCAGAACTCGCCTTCGCTGGTGGCACCGTCTCCGCTGGAAACATAAACAATCTCGCCGCGCTCGTGGTTCACGTATTCCCCGAGCGGCGCTTTCTTAGCCTGCCCGAGAGCTTTGGGGTGCGCTTCGTAATAAAGCGTGGCCTCCGCGGCCCCGACGGCTTGCACGAACTGCGTGCCCGTGCAGGAGGAGCGGTTCACGATGTTCCATTTGGGATGGCCCCAATGCGACGGCATTTGCCGCCCCCCGGAACTGGGGTCATCCTTGGCCCCCACCGCGGCCAGCAGGGTTTCCAGCGGCGTCATGCCAAGCGTGAGGCATAGCGCGCGATCCCGGTAATATGAATAAATCCAGTCGGTGCCCGGTCGCAGGAAAAGGCCCATCACCGCGGAAATCGCTTCATGCCCTGCGCTGGAAATCTGGAAGTAGATTTTGTTTTGGCGCTTCAACTGGATTTCGCGATCGTCCAGCCGCCGGGAAAGGTACATCGTGCGGTAAATGCGAATCAGCGTGTCGTGATCGAGGCCGTGAACTTTGGGGGCGTCAAGCTTTGCAAGTTTGACGCGCGTTTGTAACGCCATTCGCTCTGCCCTCGAATTCCGGGATTGCGCCTCTGCGGAAGTCCATTATAGCGAATTTCTACGCCTGCCAGCCCAAATTGGTAGTTCGTGCCCCTGATTGTCTCCAAACGGTCGCGGCCAATTTGGCCTCGAACCAGCGACCGAGCAGCGACCGCCTCTTCATAAATCAACCCAGTGATTCGAATTGTTTGTCCGTCGCATCGAATTCCTTGTCGTCGTGATGAACGATTTTTGGAGACGCACTCTTGAAGGGCTCTTCCGAAGGAATCCGCGCCAGCCAGCGCTGCTCCGATAACTTTTCGTGTGAAGAAAAATACAGCCGCACCAGCAATCCGACTTTGCCGTTCGCGGCGGCATCGCTCGCCTTGCCAGACGCTTTGCCCTTGGGCTTTTC
>Ga0206989_1146_pt1 | contig 12042 bp, 7 predicted proteins | sample Alteio_BWMinCont_10_FD_153276 | JGI IMG/M metagenome (GOLD analysis project Ga0206989, IMG submission 153276) | Enriched cells from forest soil in Barre Woods Harvard Forest LTER site, Petersham, Massachusetts, United States -... | ecosystem: Environmental > Terrestrial > Soil > Temperate forest >...
CAGCGCCGTGCGGAAAACGCCGGGAGCGATGGCATTTACCATCACGCCGCGCTTCGACCATTCGACAGCCAGGGATTTCGTAAGAGCCCCCACGGCTGCTTTGCTGGCGGCATACGCGGCGACTTCGGTCAGAGAAACAAAAGTGTTTAGCGAAGCCACATTGATAATCCGGCCGTAACCCCGCTCCAGCATATGCTTGCCAAAAATCTGGCAGCCGCGGAGCGTGCCGGTAAGATTAGTTTCCAGGATTTCTCGCCAGGAGTCTTCCGGAAAATCGAGCGTGGGGCCGCGTTTGATGATGCCCGCGCAATTCACCAGGATGTCCGCTTTGCTAAAAGTTTCGAGAGTTTTCGCGAGGAGATTTTCCAGGGAAGGGCGATCCCGAACATCACAAGCGATTCGAATGGTTCGGCGGGAGAGTGATTCGATTTCGCGGGCGGTCGATTCCACTTGTTCGAAACGCCGGGAAGACGCTACCACGTCTGCTCCGGCGGAAGCCAAGCCGAGAGCAAGGACACGGCCGATGCCGGTTGTTCCACCGATGACCACGGCAGTTCTGCCGGAGAGGCTTGCAAGAGGAGAGTTCATTTCATTCCTTGTCCTTTTTCTTGTGCGGCGCTCAAAATACCGTGAATCCCCAACCGATCAGAAAGCGATAAATGCTCCGTTCGAATGGAACATTCGAACGGCAAACAGTATCACTCCCGCGGCCTAAACTGCGAAGCGTCCCCGGTAAGCCCAGAGCCCCAGGCCCGGATTGGGCACAAAGAAAACTTCCTCGCCATCCACCTGGTTGTAGCCGTAGTGCAACTTTTGCGGATCGTATTTTTTGGCCATGCTTGCGAGATCGCCGTAGTCGAAACCGGCGCTGGAAATTTCTTTCCGGCTGAGGCCCCCAGGGCAGTATGTGATGGTGAAGCGTCCTTCGGATGATCCGTGGATGAGATGAGCGGCGGCGCCGAGATTGGCGGCGAGTTCCGGATCTTTTTCGACAGCTGCGAGAGCCGCAGGCGTACCGAAATATCCGTACTTGCGGATCAGCCGGTCAATCGTGGCGTCCTCGCCGAACTCTTTTACTCCTGGAGCTAGGACAATCAGTTCGGCGCCGTCGGCCAGGGCCATGCGCGTCCGATAGATGGCTTTATTGCCGAGCCAGGTGCTGTGCAATTCTTCCGGGTCCAGATACACAACTGCCTTTCGAATGGGAGAATCGAGCATGACAAAATTAACTTTGAGACTGAGCTGAGAAGCTTTCTGAAAACACTCGGCGTCGTCTCCGATGAAGAGTCCCCGGATTGCCACTTTTCCGTCTGCGTTAGTCCCTACGACTGTCAGAACATATACGACAGGCAAGTGTTGGATGAAATGGCTTGAAGCGTAGTTGAGGACGCGGCGAACCGGGGTGTCTGCCCGACCCATGATGCGCTCCATGCCGTAGACAGCGCCGAGGAAATGGCTGCGGTTGATGCTGTCCTGGCCGCCGGTGCCGACAAGAATATTTTTATTGTAATTGGCCATTCCGATGACTTCATGGGGAACAACCTGCCCGATGGAGAGAATCAGGTCGAAACCACCTTCGACTAACAAGCGGTTGATTTGAACCGGCCAGGTATAGTTCAGCTTGCCTTCGGACTGTTGGTGGATAAACTCGGCGGGGACTTCCCCCAGGGTGGCGGTATCCTTACGCCAGTTGTGGGCGTGAAATAATTCGAACGGCACGCGGCCAAACATTTTGTCTGCTTGGGCTGGGGTCATGGCCGCATGCGTGCCGACCGCCGGTAAAACAGCAGCCAAGTTTTTCCCATAAAATTCATAGGCGCTTGCGGTGAGGCCGCCTGCCCCCGAGCGGAAACGAGTCATGTCAGGAGGAATTGCCAGGACGCGATCGCGCTGGCCAAGCGCGCGGAGGGCATGAAACAGACCATTCTTCAGGTCAGCGGGAGTGAGCTCGGATTGTTCGCTGCCGATCTCGAGAAAAAGGCTCATGAGGAAAGCGGTTCTCTGTTCTTCAAGCCGGGAGCCGCCTAAAGACAATATCCGCGGCAGTCGAACTCGTCAATTGGCCGCGGCGCAGAGTTATGAGTCAGTTTCCAAGTTGTCCCACTTATCAAGCACTGACAACGGGGATCGGGTTACCGCGAAGGCACACTTTGGTGTTCTTCATGCTCCCTCCGATTTGAATTTAGGCGAAATTATTATCGCTCAGAGCCGGCAACGGGCGGCAAATGCATCCGGCTAACAAGGCTTTGGAAGCGAGGGTTGGAGCGCAAGGGGCCAAACCAAGGGGTGGAGTTGAGACCAACTATCTCAGGATCGTGAGCTCTGTATCCTTCTTCCAAAGCCTCTATCGCCTCTTTCTCCTTGCCCATTCCCACAAAGGCTGTCGCAAAGTAGAACGGTCCTACATAGCTCTTTTTGCTGGCCGCCCGCATCTCTTCCACAAGCTTGCCGGCTTGCTCGACGTTACCTTGCCGGCCGTAAACATAGGCAGCGATCGACAGAAAGAAGGGGTCGCGGTGCGAAAGGGCGAGGCCTTTTTCTGCGTCTTGCAGGGCCTCCGGGTACATGCCTTTTTGGAAGTGCGCAGCAGCCACGCCCAAGCAAAGGCCACGCACCAATAAGGTATCGACGCATTCAAGCGAGCATTCTCTGCGTGTATGGACGCTCGCAAATACTCGATTAAGTGACAAATCCTGTTCTAGGTCCCGATTAACACAGTCGTAACCGGAATCGACCTCAGGGCTAGGCCTGGGGCTGCATGACGCGTGACTATGCGCTACACGCCTGTGAATCTCGTTTTCCGTAAAACCAGCTTCGTTACTATTCATTGTCCCCGAGCAACGACAGCGTCCCGCCTGGTCACCGATACTCCTATAAGTCCGTAGATATTTTTCTTGTGGGGAAACTTAACTGCGGTAGTGGAGACGAAGAATGTCGAAAAAAAGTAGAATTTGGGCCGTCGGCTTGTCGCTGTCAGCGGTGCCGGACTGGTGCAAAAGGACTGCGGGTAGATACCGGCGGTTTGCGCACAGAATTGCGGATCAATTACGGATGGCCGGGCGAGAAAACCAATTTGAAGTTGCGCGAGTCATGAATGTCAGCCATGCGTTGCATGCAGATTTTGGCGGAAAGCGCGTAGAATTGGGGGAATTCATCAAGGTAATGAGTATTGGCGACCGCCTCCGTGTGCTTTGCGATGACGGATTGCTTGTGGCAGAGAAAACCTCTGAGACGCAATTCAAGTTAATTCATGCTGAAACGATGACAGAGTTAGTCCATTGATTGCAGGTCTGATCTTTACCGCGAGCGGCGTTTTAATGACCCCACTCCTGCTGACTGGGGACACCCGGAATTAGACATCGTTCGAGATTTGGGCGCAACAGATTTCCCCACTCCAGGTAAGTCCCGATAAACGCTAACCGGACATCTCTGACAATGTCGGCCCTGTCAAATCCTTTTTGAGCGTGCTTCGCCGTCTCTCCGAAGAGTGGTCTTCCTTGCTCTTTGTTGGCCTCTGCATCGACGGCCACGGCTCGCTCGTGATCTTTCGGTCAGTTTCAGTCCGACCCCAACATCTCTTCGATCTGTGCTTCGACCACGATTACTTGTTCAAACTCCCTTGGCAGGGAGCGGGATGCCCAATCAAGTGGACGACGCTTTACTTCACACCATATCCGGTAGAATTTTTTGCTTCTCCATCACTGCGGTTCAGTTCCTGTTCATCGCGCTCACCAGCCTCTCGCTTCCCTGGTTTCATAAACACCACCTTTGAAAACAGCTTTATACCAGATGGTGTTGCATCGACCGGTTGAGCCTGCACGACTAACCAGGACCTAGTAGCGAATGGAGTCTCTCGGCGCAGTGTTGAAGCAGTGGCGTGAAGGTGGGCATCGACGGTACGTCTCCTGAGGTCGATGATATACGCTCGTTATTCGGAATTTTCTAGAGGTGAGTTAAGATGGCCGCGTCACAGATGGAGGAAAAATGCGAATGATTCGATTGTTGGCGATTGTGCTGGTTTGGGGTGCGCCTTTGGCTGCTCAAACTAGCGCACAGCATGGGATTCAGACGAATGATTTGGATAAGAAGTGCGATCCTTGCACGGATTTTGCGCAGTATGCGAACGGGAGTTGGCACGCGCAGAATCCGATTCCCGCGTATATGGACCGGTGGAGCAGGAGGTGGCAGGCAGGGGAGGAGGCGAAAGACCATTTGAAGGTCATTCTCGAAGAGGTTTCCAGCCGCACGGATTGGCCCAAAGGAAGCGTGGAGCAGTTGATCGGCGACTACTACAGCTCTTGCATGGATGAGGGGCGAATCGACAAGCTTGGGCTGTCGCCGGCCGAACCGATGCTGAAAGAGATTCGCGAGATGAAGAGTGCGGGGGATCTTCGGCGGATGATCCTGAGTTTCCACGAGCAGGGTATTTTTGTTCCCTTCGGGTTGGTTTCGCAGCCGGACAATCACAATCCAGCCGAAACAATTGCCACTGTGTTTGCCAGCGGCTTGGGTCTGCCGGATCGCGATTACTACTTAAAGCCAGAACCGCGATTCCAGGAGGCACGCGAGAAGTACCGAGTGCACGTGGCGAACATGTTCAAACTGGCGGGGTACGACGAAAAGAGCGCGAAGGCTGCGGCCGAGACGGTTTTTCACGTGGAAGAGAAGCTGGCGGAAAACTCGCTGGACAATGTGGCGCTGCGGGATCCTGCGAACACCGATCACAAGATGAACTACGCCGCGCTTACAAAGCTGGCTCCGGCGATGGACTGGGACGGGTATTTCGCGACAGCAAAGATTTCACGGGCGGACCTGAATGTGACCGAGCCGAATTTCATGAAGGAAGTAGACCGTCAACTCCGTCAGACGTCATTGGCCGACTGGAAGACGTATCTGACGTGGCAGCTTCTGAACGGGAAGGCCGACGTGTTATCGGAAGCGTTTGTGAATGAGAATTTCGCGTTTCAGGGAAAGTATTTGAGTGGGGCAACCGAAATTAAGCCGAGGTGGAAGCGGTGTGCGGAGTCCACAGACCAGCTTTTGGGAGAGGCGCTGGGAAAGAAGTATGTGGAGAAGTATTTTCCACCGGAGGCCAAGGCGCGGGCGCAGGAGATGGTTAGGAATATCATTGCCGCGATGCATGACACGATCGAAGGGTTAAGCTGGATGGGACCAGAGACGAAGAAGAAGGCATTGGAGAAGCTGTCGACGCTTAATCCTAAGATTGGGTATCCGGACAAGTGGAAGGACTACAGCAGCATTCCGTTGACCCGTGATTCCTTCTGGAACAACCAGGCCGCTGCGACTCGCTGGAATGTAATCGATGACAACTGGAATTTGATAGGGAAACCAACGGATCGCGGCCGGTGGGGCATGACGCCGCCCACATCCAATGCATATTACAGCTCGCTGTTGAACGAAATTGTTTTTCCAGCGGGCATTTTGCAGCCGCCGGCATTCGATGTGAGCGCGGCAGACGCGGTCAACTACGGATCGATTGGAGTCGTGATCGGGCACGAGATTAGCCACGGATTTGACGATCAAGGCTCGAAGTTCGACGCGCAGGGGCGCCTGAAAAATTGGTGGACTCCCCAAGATGAAAAACGCTTTGAAGAAAAGACCGCGTGTGTTGCGCGGCAATTTGACGGTTATTTTATCGAGCCGAATATCCACCACAACGGCAAGCTGGTTTTGGGAGAGAGCATCGGCGACTTGGCGGGAGCGAAGATCGCTTATCTGGCCTTTAAGAAGGCGCAAGAGAAGCATGCGGCTCCGACTTTGCATGGATTTACGCCGGACCAGCAGTTTTTCATTGCGTGGGGACAGTGGCGTGGGGACGAAATTCGCCCGGAGGCGCAGAGAAAGATGGTGCAGGGAGATGAACACCCGATTGCGAAGTACCGCGTGATCGGGCCACTGTCAAACTTGGCGGCATTTGCGGAGGCGTTTGGTTGCAAGAAGGATTCGGCGATGGTTCGTGCGCCAGGGGAGCGGTGTGAGGTGTGGTAGGGAGAGAGCTGCCCGTAAACGTCGACTCTCGGGAATGAATAGAATCGATTCCGCCGGCAGCGCAACTCCTGATAAACGCAGTTGGCGGACAAGTTAAATCGCGGCTCGGCTCGGGAACCAGAATGCCTTTGGTTCTTCTCGAGACAAGTAGCCAAGCCTGTTCATTAATGCGGCCAAGCGCGGGCGATCTCCATTACTCAACGCCGTGAATTTCAGGCCCAGACCATGACCGGCCTGTACATGTCGGACGACTGCGTCGGCTCTGATTTGCCCTTCCTGGACAAGAAATTCAAGCCTCGCCTTTGTGCCCACGACCGTTGGCATTCGAGTCTCGATAAACAGACCGCCGACGCTCAGATTCCGAACTCGCGAAGCGTCGTCAGCTCCACCACACCGCCAGTAGACCCAGACGCCACCAAATGTCTCGATCCGCGACTTGAACCGCCTAGTAGGGGAAGCTGTCTGCAGTAGCACCTTACTCCTCCACGTGCGAGACTTCGGATAGCCCTCGCACCTTTCTATTTTTTCCTTGTTTCACGGACTCGACTCTTGCGAGCGTTAGCCGCCAAGAGTCGCGAGTGCGGGATTGTCAGACGGCAGGAACCGCCGACGGAACTGTCACTTTTGACAGTCCAAGAGGCATAGCATTTGGCAGTGGATAGACGCCAAAATTAGCCTAATGTCTGTGGAAATGCCCCCAAAAGCCAAGGCGCTGGTGCTGTAATCCGATCTGCCAAGACTTAACGTAAGTCCATGATATAAACTTTTGGTCCGGTTCAGTGAATCTGCGATTCTGCAAATTATCATGCGTACCGTCATTCAAGTGGCTGGAGTCCGCAAGACCTACGGCAAAACGGTAGCTGTCGACGAAGTGTCGTTCGAGGTCAATGACGGCGAAATATTTGGTTTGATCGGGCCCAATGGCGCGGGAAAAACGACCACGATGGAATGCATCGAAGGCCTGCGTACGCCCGACCGGGGCAGCATCTCGGTTCTGGGTCTTGATCCCTTTCGTCAAGTTTACAAGCTGCAGGACCGTATCGGGGTTCAGCTCCAGCAGGCGCAGTTGCAGAAGCGCATCAAAGTGTGGGAGGCGGTAGACCTCTGGGCTTCGCTTTACCAGAAGAAAGCGATCGACGGCGAACGCCTGCTCGAACAACTCGGACTCACCGATAAGCGGAACGCCTGGTTTATGAACCTCTCCGGAGGCCAGAAGCAACGGCTGTTTATTGCCCTGGCGCTGATCAACGACCCGGAGGTGGTGTTTCTCGACGAGCTGACCACCGGGCTGGACCCGCAGTCGCGGCGGGCCATCTGGGATCTGGTGCGCGGGATCCGCGAGCGCGGCAAGACGGTCTTTTTGACCACTCACCTGATGGAGGAAGCCGAACGGTTGTGCGACCGGGTAGCCATCATCGAGCATGGACGGATCATTGACATCGACACTCCAGATAAGCTCGTCAACCGGCACTGCCCAGAGCGAACCGTCGTTCTCACCACGAACGACGCGGGTGCTGAAGAGCGCTTTCGGGCGATCCCCGGAGTTGAAGCGGTGAACTGCACTGACTTTCGATTCACCATTCGCGGCCGGGGCGACGACATGGTGACCGAGGTGATTCATTGTTTGTCCGAGAATCGGATCCGGGTCACGGAATTCCGCACGATTCTCCCGAACCTTGAGGATGTCTTTCTGAAACTGACAGGTCATTCGATTCGAGAGTAGGCGTTAACATGATGCTGCGTGGGCTTTGGAAACTGACTTGGGTCGAGATCAAGATATTCGTACGCGAGCCCCTTGGGGCGTTCGGAACGATCGGTTTCCCGGTTCTGATTTTCATTGTACTAGGCCGAGTAGTTGGCGGCAGACTTGCGCCGACTTCACTTGCGGCCAGCAGTTTCATCCGCGTGGGCCTGCCGGTTCTCGTTTCTGTTCTGATCGCGATCAGCGCAGTACTTTCGCTGGTCACGATTATTTCGATTTACCGCGAGGGCGGCATCCTCAAGCGACTGCGCGCCACGCCACTGCGCCCTCAGACCATCCTTACCGCCCACGTGATCGTCAAGCTGTTACTCACTGTGGCCACGCTGGCCTTGATGGTCCTGGCGGGCAAACGGTACTACCCGATCGGCGTTCATATTCCCTTGTTCTCGTTCACGATTGCGCTGCTCATAAGCACCTGGAGCATTCTGTCGATCGGGTTTCTCATTGCCAGCATCGTTCCGACGGCGCGCTTTGCGCAGCCGATTGGGGCCGTCATTATGTACCCGATGATTGCTGTCTCGGGACTCTTCGTGCCTATTGAATCGTTGCCGCCAGTGCTTCGTGCGGCGGCGAGAGTGCTGCCGCTAGGCTACGCTGTGCCTCTGCTCCAGGGAATCTGGAACGGCGACGCGTGGTCGGCGCACGTCGGCGACGTAGCAGCATTGGCAGTCGTTTTTGTCGTTTGCACCGCGCTTTCTGCGAAGGTGTTTCGTTGGGAGTAACTCGGGCCGCGCGGCAACCTGGTTCTGTCACGCGCGAATTGGGCCACCGCAGCTCGAAGTCTATTCGCATGAGTCTCAAAACCTAAAGTCTTTCGGGGTGATCGGGAGGTCCACTCGCTGCAGGCCTGGCGCGATAACGCAGAGAAAGAGAAGGCCAAGGAGATAAACGGAGCTGCAACTACGAACAGAGGAGTGCAGCTGTGAGTGAGCTGTAACACCCAGCCTGTACTCAGTGAAAACAAGACGGCCCTTGCCGAACCGGCCATTCCGCCGATTCCGACGACGCTGCCCACCGCACTTCGCGGAAACATGTCCGACGCGGTGGTGAAATCGCAGTCGTCAATTAGCCGCGGCGCGGTGGATCTCGGTCATCTCTGCGGCGAACCTTTGCCTTCTTCTTTTGCAACTGCCACACCCTCAAACTGCCACGCCCCTGACCCCACCTCCTCCACTTTCCCGTCCGGCAACTTCACCGTCGCCGTTGCATTTGCCGGAATCTCCACGCGCAACTTCATCTTGCCGTCCGCGATCTCCCATGCCGAGGCGACCCTCCCATACATGCTTTCCACCGCCGACTTCGCGTACTTCAACCCTCCGCCTGGCCGCGGCTGAATCAAAATATGTTTGTATCCCGGCTGGTTTTCGTCGATCTTTATTCCTGCCACCACGCTATACATCCATTCCCCAATCGCTCCATACGCGTAGTGGTTGAATGAATTCATCCCTGTATCCTGAAAACTTCCATCCTCCTTAATTCCGTCCCATCGCTCCCAAATCGTCGTCGCACCCTTGGTCACGGGATACAACCACGACGGATACTCAGTCCGGTTCAACAGCATGTAGGCTTCGTCCAGATACCCGTACGCGCTCAGCGCCTCGCACAGCACCGGCGTCCCCAGAAATCCGGTCGTCAAATGCTTGAATTTCCGCACATCCGCCGCCAGGCGGGCTGCTGCCAACGGCCGCTCCGCCTCGGGCAAAAGCCCAAACACCAGCGCTAGCGCATACGCCGTCTGCGTATTCGGTGACAGCCTTCCATTCCCCGTCACAAACTCCTTCTGAAACGCGCTCTTGATCTTCTCTTCCAGCCCAGCGTATTCCGCCGCTTCCTCTTTTTTCCCCAACACCTCCGCGGTCTTTGCCAGCAGCGCCGTCGACCGCGCGAAATACGCCGTCTCGATAAAATCCTTGTCCGTCGTCGCCCCGGGGTAATCCGAATCCGTCGTCGCAAACGCCAGCCAATCTCCAAATGTAAAACCGCTGCTCCAGATGTATTTTCCCCCAGCTTCCCGTCGCATGTACTCCACCCAAGCCTTCATGCTTGGATACTGTTCCTCCAAAATCCGCTTGTCCCCAAACGCCTGGTACACCGTCCACGGCACCACCACCGCTGCGTCTGCCCATCCTGCCGACGCCGAATCTCCCTTCCGCGTCGTGTGCGACAAGACATTCGGGATCACGTGGGGCACCGCTCCATCGTCCTGCTGGTCCAGCGCCAAATCCTTCAACCATTTCGTGTAAAAGCCCGCCGTCTCAAAATTAAAGGATGCTGTCGGCGCAAACGCCTGTGCGTCCCCCGTCCACCCCAGCCGCTCATCTCTCTGCGGGCAATCCGTCGGCACATCCAAAAAATTGCCTTTCTGGCCCCAGATAATGTTGTGCTGCAACTGGTTCAACAGGGAACTGGAGCTTTCGAATGTCCCTGTACTCTCCATCGCAGAATGCACCACGACTCCCGTAAACGCGTCCGGCTTTACCTCTCCTGGCCATCCACTCACGGCGACGTACCGGAATCCCTGAAATGTAAAACGCGGCTCGTACACTTCCGTCCCTTGTCCCTTCGCGATGTAGCGAACCATTTGCTTCGCCGCCCGCAGGTTCGCCGTATAAAAATTCCCCTTACTGTCCAAAACCTCCGCGTGGCGCAAAGCAATCGTCGTCCCCGCCGGCGCCGTCACGCGGAACCTCACCCAGCCGACCATGTTCTGCCCCATATCGAGGACCGTATCTCCCCCGGGCGTGGTAAACACTTTCACCGGCTTGACCTCTTCCATCTCTTTTACCGCAGGCCCCGCAGTCGCTACGAGTTTTGCCTTCGGCCCTTCGGTGACCGTCACGACCTGCCACTCCTTATCGTCGTACCCCGCCTCGCTCCACCCTTTCTTCTCGAGCCTGGCGTCGTAGATTTCCCCGCCATAAATGTCGGACTCCAGTACCGCCCCCGTTGCCGCTTTCCATTTTCCGTCGCTTCCGATGATCTCCTGCGCCCCATCCGAGTACGTAATTACCAGTTGCGCCAGCAGCTCCAATTTCTTCCCGTAACTTCTTTTCAGATCCCAGGTCATCGCTCCGCGATACCACCCATCCCCCAGCATTGCCCCCAGGCAGTTTTCTCCGCTCTTCAACATCTCCGTCACGTCGTATGTCTGGTATTGGTAGCGAAAATCATACGCTGTCCATCCCGGAGTAAAATACTGATCTCCCACTCGCTTCCCGTTCAGCTCAAGTTCATAAAGCCCCATCGCCGTCGCGTACAAGCGCGCCCGCTCCACCTTCTTCTTCACTTGAAAATCTCTTCGCAGCAACGGTGCTGGGTTGGACTTCGTCTCGTCTTCCGCGAGATTCGGTGTAATCCACTGTACCTTCCAGTCCGCCGCTTCCAGCAGCCCCATCTCCCAGCGCGCCGCCTTGCTCCACTCGGACAAATGTCCGTGATTATCCCCAACCTGCACCTGCCAGTAATAAATTCCTTCGCTCACCAGCGCCGGCCCACCGTACTCCACATGAATCGACGCATCCGATTCCACTTTCCGGCTATCCCAAATCGCTTTCCCCTTCTCCAACTCTCGCTCCGACCGTCCTACGCGCAACTCGTAGCTGGTCTGCAGCACGCCCTTTTCCGTGCTCTCCAATTGCCAGCTCAGTCGCGGCCTTCGGACATCGATCCCTACCGGGTCCACCTTGTACTCGCACCTCAGGTTTTTCACCCTTAGCACAGTCGCACCGTGCGCACTCGTACCGCATAGCAGTAAAGCTGCCACCACCATCGATTCCATCGCCGCTCTCTTCACTTGTCCTCCGTTTTTCCGCGGTTTTCTGCGAGTTCAAGGGGTCGGCGCAACGCTAGCTCGAAGTCTACTCTCGGGAGTCTCATAGCCTAAAGTCTTTCGCGGGCGATGATTGGGACTTCCACCCGTGGAAGGCCTGGAGCGATGATGCGGAGGAGGAGAAGGCCGAGAAGATACGAAGCCGCGGCGATCGAGAACAAGGGAGTGTAGCTGTGGTAGGCCTGGAGCACCCAGCCTGTACTCAGCGAGAACAAGACGGCTCCCGCGGAGCCGGCCATGCCACCAATCCCGACGACAGCGCCGACCGAACTGCGTGGGAACATATCCGAAGCAGTGGTGAAGAGATTCGCGGACCATCCCTGATGCGCCGCCGTGGCGAGGCTCAGAATGGCGACCGCGGACCAGAGCGAGGAGAGCCTGCTCGAAAGCAAGATCGGCAAGATGAGGCATGCGCAGACGAGCATGGCAGAGAGACGAGCTT
>Ga0206989_1148_pt1 | contig 11825 bp, 6 predicted proteins | sample Alteio_BWMinCont_10_FD_153276 | JGI IMG/M metagenome (GOLD analysis project Ga0206989, IMG submission 153276) | Enriched cells from forest soil in Barre Woods Harvard Forest LTER site, Petersham, Massachusetts, United States -... | ecosystem: Environmental > Terrestrial > Soil > Temperate forest >...
GTGCAGCATTGGGTTACCTCGGCGCCGCGCAGATGTGGCTGAAGAACTATGCGGCCGCCATTCCGGCCTTTACTCAGCTGATCCCGCACTACACCCTGCTGCCAAATTTCATGTCTATCCACGAATACAATAACCAAAACAACGCGGAATCGATATTCGAGCTGCAGTTCGCGCTGCCCTCCGGCCAAACCCCCGACTGGAGCTTTAACAACAACGATGTCACCTGGCAATCTTCTTTTATGTGGCCCTGGGAAACCTCAAACTTCGGCTATACATATTCGAATAAGCTGCTGTATACCTCCTTCGAGGCCGGCGACCTCCGCAAACCTGCCTCCATCATCGGTCCCAACGACTCGATCCAAAGCCCCGGTATCATCGCCATCGGCGGCATCCGGAACTATGCCCAGGTCAAGGCGGGCTTTGCCGGTACCCTGTCTTTACCAGCCTCCCACTTCACGGACAGCAACGGCCATATCATGAACACCTGCGGCAAGACCGGCGACCTCTGGACAGGCGACCAGCCCGGTCAGCCACGCTCGGGTTACTATGGCATGAAGTATTGGCGCGATCCGAATGTCAGCGGCAACACCCCTGCCCCGGATGGCAACACCAATATCTTCGGCGACCAGAACATCACCCTGCTACGCCTTGGCGAGATATATCTCGACTTGGCCGAATGTTATTATCAGACCGGTGACCAGGCTGATGCGACGACTGCCCTGATGACCGTCCGGAACCGGGCCTGGGGCGGGGCCGCTCCTGCCTCTCCCTTTGGCCCCGATTTCATGCAGATCATGCTGGAGGAATACCGGCACGAGCTGGCCGGGTAATAATAGTACACCCCACGCAGGAAGTAGGCCTGGCCAAGGAGGAAATTGGCCAATGAATCTGAGAGGATGCCCTGGGCATGCATCTGGGTGATGATAGGCACGGCAGAGTTCGCCCTCGATATCCCCTGGTAGGAATCACCCCAGAATACCGGCAGAGAGGCGAAGTCGGTCGGGAACTGATAAGTATTATAGGAGACGTCCGCGCCCCAGTTGAAGAAGTCCTGCGTGGTATAGTTGGCATTGTACCAGAGCCCCTTTAGCACGAAGTTCTGGTTGTCATGGGTAAAGCCGTTGTAGATGGAGTTGACGAGGCTGATCCCGTCCTGCGGCGTGTGGAAGAGCGATTGTGCATTGGCCCCCTGCGTGTCCACAGGATTGAGGAAGTTCCGGGAACAGGAAGGCTGGATCAGCGACACCGCGAACGCAACTAACCCCACCAAAAAAATATTCTTATTATCTTTCATATCTTCTGATTTGTGTTGTTATGGATTAAAAGTTCACATTTAGCCCGATCACATAGTACCTGGAAGAAGGGTAGGTCCCTACATCTACGCCGGACCCTGTGACATTCCGGTAACTGGTATTGGTAGTGTTGTTCACATCTGTGCCTTGCGGCAGGCCGATCTCCGGATCGAGACCGGAGTATTTTGTCAGGGTGAGGAGGTTCTGCCCGGTAAAATAGATCCTGATCTTCGGGGCAAATCGGTCGGTTGCCTTTAGCGGCAGGGTATAGCCGATGGTCAGGTTGCGCAGGCGGAGATAACTGCCGTCCTCGACATAGACATCGGAGGGCCGGCTATTGGCGTTGAACTCATTGGCGTCGATCCGCGCATAGCGGTTGGAGCCGTTGCTGGTCGTCCAGGCATTCTGATAGTATTTCAAACCGATATTCTCGAGACCGACCGAACCGGTGGAGCTGCCGAAGCTTTCAAGGGTTCTTTCCTGGTAATTGTAGATCTTGTTGCCATAGGTCCCATAGAAGAACAGGCTGATATCCCAGTTCTTATAAGATGCGTCAAAAGTAATGCCGCCATAGAATTTTGGAATGGGGCTACCCAGGGCCTCCTGGGAAGAGTCTGGGGTGATATGGCCGCTATGCGAGATGTCGACGAATTTCCGGTCACCGGGGACGGCGCTGCCGGTGGGGCCCGAAGTAGGTTCGTATACGCTGCCCGGTCCGTATATAGCCGCTGCGGCGGCATTCAGATTGTCGATGTCTTTTTGGCTCTGGAAGATGCCCGCGGATTTATAACCCCAGAACTCGCCGATTGGCCCGCCGACCTTTGTGTTGCTGAATTCCCCCCAGTTGTTGGTCCCGGTGGTGGGGAAGCCCAGATTGACGAGATTAAAGACATTGTTCTGGAGGTTGGTCAGGCTGAGCAGCTTATTCTGGATGGTGCTTACGTTTGCGCCGATGCTATAACGCAGGAGACCGGTTTGGTGCGACCAGTTCACGCTCAGCTCAAGGCCTTCGTTGAGGATGCTGCCGACATTCTGGTACTGGTTGCTAAAGCCGGATTGTGCCGGTATCGGGATATTCAGCAGGAAGTTGCTTGACACCTTGTGGTAATAGTCCGCTGTAACGGTCAGGCTTCCGTTCATAAAGCCGGCATCCATGCCGATATCGGTCATTTTGGCGATCTCCCATTTGAGATTGGGATTTGGTTGCTGGGTCAGGATCAGGCCAGGCTCGTAAGTCTTGTTGAAGGGATATCCGTTGTTATTCTGGTTGCTGAATCCGGGTCCGGAGGTATACTGGGCCAGGAAGGCGAATGTACCTGCGTTCACCTGGTTGCCCGTCTCGCCATAGCTGCCCCTGAGCTTGAGGTCGGAAAGCCAGTTGACGTCCCGCAGGAAGCTTTCATCCTTTATCCTCCAGGCCAGCGAGCCGGAAGGGAATACCCCATATTGATTGCCAGGGGCGAAGCGGGAGGATCCGTCATTGCGGACCGTGGCGGTCAGCAGGTATCTGTCCTTATAGGAATAATTGATGCGCCCGAATTGGGATATCAGCGTGACGGTGGTCTGATTGCCATAATAATTGGTCAGCGCCGGCAGGTCTTCGAGATCACGAAGGCCGTTGCTGACGAGGTTGTTGCCCTGGGCGCCGATCTGGCTGAAGAGGTTGTCCTGTGCGGAATAGCCGGCGACAAAGTCGATCATATGGTCGCCAAAGGTGTGGGTATAGGCGATGGTATTTTCCCAGAGCCATTCGAAGGTGCTGTTCGAGGATTGCTCATAGAAATTCAAGGTGGACTGCGTAGAGGTGCCGTATTGTTGTTGCTGACGGGTATCGGAAGGGGTGAAAAAATACCCGCTGTAGTCGTTGATGTTGATACCGAAATTCGTTTTGATGCGCAGACCCGGAAGGATGGTTCCCTCGAGGGATGAGCTGCCCAGGAAATAGTTGGTGAGGTTCTTCTGGTCCTGCGTCTGGATGTTCCACAATGGCCCGTCGCCCCAGTTGCGCACCGACTGGTTGTTCGGGTTATAGAAGCCATAATTGCCCTGGTTGTCCTTGATGAGGGGCGTCAGGAGGTTGCCTCCGTCCAGGGTAGGGGGAAGTTTGGTTAGATAGCCTACGCCTGCGCCTGCTCCCTGTCCGCCGGTGGGAAAGGCCAGGATCGTATTTCCGCGGGCATACTTCATGCTGGTAGAGGATTTGAGCCAGCTGAAAGGCGTATAATCCACATTTATACTGGCGTTGATGCGTTTGAAATCGGAACCCATGACAATGCCTTTCTGATCGAAATAACCCGCTGAGAAGGCGGTTTGCACCTTGTCGGAGCCGCCTCGGATGGCTAGGTTGTAGGTTTGTTTCAGACCCACCTGATAAATCGCATTCTGCCAGTCCGCTTCGTGGAGGGTATCTGCATCGGTCCAGTTGGGCAGGGCGGTATAGCCGTCGATGCTGGCATGCTGAAAGGCCAGCGCGCCCCATTGCTGGGCATTCAATACCTTATACATCTTTGGCTTGCCCTGGACGGAGGTCTGGACATCGAGGGTGACCGTAGTGCCGTTCTTCCTGCCCCGCTTTGTAGTGATAATGACCACTCCGTTGGCCGCCCTGTCCCCGTAAATTGCGGTCGCCGAAGCGTCTTTTAGTATCTCCATCGAAGCGATGTCGCTCGGGTTGAGGGTGTTGAGTCCGCTGCTGACGGGATAGCCGTCGACCACATACAGCGGGTCGTTTGAGCCAAGGCTGCCTACACCCCTGATCTGGACCTGGACACCACCGCCGGGTGCACCATCGTTGTTCGTCACCTGGACGCCTGCGGCTCTACCCTGCAGCGCCTGGTCGAGCGTAGTGACCGGTACTTTCGAGATCTGGTCGGCCGAGACGCTGGCGACGGAACCCGTGAGGTCCCTTCGCTTTACGGAGCCATAGCCTACGATCACGACCTGTGTCAGGGATTGGGGATTGGAAACAAGTCTTACAGTGACTGTTGTACCGTTGTTGAGGGGAATATCCTGCGGAAGATAGCCCACCGAGGTAATGGTCAGCACCGCGTTGGGCGCTGCCGTGATTTTAAAGGCTCCGTCAGCATCGGTGGTGGTGGTGGCATTTGTGCCCTTTACTTTTATCGTCGCTCCCACCAGCGCCGTGCCGCTGTCACTCGATGAGACCTTGCCGGTGATGAGCCGTGTCTGTGCAAAAAGAGTGCCACCGAAGCAAATCAGCAGAATGGATAAAAGATAGCGGAGAAAGAATTGGTAGTTGGTCATAAGCAATCGTTTTGAACTGTTGTGCAAAGCTAGTTGTAAGTCGTTCTAGCAACAGGATTTTAGCAGATGTTTTCCTGCTCAGAATTTATCAATATCTATTCGAATTTTATCATTTGCCGTCAGAACGACATTTTTTTGGACTAATTTGTATGTATCAATGAAGAGCATTAAGATCAGGATATTGCTGCTTGTGCTTATCGCTTTCCTTTTTTCAGATAAGATGGTTGGCCAGCCCTATTATTTCAATCATTACCAGGTTGAGAACGGGCTCTCGAATAACTCCGTGGGGTGCAGCATCCAGGATGACGACGGTTTCCTGTGGGTCGGCACGATCAACGGGTTGAACAGGTTCGACGGCTATACCTTCAAAACATTCTATTGTGATCCGGGGGATACCACCAGCATCGGCAGTAATTTTATCCGCTGCCTTTACAATGACGGCCATGGAATAATATGGGTGGGCACGAACAAGGGTGTCTATACTTTTGACAAGATCAGTGAGAAGTTCCGCCTTGTGAGACCCCTGCCGCAAGGCAACAGCACCGAGATCATCTGTGATGGGCTGGGCGGCTTCTGGTTCATCATCGACTTTTTTGTATACCATTTAGATCCGCGGAACGGAAAGGTGAAGGGCTACCGGGTGGAAGGACGTTCCCCGGTGGCGACGTCGATAGCGTTCACTCCGGATAAGGCCTTGTGGGTTTCGACCTCCAACGGATGCATAAAAAAATATGCGCCCGGGCCGGACTCCTTTTATACTTACAGCGCATACAGGAAGGTTGCCGATCCGTATGCCACCTCGATCGAGAAGATATACCCGATGAACGACAGCTCTTTCCTGATAGGCACCAGGAGCGAGGGCGTGAAGCTGTTCGATACGAGGACAAAGGCTTACAGGGATATCGTCACCCTCAATGAAGAGGGGACAGGCATCTATGCGCGGACCTTTATCAGGAGGAATGAGCATGAATACTGGATAGGCACGGAGACAGGTATCTACATCTATAACAGCGTGAGCGGTGCGGTGTCCCATCTGCAACGGGAATACGACGACCCTTATTCCATCTCGGATAACGTCATTTTCTCCTTCTGCCAGGACAGGGAAGGGGGTTTATGGGTCGGCACCTACCTGGGCGGGCTCAATTACCTGCCCGAACAATTCGTCTTTTTTGAAAAATTCTTTCCTCGTCTCTTGTCGCCTTCGCTCAGCGGCAACGCTGTGCATGAGATTTGTAAGGACCGGTTCGGCAATTTCTGGATAGGTACAGAAGATGGCGGCGTCGATAAGGTCGATATGCAGAAAAAGACCTTCACCTGTTTCAAACCGGCCCCTTCAAAAGGCAGCATTGCATACCATAATATCCACGGAATCCTGGCAACCGGCAACGAACTGTGGATCGGCACTTTCGAGCATGGGCTGGATGTAATGGACATCCTGACAGGAAAGGTTATTCGCCATTATAATGCCGGGCCGGGCAAGCATGACCTGAAGAGTAACTTTATCATCACTATATTCCAGACGAGGGCGCATGAGATCCTCATTGGCACCTGGGGAGGGTTGTTCAAATACAACAGGGGTGGGGACGACTTTTCCCCGGTCCCTGAATTCGGTACGCATATCCAGGCGCTGCTGGAGGACGACCAGGGTATCCTATGGTGCTGTACGCAAGGCGAAGGGGTCTACAATTACGATCCGCGGACCGGACAATACGGGCATTTCGGGTATGACCCCAACGACGTGCACAGCCTGATCGATAACCATGTCAACGGCATTTTCCAGGATAGCAGGAACCACCTTTGGTTTGCCACCGAGGGCGGTCTTTGCAAATACGAAAAGAAAAGCGGGGCCTTCACCAGGTACACTACAAAGAGCGGGCTGCCCGATAACCTTATATTCCGCATCCTGGAGGACGCGAAGCACGACCTGTGGATCAGCACTTCGAAGGGGCTTGTGTGTTTTAACCCGGATACGAAGGATATCATCACTTACAAGCGGTCGAACGGCTTGCTGAGCGATCAGTTCAACTATAACTCTTCCTTCAAAGATACCGATGGGATGTTTTATTTCGGGAGCGTAAAAGGATTGATCGGGTTCAATCCCGCAAGGTTTGTAAAAAATACCTATGTGCCGCCCGTATATATCACCGGGATACAGATCAACAGCAAGGAGTTCAAACCCATCACCTATGCCAGGGCGATCGAGCTCCCTTTCAGCCAATCGACTGTCAGTATCGATTTTGCCGCCCTGAGCTATACGGTGCCCGACATGAACGAATATGCCTACAAGCTGGATGGCCTCGACAAGGACTGGACCTACCTCAAGACGAACAGGAAGGCATATTTTACCAAACTCCCGGCGGGAAAATATACCTTTAAAGTAAAGGGGTCGAACAGCAGCGGCATCTGGAATGAAAAGGAGGCGGAACTCGAGATCGATATCCTTCCACCCTGGTGGGTCAGCGCGTGGGCATATGCGCTCTATGCGCTTGTCTTCGCCGGTCTGGTGTATGTCATCGTACGCTATTATATCGTGCGGACCGCTGAAAGGAATAAGCGGAAGATAGAATTGCTGGAGATGGAAAAGGAAAGGGAGATATATCACGCAAAAATTGAATTTTTTACGAATGTCGCGCATGAAATAAGAACCCCGTTGACATTGATTAAATTGCCTATCGATAAACTGATGAGGAGATACCACCTTCATCCCGGGATAAATGAAAACCTGCGTACAATGGAAAGAAACACAAATCGTCTGATCGACCTGACCAACCAGCTGCTCGATTTTAGAAAAACGGAATCCGATAAATTCAGCCTGAGTTTCGTGAAGACCGATATTTCCGAGCTGGTCAGGGATATCTTCACCAATTTTCAGCCTGCCGCCGAAGAAAAGTGCATCGGCTTCAGGCTCGAGCTGCCAAGGCTCACGCTCCAGGCATTCGTAGATGCCGAAGCCGTCAAAAAAATATTGAACAACCTGATCAACAATGCCATCAAATATGCAGCGAGCAAGGTCACAGTGCAGCTGCTTCCGTTCAGCAGCGAAGACAATGTATTCAGCATCGAGGTCAGGAACGACGGTTTTATCATCCCATATGATCAGAAAGAAAAGATATTCCTGCCTTTTTACCGGTTGAAGGAGACGGAAAAGCAACCGGGCACAGGGATAGGCCTGCCATTGGCCCGGTCCCTGGCCGAACTGCACAAGGGCATCCTTGACCTGAAGAAGCCTGAAAACGACCTGAATATCTTTCTGCTGACCTTGCCCATCCACCAGGACATGGAGTTTGTTTTGCAAAATGTCGAAGCGGAACCGGCAGTACCGGATGAACCCCCGGAGAATGGCCCGGACCTTTCGAAGCCGGTGATCCTGTTCGTCGAAGACAATAAAGAGATCCTGGATTATATCTCCGGGGAACTACAATGCGAATACACCGTCAGAAAGGCGCTGAATGGGAAGCAGGCTTTGGAGGTCCTGAAAGATGAGCAGGTACAGCTGATCATCAGCGATGTCATGATGCCGGTGATGGATGGTCTCGACCTGTGCAAGCAACTGCGAACGGATCTCGAATACAACCATATCCCGATCATTTTGCTCACTGCGAAGAGCACCCTGCACGCGAGGATAGAAGGGTTGGAGGTCGGTGCGGACGCCTATATTGAAAAACCCTTTGTGCTGGAGCACCTGAAAGCCCAGATATCCAACCTTCTTTCCAACCGGACGAGGATCAAGGAATATTTTGCGAACTCCCCGCTTGTTCACATCAAGACCATCGGCTATTCGAAGGTGGACAAGCAATTCCTCGAAGAGCTGGATGCCATCATCCAACGGAACCTGAGCAAGATGGATGTCGATGTAGAGCACCTGGCACGGCTCATGAACATGAGCAAGGCGACATTCTACCGGAAGATAAAGGCTTTGTCGAACCTGACCCCTCATGAGCTTGTGAACCTGTCCCGGCTCAAAATGGCCGCTCAGCTGCTGGCGGATGGGAATTACAAAATATATGAGGTAGCCCATCAGGTGGGGTATACGATGCCATCCAATTTTGCGAGGGATTTCCATAAACAATTCGGGATGACCCCCAGTGAATATGTGAACAGCCAAAAAAATCACAGTCGGATATGAAAGATACCCAGTGGACGAATATGAAAGATAACCGGCGGAGCTTTTTACGCAAGAGCGCCTTTATTGCGGCGGCGCTTTCATCCCGGCATCCTATCACCGCTGTGGATGCGGTGGCCCGGGCCAAGGGTTTCGTCCGCGATGCGGGCATGCAAATGTCGGAAGCGTATTTCGACGGGTTCAACCAGCATAAGATAGCTTTGTGCAGACAAATGGATGTGCTTGGCGCGGTGGGGGGTATCAATCCGAAAATGGTGGGGCTCAATGATGCGAAGGCCTGGGAATATGAAGCCGTGCTGGCGGTAAAGAACGCCTGGGACAACGAGGGGTTGAAAATGACGGTCGTCGAGGGGCCGCCTGCGTTGAGCGAGAAGACAAAGCTGGGACTGGAAGGCCGGGACGAGGAAATTGCCAATTTTATCACGCTGATGCATAATCTGCGGCGGGTGGGTCTGGAGGTCATCTGCTACAACTGGATGCCGGTGACCGGCTGGTACAGGACAGACAAGGCCAAACCCGGGCGTGGCGGGGCGCTGGTGACGGCTTTCGACAATGATGCTGTCAAGGGAGAGTCCATGACGCCGTATGGCCAGGTGTCGAAGGAGCAGCTGTGGAAGACGCTGGAATACTTCCTGAAGGCCGTGGTGCCGGAGGCGGAGAAGGCGGGGATCAGGCTGGCCATGCATCCGGACGACCCACCGATCGACGAGATCAGGGGCATTTCGCGGATCATGACTTCGGTGGAGAACTTCACCCGGATGCTCGACATCTATCCCAGCCCCAGCAACGGGATCACGATGTGCCAGGGTAATTTTTCGCTGATGGGTGTGGACATACCAACTGTTGTGAGGGAATTCGGCAAACGGAAGTGCATTCATTTTGTTCATTTCCGCAATGTGCGGGGTGGGAAGTTTAAATTCGAAGAGACCTTTCATGACGAGGGGCAGATCGATATGTATGAGGCGATGAAGGCTTATTATGACATTGGTTTCAGGGGCCCGATAAGGCCGGACCATGTCCCGACCATGGCGGAGGATAGCAATACGTTCGCGGGTTACTCGACGATCGGTACGCTTTATGCCAATGGGTATATTCGTGGGTTGATGGAGGCTGTGAGCAAAGAGCATACGGGTTCCGGCGGGAATCATGGATAAAAATTACCATATGAATAAAAGGCTCCTGGTCTTTGCAATTTTTATTTTGGTCTGGGGTTTCAGCCGGGCCCAGCAGGTAGGTTCTTCCCCGGATTATATCAAAATGCTGACGTCCCGATGGAAAGGCGAAAGGTTCCCCGATGGGAGGCCGAAGGTGCCGGACGAGCTGCTGGAAAGACTAAAGCCGCTGTCCCTGGAGGATATCTGGGGCGTATTGCGGAACAGGGGATACCAGAACCAGTTCGAGGGCGACTGGCAGATCGTCAACCCGGACAGTGTCATGACGGGGGCGGGTGGTGACGGCGCAGTATATGCCGCTGAGGCCCGACCTTGACAGCCTGATCAAAGCGGAGGGCAGGGCGGAAGGACGCGGGGCAGCATGGGGGCACCAATTCCTGGCCGATCGATATTTTAGAAGACGGCGACGTATATGTCGCGGACAGCTATGCTAAAATGGCCGACGGGACGCTGATAGGTGATAACCTGGGCAACTCCATTTATGCGCACTCGCATCGCGGATTTATTTTCTATGGTTCCGTGCGGGACATGGCAGGGCTGACCGATATCAAGGGTTTTAACGGCTGGATGAAAGGATCGGACCCCTCCTACATCCAGCAAATGATGCTGACCTCCATCAACGCGCCGATCCGGATCGGACGGGCGATCGTCTTACCCGGGGATGTCGTGCTGGCCAATAAATGGGGTGTCATCTTTATCCCCGCCTACCTCGTACAGGAAGTAGTGATCACATCGGAGGTCACCGAGCTGCGTGATGAATTCGGCCACCAGCGGCTGCGCGAAAAGAAATACCTGACGGGGCAGATCGACAGTCAATGGACGGACGAGATAAAGAAAGATTTTTTGGACTGGCTGAACCATTATCCCGGGAAACTGCCCATGAGCAAAAAAGAGCTCGATGATTATCTGAAGGAGAGAAATTATTAAAATTTAGGGTTATGAATAAGACTCGTCGCGGGTTTTTCAGGAGGGCGGCCTTTGGCGGGCTGGCCCTCGGAGGGGGGCTTTTCAATCTTTCTTTCGAAGACAGGATAGCGCAGACCACAGCCGGCGTCCGCCGGGCTTCAGCCCCTTCGGATCTGAAGATCACGGATCTGCGGTATGCCGTCGTCCAGAATGTAGGGCGGACGGCCATCATCCGGATCGATACCAACCAGGGCATCTATGGCCTGGGGGAAGTTCGGGATGGCGCGGATGAGCGCTACGCACTGATGCTGAAGAGCCGTATCCTCGGGCAGAATCCCTGTAATGTCGAGATGATCTTCAAGATGATCAGGCAGTTCGGCGGTCCCAGCCGGCAGGCCGGTGGCGTTTGCGGGGTGGAGATGGCCCTATGGGACCTGTGCGGTAAAGCCTATCATGTGCCGGCCTGGCAACTGCTGGGTGGGAGATACCGTGATACTATCAGGTTGTATGCCGACACACCGGAGGCCAGTTCGCCTGAAGAGCAGCAGAAGCTGATCCGCTACCGCCTGGAGGAGCAGGGATATACCTGGTTAAAGATGGACCTGGGGATCGAAGAGATCCGGAAGATCCCCGGAACGCTGGTCAATGCGGACTTTTGGGGACCGCAGCTCAATCAGTGGCAAGGTGGTTATATGTCGTATGCAGAGACCGAGCACCCCTTCACCCAGATACAGATCACCGACAAGGGGTTCGAGGAGATGGCCAAGATCGTGGAGAATGTCCGCAGCATGGTCGGTTATTCTATCCCGTTATCGACGGACCATTACGGTCATTTCGATCTGAACAACGGGATCCGGCTTGGGAGGGCGCTGGAGAAGTACCGGCTGGCCTGGATGGAAGATATCGTGCCCTGGCAATTGACCGAACAGTGGAAAACGATCACCGATGCCCTGGATACGCCCACCCTGACGGGGGAAGATATCTATTTACTCAGGAATTTCAAGCCTTTGATCGATATCCATGCCGTCGATATCATCCATCCCGATCTCGTCAGTTCGGGCGGGCTGT
>Ga0206989_1149_pt1 | contig 11785 bp, 3 predicted proteins | sample Alteio_BWMinCont_10_FD_153276 | JGI IMG/M metagenome (GOLD analysis project Ga0206989, IMG submission 153276) | Enriched cells from forest soil in Barre Woods Harvard Forest LTER site, Petersham, Massachusetts, United States -... | ecosystem: Environmental > Terrestrial > Soil > Temperate forest >...
CGCGGGGAACAACCCGGTGAGTGGCGTGACGGTGACGTTCACGGCACCGACGAGCGGAGCCAGCGGAGCGTTCACAGGGTCGAACACGGCGCTGACAAACGCCAGTGGAGTGGCGACCTCGAACACGTTCACGGCGAACGCGACGGCGGGCGGGCCATACAACGTGGTGGCGAGTGCCACAGGAGCGACGTCAGCGAACTTCTCGCTGACGAACTTGGCAGCTGCGCCACCGCCGAGCATTACGGGCTTGAGCCTTGGGTCCGGGCCTGTAGGGACGTCGGTCACGATTACGGGAACAAATTTCGGATCGTCACAGGGGGCAAGCACAGTCACCTTTAATGGAACTCCTGCAGCGCTTGCAAGCATTTGGACAGCGATTAGCGTCACAGTTTTGGTACCGGGTGGAGCGACAACCGGAAACGTAGTAGTCACGGTGGCCGGGGTGCCGAGCAATGGATTTAATTTCGTCGTTACCGGTACCTATGCGCTCTCGTCCGCGATTAGCTCCGACCGCAACTTCGCCAGTGGACTGCAAGGGGCGACCCTCATGGGCTCTGCGTATGTTTTTACCAGCCTCGCCGCACAGCTGACGAACTTTAATCCCCTTGGGATCGCGCATGTTAGCTATTGGCTCGATAACCCCGCCATGACTGGATCGCCGCTCCACGTAGAGTCGGCGACGCCGGACGATTTTGCCGGCAAAACCACCATCCTTTCAACGGTCGTAGCCAACGCGTGGGATACCACCACCATCCCTGACGGGGCGCATTCGATAACCCAGTTGGTTACGAAGTCAGACGGCACGACCGAGGTTGATACGGCCACTTTCATCATTCAAAATCAGCTTTCCAATCCCATCTCCTCCGGGCACTACGAGTACGTGATGATCGATCAAGGCCTCTACGTCTATAACTTGGACAATAACTTCCAACTGGTAAAACATGTGAGCCTTCCTCAAGCACAGGGAGTCCGTGGTATCGGCGTCGTTCCCGGCACGCACATGTTGTATGTATCCTACGGAGGTGCGGGGGGCTCCACTGGGAATGGTTCACTCATCAAGTACGATTTGCTGACGGACACGGTGGTATGGACCCAGTCCTATTCGTTCGGTGTCGACGCCTTTGCGATCTCACTGGATGGCAACACGATTTACCTGCCAGACGGCGCCGATTCCGGTGACGGGATTTGGAACCTCGTTGCTGCTTCGACAGGCAGCGTTACGGGAAGCATCAATACGGGGATGAACGGACCGCACAACACCATCGTTAGCCTCGATGGTGCCTATGTGTTCATGGGGCCGATATCTTCCTCATATTTAGTAAAAGGCGTCACTTCCTCGAATACTGTCGCACTTAATATCGGGCCATTGAACCAGGGGGTAAGACCCTTCACCATCAACGGCAGCCACACTTTGGCTTTCACAACTGCCGACACCGCATCAGGGATAGCATTCCAAGTGAGCGATACCGGAACTGGGAATGTGTTGTACACCGTGACGCCCCCAGGTTTCACTATCCCCCCTAGTTTTTCGTTTGACACAGCGACTCATGGGATCTCGCTCTCTCCGGATGAAACAGAGATCTACCTGATTGATGTGGCGAATGCTTATGTCCATGTGTTTAACGTCAGCGGCCTCCCGGCGAGTGCGCCTGTACCGGTCGCAGACATTCCACTGACAACCAACTTCTCTGGTTTTGAGTCCCCATGTTTCCAGTTGGAACTCTGTCCAAGAGAAGGGTGGCTACGCCACACCCGCGATGGGCATTACGTTCTCGTAGGCGATTCCGGCAATGTAATCGACACCACGACTCGCCAAGTCGTAAACACCATCCCGCAACTCGCGAACACTCGCCACGGATTTATTGAAATCGACTGGCAGAGCGGCTTGCCGGTCTCGACGACCACACACTTCGGCCTGGGCTATAACCTCTCGCCGAAGGTTGCCAATCTGAGCCCGGCTTCGGGGCCGGTCGGGACATTGGTTACCATCTCGGGAGCAAACTTTGGAGCGCTGCAAGGAAGCAGCACGGTGACATTTAACGGTACGTCGGCAACGCCGAAGAGTTGGAGTGCCGCGAGCATCACCGTTCCTGTGCCGGCAGGAACTCCGACCGGAACAGGAAACGTGGTTGTCACTGTAGGTGGAGTAGCGAGCAACAGTGTCAGTTTCACGGTTTCCTCCGCAGTGCCCATTGCCTTCGTGCAGAGCAACTCGGCGACTCCGCAGAGTCCGCAAACGACGGTGTCAGTGGTGTACACAATGGCGCAGACGGCGGGGAACTTGAACGTGGTAGTGGTGGGATGGAACGACTCGACGGCGACGGTGAGTTCGGTGGTGGACTTGAAGGGGAATACGTATGCGCTAGGGGCCGTACCGGTCGTGCAGAGCGGGACGGCGACGCAAGCGATCTACTACGCCAAGAACATCGCCGCGGCGGCGGCAGGTGCGAATACGGTGAAGGTGACGTTCAGCGTGGCAGCGGTATTTCCGGACATTCGGATAGCGGAATATACCGGTATCGACGGCACATCTCCGCTGGATCAGTCGGTCGGGGCGCAAGGAAACAGCGCGACGAGCAACAGCGGGGCGGTGTCGACAGTCAATGCCAATGATCTGCTTGTCGGCGCGAACTTGGTGCAGAATACCACCACCGGACCTGGCACAGGATATACCAATAGAGGTATTACACCGGACGGGGATATTCTGGAAGACCAGATCGTGAAAGCCACAGGAAGTTATTCCGCTACGGCAAGTTTGAATGAGACCCAACCTTGGATCATGCAAATGATCGCTTTTCGAGCCGCAGGCTCCGGTCCCCCTCAGCCGATCAGTGTAAGCGTCTCCCCATCGGTTGCTAGTGTCGCCACGGGATATGGCACGCAGCCGTTTACGGCTACCCTGCAAAATGACGTGACACAAGCAGGCGTAAACTGGTCCCTCTCGGGGGCGGGCTGCAGCGGCAGCACTTGCGGCACGCTTTCTCAGGTCACAACCACGTCAGTAACTTACAACGGACCATCCAATCTCCCCAGTCCACCCACGGTTATCCTCACAGCAACTTCGGTCGCGGATAATACAAAATCAAAGGCTGCGACGATCACTGTGGTTCAGGGTTCGCTGGCGGTTTCTGTGAGTCCGAAACGTGGTTCCATCACCACCTCGCAGACGCAGCAATTCATTGCCACGGTGTCTAACGATCCCAGCAACTCCGGGGTTACATGGCAAGTTGATGGCAACACTGGTGGGAACAGTTCCAGCGGCGCCATCAGCGCAACCGGGTTGTTTACGCCAGGTACTCAGCCAGGACTGCATACCATTACGGCGACATCCGTGGCGAATGGTTCCGTCAATGCCTCGGTGAGCTTCGCTGTCTCTGACCTCCAAGGCGTTTACACATATCACAACGACAGTGCACGTACTGGTCAAAACCTGCAGGAGTACGCGCTGACAAGCGCGACTGTGAATTCATCCACTTTTGGAATGCTGTTCTCATGCCCGGTAGACGACTACATTTATGCGTCGCCCCTCTATGTCGCGAATCTGAACGTAGGGGGCCATATGCACAACGTGGTCTTTATTGCCACCGAAAACGACAGCGTCTACGCCTTTGACGCTGATTCCACGTCCTGCACGCAACTCTGGAAGACGAGTTTTCTCTCTAGCGGCGTAACCCCGGTTCCAATCGCCGATAAGGGCAACACGGTTGACCTGCCTCCCGGATTTGGTGTTATGGGGACCCCTGTCATTGACCCATCGTCGAACACACTTTACGTGGTCGCCAACACCAAGGAAACGGTGGGTTCAGGGTGCTCCGCGAGCAAGCCCTGTTATTATTTCCGTCTGCACGCGCTGGCTCTGGCCACGGGAGCAGAGACGTTCGGCGGCCCGGTGGTCATCTCTGCCGCGAACTTTGTCCCCCTGGCCCAGCTCCAGAGACCCGGTCTGGCTCTTAATAACGGCACCATTTACATCGCCTTTGGTTCGAACGATGACGTCGGCAGTGGCTTCGGCTGGCTGATGGCTTACAATGCATCTACGCTTGCGCAGCAGTGGAGTTGGAGGTCCATCTCATCGACGTCATCATCTAACCTATGGGGTTCTATTTGGGGGGCGGGCAACGCTCCCGCCATTGACGCCAATGGGAATATCTACGTGGAGACCGGCAACGGGTATTTTGATGGCACGAGTAATTTCTCCGATTCCGTCATCAAGTTCAGCCCATCGGGAACAAGGCTCGACTACTTCACTCCGTTTGACCAGGCAGTCATGCAGGGAAATGACATTGACCTGGGCTCATCCGGTCCACTAATCCTGCCTGATGCTGTGGGCTCGACGGGACACCCCCATTTGGCGATAGCTACAGGCAAGGTTGGCGTTGTTTACCTCCTAGATCAAACCAATTTGGGCAAGTACAATTCCGCGAGTAACCAAGACGTCCAGGAGGTATCTGTCGGGTTCAACACCACCAACTTCGATGGGGGCTTCTTCGGCCAGCCAGCATACTGGAATGGAAATATCTACACCGTAATCGTTGGCGACTCCCTTAGGAGATATCCGATATCCAATGGAGTGATCTCAGCCATCTCAAGCTCAAATTCAAACAACATATTTGCCTTCCGTGCCGCGACGCCAGCTGTTTCAGCCGCCGGAACAACGAATGGTATCGTTTGGGTTATGGATGTCACGGCCTTTCAAACCGGCGGGACCGTCATCCTGTATGCGTACGATGCTACTAACGTCTCGACACCTCTCTACGGAAGTCCCAGCAGCGGTGCGGGGGCTGGTCCAGTCTCTACGAAGTTCACTGTGCCTACCGTGGCCAATGGAAAGGTTTATATCGTCGGGCAGTATGCTTTCACAGTGTTTGGGCTACTTCCCAATTAGAAGGGCACGAACCGAATTCTTGGCCCGGATGTGAATATCGACGCGACTCATAAATTTAGGGCGCTTTCCACATTATTCTTTTGTCTTTGTCAAAAAGCACGACGGAGGCAGCAGACGTGTATCGAGGTTGTTCGTTACCTGGACCCTCGATTTTCGTCTTTCCTACAATTGTGGAATATCCCTTCCCATCCTCTAAGCTCAGGCTGGGCCCGTTCTTTCCGAACGTAATTCCCGCTCCGCCGTTCCCTCCACCGTCCATAATGGAGATTGACGGGTCGCCGGCATTGACACCCAGGTTCATGCCGCTGTTTCGGCTTCCGTAGAAGTGGAGGTCGTCAGAGTCTGTGCTCACTTCGATGGTAATCATCGGCTGTTCATTGGCGTTACCCAGCACTAATTCTGATCCGTTGCCGATCACGCCGATCCAGCCGCGGACATTTCCGTTAGCATCCTTGAGCACGAACTTTTCAGCTTCGACATTACGTGCCGAGGGCCTCGCCTGCCCCATCAGGATGACTGCGGAAAAAGCAACGAGAACTGCAATCCCGCCCCGTTTGAGACGGCGGCTCTTTTCCTCGAGAATGTTCAATCGTTCCTCAACACTTGTCCGCTCCGAGTCAACGGTTGTCATCGGCAGTACCTCCCTGTGTCATTCGTTGCCCTTACCCATCCCTATTGTGCCACGACCCGCCTCACTCTCTGCTTGCAATGCTCGTGTCTTCCTCCAGCGCCAGACAGTCTCGCGTGTGTACGTTGATCCCACTCCAGCACACGGAACTTCCCGCCCGCTCTCGGCCTCATCGTGCACGAAGTCCAGCGCCCTTCCTAGTTCGCTCATCAGCCTGAAACAGAAGGGCTTAGGTATTGGATTCGGGGGACTTCTTCGGTGTAGGGAGCACTGGTCTGCCAGTCCCTTTTCGCGGAACTGGCATGGTCTGTGCTATGGGTTGGCCGCGGCGCTCACACCCGCAGGGATGAGCTCGTAGATTCGCACTTGGGCAATTTGTGCTGCCAATCGGAACGCGTTCGGGTACGCATTTTGCACTATGTCAAAGCAGACTTCATCGGGAGGAAGGTAATAACTAAAGTCTCTGTCAATTACGATGACGTAGCGAACACCAAATCTGCGAAAACCTTCCATCATTACCTGGGGCCGCACTATCGGAGCAAACCAGATCACCTTGCGCTGGGCATAATGAAAAACGAGCGGGACATGGCGAGCTGCTATGACATCCAGGGGTTCGGTGTGCAGACGAATCCAGTTCGCGGCCACAATGTCTGGGAGCCGCCCGAACCTCTCTTCCTCAAATGCAAGGTTTGTGCGGGCGATGGGTATGTCTTTCGCGACCGCTCTGCCTATCAGCAGAGCAGATACCCCGAGCACGCCCATATGAAGTAAGGTAATCGACAGCGACCCTATGGGAATCCGCCTTAAGAAGATAGGTCGCTCTGAGAATTGGCTCAACATGACCGGCAGCCGGTTCATGCATATTACCCAGACTGAAAAGAGGGCTGCCGCGAACCAGAATGCGGCAGAGAATTTCGGCTGAAGCCCTCGAGACCAGGATAGCCCAGTTGCCCAGCCGTTACGAAGCGCTACTGCACAGAGGAATATGCAGACTGGCAAGAGGCACGCGGCCAGGCGGCGAGGGTAGTGGAGAGACCACTCGGCCATCTTTCTGGCACCACGATAAATGAAGAGACAGGCAAGTACAGTGTTCGGAAAAAGAAATCGAAACTCGAACTGCCAGGGCCACAGAATATAGATAAATTCAAACCCAAGAAAATACCAGGCGAGGATGTCTTCGCCTGTTCCCCCAAGAAGCGAATCAGCCACGCCGGCGACCGCCAAGATCAAGGGAATAGCAACGGCCAGCGAGGAGTACGAGCGAGCGATCCAGTGCGCCGTGAGAATCTCCCCCAATACAACCGTTCGTTCGCCAACATTCGTCTTCACGCGCGACAATACATCAGCGGCACTAGCGAAGCCTAACTCCGGATAATTGCCAAGTTTTAGTTTTAGTTGCGTGACATAGCTTTCTGGATAGCCGGGCAATGGCCAATCCGGTGGATTGTTTCCGGCGCGGTGCATCCACGCGAACTGCGTCACTATCCCCAGGAGAATGGCGGGAAGGAACACGCGGAACCGATGAACAGCGGTGCCGCGATCTTTCAGCCAGGTGAAGGCGATCGAAGCCAACATCGCGCCGACCAAAGCAATACCGGCTGATTGGATGAGGATCGAGAATGCCACGATAAGAGCTAAGGCCGCAGAAAACAGATATCTTCGTGACCGAGTTTGGACCCCATCGAGCTTGAGGATCGTCCACAAGGCTAGTCCACTCACGAAGAAATACGGGACACTCGGCCAGATTCCACGGGAGATGAAGAAGAAGACCCAAGGTGATGAGCCTAAGAGCAGACATGTGGCCGCCGCTATGCCGCGCCCTTCCACTTGGCGAATAATCCGATACCATGCCAGGAATCCCATGGTGACAAACACAGCCATCGAGCTCAGGAGAATCCCGTACCGGCAGCCTGCAATTTTGCAGATCAGTGCTAGAAGAAGAACCAGGCCGGGCGGTTGAACCCTCTCTGGAACCGAGTTGAAACCATAGAAGCCGTCGTGCAGCAGGGACTTCGCTTGCTCGAAGTAGGCAACATCTTCAAAAGGAAAATCGGGCGCGCGTTGGTGGGCGTAAAGCTGAAACGCGCCTAGTGCAAGAATCGCCGCGCATACGAGAAAATCAACAACTGCCAGATCTTGCTCTTGTGAGCGACCACCCTTCTCGGGGCTGGGTAGAAACACGAATGCCTTCAGTCTCGCCTGGTAAAAAATTGCATGATTGTACCACGGTTGTGCGAATTGCCCTGAGGACTGGCTCCCAGATTGTGAACGAAGGCTTCAGAAGGTGGGTCTTACTGTCCCTTTTGAGCCAGGGGCCAACTCACTTCCGAGCCGCAGATCACTGACCTGCTCCCGTCAATTCGTGCGGCTGTGCAGCTGATCTCTCGCGATGACGGGCAGTTTACGGGTTTGCCTTGATCTGGCGCAGGTCACTGCAGTACGAGGACCCAGTCCGGGTTGGCGTCATGGTTCGCGCCGGGTGTGGAGAACACGTGCGAGCCGCTATTGGCAAACGGAGAGCCGGCAATCGCCGTGTACGTCCCGTTACTCGGATCGTACCAGCGCGCCGTGACCGGCCCGGAGAACTTTGCCAAATTGACCGTCAAGGCGTTGCCGGCGGGATCATAAACCACGGCCAGCGAGCCGTCCGTCACCCACGCGGTCGTCGCATAGTTCGCCGTTGGGAGATTTCCGTTGCCAGCGTTGTACGTTCCGAAACCGGACGTTACGATCTGGTGCGTCTGGTCCGGGACGAGGTTCTGCCATGGAAGTGTAGTAAGTAATTGCCTGATGTACTTCATCTCCAGAGCGCCCGGCGTGTTCATGTTCGTCTGCCAGCCGCTGTTGAAGTGATTCGTGTAACTTGAGCCGTAGAACTGCCCGGTCGCGCCGCTGGTCATCGTCCACCACGCCTGCTCCCGCAGTATGAACGGGCCGGTCGTGCCGGAGAAGAAGCCGTTGTTGTTCTCGCCTTCGTAATTCGCCTCGATCATGAAGACCGGAAGCGTCGGAGAACTGCCGTAGGCTAAGAGCACATAGTCATAGGTTTCCAGATAGGTGTAGGCGGCATCGAAGCTGAGCACCGGAGCCAGCTTGGCCGTGTCCTGGTTCGAGTAGCTGGTGTAGTAGTCCAACTCAATGTCCATCAGGTGGTTGGGATCGACCGAAGCAATCCCGGCCATGAGCTGCTCGACGAGATTATTGTCTGTCGGATTGCTGTTCCAGTTCTGGAAGTCGTTCCCGAAATCCCACACCAGATTCGGCGTGTTCTTGTAGCGGTTGCCGAGGAACACGCCGTAATTAAACACCTTGGTGGTGCCGTTGGTTTCCAGCAGCGGCAGCAGCCCACCAGTCTCCATCGGATTCAGGAAGACGACCAGGTTGTTAGCGGCTGCCGTGGACAGCAGGTTGTCCACGATCGACCAATAGGCTGGGTTCGGTGTGGAAAGATCGTAGTTGGACTGGTCTGAGCCGGAAGTGAACGGGGAAACTCCAGTAAAGGAGACTAGCGACGACGGACATCCAGTTTCATAGGTGTCGCACGGGGCGAAGACCTGGATGGCGTTGAATCCCTGACCCGCGCGCGTAGTCATATACGTGACCATATCCGTCGCGCTGACGCCACTAATCAGCGAATGGGCCGCATCGCCCATCAGCAGGAACGGAACGTTGTTCTGATCGACCAGATAGCGCCTGTTGGCGCTGGCCTTTATGGGCCACGCCATTGTTGAAGCGGTGTTAGACACTTGAACCGTCACGCTCGCACTGGTCGTGCTGTTGTTTGAAGTGTCCGTGGCAATCGCCCGCAGCGTATGGGAACCATTGCTGGCGGTCGTGGTATCCCAGGACACAGAATAAGGCGCCGTGGTATCCAGACTGCCGAGGTTGGCTCCATCCAATTGAAACTGCACACTGGCAACGGCCACGTTGTCGGAAGCCGTCGCCGTAACGGACACCGTGCCCGACACGGTCGCGCCCGCAGACGGAGCCGTCAAGGACACCGTGGGCGGCGTAGTATCGACTTGCACGGTAAAACTCACACCGTTGCTCGCTATTCCCCCGACGGTGACAACCACGTTTCCTGTCACCGCTCCTGCCGGCACGGTCGCAACGATGCTCGATGCGCTCCAACTCGTCGCTGTCGCTGTCGTCGCGCCGAATTTCACCGTGCTGGTGCCTTGTGCCGCTCCAAAGTTCGCTCCGCCGATGGTCACCGACGCCCCCACCAACCCCGACGTGGGATTCAAGCTCGTGATGCTTGGCGCTGGGGTTGTAACCGTAAACGCCACGCCGTTACTCGCCACTCCGCCGACCGTTACAACCACGTTCCCCGTCGTCGCACCTGCCGGAACGGCCGCAACGATGCTCGATGCGCTCCAACTCGTCGCTGTCGCTGTCGTCGCGCCGAATTTCACCGTGCTGGTGCCTTGTGTCGCTCCAAAGTTTGCTCCGCCGATGGTCACCGACGCGCCTACCACACCCGACGTGGGATTCAAGCTCGTGATGCTTGGCGCTGGGGTTGTAACCGTAAACGCCACGCCGTTGCTCGCCACTCCGCCGACCGTTACAACCACGTTCCCCGTCGTCGCACCTGCCGGAACGGCCGCAACGATGCTCGATGCGCTCCAACTCGTCGCTGTCGCTGTCGTCGCGCCGAATTTCACCGTGCTGGTGCCTTGTGTCGCTCCAAAGTTTGCTCCGCCGATGGTCACCGACGCGCCTACCACACCCGACGTGGGATTCAAGCTCGTGATGCTTGGCGCTGGGGTTGTAACCGTAAACGCCACGCCGTTGCTCGCCACTCCGCCGACCGTTACAACCACGTTCCCCGTCGTCGCACCTGCCGGAACAGCGCAGCATCTCGTTTCAAATCGAAGCGGCCAACCTGACCAACCGCGTCAACGTCATCAATTTCGCCAGTCTCTTTTCCGGAACGGGCGTTGCTCCACCCCGCAGCGTCTCCGCTCACTTGAAATTGTCCTTCTGATTTCTCTGGTCCTCTCCGCAATAGGCACCGAGGCACTAGGCACGGTGAAATCGGCACTGCTTTTGCCCAGGTTGACTGAAGTTCGAGGGCAGTTCCGGGGCAGTAAACGCCCCTGTCCCTAAATTGTCCCCATGGGCAGTTTCGGTCGCTGCGGCCCCCCTGTATTTTCTACATTGTGGGGCAGGACTCTGCAGTTTTTAGTAGGAAATTGGCAAAGTTCTTCTAGAGCAATCATCTGAAGCTGAATTCTTGGGGATTGAGGGGAGTGATGGGAGCGTTTCGCAGCTTTTGGGGAGTATTGGGGCGCCGCAATGCAAAGACTATTCTGTTCCTGGCAGGCGCAAGTTTGGCGTTATTCAGTTCTGGTTGCTCTGGCTTTGTAACTGGCAAGTCTGCAACCGGTGGGAATCCACCCCCCCTCACGCTCTCGAATGTTAGCGCGGGCACCGCTTCGGTGACGAACGCGTCGATTTCCTGGCAAACCAACGTCCCAGCAAACTCTCAAGTGAATTATGGGGTTTCAGCCAGCTATGGTTCATCCACGGCCGTGGACCCCTCGATGGTCACAACCCATCAAGAACCCCTGTCCAACCTGAAACCTGGGACCCTCTACCATTTTCAAGTGCGTTCCACAGACTCCAACAATCAGGCGGCGGCAAGCAGTGACATGACCTTTACAACGGCGGCAGATACAACTCCACCGTCCGTTTCCATCACCTCTCCGTCAGCCGGAGCGACTCTCTCTGCCACGGTAAGCGTTACGGCAAGTGCTTCGGACAATGTGGCCGTAGCCAGCGTGCAATTCAAGGTGGACAACGCAAACACGGGAGCGGCGATCACCGTTTCACCGTATACCTACGCGCTGAACACCACCAATTTGTCAGATGGAAACCACGTACTAACTGCTACAGCGACAGACACTTCTGGCAATACAGCCACGAGTGCGGGAGTAGCAGTTAAGGTAAATAACACGACACCTGGGCCGAGCATCGCGAGCCTGAATCCCACATTCGGTCTGGTCGGAAGCTCAGTGACCATTGCCGGTGCAAACTTTGGCGCCACACAAGGCACCAGCACGGTGAAATTCGGCGCGACGACAGCGACGGCAACGAGTTGGGGTGCGGCGAGCATTGTTGCCACAGTTCCGGCAGGTGCGAGCACAGGGAACGTGGTTGTAACGGTCGGCGGAGTAGCGAGCAACGGCGTGGCGTTTACGGTTACGACCCCAGCGCCAAGCATCACGAGCTTGAATCCCACGTCGGGTGTGGTAGGCGCGTCGGTGACG
>Ga0206989_1150_pt1 | contig 11730 bp, 10 predicted proteins | sample Alteio_BWMinCont_10_FD_153276 | JGI IMG/M metagenome (GOLD analysis project Ga0206989, IMG submission 153276) | Enriched cells from forest soil in Barre Woods Harvard Forest LTER site, Petersham, Massachusetts, United States -... | ecosystem: Environmental > Terrestrial > Soil > Temperate forest >...
TCTGCACCCCAAGACGCGAACTCTGTTGGGATTGATCCTGTGTTCGCGCGTCCGTCAGGATGTAGGCCACGTGACCCAGGTTTGTGTCTTGCCGGAATGCCGTTCGAAAGGGATTGGAGAGGCTCTACTGGAGTGCAGCACCAACAACCTTCGTCAGAGAAAGTTCTCGCTGTTGTCGCTGACCGTCACCGAAGCCAACGCCCGCGCCGTCGATCTCTATCTCCGCCTGGGTTTTGACACTAAGCGAGTGTTCGACGCTTTCGTCTGGGAGGGGTAAGAAGCTCTTAGCTCTTAGCATTTGGCCAAAAGCAAAAAACCAATAGCCTGAGGCGGGATTTCCTCTGTGAATCTCTGCGTCCTCTGTGGTTACACTTTGGACTCTAAAAGCTATCTCCTCAAGAACCACATCACCCAACCCGCCACGAATACTCCGCCCACAAACATGGCAAAGCAATACAACCCGTAGCGAATCTGCTCCCGCGAAGTGCTGCGCTGGGTGATGCCAAACACGATCGAGGCGAATACGGCAAACAGCACCGCGGCGCTGAAGTGTGAGAGGGCGAGGGTCATGGTTTTTTCCCCACCGCAATGTGATAAGCGTCCGCCGCGCTAATGAAATTCAGCAGCCCAGCCACAATCAGATACTTGGTCCCGTAATCCGCCGTGGCGTGCGAGATGGCGCCCTGTCCCCAGTTCATAACCTGGGTCAGAATGTACAAACCCCCGGCGCCGACGTCGCCCACAAATCCGAGCATGTCGAGGATGTCCCCGCCATTAGGCTGATAAACGTGCCCTTGCATCAGCAGGCCGAGCACAAACATGGTCGCAATCGACCCCAGCAGCAGCCCGCCCCGAAGCCAGCGCCGCTGTATCAAATGTCCAGCTCCAGGGATCAGCCATCCCACCGCCGGAGCCAGCACTGCCATGGTAGTCAGCGGCGGTGCCGCTGCCTTACTGTCGATTGCTTCTGAAGATTTCTTGCCGCTTGAGGAATTTGCCATTCAGATCAGCACAATCTCACGTTGGATTTTACCCGTCACTTCCGCCGCTTTGGGTCGCACCAGAACATTCACTTCGCTGCGCACGCCAAACTCTGGCAGATAGACGCCGGGTTCAATCGAAAAGCATGAATTGGGTAGGATGCGCCGCTCGTCGTGGGTTTCCAGATCATCCATATTCGCGCCATTGGCGTGCACATCCGTCCCAATCGAATGTCCCGTGCGATGGATGAAATAATCCCCGAACCCAGCTTTCCGAATGTGCTCCCGCGTCGCCCGATCCACTTCCCACCCCGCAATCGCGCGGCCCGAGGCAATCGCATCCTGCACGGTTTTCACGCCCGCGTCCCGCGCGGCACTCACCACCGTGAAGACTTCCCGCATGCGGTCGGACGGCGCTTTACCCACGAACCCCGTCCACGTGATGTCGTAGTAAACGGCTCCCGGCGTATTTTTCTTCGCCCAGACGTCGAGCAGAACGAAATCCCCTTCGCGAATCGCCGCCGAACCCTTGGCATGGGGCTCATAGTGCGGGTTCCCGCTGTTCGCGTTTACCCCCACAATCGGGGGATCATCCGTCACCAGGTTCTCCCGGCCGAACGCTTCCATGAACCACTGCTGAATCTGATACTCATTGGCGCCGCCATTCCGCACCCGCCGTCCGATCTCCTTGAATGCCTCGGCCGTGATGGCATCCACCGCATCTCGCGCCGCATAATGACTCTTGATCTGCTCGTCCGTCCACGTCGCCTCAAACTGCGCCACCAGATCGCCCGAGCTGACCACGTTCTTGCCCAGGCCCCGAACCATTTCGACAGTTCCAGCGTCCACCAGTGAAACGTAGAAGACGACATTGTTGGGCGAATACTGCATGGCCACATCGCGATACGCCGCCAGCATTCCCTTGATCTGCTCAAACAGTTCCTGCCAGGCCGCATACTGCAATTTCTTCCCAGGCAAGGTGTCGAGATGTCCGGATTCAATCTTATGCACCAGCTTGACTGGCTCGCCCTTCGCAGGGATCACGTAGTACCACCGACGCGTGACCATCAGATTCGCAGGCAAACCCAGCACCCGGTAAGCAATGGGATCGCGATGATGGTGATCGTAGAAAAGCCATGCGTCAATATTGCGTTCGCACAGCGCAGACTGGATGGCGGCCAGATTCATGGGCAAACCACTATTCTAAACAAGACCAGCCATTTGAGCGAATCGGAGGAACCCTAAACCACGCGGGGACAGCCGGCCTCAGACATCCGCCGAGCGAAGCTCGGCAAAGAAGGGCACGGCCCTGTCAAAAATAGAAATGGCCCCGTCGCCGGAGCCAATTCTCATACCGTAGTGTATTTCAGCACTCTGCCAGCACTCAGTATCCGAATATTCAAATCTCGTGTCAAGTTACTTGGGGAGGTATCTCTGCGTTGTCCTCCCCAAAATAAATTTCTCCATCCGCGCCTACGCGCAGAGGAAGAATGGACCCGACGGGATTCGAACCCGCATCTGCGACTCTGGCAGAGTGCCATGTTACCGTTACACCACGGGCCCAAGGGAATTGTCGGTTCGGGCGAGGTCCAACACAAGGTCGTCGGTCACAGTCTGATCGTCCGCTGTGCCAAATCGGGATAGGCATTCTCGTCGTCAGGCCAGGATTCGCCTCCGCGCCCCCGCCGGCAGCGTCTCACAAGCCGTCCGCAACACCAACCGCGGCGCTCGCTCACGAATACTCATCAGATAAGGCGCCGTCCGCTTGGCATCAAACTTTGCCGTCTCCCGCAACAGCCATCCCAGACCTTTCTGAACCATGTCATCTTGATCCGCCAGCAGCATCGCAGTCAGTCGCTTGATCTGCGAGAAAAACATCTTCTGACGCGCCCCTCGTATCAACGCCACGCAAGCTGCTCGCCGCAGCCATCGGTTACGTGACTTCGCCCAACGAAAAACATTCTTCGTTCGGCCCGGCTTGGCCACGACCATCGGCGAGATCAGCGAATGCACCAGCGCGTCATGATCCGCCCAACTGCTGATCCGCGGCAGCCAGGATTCAAACAACCTGAACTCGCCGTCCCCAACCTCATCCGTCAAATGTTCCAACAAGAACACGCCGAATATTTTCTCTTCAAGATTCCTTCCAGAAAAAAGCTGATCGGCCACTCGTAGCAAGAAGGGAAGTCCACGCTCTTTGACAATCCCCCGTCGGCATTTCCCCGCAGCCCGGCGCAAATCCGCCGTGTACCATCCGTGTGACTTGATCTCTTCCTTGAAGAACCACTGCACGCCCGCGGCATGCTCGTCCGTTCCGCCATCCTTCAGCACCCGGCGAATGCCTGCGGCAAAGTTGGCAGGATTGGCCTCGCGTGTCCCCATTGAAACCCCTATTGAGCCGCCTTCACCACCCTGTCATATATCCACAGCGCCGCTGCGGTCGCCAGTCCCACCGCCGTCACCACCCACCACATGCGCTCCGGCTGATGTGTGACCTCGCCAAAGTGATGCATCAGCGTTCCGCCAAACCATCCCCCGATCAGCGATCCAATCCCAATTGGAAAAAATGCAAATCCCATGTACGTCCCCTGCTGCCCCGGCGGAGCCAGCCGCGAAATATAGTCGTAGTACGGAGGTTGCTGCGTAATCTCGCCCAGCGCTAGCACAAACAGCGAGAGCACCGCGCCCCACTCCGTAGGCCGCAAGGCCAGAATCAACCACGAAAGCGACGTGATTACCGTCCCTAAAATCACTGCCTGAAACGCCGGTATCTTGCGCGTCAAGAGACTCACGGCCAGGGTCAGGCAGATCACCGTGATCGCGTCGGTCGCCAGAATTTTCTCCACGTCGGCTTGGGAACTGACGTACCGGTGAATGTATCCCGGCAGACTGATGAACTCCTGCCAGAAGACAACCCAGTATCCCGTGAACAACACGAGAAACCACATGAACTTGCTGATGCCCGCAAGCACCAGCAGCAGAAGCCCTGCCCAAATCCACCACGGCACTCCGAAACCGGGATACACCCACAACCCAATCCGCAGCAGCAGCGCGATCAACAGTACCGGCAATACCAACCGGTAGTTGCCCACCACCACACAGAAATTCCGCGCCACTGTGGCAATCGAAGGTGGAGGCGCATCTCCAGCCTTGCGCGGCTCCCGGAAGAAAAACAAGACTACAAAGAACATCGCGAACACGCTAAGCGCCGAGACTTTGTACACTTTCTCCACGCCCAGATGGCGGTGGGCCCACGATGCCACCAGCGGCCCGGCCGCGCCCCCAAGGTTGACCATCGTGTAATAAATCGAGTAGCCGATTGTGCGGACGTTCGCTTTGGAAGCCCGCGCCGTGGTTCCCACCACACACGGCTTGACCATCGAAATGCCCAGCGCCGGAAGAATGAGAATAAATCCGACAAACAAACTCAGGGGCACAGCATTCCGCACCGGAGCCAGCCACGAAGCCCCGATCGACCCAATCAGAAAATAGGCCACTGCCAGAATCAAATAGGCGGTTGCCAGCGCGCGACGGAAACCCAACCGGTCAGCGATAGCCCCACCAAAAATGGCGAGGAACCACACCATCCCGCCGAATATGCCAGTCAGCGTCCCCGTCTGCTCGGTGGAAAAATTCAGCTTCTCCTGCAGATAAAGCGCCAGCGAAGCAAAAGCCCCGTAGTAAGAGAGCCGTTCGAAGATCTCGCTGATGTTCGCGATCCAGAACGGCCGCTCAAATCCGGTGCGAATCTCGTTGAATCGCTCGGAAAAAGATAAGCTCATTGAATATTCTCAAGAACGCGCGGAAGTTCTATCGCCCAAGCCGTTTCCGTACCTCTCTTGCCGACAACCCCGCCACTCGAATCACCTTCCGCCGGCTGCTCTCGCCGGACGCAATACTAACGGACGATCGCGCAACCTCCAAAAGATTTGCCAGGAATTCAATGCAGGCTTCATTAGCCCGGCCTTCCACCGGTGGCGCGGTCAACGCAATCTTCAAAGCATCGCCCAGTTCGCCAACGATCGCGTTCTTCTTCCCCCGCGGCTGCACTCTAACTACAAAACTGACGCCGGCAGCGCTTTCATTCATAGGAATCATGCCCAAAAAACTGAACAATCCGGGACCTTGGATGTTCCCCCGTGATCCTCTGTGCCCTCTGTGGTTAAGCTTTCGCCCTCTCTCCAAAAATCCCTGTCCCCACTCGCACACAAGTCGATCCCTCTTCAATCGCCACTTCGAAATCATGCGACATCCCCATCGAAAGCACCTGCATTCCTATCCGCGGCAAACCTCGCCCAGCAATCTGATCGCGCAATTCCCTCAGCTTCCTGAAGTACGGCCGCGCCTGCTGCGGATCCTCGGTAAACGGCGGCACGGTCATCAATCCGCGAAACTCAAGATGCTCCAAGCCCGCCACCCCTTGCAGCAATTCCTGCAACTCCTCAGATTCCGCGGCCACTCCGCTCTTCGCAGTCTCCCCTCCAACATTGATCTCAATCAGCACCGCGATCTTCTTCCCAAGATCCGCCGCCGCCGCATTCAGCCTCTCTGCCAGCCGCAGAGAATCCACCGAATCCACCCCCCCCAAACAGTTCTACTGCCTTCGCTGCCTTGTTCGACTGCAAATGCCCGATCATGCGCCATTCCGCATCGGCCAAATCCCCCAGCGCCCCAGCTTTCCCCGCAAACTCCTGCACCCGATTCTCCCCAAACAGCCGCAACCCCGCGGCATACGCCTCGCGAATACGTTCCGCCGGTTGCGTCTTGCTCACCGCCATCAATGAAATCTCAGCCGGATCCCTCCCGGCACGCCGCGCAGCCACGGCCATCCGCCGCCGCACGTCCGCAATGTTGTTCGAAATCGGCACCGCCAGCTATTCCTCCGTGAACCTCTGTGCCCTCTGTGGTTAAGAATAAAGGCCCAAACCACAAAAGACACGAAGTGGCACAAAAGAAAGCAACTCAAATGGGCTTTCCTTTGCGAACCTTCGTGTCCTTCGTGGTTGACCGTCTTCGATTACATAATCGCCGTCGGCGGCGCTGGCTCATCCGGACTCCCCGCATTCGCCAATGGCACTCTCATCATCACGAAGATCAGCACCGCCAACCCAATCAACCCGGAGAATGCGAAGTCCCCGATGTCGATATGCCAAAGTTGATGATTGCTTCCCACCACCCCGGCGATCACTAACCCGCACAGCGCCTCCCCCGCAATCAATCCCGAGGCCGTCAGCACTCCTGCGTTATCCACCCGCGCCTTCTGCGCATCGTTGTATCCCCGCCGATCACGCAATTTGTCCGTGAACCAGCGAATCACTCCGCCCACAAAAATCGCCGACGTGGTCTCCAGCGGCAAATACATCCCCACCGAAAACAGCATGGGACTCTTCACTTCCACCAGGATCATCGCGAATCCCATCAGGATCCCCACAATCACCAGCGGCCAAGCCATGTTTCCGCCGACGATTCCCTGCGACAGCATCGCCATAAGTCCGGCTTGCGGCGCCGGCAGCGCAGCGCTCCCGAAGTGATATGCCTTATCCAAAATCATCAACGGAAAGAATAAGACCAGCGACGCCACAATCGTGCCCAGAATATCGCCCATCTGCATCTTCGACGGTGTGCCGCCCAGAATGTGGCCAGCCTTCAAGTCTTGCAGCATCTCGCCCGCCACCGCCGACGAAACGCATACCACGGCCGCGACTCCCAACACCGCAGCCACTCCTCCCACCCCTGAAACTCCCAGCGCCACCATCAGCAGCGCCGCCACCACCAGCGTGCACAGCGTCAATCCGGAGACCGGATTATTCGACGACCCAATCATGCCCACCAGATTGCCCGACACCGCGGCAAAGAAGAATCCCAATACGATCATCACTGCCGCGGCCACAACCGCGCCTGCGATTACCTTGCTGCCCGAGAGGTTATGCGCCCCCGCAATGAAGTAGTAGTACAGCCCGATCATCGCAATGAATACCAGCCCTACGCCCGCAAATACCACTTTCGCATTCAGGTCGCGATCAATGCGGCTCGTGGCCTGATGCGCCTCCGCCGACTTCTTCAAATCAGAAACCGCCCGCTTCATGCCAGCCATGAGCTGCTTGCGCATGCGGAACAGCGTGAACCCCGCGCCCACCAGCATCCCGCCCACCGCGATCGGCCGCACAATCGAATACCACACGCTGAACGCGATTCCTCCCCAATAAGCCGCCGGGCTCGCGCCTTCCGGCATCGCCGGCAAATTCGGTCCGAGGAAATAAATTAGAAGTGGAACCAGCAATCCCCACGCCACCACGCCGCCGGCGAAATTCAGTGACGCCAGCCGCGGTCCAATGATGTAGCCCACACCCAAATAAGCCGGACTCACTGCCGGCGACGTGAACTGTGACATGCCTCCCGTGGCCAGCATGGGCGCCGCGTTGCCGCGACCCAGCCGTAAACCAGTTGCCATCTTCGGAATATTGACCAGAATGTTTTTCGTGTACCAGAAAAGATTGACTTGCGAGAGGAAGTACATCACTCCGCCAAAGCCCATGTTGGCAAACAGAATCTTTGCCGCTTTCGATCCTTGTTGTCCCGCCTTATGGATTTCCGACGCCGCCACCGATTCAGGGAAGGGGAGTTCAGGATCTTCCACCATCACCCGCCGCAGCAGCGTGACAAACAAAATCCCCAACAATCCGCCAATCACCATCAGTGCCACTGATGCCCAGTAATGTTCCATGCCCAGGCTCGGCCACAATCCCGCCAGCACAAAGGCCGGAATCGTGAACACCGCACCCGCCGCCACCGATTCACCGATCGCCCCCACCGTCCGGGCCATGTTCTCTTCCAGCAGAGTCCCCTTCATCAGCCGTAGCAGCGACATGCCAATCACCGCCGCCGGATATGTCGCCGCAATCGTCATCCCAGCTTTCAATCCCAGATACGCATTCGCCGCCCCCAGAATTCCGGTCATCACCAGGCCGATCAACACCGCCCGGAAGGTGAATTCCTTCATCTCCATGTTTTCAGGAACGTAGGGTCGAAACTTCTTTGGAGCTTCAGTACCGGTGGGGCTCATGGGCAAAATCCTCGTAAACCGTCAGAATAACCACAAAAACAGGACGGCGAAAGTTAGCACGCGCACCGCCCACATTACAAGTACGGATCATGACAAGTACTTGTGATGGCGTCGGCGTCTCACCGTTGTCCCGAGGGCATCCTGCCCTCTGTTCTCTCACCTATGACCTTCGTGACTTCCCCCGCGTTGCGCCCACCCCGGTGCCGCCGATATACTGTAGGAGATTCGCCCGGCTGGAGCCCTGCTGTGGCGCTTGGGCGAGGGAGGCTTGTCTTCAGCAGTAGCAAGGGCTCAACTCGATCTCCTCTTCGAACGCTGCAGGGTTCGTTGGTTTCCTCTCTGGCCTCCGGAGTTCATGGCGTCGCCGTAGCCCTGTTCGCCACACTTTTCCCTTCCGATTGTCGTCTCTGCTCTTCCCCATTACTAAACATCTCACGTCTGCCCGTCTGTGATGACTGTCTTTCGTCCATCCGCCCCATGGCCGACGGCCTTTGCTCCATTTGCGGCGAGCGTCTCCCCGGTCCTTATGGACTCTTCACTGACGGCGAGGTTCGCTGCACCCTCTGTCGCCGCTTTGAGCCTCCGTATGTAAAGGCCGCCGCCTATGGCAGCTATGAGGGCGGTCTGCGCGAACTCATTCATCTCCTCAAGTATGACGGTGTTCGTCCCGCTGCCAACGTTCTCGGACGCATGCTCACCGATGCCATTGTTCCGCTCCGGCCGCTCTTTGCTGACCAACCTGTCCTCATCGTTCCCGTGCCTTTGTTCCCGCTCAAGAGGCGTCAGCGCGGTTTCAATCAGGCGGAACTGATTGCTCGCACCGTCGTGAAACTCGATCCCTCACAGCGCTTTGAACTCAGTCCGGTCCTCCATCGCACACGCGAGACCCAATCGCAAATCGGCCTGTCGCGCCACCAGCGCCGCGAGAACCTGCGGGGAGCCTTTGCTGTGACTGCGCCCGAGGTCATTCGTGGCCGCGAAGTTCTGCTGGTCGATGACGTGTTCACCACCGGTACCACCGCGTCCGAGTGCGCCCTGGTATTGCGCCGTGCCGGCGCCGCCAAAGTTTACGTTGCAACCGTTGCACGCACGCTGAAGCTCGAAACGCAATCGGCAAGACTAGAGGCTCGGCCCGCCGCCATGACCATGGCCGCTGCCAGCTAGAAAGCATCATGTCAGGAAAGTGGCACAATTCGGCGCTGGGCATGACGCGGACTCACACTCTGCCTCCAAGCATGGCCATAGCTCGTCCCGATGGCGAGGTCCACGTCCTCCACGCCCCCGTACTGGTGCTCAACGCCTCTTACGAGCCTATCAACGTGTGCGCCGCCCGCCGAGCCATCGTTCTCGTGCTCAAGGGCGTCGCCATGACCGAAGAAGAGAACGGCCATTTCCTCCACGCCGCCCGCCTCGCCATGCGCCTGCCTTCAGTGATCCGGCTGCTTGAGTATCGGCGCATCCCGCATCAGACTCGCGCCCTCTCGCGCAAGAACATCCTGCTGCGCGACCGTAATACCTGCCAGTACTGTGGAGAAGTTTTGCCTTCAGGAGAGTTGACGCTCGATCACGTTGTGCCCCGCTCCCGCGGCGGCGCTTCCACTTGGGAAAACCTGGTTGCCTGCTGCCATCTCTGCAACCGCCAGAAGGGAAATCACCTTCCTGCCGAAGCCCGCATGAAGCTGATGCGCGAGCCTCGCGCCTTCAACCTCCACACCAGCCGCCACATCATGCGCTTGATGGGCCGCTCCGACGACAAATGGCGAAAATATCTTTTCTACTGAGCGGTCAGCATTCAGCAATCAGCATTCAGCCACAACATCCACCGGAAGTTACAGGGGTCACCACGGCCCACGCAGGGCTGAATGCTGAGTGCTGAGAGCTGATGGCTTACTTCTGCGGCTGCTCTTTCTCATCCGCCTTCGGAACTTCCTTCCCATCGAAGGTGATTTTCGACTTCGATCCGAACCGCTTATAGTTCTCGTATTTCACGATCTCCCGGATGTGAACATCGCCCACGGTGAAGTGCAGGGTATCTTCAGCTCGCGTGTACGTGGGGAACCAGTACGCCCCATCGATCTGTTCTCGCCAGGTGGTGAACTTAGGATAAAGGTGCTCGTCCTTGGCCTTCTTCTTGTTGCCGGCATTAATGTCCGGAACCGTCTTTCCGTAAGTCTTGACGATCTGAAAATCGTGATCGTCCACCCAGATCCGTCCCTGAAAATAACGCTTCTTGCCGACGATCTGCTTGGGCGCAATGTCAAACACGTAGCAATGCAATTCATCTTCCTGCTGCTGTCCCACGTAGAGAACGTTGTATTCAGGAAGTTCGTCACTCGTGAGCACGAACGGCAGCCGCTGCCGTATGTCTTCGAAGTCGCCTGAGTCCATCTCCAAGCCCGTCTGGTCGAGCGTGGACTGGGGCGCGAATACCACGTTTTCTACCCGCCTACCCTGGTTGTCGAACACCACATCAAAAACCTGCTGGTATTCGCCATTGACCGTGCTCCCATCCAGCACTTGCAACTTCACCGACTGGCGATAGGTGTACTGGTCTCGCGCCGTCTTGAACTCTTTTTCCTTGGCCGCAAAGTGCTGAATGATCTCGTCCACCGTGACGTTCTTCGGCTGCGTGTTCTCCAGCGCTCCCTCATCCGCCCAAGCCGCCGCCACCATCAAACCGCAAATGACGAACACCGCCGCCAAACTCTTCATGATGATTGCTCTACCTTCTAAGCCCTATCTTATACGAGCCGTGGCGGTTGCCCATGGCGCCATCTGAGAACTGGGAACTGGGATCTGAGAACTGGCTTTAAAACTGCAGTTTTGTTAGATTATCCACCCCCCGCCCGCGGTTGCCGAAGCCACATCCCTTTTCACGCCAAAATTGGCATACCCGTTGTAAGATGACCCACAAGTTCCATGGCCTCCCCACGCGAAGCCCTACCGGAAGCCGTTCCCACCCCTCACCAGGAGATCGCCCGCTTGGCGGCTCTTCCCGAGCTGCGCGCCGCCTCCGCCTGGTTCCGTGGGCAGGAAACCCAGTTCGCCTACTGGCAGCTCGAAATGGCCAGAATTCCCGCCCCGCCGTTCGGCGAAGCGGCCCGCGCTGAGTGGCTGAAGAAGCGCTTCCGCGAGATCGGCCTGACCGACATCCACATCGACGAAGTAGGAAATGTCTTCGGTATCCGCGGCTCCGGTCCGGAGTTCGTTTCCCTGAGCGCGCATATTGATACCGTTTTTCCCGCCGGAACTCCGCTCAACGTCCGCCAGCAGGGAACTCGCCTCTACGGTCCCGGCGTTTCCGACAACGGCGCCGGAGTCGTCGCCCTGCTGGCAGTCGCGGCCGCCTTGCAGGCCGCCAAAATACCGCCGCAGACTCCCATCGTTTTCATTGGCAACGTCGGCGAAGAAGGCGAAGGCGATCTCCGCGGCATGCGCCACATTTTCGCCCATCCCCGCTGGAAGGATTCCATCCGCTACAGCCTCGTCCTCGACGGCGCCGGCGCCGACACCATCGTCGCCGAAGCCCTCGGCAGCCGCCGCTTTGAAGTCATCGTCCGCGGCCCGGGCGGCCACTCCTGGAGCGACTTCGGCGCTCCTAACCCCATTCTGGTGCTCGCCCGCGCCATTCGCGCTTTCGCCCAGACTCCGGTTCCGACGTCTCCCAAGACGACTTTCAACATCGGC
>Ga0206989_1152_pt1 | contig 11536 bp, 11 predicted proteins | sample Alteio_BWMinCont_10_FD_153276 | JGI IMG/M metagenome (GOLD analysis project Ga0206989, IMG submission 153276) | Enriched cells from forest soil in Barre Woods Harvard Forest LTER site, Petersham, Massachusetts, United States -... | ecosystem: Environmental > Terrestrial > Soil > Temperate forest >...
TCATGTTTAGAGAGCACTTATGCTGAAAACAGAATATCAAATTGAAATTGATTACTTGGCGCTGGGGCTAACAAGAGCCCCAACGTTTATGGGTATTAACATTAGGGTGTTTTTCGCGAATGTGGTTTTTTGCGCATTGATTTGTATTGATGCTCATACTTTCTGGGGAATACCTCTCTTTTTTCTATTGCACTTAGTTTTTTTTAAACAATCAATAAAAGAGCCAAATTTTTTTTATATCTGGTTGAAAGCAATGATGAAAACACCACCCATACTGAATTATTGGTATTGGGGAAAAACAAATAGTTATGAGCCATGGTAAATATTATGAAAATAAGCCGATCAGATCGCGTCATGCGTGGTGAAGAAAAAGTGTCAAAGCATATTAATATTCTGTCTCATTATGATGATACTACGTTGCTAGATAAAAGCGGGAAGTTAATTCAAATTATAAAAATTACTGGTATAGATTCATTTACTAAAGATGATCAGCAGCTTGATGCGTATAAAAATCGCCGAAATAATTTGTTGAAAAGTTTCTCGTCTGAATTTGCGTTGTATTTTTGGGAATTGCGACGTAAGGCAGAACATTTTGCTTCGGGTGAATCTATTAATGGTTTTGCTCGTGAGGTGAATCAAAAATACAAAAAGATGATGTCACAGAAAGAACTGTATACGAATGATTTGTATCTGGCAGTGATAAGCAAACCGGCAATCGGTAAATTAAGTTTTGGATTGAATTTTCTGAAGTCACTTGATCATCTGACAAATAAGACTGAGCAGCAAGCATATTTAGCAAAACAACGTAATAATCTTGGATATGCTACGCAAAAAATCTTAAGTGCATTGTCTGACTACAGGCCGTCATTGCTTTCTGTTTATGAAAAGAAGGGCTGTAAGTTTTCTGAGTCCTTGGAATTTCTATTTCAGTTAATTAATTTCGATAGACATACTGTTCCGCTTAAAGTTGAAGATGCAGCAAAAATATTGCCAGTCTCACGATTATCTTTTAACAGAAAAGCAGGCGCTATTGAAATTCGTAAACCAGATAATACCAGACGATTTGCTGCCATGCTTTCAATCAAAGCTTATCAACCTGTTACATATCATGGCTTATTGGATGAGATAAGCAGAATTCAAGTTGAATATACGCTGACTCAATCATTTCGTTTTTACGATAAACAGATTGCAAAAACACGATTGAGAGATCAACAAAAAGAAATGATGCAAACCAAGGATGAGTCAGTTACTCAGACCGATCAAATTAGTGATGTATTTGATGATACTGCCAGTGGTGAAGTGAGTTATGGCACACATCATTTATCCATTGCTTGTTATGCAGATACTCAAGAAAAGTTGAATCTGAACGTTGCTGCACTTGTAGCTAAATTTTCTGAAATTGATATTGCTTGCGTTCGTGAAGATGTCGGTAGCGAGCTTGCATTTTGGGCGCAGCTGCCAGGGAATTTTGGATATATTTGTCGTGCTGTAGACATCTCTACCAAAAACCTTGCTGGTTTTATGAGCCTACACAATTATGCCACTGGTAAAAAAGCAGGTAATTATTGGGACCATCCTGTAACAGTTTTAGAAACATATTCAGGCAGTCCATATTATTTTAATTTTCATTACAAAGACGTCGGTAATTTTCTAATCTTTGGTGCAATGGGTAGCGGTAAAACTGTTTTGATAGGATTTCTCATTCTACAAAGTATGAAATTTGGCGGTAAAAGAGTAATTTTTGATAAAGACCGTGGACTAGAAATAGCAGTGCGCGCGATGGGTGGTGTATATGAAACGATTCAGCCAGGAGTTTCTACAGGTTTTAATCCTTGCCAATTAAGCGACACACCAGAAAATCGTAAGTTCTTATCAAAACTCTTAAACCGTATGCTTTTTGAAAAATCATCAGAACAAGATGCGGGTATTATTGAAAACGCCATTGAGGGATTGTACCGATTAGAAAAATCAGAACGACAATTTAAGCATATAGCTTCATTTTTTGGTGCAAAAAAACAGGAGTCGTTAAGAGCTCGATTCGACCAATGGCATAGCAATGGCGCACATGCATGGTTATTTGATAATGCCGTAGATTCATTAGATTTAAACCCAGACGTACTAGGGTTTGATTTAGGCCATATTTTAGCTGACAAAGACTGCAAAATAGCTGCGCTTATGTATCTCACTTATTGTGTTGAAAAAGCGATTGAAGGTCATCGAGGAATATTGCTGTTTGATGAAGGTTGGATTGGTTTAAACGATGAATATTTCCGTGAAATGATTCAAGACTGGGCAAGAACACCACGCAAGAAAAATAATATTTTTGGTCTCGCTACGCAAGTAGCAAATGACACTACAAATAGTGAAATCAGTAATGCAATTAACGAAGCATCGCCGTGCAAAATATTTTTTTCGAATCCATCTGCCGATAGAAAAGTGTATGTCGAAAATCTTGGCTTAACTGAGCATGAATATGAGCTTGTAAAGACTTTACCTGATGATCAGCATTACTTTTTATTGACGCATGGCAGGGGGATTCATAAGCAATCTGTCGTAGCTCGAATTAATTTAACTGGCATGGAAGATGAAATAGCGATTATTTCAGCGCGAGAAGAAACGTTAAAACTGTTGGATTGCTTACGTGAAGAAGTAGGGGATGATCCAGATGTTTGGTTGCCCTTGTTTCATCAAAAAAGAAAACAAGGAATCGCTCATGCGTAAAAGAATTCTGATTATTTTGTTGATTTTTACATGTGTAAAAAACAGTTATGCGGATGCCCTTTATTCAATTTTAAATTCATCAAGGAATATTGAGGGAATTGAAGGACATATTTCAAATATTGCTGAAGATACACTTCATAGCCAAATGGATATTGAAAATTTAATGAAACAAGTGGATGGTAATCTGAGTGGGCACTCTGGATGGGGTGCTTACCAATTTCAGGATTATCAATCTTATGGACAAGGCGCCGCAAGCTGGGTTGACTTGTCGCAAACAGTAAAGACCGGTGGTAGCACAGGGCAGTTGGGCCAAGTCGTAAATACTATTTCGCGCGAATTTCCTATAGATACTAATGCCTTTAGTAATGGCGTGACTAGTTCATCAAGTCGCGCATATTACGTCGACCAATCCCAAACTATTGTAGCTGCACGCGCGGCGAGTCAATTAGATTATGACAAAGTTCAAGATCAAATTGCATATCAACAAATGCTACAGCAACAAATTGAGAAAACCGATAACTTAAAATCAGCCGTAGATTTAAATAATCGAATTCAAGTTGAAGCCAATTTAATTAATTTGGAAATACTGAGACAAGCAGCAATTTCAAATCAACAACAGGCAATCACAGCTCAAGGTGGCGTGAACAATGCGCTAATGAATGCCAAATTTTTAACTAAAAAATAAGGAGTAACACATGAAAAACCATTTAATTATTATTTGCGTTTTATTAAGCGTTTTAACAGGGTGTGCAAATCAAGGTCTGAAAGCACCGTGTGATCAATATGCTAGTTTTTGTGGTAGCAAAACTAAAATTAATCACTGGTAAAAATTAGGAAGCAATGATGATAACAGCCAAAACATTTATTTCAGATACGTTAAATACAGTAGATGCTGTGATTAATAATTATGTGAGCTTAGCTTATACCCATTTAGTTCAAGATAATGCGGTTGTTATCACGTTGTTATTTACGTTTTATATTATTTTATTGGGATACCGTTTTCTTAATCACGATCAACAAGTGACGATGAGTTATGTTCAACGTCATGTGACTGTTATGTTGATTGTGTATGGGTTGCTGATGAGTTGGCATTTATACAACTTATTTGTATATAACATCTTTACTAATGAACCAGCTTATATTTCACAAATATTGGTTGGTGCATCGCAAACATCACTTCCGGACGCAACAGTTACGCAAGTATTAGATGGAATATATGAGTCAGTGTTAAATGCCACTTTAGGCTTTTTTTCCCAGGTGAATTTTAGTAGTACGGGCGTTGCATTTTTATTCTATGGGTTGTTAGTTTTTCTAATTGGAACAGCTATGTGTGTTTTTGCATTGCTACTGTTTATTTACGCAAAAATGATGATGGCTGTTTCACTTGCTTTAGGACCTATCTTTATTTCATTTTTATTGTGGGAATCAACTAAAGGCATGTTTGCAGCATGGCTTAGGAAGTTAATCACTCTTGCACTAATTCCGATTATAACTTCTGCGGTGCTAGCACTCATGCTTTCTGTCATTAGTGTTACGTTACCTGGGATAAATCAACCTGTCGATAATATGCAATTTTACGGCATTACACCATTTCTAGGATTGAGTGTAGCGACAACGATGATTTTATCTCAAGTGTTTCACATAGCCAGTGCGTTAGGTGGCGGCATTACGCTCAAAAGTTTATCTCAAGGCGCAGATATCGTGAAGTCTACGTTTGAAAAATCTGGAGCAGCTTCGGCTTATCGCGATGTATCTAATTGGACGTTCAAAAAAGTTACTCAAAACAAAATAAGGAATAAACATGGAATTACAAAATGAGTTTTATCAACAATCATCTGATTGGGCATATTGCATGTATCAGAGCCAAACAGTATGGCTAAAACGATCACTAATCGCATTGAGTTTTTTGTTCGTGTTATTGGGCTTGTCTCTATCTGTTATTTTATTTTTAGTGCCTCTTAAAGAAAAAGTGCCATATCTCTATGCTTTTGATCATGCGACGGGTGAGGTCACAAAAATTGGTGAATTAGATAAATCTTCTTTATCAAGTAATTGGGAAATAGCTCGATATTCGCTTATTCAATATGTGATTAATCGTGAAAGCTATGATGCGGACAATATTAATTATCCTTATCAACTTGTTTGGGCACAATCCAGTGAGGAAGTGAAAAAACAATATGATACTCAAGTTAGCAGTTCTAGTGCTGAATCGCCTTATAAAGTATATGGAAAAGATAAATTTATAACTACGAGAGTCATTTCGATTAATCGTCTTAATGAAAATACCGTTGATATTAAATTCGAGAAAAAATTACAAGATCGTGCATCTAGTTCCGTGCAAATTACCAATAAAGAAGCAATTTTAAAATGGGAATTTAATACAGCAGAGACGACTCAAAAAATGCTGGATCGGGATCCGCTGGGCTTCAAAGTGAATTATTACCAAGTTAGTCAAGTTTCGTTAGATAACAATTAATAGGAGAATAAAATGAAAAAAATAATGATGTTGGCTTGTTTATGTTTAGTGACTTCTGCATATGCTGAAGTGACACCACGAGGAATTGCAGCAGATGCTCGTGTTAAAGTCGTAATGTATGATCCTAATAATGTGGTGCTGCTTAAAGAACGATATGGTTATCAAACCCAAATCTCGTTTGGACCAGATGAAACAGTGCAGAGCGTTTCCGTAGGTGACAGCTCTGCATGGCAAGTAGTTCCAGTCAGCAATAATCTGTTTATTAAACCAGTAGCAGTTTCTAAAACCAACATGACGGTTTTGACAAACTCGAATAGCTATAACTTTCAACTTGATTCAACTGATAGCAATGCAAAATTGACTTATAAATTGCAATTTACCTATCCCGCGATTGGTTACGATGAAGCAGGTCAATCTAATTCTATTGCTACAGTAAAACCTGAAAATCTTAATTGGAAATACAGTTTTACTGGTAGTCGTGATTTAGCGCCGTTAGAAGCATTTGATGATGGAAAATTTACTTATCTCAAATTTCAGGGAAATGGAATGAGTCATTTACCATCAGTGTTTGTCGTTGATGAAGATAAAAATGAAACATTAGTAAATTATCACATGCAGGGCGATTACATGGTGGTTAATTCGGTGGCAAAGGAGTTTACCTTTCGAGATGGATCTACCGTAACCAGTTTATATAACGATAACGCTATTGGTGATTGGAAGAAACTTGCTTAGGGGTGAAAAAATGAAAATCGATTCTTCAGAAAAAGATAGTGGATTGCCGGAAGTTGCACAAAATGTACGAAATAAAACGCCATTGAAAATGATATTAGGTGGTATCGTCGCGGCTCTGTTAGTAAGCTTATTTTTTCATTCCAAGCCAGCACAAAAAATCGAAAAGCCCATAGAAGAAACGTATGCACCAGAAATTCAGGAGATGCCTGTAACTAAAAATATAGCACTGCCTGAAAATAAACCGAAAGAAATGTCTCCAGAAATGATACAAGCGCAGGCCACTATTATAGAGGAGAAGAAAAAAGAACTGGCACAACGTTTAACAGCACCGCTAATGTTGGTAAGCAACAAAAGTGATGCTCAAAAACCTGTTGCAGGTTCAGCAACTATTCCTCAGTCATCGGATCCCAATACTCAGTTTATGAATCAAGTGTCTTCACAGGCTAATGATGCAATCAATGTTACTGTGATGGGGCCGTTAAGCGCTGTAGTAGCAGAAGGTAGTTTGATTCATGCTGATTTAGAGTCAGCTACTAATTCTGATTTGCCAGGGTTTTTGAGAGCGATAGTGAATGAACCGGTTTATTCAGAAGATGGTTCTCAAGTATTGGTCCCTCGTGGAAGTCGATTAATCGGCGAATACAAAAGTGGAGTGCTACAAGGACAATCGAGAATATTTGTTGTCTGGACACGGTTGATTACGCCAACTGGACTATCAATTAATTTAGGTTCACCTGGGGTTGATAGTTTGGGTGTTGCTGGTATGGGAGCAGATGAAATTGACCGACACTTTTGGCAACGATTTGGCTCAGCATCTTTGCTTTCATTAATTGGAGCCGGTGCCGCCAATGCTGGAGTATCCACTGGAGATCAAGAGAATTCTGCTGCTACTTATCGCGCAGCAGTAGCCAGTAGTTTTTCTCAATCAGCAAATAAGAGTTTAGAGCAAGAAAGTATGATTGCTCCAACGCTCCAAACTTACCAAGGTAAACCAATAATGGTATTTGTAGCGCACGATCTTAATTTTCAAAATGCTATCAAAAAAACGCATCCACAAGTGAATGTGTTTTAAGCGAGGATTATGTCAATTAAAGCATTAGAACGGCATTTGGTTCCTTTGAAGCCGTTTTTACAAATGGATGGCGTGACAGAAATATGTATCAATCGACCGTGCGAAGTATTTGTTGAGCGGAATGGTTTGTTTACACATTTTGTAGTTGATGAATTGGAATATGATTTTTTGGAGTCTTTAGCGATCTTGGTTGCAGAATTTAACAATAAAGATTTCCCAGCTCCATTGTTATCAGGATCCTTACCGACTGGTGAGCGAGTGCAATTTGTAATGAATCCAGCCTGTGAAAACGGCAAGTTAATTTGTTCAATTCGTCGGCAACAAATAAAAAATCTGACGATAGATGATTATCAGCGCATGGGTTCGTTTAATGAATGGAACAGTGGGGCATCTGTTAATCATCTCAATTTAAATGATTTGTATATCAAAAAAGATACGTTAAATTTTTTGAAACAAGCTGTACTGAGTAGAAAAAATATTTTAATCAGTGGAGGAACTGGTACCGGCAAAACGACTTTTTTAAATGCTTGCCTACAATTGATACCTCATACCGAAAGATTGATCACTGTCGAGGATACACGTGAAGTATCTGTTTCTCAGCCAAATACAGTGGGCTTACTTTTTAATGAAGATGATGAGCGTATCACTGCATTAAAAATTTTTAAAACTTGTTTACGACTTAGGCCAGATAGAATTTTTTTATCAGAGTTGAGAGGCGCTGAAGTATGGCCCTATTTACGGGCAGCGAATAGCGGTCACCCTGGTAGCTTAAGTACCGTGCATGCGGATACACCTGAAGGTGCTTTCACACAATTGGTATTTATGATGCAGCAAGCGGGATCTACTTCTAGTGAAGAGCGTATCAGAGAATACATTCAATCGATTATTCATGTGGTGGTTCAACTTAAAAAATGCACTAGCGGAGAACGATTTATGGCAGTTTCTGATATTTATTTTAATGAAAAATAGCGGAAGCAAGTGCGGAAAGACTTTCCGGTGTTTATTTTTTAAAAGTTCTTGTGGGAGTAAGTGTTGCGGTCGAAAGCCACTCGCCACCGGCTCCTGACCATCCACTTACATCGTACCGATAGAAGTAATTGGATGGTCAGGAGCCGGTGGCGAGTGGCAGGTCCAATGATTGAGGATGATAAAAGCATTATGAAATTGACTCAGAGAGATGAAGAGATATTAAGATTTATTAATGAGTTTGGATATTGTGATATTGCTCAGTTGATGGTGAGGTTTGAGTTGAAAAAAACTTGGATGTATCGATTGGTGCAGAGGTTGGTTTTGGAAAAGTTAGTTAGGTATTTTCCGGTGTTGAATAGTCGACATCGTATTTATTGTTTAACAAGTAAGGGAGCTACATATACAGATTTGCCTCCGATTGATCGAGTTACAGTTGGGCAGTATAGGCATCATGTGGCTTTGGTGTATGTGTATCTTAAATTGCGTAAGCAATACCCGAGTATGGAATGGGTTAGCGAGCGGCGATTGATGCAAGAGAAATTCAGTAATGGGTTGGGGAAGAGAGGACATGTAGCTGATGGATTATTGATTCTTCAAGAGGGGAAAAAGATTGCGATTGAAGTTGAGATCAGCGTTAAGGCGAAATACAAAATTGAGAAAATATTGCGTGAATATTGTACGCAGTTAACGATCAAGGAAGTTTGGTATTACTGTTCACGACCTGTTTTGCCTACTTTAACGATGTTAGCAGCCAAGATCCCGTTTGTTAAAATTTTTAGATTGGATGACTTTCTGAATGCTAAGTAATAGGTTTGATGATTATGTAAGTTCACATCCGAAAGAAGGTTTGCAAGTTTTGACGATTTTGGTTGGAACTGTTTGGCAAGCACCGGTTATGGTCGTTGCTATAGCTTTCTATTTAATACAGGTTAAGTGTTTTGATGTTAATCGCATAGCTATGTTTGCAGCTGGTATCATTTTTTCAATAATAACTTTTTGGTGGTTTGGTGATATTCATAAATTATTTTTAATCGGATGGGTAGCTAATCAGATATTTTGGCATTATCTGCTACTTGGAGATTTTTGGGATATTTTGTTTAGTATCAAAGTAATTTATATTTTTGGATTTTCGCAATTGTTAGCAGGAGTTTTAGGGGTTATTGATTTGATACGAGGTAATCCTCATGAAAATGAAATGCGAGCTTTGCAGAAAGGTCAGTATGTTGTTACGCCGGAGATAAGCAATAAAGAGGCTCAGATTGCTTTAGCTAAAATTGATGATGAAAATTATGATGCAACTGTATTGGGTGTCTCAAAATATACGGGGAAAGTTGTACTGATTCCAGACTGGTATATTAATCAGGTCATGCTTGTGCTTGGAACAACAGGCAGCGGAAAAACAATCACTCTACGACGGTTTTATCAGCGGGCAATTCTTAAAGGTTATCCCTTGATCATTGTGGATGGCAAACCAGATTCTGAGAATATTGCATGGTTAAGGAAGTTGGCTGATAAACACGGGAGAAAGTTTTTTGGTTTTAATTGCGGAAATACGCTTCCTTATGATCCGCTGGCAAATGGTGGGTACACTGAATTAAAAGATAAAATTATTAGCTTAAAAGATGAATGGTCTAGTGATCATTATCGTTCTATTGCAGAGGATTATCTACAGGCGACTTTTGAAGTATTGCTTCGGTCAGGGATAGAGTTTGATTTGAAGAGAGTGGTTGAATATTTGAATTATGATGATTTGGTGATGTTGGCGCGGGGAGTGGGTGATTCTCGATTAATGAAGCGGGTGCAAAGTTTAGAGCAATATGATCGGGATGATATTACTGGATTGCAGGCGCATTTGAATATTTTGATCCATTCAGAGTTGGGTCAATTTTTTGAGAAGAATGCTGATACTTTTACTTTGCTCGATGTCATTGAGCAGGATGCAGTGGTTTATTTCGCGTTGCCTGCTTTAAGGTTTCCGAGTTTTTCGAAAGTGTTGGGGAAGTTGGTGATTAATGATCTTAAGGCTGTGATTGATAGAGATCAGGGTAAACGGATTTTTACAGTGTTTGATGAGTTTTCGGTTTTTGCGGGTGAGCAAGTTCTGAATTTGGTGAATATGGGAAGAGGGAAGGGGGTTCATGCGATTTTTGGTACGCAAGGGTTGGCGGATTTGGATAGGGTGGATGTGGCGTTTAAAAGTCAGATGTTGAATTGTGTGAATACGCTGATCTGTCATCGGTTGAATGATCAGGAGAGTGCGGAGACGGTTGCTAGTTGGGTGGGAACTAAGGAAAATTTTACTGTGACGGCGCAGTTGAATTCTAAAGATGCTGATTCGGGGATGGGTTCGGTGAGGGTTAATAAGGAATTTATTATTCATCCGGATTCTATTAAGCAGGAGCTACAGACTGGAGAGACATTTTATATTACCAAGGTAGGTGGTTTTTTTCAGGATAAGGTAAGGATTAAATTCATCTGATATTGGATCTATTGAGTATAGCAATGCGGAAAATAACCAAGTCTATGCAGATGGCCATTTACGTTGTTTTTCGATTGTTTATTGATAGTACGTCATTTTCTTTGATTAATAGGCTTATACTAGGGTAATTAACCCCCCTATGTAAATAATATGCTCATATTGTATAATCCAGCATAGTTTATTAGCAGCAGCATGAGGAGTTATTCCATGAAAACAAGAATATTATCAAAAGAAAAAATTGAAGCAGACCGAGCTATACTTCCTAGTGACAAATCAACTTTTGAAGCTTGGCTAGGTGAAGATTATCAATATTTATTGGAACTTTCTGATGTTAATGCTTTAGATAATAATAATCAAACCGCTTTAGATTATGCTATTTCGATTGGTTCTAAAGAACAAGTTGAATTCTTGTTAGATCACGGAGCCTTACCCATTAGTCCTCAAAATCCCACGGTAAACGACATTCCATTAATCCATCGAGCCATTAAATCCAAGCATGAAGAAATTGCATTAATGCTTCTTAAAAAATTTCCAGCTTTAGAAGGACAGTTAGATTGCTATAAAAATACGCCCTTAATTTCAGCTATTGAGGGGCAATGTTTGAAAGTAGTGGATTATCTCATTAATCAAAAAAGCACAATTAATTGGGCGAACAATCAATTAATAACTCCTCTTTGGCTTGCTGCATCTCTAGGTTTAGATTCTCAGGTTTCTTAATTGCTAGACAATGATGCTATTTGGAATTATGGAACAGGCAAAGCTGCTGGATTGTCAGTTTATCCCATAATAATTGCTGCATATAATAAGAAATATAAGGTTGTAGACTTATTATCAGAATATCCTCATTCTTTGGCCTATTTTACACTTGCTATGCATTATACAACTGCAAATATGTTAAATAGCACAGATTCTGAAACCAGAAAAAATATGGGGATTAGCTCTAAAAAGCTTCAAGCTAAAATAGTAGCTTTAAAATCTGAACTTAACTCTGCGGACAAAAAGCTCACTCTAGAGGATGCCAATATATTAACTTGGCAAGAATCATTTGAAAAACTTTTTGGAGAAGAGCCTTGTCATAAAGATGAAC
>Ga0206989_1153_pt1 | contig 11513 bp, 14 predicted proteins | sample Alteio_BWMinCont_10_FD_153276 | JGI IMG/M metagenome (GOLD analysis project Ga0206989, IMG submission 153276) | Enriched cells from forest soil in Barre Woods Harvard Forest LTER site, Petersham, Massachusetts, United States -... | ecosystem: Environmental > Terrestrial > Soil > Temperate forest >...
CGGCCTTGGTTTTCAGCGCCGCGGGGCCGTTGATATTTTCTTCGATGGAGTTAGTGTCTATCGTCTCGCCCATGAGCGGGCCAAAATAAAGGTGATTGGCGAAGCCGATGTGTTTCACCTGTTCAGCGAAAGTGCGTACGCCTTTAAACTCGCCATTAGTAGGCGCGAAGAAATACTTGTCTTCGGGCATAGCCTCAGCAGCGGAAACGACCTCCTGCTCGACAACACCATAGAGCATGTTGAGGACAGAAGTGACGGTGGGCGGTTGTTGCTGGGCCGTTGAGCCGGTCATCAGACGCTCCTTGTTTTATGGAGTAAACGACAAAATCTTATGCTTCTGTGGCCAGAGAAGTCATCCGCAAGTTTTTTACTGGCCGCTCGCTGCAGCAGACTGCTCCACCAACTATGCTAGCGAGATCCCGGCAGCTAGCCGCCTCGTTCTTCACGCAGCTTGCTGGCGGCGACTCTGACGTAGCAGCCTGGCGGCTTCCAGTTTGCGGTCGCGCTCAGCATGGATCTTTGCCTGTCGGCCCGCGAGCATGTCGTTCGGTGTCACGTAGCCAATCGCGCTGTGCAATCGCACGTTGTTATAGCGATCCACATACTGTTGGATCAGGCGTTTCGCGTCTTCCAGTGACAGCGGCGTTCCGGGTCGAATGCATTCGCTTTTCAGCGATTTGTGCCAGCGCTCCAGCTTTCCATTCGATTGGGGATAATCGGGCGAGGTTCGGATGTGCGTCATGCCCGAGATGCGAATGAACTCCTTGAAATCGCGAGCGATGAACTGCGGGCCGTTGTCGGAGATGATTCGCGGCTTCGCTTCCGTGTACTTCTCCTGGGTTCGCTGCAGAATCACTTCGATGTCGGCTTCTCTCATGGACTCTCGGAGATCCCAATGCACGAGGAAACGGCTGAACCCATCCAGAACGCTCCACAAGTAATAGAAGGTGCCGCACAGGTTGATGTAGGAAACGTCGATATGCCAGTGCTGGTGCGGCTGCAGCGGCTGCTCGAAACCGGTTCCCTTGCGCGATGGTTTGCTCTTCCACTGGGATAATAATCCAGCTTGCTTCAACACTCGCCAAACACTCGCCGGGCTAACCGCCACAACGTCAGCGTCGAGCATCATGAACGTCAGCCGCCGATAACCTTCCAGCGGGTTCTCCAGATGGAACTCAATGATCGCTTCTTTCTCCCACGGCTCCAACCAGAAATCACGGGGAACCCAACCGTTGTGCTCGTTGACGCACCCGTAGCGCTGCCGCCAGTCATAGAACTTGCTGGCGGTCACGCCCAGTCACGGGATGAACCGTCCGCCGCCGATCCCGGCCTTCTCCGACCAGCGTCGGACGAAATCCACTACTAGGAGCTTGTTGAAAATAGCCTCACGCGGCGTGTGGATCATTCTAAGAGGCCCACGCTCAGAGTGGGTTTTGTTGTTTGGGCTTCCGATCTACCGCCGGTGCCCGCCTGTAAACCGAAGGTTGGGTCGGTGGCTTCTTCACGCACTCTGCGCCCGCAGTTTCGGGATACGGATCAGATTGAAGGCCGCGCAGCTGAACACGAACAACCAAGCCACCTTCGCCAGTCCGCGTAGTTTCACCTTCTTCAAGGGACCAATCTGCTTCAGCCATCCGAACGGTTTCTCCACTAACCAGCGTTTGCTTAAACTGATCGCGTATCCCGGATGCCGGCTCGTCCGTTCGTCGATCGCGCCGTGCTGTTCCTTCTGCCAGCGGTAGAACACTGTTGGCCGCAGGCCGTGTTCTTCACACAGCCCCGAGACGGGTATTTTGTCCACAAGATGCCACCTCAAGATGGCTACTTTTTCTTCTGGAGTGAAATGCTTCCGTTCCTTCCTCATACATTCGCTCCGTTATCTTAACGGACGAAGGCTTTCTCCATTTCCAACTGAGGCGCGACAGATGGTATCAATGTAAAACCGCCGATCTACCCCCCACGCTGCCTGTAAAGACTCGCAGATACTCTCTACGTGTTCGCCGAGATTTTTAGCTCCTGGCTGGTGGAACTCCAGCAACGGGGGTAGCTTCGCTTTTCTCGCTGTCGTGAGGTGGGACAATGCCCAGCGTTCACCTAGCTTAGATTTTAGAATTGGGATGTAGACGATTTCCCTCTTAGGCATAAAACCTCCTTAGCCTGATCAAGAAGTCAGCAATTCGACTTGGAGAGGGTGGCGGGCTGATGGTCTCACATTTTGGCGGTCGCGGCCATTTTGAGTTCGATAGTACAATCGTAAATGTTGATGGCCCCGTAGCTCAGCTGGATAGAGCGCTCCCGTCGCACGGAGAGGTCGGGGGTTCGAGTCCCTCCGGGGCCACTCCATTTTGACTTGACTATCGGCTGGACTATCAGTCAAACTGTAGGTTCCGTGCGACGGGTTGTGCATCTACAACCATCTGGGTGAAACGGGCTTGTTCTCGTCGAACTCGGGAAGGGCTGAGGAGCCATAAGGGCGTCTCGGCCTTTTCTTTTGCTGTGATGGGTTTGTGAAAGTGATAATTCCGGTTGTAATCTACTGAAAACAGGAGATGTCCGAAATTCGCTGGAATCTGGTTCGGGACCAGGAGGTCGGAGGTTCAAATCTTCGGCTTTGCCTATTAACCAGCCATGTTACCGCAATTATTGGGCATGAGTATGTACATGCACTTCCTTCCGACACTTACACTTGCCTTGGCACATGTCCGATATGTTTTGAGCCACACGCCCTTGTCGCGCCTTGCTTTAGTCTTCGGAATTATCCCTTTGACAAGCCTAACGCCTAACGCAATACCACCTGCAGGGCAGCTATGGCGGACAGTAGAACAAATACTATCAGCCAACTCCACCCAAGAACGCGTGTTTGCTGGGATAGATGGTATGTTGGATTTGGTGATCCCGCCAGATTCTTCGCTCTAACCAGAGACTTTACCGCCACGGCTAGGCCGATAAGGGGAGGGACAAGCGCCGCCGCGAACACAAATATCCATGCTCCGGTTTCTTCGAGATGTGGCGGCGGGGATGTAAAGATTCTCCAAAAGAGACCGCCCACGAAAAAGAAAAAGAGACAGCACAAGGCGCCTATAAGTGCTGCTACCTCAAGAGAGAACTTGCGTTCTGCACCGTGGATTCTGTGCTTCTTTTTGTCATCGGTTTCCACATTACATTTCGGACATATGAACATAGGAAAACCTCCTATCTACGAGGCACCTTGCCCTTCGCCTTCTTCTTCGCTTCTGCTCTGGCAGAGCCAAGAGTCATTTAACGCGGGTTAATTCAATCTTTTTTGTCGGCGCGGTTCTATGGCCGCCCGTTTGGATCACGGTCATCGTAAGCCCGGCAAGCAGGTATTCTAGTTCCGTGGTCGGTAACGTTAGCTCTCCTGCAATTTTTGCCCTGCTGTATCCGTCTTCATACAAGGACGCGAGAAGTGCTTTCAAAACCACCGACGACTCTCGCGGGATTGGATTTGGCTCCCGAGCTTTTCCGTATTTTGCGATTTGCATGTATAAGGCACGAAAATGCCAATCACTCACCAAGCCCAAATGATGCAAACGATAGGCCAACGCAGCCACCGATACACCCCAACGACGCTTTAGCTTCACCAGGATGTCGAAGGTCGGAAATCTAGGAGCCGCCGGATGAACGCTCCCTCTCGGCATCAAGAATGCTGACGCGAACTGGTTGGCTTGTTTTTCTGCTTCGATTCCTTGGGGAGACCCGTGTCTGTGAAGCACCAGATGCCCTAATTCGTGCGCCGCATCGTAACGACTATGTTCTGCGGTTTTGTTTGTATTTAAGAAAACAAACGGTGTATTGCCTTTCCACATGGAGTAAGCATCTACCTGTCTCGCGTCCACGGCTAGTGAGTAAACTCGCACGCCCTTCGATTCAAGAAGCTGAACCATGTTTCTGACTGCAAGAACACCGAGGCCCCACTCTCTCCGTACAACTTCCGCTGCTGTCTCTGGATCGGGTTCGCGCCCAAGATCGGGAATATCCGCGCATGGAAGTTCGAACCTTTTATCCAACCAAGAGTTGAAAAGCAATCCAAGTGTCGCTTGACTCTGCGCCATATCTCTCTGCGATGCAGTCATGGTTTTCATCGAGCGAAAACTGCCGCTCTCTATGCTAGGCTCGTCAAGATCGTCTCCCATGAAAAACTCACGTGGGAATCCTGTCACTCGGACGATCTGCGCGAGGGCATCCTCGACTGGCTTCACAATCCCAGCTTCCCATGCCTCGACAGACTTTCTGGTAACGCCAACTTTCTTAGCAAACGCCAGCTTGCTCAGTCCCTTACGTTTTCTAGCAACGCTTAGGCGAGTCCGATTAAACGCGCTCCGATGATCAGAGTTTTCTGATTTGAACGGTAATTTCAGGAGATTGGCTCCCATCGTCGTTTCCTGAATTTGGATTGTCAGGACTTCCACTGTCTGCGTTGCCTCGATCAAATGGAATCGGCGGAAGAATGATTCGGTCATGCCAGTCGTCGATGTAGCCATCATCTCCCATGTCTTTAGGAAGGGACAATTCACTACGTAGTTCCCCCCTCTCGAAATCCCGATAGGTTAGGAAAATCCATAATGATCTCCCCGGCACCTTGACGGCCTCCGCCATCGCCTCTCGCTGTGCGGCCATGAACTCAAACTCAATCTGCTCATTGTTTGACTGTATGGCCTCAGCCGTCATCCTACCCTTTGGGGAGCGCGTAGAAGGGGTTTCGTCAGTTCCGGTGTGCTGATCTCCTGACAGTGCCGTTATTGCTATGCACTCGTCTTCGTTGAGCGTGAGTGGTTGATTGTGTTCGTCCTTCATCTTCCAGCGCGGCACAAGCTGATCTCTCAGCGAACGGTTGCCTTCGGCCCATCCATACATCGCCGGAAAAATGCGCGGATAGTGAGGGCCACAGCTAAAGTAAGCTGCAAGGTGCTCCCTTCCGGCTCTATCTAGTACATCGAGTGTTAACCCAAGTTCCGCGAGACGTTCCGCAAGATTTCGCGGTCTAGGACTTGGAAGCGGAGAATTCATTTTGGTGCTCCATTTTCCGTCAATTTTAAAACTTACCAAAATCATACCACAAATGAGGGAGAAAAAAGGTAGGTTTTAATTCCCGGCGGCTGCGGCACCTTTCTTGGCAATAGCCTTTCGTTTGGCGGGTGAGAGATTCTTGCGACCTTCCGCCCTTGCGACCTTCCATGCTTTCGGAGTGCATCGGCGTGCGGATTGCGGATGTCTGGTTCCGGCTGCGTGAACCGTTTACTACTTGAGCGTTGCTGTCCCTCCGCTTTTTCATCCGCCCTCAATCGTAGCGTGGACTTCCCGCATTTTTGGCATTCTCGACTTCCATGATGAATACGCCCGCTCACAATGAAAACCTTCCCACATGCTGGACAGGTGACTGCGGCATTGTGCCTTCCCAATCTTCGTCCAGCCGAGTAAACTCGGTTCCGTTGTCGATCACGATCGCCTCCGGCTTGCCGCCTCTTTGCTTCAGTTCTTCCAGCACCGGCACCACGCGCTGACCCGGCAACGAGGTGTCTACCTCGATGTGTGGCGCGTAGCGCGTGAAGCGGTCCATCAGATTCAGAGTTCGGAACTTGCGTCCGCTGACGAACGCATCCTGGGTGAAGGCCATGGTCCAGACCTGGTCGGGGCGTACTGGTAGCTGCCGCGGGCGGCGGTCATCGGTATCATCCGCCGTCCTCGCTTCCGCCGCAGTCCCAGCTTCTCCTCCACGCACAGTCGGTGCACCCGTTTATGGTTCACTGCGAAGCCCTCGCGCTTCAGCAGGACCTTGAGCCCCCGATAGCCAAACCGTCGCCGGGTCGCAGCCAGCTCGCGCAACCGCTCCCGCAAACGTGGGTCCTCGACCCTTCGCCGCCCGATACCGGCATGTCGCCCGATGTGCCCCCACTAGCCTGCAGGCGCGTCGCTCCGAAACAACAGCTTCCGAGTGCATCATTCCCACCGGTGCGCCTCTGCATCTGCGGGTCTACCACTTTCTTGTGACTACCGCGTGCAACGCTCATTTGTCCCAGCAGCAACTCGGCCTCGGCGTGCTTCAACTGCCGGTTTTCCTTCTCCAGTTGGCGCAGTTCGCCGTGCCTCGCTCTCCATACCGCCGTACTTCGCCTTCCATCGGTACAAGCTCCCGCGTGTGATCCCGTGCCACCGGCACAGCTCGTCGGGGGCTATCCCCGCCTCGCCTCCTTCAGGATGGCGATGATCTGTTCTTCGTCAAAGCGCCTCTTGCGCACGACTCCTCCTCTCTGGCCCTGAGCGAGCCATCGTAAATGGAGAAGTCACATTTCCGCTGAACTACTTTTCGGGGGGCAGGTCAGCCCTTACAGGGTGGTGATTTTGCTCTTCGTGGGAGCAGGAATCCAATCCCAAATTCGGTCGTGTTCAGGTCAGAGAGGACGGGTGTACAATGCTCCCGAACTTCCGAAGTCCAAAAGGAGGGGGCACGTGAGTTCTAAACTCGCTATTCTATTGATTTCTGTTATGTTAACCGGAGCACGACTACAGGCTCAGGATACTTCTCGATCAGCGACTGCCGAGGCCCAAGGGACTGTCGCGATCAAAGAGGTCATCAGTCAGATCAGAGATGCTCTTGTCCGAGTCCAAAAGGATCTAAGAACTCATAGACTGCCCCCTTTGTCGTCGGTAGACCTTACTCTTAAGGCTCTTGTCGAAAAAGATACTGGCGGGACATTTAAACTGTGGATTATATCCTTCGGAGTGAAGAGAGAGAAAGATCAGACTCAAACCGTGACGATACATCTTACCCCGCCGAGCCCCGACGATCCAAAACCAGTTGGAGCCGTGAATTTAGGCACGGCGCTCGAACAGGCAATTGTTAGTGCGGCTGAGGGAGCTCAACAAAGCGGGACGACAGAGTATCCGCTCATGTTTTCCGGCTTAACGGTAGAGTTGGAGTTTGCGGTCAAAATGACTGGCAACGGCAAGATCACTGTACCCGAGATTACACCAATCACGGCTGAACTCAGCGGACAAGTGGCAAAAAATGCTACCCAAACCATCAAAATCATTTTCCAGGATCCGAAGAAGCCAGGAAACCCATGATCCTCCTTCGCCTGGCGTTCCTTTCGCTGATAGTCATCGCGTCCACGACGACCAACTGTCAAGACTTGTGCACTGGCTTCGGAAGTGGATTAGTGCACTATCAGTACATTCATGTCGAATTTAGTTCCGCCATCGTTAGAGTGCAAGATGTTGGTACCGCATACCTTGTCGACGCTGAAAGCGGATATCTTTTGACCGCTGGCCACGTTTTGCAGGACATGGCGCTCAAGAACGAAGACATGCGTGTCATCATGGGTCAATACCCCTATTCGGTGTTCTCGTTCAAGGTCGTAAAGCGATCTGATATAGCAGACGTGGCCTTGCTACAGTTAGTGCCTTCCAATGCGATGCGCAAGGTGCGTCCTTTGGACATCGCTTTTGTGCCGCCAGACTTCGACACTCCATTGTTTGCAATGGGATACCCCCAATATGGAAATCCGAGCCAAATCACGCTCAAAGATGGCTCCGTATCTTTTGCTGGACTTTCCCCAGGTGGAATGATTGAAATAAATCACGTAACGATCGGCGGGGACAGCGGAGGGGCCCTAATTGATGCGAATGGAGACGCCGTCGCCATTTGTGAAGAAGAAACGGCAGAAGGGATGAAAGGCCGTTACCTCCCGATCCTATCCATAGCAGAAATCCTTCGGGAGATCCCGGTAAGCAAGCGGATGCGAGATTTAGAGTCCCAGATTATCAATGATCAAATTGATTTGGACTCCTTGAAGCGATTGCTCACTAAAACGTCTCAGGGTCAAGGCCCTTCGAACCTCGAACTTTTTGTCTGGATACAGAGTCTAAGAAAGTCACCAGAGTCGTTGAATAAGATCGCTCGATATCTTAAATGTCCACTTTTGCAAGTTGTCACTGAAAGACATATTCCTGAAGCTATATTGCCTTTCATGGACCGGCTGGATGCAACTGACACGAGTAAGGTCGATTTAAGAATGGCGCAGAGAGAATATTCCCTTGGTCACAACCAGTCGGCTGCTCAGTTTGCCACAGGCTCAATTGAAGTCCGCTCTTCTGATGAGATTGTCGCTTTTGCTAGACAACGGGCTCTCCTTTTGAAAACGGCGATCGAGGACCAAAAAACTCTTGGACGAGCAGAAGTAGTTCAGCAACATATCTTTCCCATGAGTGCAGAAATGGACTCTGGCACAGTTGCAAACTATCTTATTCAGTGGATGGCGACAATTGACTCCAAAACATCGGAAACGGGTCATCCTTCGGAACCTCTAAAAGGTTCACTGACTGATAACCGCAAGTGTCAGTGGGAGATTAGGACCGAAATTCTGAGGAGAGTCTATCACATTGACCCAAAGGAGCAAACTGCCAAGGAGACGAGCGTAGACAAAGTGTTCTCCGGGGGTTTCGCCAATCAAGGTAGCGATTTTGTTTTCCAGAATCTTCGTCCAGAAAACTGTAATGATTCGGCTGGACGTTATCAAAGTGACTTGAAGGATGCTCGCTCCGCCGTCGGAGCAGTTTTTCCTACCGTCATCTCAAAAGACCGAGAGGTGGTTGCATCTGATATTTCGCATCTTCCCCATGTGAAAAGAGTTTACGTCCCACCAGAGGCTCCTTCGAATCTGCAAATGTTGGTGTACTAGTGGGCATTACTCTTTCCGCATTCGGTTGAACTGGCCATAGCTTTTTTCGGGTGCGCGCGGCTGAGGGGGCCGGGGACCAAGGGGTCGGAGGTTCAAATCCTCTGCCCCCGCCCATGTTTTCAAACACTCCTGTGGAAATGTCAATGCTTCTTCTCTGTCGATCGATGTTGACTTTCGTGGTTCATCACTTCATGTCTGTGATGTGGTGGTGGTATATTTTCCGCACTATGAAGCACGCAAGAAAAACCCTGATCGGAGTTGTCCCTAGAAGGTGTGCTCGGTGTGGGAAGAGTTTTCGTGCGATGACGCATCGGAAGTGGGAGCAGGTTCGCGAACTCCACGAACGAACGAGCAAAAGACACGAACCGCTTATGTCCGATTCCCACCTAAGCGAGATGAACAATGAAGTTTGGAATCGCGCGGCTCCGGGTCCTTGCTCGGATCACCGCATCGCGGCGTGAGATCGAACCTCATTTAGTCCAACTCCCGATGAGTACCTTTGCTGCATCCGATTCTGCGGCGTGGTTCTGAGACGCGAGGAACTGAGCCACCAAGAGCAATGTGCACGTGCTGGAACTCGTCGTCACCTCGACAATCTCCTCCTCGCTGTAACTGGGTTCGGCGTTCTGCGCGGTGAACCGACGACCGAGTTGCAGCAGGCCAGTGTGGGTGTAGCTGCACAGCGCCTTCCGACCGTGAGTCTTCAGGTCCGTGAAGGAAAGTCGTTCGGGTCCTTCGAATTTAGGCCGAAAGTGGTATCAATCGCACTCGCCATCTTCGGCATGTTGATCTGCTTCCCTGTGGCGTCGAGCGGGAGTTCGTCGTTCTGCTCGAAATACTGGACCTGCGGGTCGGTCGCGCAGAGCTGGAACCATATCACACGGAACATGCTCTCGAAAATGCTGCGTGCGAGCGCGAACGCCGACCCGTTCTTAGCATTGCGGATCAGCAAATAACGTTCCCTCGTGGTGCTCGATCACCTGGGTGATGAGACCGCCGACTAGTATGCTGCGTAGATCGGCCTGGTAAGAATGTTCGGCGAGCAGCGGCTTGGTTTTGCTGGATCGCCGACTCAACTCTGTCGAGGTGTTCCATCGTTGCCTTCGTTGCCTTTGTCATGCCGGTAACCCTACGGGAAGATGATTTGGGAACGGGCGACGAGCAACCATCCAAGAGCCAGCGCAACAAGTCCAGCGATCATCACCTTCCACATTTAACCGCGATTCTAGCATCTCGGTCGACGCGCCTATCGCCAAACACAGTCCCCGCATTGGCGTTTTGTTTTTCATTACCACTAACGCGCTCCAAGCAGACCACTCATTTCTACTCACCCACCACTCAAGCCCCCTGGTAAGTCCACACAGCACCTCCAGCAAGGACACGTTCCTTTGCCGGTTAGAAAGTCCCGAATGTCGTGAAGGATCGCGATATTTCGGTGAAGGCGCTGCTCGCCAGCGCACATTCTGGGAAAAGGTCACAATACTTCCACGCCGAATATCACCGGCCCGGGCCGAAAGACCATTGCCTGACAGGCCGCGCCATTACTTTGACGTAGCGATGATGGGCGATGGAAAAAATCCAATGACGAAGCTTTGGCCGAGAAAGAACTGCAGCGGGTGCACATGCTGGTGGCGGCCTACGGGGTACGGCGCGACGGCAGCCGGCAACTGCTTGCCTTCCTGCGGAGTAACGGGGAGAGCCAGAGTGCTTGGGAAGGCCTGCTGGGCGATCTCTATCGGCGCGGACTACGAGGCCAGAACCTGCTGCTGATCGTCACCGACGGTTGCCCCGGACTGGCGGCGGCGATCCCTACCGTCTATCCGCGGGCGCTGCATCAACGCTGCTGGGTGCACAAGATGCGGAACATCCTGGAGCGGGTGCGCAAGCGCGACTACGACGAGGTGAAGAAAGGAGCGCAGGCGATCTATGGGGCCGAGGGTCGGCGCCAGGCCGAAGCCGCCTTTCGTGCTTTCCGTCGTCGCTGGCAGCGCGATTACGGTCCTATGGTGCGTCGACTGGAGCGCGATCTGCCGGAACTGCTCTCGTTTTTTCACTTCCCCCGGCACCTGTGGAAGAAGCTACGCACCACCAACATCATTGAGCGTTGTTTCGTCGAGGTGCGCCGCACTCGCCCCATGGTTTGCTTTGTCAACGTTCAAAGCGTGGACCGAATCATTTACTCCATCTTCCAGCGATTTAACCTGGAATGGAAAACCCGCACCCTCAAGCTATTTACACAAGCAGCTTGACTGTCACCCGCCCTTGGAATTCGGACCTGCGGCTAGACCCTGGTGTGTTGGCGTTGATCTTCGTCATGGCTTAGGGCCATTTTTTGGGGTTGAATTTATGGTACGTCGTATTATACGATGAATCTAAATACACGACGTATGGACGACTAAGCATGCTTCTTGGTAGAAACTTGGAGGAAGTAGGGAACCCGCGCCCCCGGCCTTGGGGGCAAGATCGGCGACTGGAATTCATCGAATTTCGCTTGCTTTGGGATGGGAAAATCAATCGCGGTGAAGTGGCTGAATATTTCAACGTATCAATTCAACAGGCATCGCTGGACTTTGCGAAGTACATGTTCCTAGCTAAGGACAATATGGAGTATGACCGCCGCGAAAAGGTCTATCGTGCGACAAAACTGTTCACACCCCTGTTCATCGCGCCCGACACCCAGACCTATCTCAACGAACTTTCAGGACTGACCACAGGAACAATTTCGCCGTCATTCAGTTTGCCGGGCCGCTCGGCCGCCGCACCCGCAGGCTCACTCGTGCGAATCGGCTGCGGGAAGCGGGCCGGATTGAATTC
>Ga0206989_1154_pt1 | contig 11472 bp, 14 predicted proteins | sample Alteio_BWMinCont_10_FD_153276 | JGI IMG/M metagenome (GOLD analysis project Ga0206989, IMG submission 153276) | Enriched cells from forest soil in Barre Woods Harvard Forest LTER site, Petersham, Massachusetts, United States -... | ecosystem: Environmental > Terrestrial > Soil > Temperate forest >...
CCATTACTTTTGGAAATTTTTTTTCTAAACAATTTGCTTGTAAGGGTGGCTGCTTGCCCATCGAACACATTACAAGATGCTTGCGTTGCATTGAAGATCTCCGTTTAGATTTTTAAAACACGATCACATGTCTCAGCTGAATCTTTAGAAAGATTCATTTTTTCAAGTTCTTCACAGAAGATTTTTTGCAATGAAACCGGCAATGTCTTCAGCTTGCTAAAATCAAAGTCAAATGTATCAACTTTTACTGAACTCCAGAAAGTGGTTGTATGATATAAATACGTTTCGTCGTCAGAAGCTTTGGTTAGCAAGCCTTGATTCCAGCGATCGCAAATAAAACCAGATGATTTTTTTAGTGATCTTAAGTATGTCCATGTTTTAATGCTGTCATCTTGTATATCAACAACGCTAAGCCCACCATTTATCACTAAAAACATATGATCATTTACATAACCTAAATTTGGTTCAGCTCTTAATATCACTGTTTGAATAGTTAATTTAAGGTTGTGTTTCTGAGCCTGCTCGAGGATTTTAATAGCAGCCATCATGTTTTGTTCTCCACAATTACCTATTTTATCTTCTATTATTGTTTGCATTTTTAAGAAAGCTAGTCTCAAAACTTCTAAATTGCTAAATAGAATATTTGTGTTGGACTGTTGAAAAAAACTGGACACTGACAATTGAGAAAATTTTGTTTTTGTTTCGGATTGCCATTTTATCCATCGTGCATTTTGTTGACCTCTTGCATCATCTAATTTTTTTGAATTGTCATTATTTTTTAAAAATGCATCCCATATAGCAACTTCAGGCTCACATTTATTGTCATAACCAGACAAACAAGATATTGGCACTACCATATTATATTGTGCACCTACTCGTAAGAATGTAGGTTTGTTACTAGCATTAATAGCTTCACCTTGACAAATTTCTTCTAATATTTCTTGAGACAAGATTTCTTCTGGGCTAACAGTGGAACAATTTTCCGCAAAAACTAATGTCTTTTTGTATGCAGCACCCGCAATAAATAATAGATTAAGATTACGTAACATATGTAGGATACCTTCATAGAAGCATTCATCTCTATTAATTCCATATCAAACTGAGAGCATAATGTAAAATTTATTTAAATATTCTCATTTGAATAAAAATTAAAGAATCTTAGCATTTTTAAATATAAAAATAATTCGGCACCACTGGATCACTTAGAATAAACAACTTTCGCAGACTCAGGTCGGCAGAAATATGTTGAATTCACTACCTCTTCCCATTGTTTAATCTTGCCATTATATAATGTAAATATTGCTATAACATTTGCAGGATAATAAGTTCCGTTATTACAAATGAGCACGAAAGTCACCATCTGTATGATGTGATCTATAACAATAAAACAAATATCTCTATTGATATGGTGACAGGCGATGGGCATTCAATTAATCAAACCAGTTTTGTGACGCTCGATTCAATTGATGTTGAATTTATTCCCAGTATTAAAGATATTCGTATGGAGGCTGACAAACTCCATTCCGTAAATAATCCTGACCAGTATCATGGCCTGATAAAATCATCTGGTAAAATTAATAAGTCACTCATAAAATCGGAAAAACGCGGTATCATACGTATTTTATTATCACTCTTGCTACAGCAAAATACACAAGCAGTCATTATTAGAAAACTAGGATCTGTCGTCAATTAACCCCACCCACGTCGTCCCGCGGACAAGCCGCGGGACGACGTGGGTGGGATTAATTGACGACACGCCCTAGTATCGCATAAGCGTTATAGTCGATTACAGGCGGCATTTTGGGAATATAATAAAATCTTTAAAAGTGCGCATGTTCTGAATTTAATTAACGATGAGGGAAAACGTAAAATAATAAAGACAGCTCGTAACCGTACGGAATCCTATCATCAGTTTCACCGGATGATCCGAAAAGTTTTCCATGGCGCTTTCAAAGGAAGAAAAATTATTTCAAATGCCACCAGTATTCAAGCATCAAGATTGGTATCAAATTGTGTCATTGCTTATAATGCAATGATTCTTGATAAACTGTATAAACGACTGTGCGCGACTGTTGGCGAAGAAAAAGCCAAAACAATTTTAAGTAAGATATCGCCGGTTGCTTGCCGCCGCAAAAAGCACGGCGACCTCTCCCACAAGGGGAGAGGTAAAAAGCAGGCAGCAATAATATCATCCATTTAAAAGACTTTGAACAGGTTCTAAGCGCCCCAAGCCACTGCGTGGCTGGGGTGCTTAATTCGCATTTTATATCTTAAAATAGCAGTAAACTTTAATGTAAACCAACTGCATTACTTGGTAATGTCGAAGATGGCCTCGCTCCAGAAACTACCTCTCTACTCACACTACTCACAGGCGCTAGTGTCGGAAATATGCTATGTGACGAAGTTGAAATTGATTTTGGTGATGGTGGTGTGTAAGCCGGAGGTGGTGGTTCTGCCAAGGGTGGTTGAATAATTTTTTGTGGAGAAGCTGGTGTATAAGCTGGAGGTAATAACGTTGATAATTGTCCAGGTTGTACTGACTTATTCTCACTCGCATTAAAATAACTATCTTGTGGCTTCGCTCCATTGACTTGTTTAACTTGATGTTTGATAAAAATCTGTATTATGTACCATGCATTTTTCTCTAGCGCTTTTCTATGTGCTCCCTCTACTATTTCAGGTTTTATTTCTGTTGATAGCAAAACTTCAACCATTTTTTGATTGGAATAATAAACAGCCCATTCCAACGCGTTAGTCGGTTTTGTAGGATCAGTACAGCTTTTTAACTCACCCTCAACAAAAATTTGACCTGTTTTTGATGCATTCGCTCCTTTCTTAATAAAATGCTCTAGTGTACTGGTATAATTTTTTTGAGCAGCATATAGAACCGCGTCTCCGAATGCATATTGATCATTTTTTTCTTCAAGAGCTTCGGCAAAAACACATAGCATTGCCATATCATTTAAGGATTTGCCCTCTCCGAATTTCTTAATCGCAAAATGTATTGGTTTTAACTTGCCCCGGATTTCTGCAGCATTGGCTCCTTTTATCAATAAATCTTTAACTAACGCAGTATCTCCATATTCTATCGCCGAGAATAAAATTCCGTCATAACCATCCACTCTTTGTGTTCGAATTAAATTTTTTACGGTTTCAAATGTTTTATTCGAGAGTGCCTGTTTTATAGCATATAAATGAGCTTCTCTTTCGATCTGAGGCGGAGATGCTTGTTGTGTAATAAAATCAATACAGTCGTATTTGTGATATTGTGCAGCTTTTTTAACGGCTTTACTTATATTACCTGGATTTTCTCTAGCCATTAGCATCTGAATGACGTGCACTCTTCCACAAGTAGCAGCATATTCTATTGTTGTTAGCTCCTCTGAATCGATATTTATTATTGTTTCATCATGATTAACAAGATTAGATGCTAAAAGTAGCTCAATCGTTTTTGCTGCATCATCATCTTTGTTCAACGTTTCGACGATTGCTTTACTCATAGTTTTTGCATATATTTTTCTATTGATTGACATCTCACTCCCTCCAATTTAGTTAGAATCCATAGCGTTGTCTAACATACATTACATCAATAAAACTTAAAAGATTGTTTTTTGTTAAACAATAAAATAATTTTTATAATTAAAAAAGGGAATATACTATGAACTTTCTGACAATGGAGGTCCAAAGATGTTTTCGTTAATCCGTAGTATGTTAACTGCAGCAGAGAAATTAAAAGAAGAAAAAAAAGCCGAGTCTAAAAATAATTCCAGTCCCGAAAAGCTTTATTCTCATTTGTTAAAGCAGATGCAAGAATATGTAACCGTTCTTCCTATGCTTATTCTTGCAGAAGAGAAAGATAGCATTGCTGGTGCTTTGGCGAATGAAATGGTTGAACATCCATATCAACCTAGTTTTAATCAAGTTTTAGCGACTTTCCCGTTACCAGCGATAGAAGCATATGATGTTTCTATGGAGAAAGACCTTCTAGATAGAGTAGAGAAAATTTTTAATAAATATTTTGAATATCAGGATATAAAAGCAAATAAAGAAATATTTCATTTTGCAGAAATGAGAAATAAACTTGCGAGTACATTAGATTTTGTTGGAGTGATAAACAAAACCAAAGATGCTTCTAAAAAATTTCTTCAAGATCTTAAAACAAATCCTCAAATTTTTAATAAATTTTTGCGTGAACATGTTGCCGATTTTGTTGCGGGAATATACGAACAAAAAAAGAATGAGCAGCGTAATAAAAAAATGAAGGAAGTTGCCGAAAAAGATTTGCAACTTGATTTGGCAACGCAATTAAAAGAGGCTTTTGATAGCCCTGATTGTGATGCTTTTTATTGCGCGATGGGAGACAGCTCAATTAAAACTTTAGAATATGCAAATGCAATGATCAAGTTATCCAGTTTTGAAGAACACGATGAAGAAAAAGCTAGAATGAACGAAGCATTGCAAACACAAATAGAAGGATTGAAATTGCTAATTCAAAACCCATCGACTAACACTTCTAAATTAATTTCATCAAACTATGGGAAAGCTAATCCATTGATTCAGTTTCAAATGGAGCAAAATGTTAAATCGATGCAGTTAACAATGTGAAAATATTGCGTAATTCACTGGTTTTCCGTGCCCATGTCTCGGGTACGGTGCGCCACACTTTATCATTTTTAAATGTTGTCTCTTGACGCCATCTTCATACAATTTCGACAAGTTCACTATATTTTTTTAAGGCTTCATCTGATGTTAATAATCGCAGCGGTTCGCTGATGGCTTGCGCAATCAGCATGCGATCAAATGGATCGCGATGGATATCTGGTAATGTCATCAAAATACTTGTTTGTTTAGCCATTAGGGGCAACTCTATAAATCCTTCGCTTTTGATAGCATCAATAAGCGTTTTAATATTAGCATTTAATTTTTTAAGCTTGATTTTAATAGCTAATTCCCAGATAGAAACTGAACTGATATAAACAATATCTGAGTCTCGGATATATGAACGAGCTTTTTTTGAAAGTTGAGGATCATTTTTCAACCACCATATAAAAAGATGAGTATCTAGGAGAACTTGCATTATTTCCCTTCAAATTGGTCTAACAAATCATCTGGTAATGGCGCATTAAAATCTTTAGCCATTTTGATTTTACCTTTTAAAGCACCAGGCTTACGTTTAGACTTCACTGTAGTTATTGGAACAAGTTTAGCTGCGGGTTTACCTGCCTTCGCAATAATAATTTCCTCACCATTCATAACAGAATCGATTAACTTTGAAAAATGGGTTTTTGCATCATGAATATTAACAATATGCATAAAAAATACCTTTATTGACTTAGTCTAGTCTAGTCCATTAATGGGATAAAAGTCAATCATATCCATTATGATTTATTAGTCCAAAGAGTATTAAAAGATGTTTTAAATAAAAAAGATCTACCAGAAAACCAAACTTCTCCACGAATCGCTAGAAAAACCTAACTTCATCATGACTCGCGAGAATAAATTCAATTCCTGATTAGAAGTTTATTCATGATGATTTGACCGGTCATAAAAATTCACATTATACAGTAGAGGAATTTCATTCCCAGCCATATTGGTCCATGCATGAACTGATATTGACCCCTCTGATTTTTTTACCTTTTTAAGAGAACAATATAACGATTAAACGATTTTAATAGATGTCTTTTGCAGAAAAAATAGGAATTTCACGCACTAAAAATTCTTCAAATAATGGAACAGTAAATGCAATATCGCCATGGGCTGGACTATAAATCATTCCTTTATTTATCAATTGAGCTCGTAGGGGAGCCACTTGTTCGACAGCTTTGCCGAGCTTATTGGCAATATCCCCTGATCTTTGAGGTTTTCTTCCAAATTCTGCAAGTGCACGTACGTATTTTCGTTCGTTCGGTGTTAAACGATCGAAGCGAACTCTAAAAAAATTTTTATCGAGATTGGTAATAGATAAGATATTTGCTTTTTTTGCATCTTCTAAAGTAATCGTAGCAGAATCACTCGAGGCAATATTCCAGACATGATATCCCCATTCTTGCAAAAAATAAGGATAACCTTTTGTTGCCTCATAAATCATCTCAAGCGCTTCAGGAAAAAAATGAACGCCTAAATTTTCTACTGGCGATTGAAGTGCAATGCTCGCATCTGTTTTTGTCAAAGCACCGACTTCTGGATAGTGAAACAATCGTTCCGCGTAGGATTTAGAATTCCCTGCTTTTCCCACTAATTGAGGTAATCCTGCACCTATTAAAATCAGAGGTAAAGATTTTTGAGAAACGCGATGCACCGCCATAATCGTCGCACTCAATTCTTTCTCATCTAAATATTGAAGCTCATCAATAATGATAGCAACAGCGGTATTTCTATCTTTTGCTGCATCGCCAATTGCAACAAATAAAGCTGCGAGATCCACTTCTAGATCCCCACTGTCAGCTTCCCCGGATTCTGCATCAATATCTAAAGATAGCTCAAAATCACCCATTTTTAATTTAAGTGCATGAATAAAACTTTTAAAAATACGAAGCGCTTTTCTTGCTTTTTCACTGATGATTTCTCCCCGATTTAAATCAAAAAGAATTCGTCTCAAATGTGGAGCCAATAATTCAGGTAATGATTTTTTTTGCCGACTTTCATGTGCTTCAATGAAGACAACCCGATACCCTTTTTCTTCAGCTAAATGCTGTATCTCTCCCAATAAAACCGTTTTTCCCACCCCTCGTAAGCCCACCAAAATCATACTTTTTTCAGAGCGCCCATTTTTAACGCGCTGAAGCGCTACCATCGCGTCTTCCAATATAGTAGATCGACCTGCTAATTCAGGCGGTGGCGTGCCTGCACCCGGGGAAAAAGGATTTTTTGCTCGATCCATAATAATCTTACCTAATCTTATCTTGGAATGGGATAAGATTAGATAAGATTGATATATTTGTCAATAAAGTATTATCATTTCCTTTTTAATCTAGTTTCGCTTGCTAGCTGAATGGGGGCTGCGAGAGCATTTTTAAGCTCCAGACGCAGATCTTCTTCAGTGAAACTCTCAATCTGCGAAATTGCAGTATGCCCCCTTCCATTAGGAGCAGTTGGATCTAAATCCAACCCATAAATTAAACCTAATTTTCGAACACACAAGATCACGGCTGGATTTTTACTGGCAGCCGCCAAAAATAATAGATTTTTTGGATGTTCTTGAAGTATTTTATCGATACCGGGGATTGTAACAGAATACTCTATAGCGTCCACGCGCTGACTTAAAATGGCAAAATCAACGACATGGTATCCCATGTTTGATAATTTAAATCGATCAAGAGTTGGAATTTGAAGGGCGCACTGTATTGCAGCAATATTCCCACTCCATGCGGCTAAATGAAGTGGATTTTCTTGACACTGATTGAATGTATGACCTTCCAACCCCTCGTGAGTCATTGCATAATGGATTGCATTAACTTCGCCGCTTAAGCAAAGCAACTCCCATACTGCAGCAATTTTTTTTATATCAGCCAGTGTTATCAGTAAAAGAGTATTACAAAGATTTTTATAATCAAAAATAGCGTCTGTCTTAATTGTTTTTTCTACCAAAATGGGATCACAACCGAATGCAATTAATTTTTCTTTCCAGATTTTAAATAAATTCGGTTGATTATTAAATAATCTTGAAAGACAAGATAAGCGGGCTTTATCTTTAAAAGACCAAAATTCACAGGTTTGTTTTCTGAAGTCGTGGGGTAATTTTGTTAATTCAACATGATTTATTTCTAAGATTATTCCTTGCTGACGCATCTCATCAATAAAATCCTCCCAATTTTGTTCGCTTATCCCATGAGACAAGAAACGATTTTTTTCATTTAATAAAAAAGTTTTTAATGGGAAACATTTTTCAATAGTATAAATGCCAGTAGTTTTATCAAATTTGAGTTCCATATCAAGAAACTCAGGCACGCATCCCTGTAATTTTTGGCGTAGCTTATACATTTTTTCTTCATCGCCTAAATTTGTTTTAATAAGACGAAACTGAAGGCATCGATTTTCTTGATTATAGGATATAAATTGTGGTCTCAATGTGTTAATTCCTTATTGTTTAAAGAGAAAGAAGTCAGACCCTTTATGCTTGGCACCGTTTATTTAAGCTATTTAATACCAATATAAATGTCCAGACTCGTATTAACAGGGTCACTTGCGCGTTGATCATAAACTTCAAAATCAGCTATATAAGCTCTATCACCACCAAGATCATTCGCTGACATTTTCCAAATCTGCTGCCATGCATTAATAACTACCTCTGGCATTTTTCCTGACGGTGTCGTGAACCTTTGATATTTAGCGGCAGGTATTGTTAGCGTATTAAATTCTGGAGGAACACTTTCAAATGAATTAACTTCTTCACCAATGAAATAAGTGTAATCACCATGCTCATCGCTATCATATTCGCTATAAATAGATAAAGTTATGCCGGGATTTTTTCTATTTGAAATCTGAGCAGCAATATTTTGACTCCAGAAACGACCAGCTAATTTTTCAATTTTAGAGGTTGCGGAGTTCATTTCATTTTTATTATTTGTTCTTGCGGTTAATCCAACTAATTTAATTTCAGATTTATTCATTAATTCTTTTTTCATAAGTCACCTTGTAATTAAATAAGAAAGAAGGGGGGCAAGTATAAACCATATCATTACCCACAAGTATGATAAGCTTTCACTTCTGAGTGCAACACCTCAGTAACTTATACGCAAACCACTCCTCCTGTGCGCGCTTCTAGCGCAGCATCCAGCGCCTTTATAGGCTAGCTATTTTTTAAGTTTAGAATGACTTGACCCTCCAAAAAAATATTGAAATATAACTTATTATAACTTATTATAACTAAATATAAGGACTTTAAATGCGTTATACATTGCTCATAAAGAAGCATGCGAGAAAGGCATTGCAAAGCTTAGCTAGAACAGACCGTAATCGAATTGCTGAAAAAATTAAATTGCTAGGCGAAAACCCTGACAATCCAATTTTAGATATTAAGCCATTACAAGAACAGCCTTATTATCGATTACGTGTTGGCCAATGGCGCATTATTTTTGACAGGGATGATGAAGTAAAAATTATTGCTATTGAAAAAATAAAACCACGCGGAGGTGCTTACAAATGACTTTACAAATTATTAAATCAATTGATGGTAAAGCGGAATATGTTTTACTACCTTTTAACATTTACAATGCGCTGCGTAACGAAATCAATGAAGCGCTAAAAAAGAAATATAGCAATAAAGACTACGTGGTCTTTGAACTAACTGATTATGTAGATAATCCAGTTGCCCTTGCTCGCATTAATGCTGGTATTACACAAGAAGAATTAGCGAAGCGTATGGATGTGAGCCAAGCTTATATCAGCAAGCTAGAAGCTCAAAGCAAGGTTACTGCTAAGGTTTTAAAGAAAATAAAAGCGGCAATTGAGGATAAAAAATAATTTTTTTTTGAAAGCGCAAAAATAAAAAATGGCTTGCCGTCTTTGATTTTCTTGTGAAATCTTGTAATCCCAAAGTATTCATTTGACATATATTAAAATCCCCATTTATTTTTTTAATTTTGTGATTGAAAATTCAAATCAAGCTATCCAAATAATGAATTATTCTAAATTATCTTATCATATTACTATTCATCTGAATGCGACAAAACGTCGCATAATTTAACTTTTTTTGGAGGATAAAATGATACATTCAACTCAAAATATTTCAAATGAAAATGAAAATCAAATTGAATTAGCAAATGTGTTAACACTACAAGCCATAGAAGCTACTTTTAAAGCGATATTAAGAAGCAACAGAACGCCCGATTTTTGTGGATAATTAACAAATCAGCGGACAATGAAGATAATGAAAATAATTGAATTAACTCATCAACGAAAGCACGACTTAAAAGTTTGGCTGCTTCAGCAAGAAAATATCACTTCTTTTTTTCATCATCTTCAAATGTCCGCATTAATAGTCAGTCACACGATCCAACAAGAAATTGGCGGGGTCAATGACAATCTCGTACGTTATTTATCAATTTCAGATTCTGAAGAAAAAATACAATCAATTATATTTATTAATCAAGGGGATCACCGTCTATTTAAATTCGACGATAATCCCCTATTTTTTCCTTATCAACGCCGTAAAAATCTTTCACCATGTTCCCGCACCCCAAAAGTAATCATAGGGGCTCTAAATGTTGCTTCTATAAGATCTTTCGCCTGCTGCTGGTGTTGGCTTTCGCAATTTTCATTAAGTTTGAACATACACGAAACACCTCCACCCAGAAGCCGACCGACTATGATCAAATTAGGATCTATATCGTTTATTTGGTCAGATAAATTATTGTATGCGTCAAAATCGCTTTCTGAACCGACCAGATTGTGAACTTCATCAGAGCCTCGCTTTTTCGATTGATTATTCCGTAAACAACAACCAAACAAGGTTTGGAATACTGCTGAGCTAAGTGCTTTGCGAGTTGAAGTCATATTTTCTCTCCTCATATAAGAATTGAATTAATTTTGATACCTTGATGAAAATAAGTATAAAAAAATCTCTACAAAGCATCGTATAATGCTTTTTGATTAAATACAATCCACTCTTTTGTTTATACTAAAAATACACAGCCAATAAAGTATTCATTGGACATTTTAATCTATGTCACATAGGTGGGGACATATCATTACGGAGTCTTTCCATATGTTGCCGTTATCATGACTTGAGAGACATCAGCAGTATTTGTTGCCTTAGGTGCCCACTTCACTCCTTCAACAAATATATTAATTGAACCTATCACACCAGAAGGTAGCTCTGTATCTTTTGGTTCAATTATTTGCTGTGATTCAGATTTATTAGTTTTTGCTTCACGCTCCTTTTTCTGTTCTAGCGTAAATTTGCAAGTATTCATCGTACCCGTGTAATCCTTCAAAAATCCTTCTAGAGCATGAAGGAAATGAATTTTTCTTGTAATGACTAAGTAAACCGTACGACAATCCAAATTTTCTTCACGCAAGTAATTTATTGTCGGCTGATTAAAAGAACCAAAAAAGTTCATACGCTCGGCTATTTCTTCCAATATTGAGGGTTTATCACTATAACCAGCATAGATCTCATGAAAATTTTTAGCGAGCAACTGTGCTGCTGCTAAGTTTTTTTCTATAGTTTCTTCTATTTTTTTTGTTATCGAATTTATTAAATCTTTAATCAAAGAAAGTGTTGTTTCATTTCGAGGTAATTTTTCATAATCTAGAAGCGTCTGAAAATCATACGATCTGAAACATTTATCATTTAGATAAAACCTGGGAGCCCAATCATTTTCGTCGTTTAAGTTTGACGATATTGAATCAAATAAAAATCTTGCTATCTTGATTTCTTTTTTTATTATTATGGATATTTTTGCTTTTTGAATATTTTCACTTATCTGAGACTTTAAAGATTCAGCATGTTTTTGTATAACCGCTTTTTTT